>Ga0081539_10001028_pt1 | contig 51439 bp, 52 predicted proteins | sample TabmetS4T2R2_FD_71023 | JGI IMG/M metagenome (GOLD analysis project Ga0081539, IMG submission 71023) | Tabebuia heterophylla rhizosphere microbial communities from the University of Puerto Rico - S4T2R2 | ecosystem: Host-associated > Plants > Roots > Rhizosphere ... | reverse complement strand
CGCTCATCTGAGGCGCGCCGATGATCGGACCGGTACCGCAGGACCAGGCATACCACCACTTCGCGGATACCCGCGCCTTTCTCGGCGTGCCGAACTTCGCCGACGTCTGCTCGAGCCTGCCGCTCGTCGCCGCCGGCCTCGTCGGCGTGGCGCTTCTTTCGCGCGCGCATTTCGCGAGTCGCCCCGAGGCGCGCGCCTATGCCTGGTTCTGCTGGGCGATCGTGCTCGCCGGCATCGGTTCGGCCTACTACCACCTCGCGCCCGACGATGTCCGGCTCGCCGCGGACCGGCTGCCGATCGCCGTCGCCTTCATGTGCCTGCTCACCGGGGTGCTGGTCGAGCGGCTCGACACCGCGCGTAGCGTGCTCGCGCTCGCGCTCCTCGCAGCGCTCGGCGCGGCGAGCGTTCTGTACTGGCGCGCCTTCGACGATCTGCGGCCCTACGCGCTGGTGCAGTTCGGCTCACTTGCGACGATCGTCCTCCTTTGCGCCGCGTTTCGCTCGCGTTACACCGAGCCCTGGCTAGTCTTCGCGGTCGCCGCGATCTACGGCCTTCTGCGAGCTGCGCGACGTCGAGATCTACGCGCTCACCGGCCGTGCACTGAGCGGGCACACCCTGAAGCATTTGCTCTCCGCCGTGGCCATCTGCGGGCTCATTGCCTGGCTCGTCTCGCGGCGGCCGCGCTCAGCCAGCCATCGTCAGGCCGCCTGAGACGCTGATCACCTGCCCGGTGATGAACGCCGCCTCGTCGGAGGCGAGGAAGGCGACGATGCCGGGGATGTCGGCGGGCTGCCCGACGCGCTTCATCGGGATCGCTCGCACCAGCGCGTCGTAGACCTTCTGTCCCGCTTCGCCCTCGCCGAGAAAGCCGCGCAGGATCGGCGTGTCGGTGGGGCCCGGACAGACGACATTGACCGTGATCCCTTTCCGCGCCACCTCGCGGGCGAGCGTCTTGGAGAAGGCGAGGATGCCGCCCTTGCACGCCGAGTAGACCGCTTCCCCTGACGAGCCGACGCGCGCCGCATCGGACGAGATATTCACGATGCGGCCACTCCCACGCTTCAGCATCTGCGGCAGCACCAGGTGATGCATGTTGAGCGGCCCGCGCAGGTTGATGGCGATGAGCTGCTCCCATTCTTCTGGCTTCGTCTCGGCGAAGTTCTGGAAGCGATCCCAGCCGGCGTTATTCACCAGCACCTCGACCGGGCGCTCGCCGATCGCCGCTTTCGCGGCAGCGTAGTCGGCGATGTCGTAGACGAGCGCCTTGCCTTTGCATTCCTTCGCCACGCGCTCGGCCGCCTCGCGCACGCGATCGGCAACCAGCAGCTGCGCCCCTTCCTCAGCGAACCGCCGGCAGATCGCGGCGCCGATGGCGCCGCCTCCGCCGGTGACCAGCACGCTCTTGCCCGCGAGTCCCTTCATTTCGGACGCTTGTCGATCACGCGCTTCGCCTTGCCGATCGAGCGCTCGACCGTGTCCACGCGCACGTCGGCCGTGATGCCGACGTAGGCCTTTATCGCTCGTCCGAGCGCGGCAGCGGCATCGTTCGCGCCTTCGACGACTATGGTGAGGCAGTCGAGCGGGCCGTCTTTCGATATTTCCAGCACGTAGTGTGGGCTGAGTCCTGGCTGCTTCAGGATCAGCTCCTCGATCTGCGACGGGAAGACGTTGACGCCGCGGATGATCAGCATGTCGTCGGACCGGCCGGTGATCTTCTCCATGCGCCGCATGCTGCGCGCGCTCGGCGGCAGGAGCCGCGTCAAGTCGCGCGTGCGGTAGCGGATCACCGGCAGCGCTTCTTTCGTAAGCGAGGTGAAGACCAGCTCGCCTTTCTCGCCGTTGCGCAGCGGCTCGCCGCTTGGCGGGTCGATGATCTCGGGATAGAAGTGGTCTTCCCAGAGGGTGAGCCCATCCTTGGTCTCGAGGCACTCCTGGGCGACGCCGGGGCCCATCACCTCGGAGAGGCCGTAGAGGTCGATCGCGTCGATGTCGAGCCGCTGCTCGATCGAGTGGCGCATCTCGTTGGTCCACGGCTCGGCGCCGAAGATGCCGATGCGCAGCGTCGTGCCGCGCGCATCGATCCGCTGGCGATCCATCTCGTCGGCGATCGCCAGCATGTAGCTCGGCGTCACCATGATGATGTCGGGCTTGAAGTCGACGATCAGCTGCACCTGGCGCTCCGTCATGCCGCCGCCGAGCGGAATGACGGCAAGGCCTAGGCGCTCAGCGCCGTAGTGCGCGCCGAGGCCACCGGTGAAGAGGCCGTAGCCGTAAGCGACATGCACCTTGTCGCCCGGCCGCGCACCGGCGGCGCGGATCGAGCGCGCCATGAGATGCGTCCAGGTATCGATGTCGCGCGCCGTATAGCCGACGACCGTCGGCTTGCCGGTCGTGCCCGAGGAGGCGTGGATGCGCACGATGCGCTCCATCGGCACGGCGAACATGCCGAAGGGATACGTCTCGCGCAGATCCGCTTTGGTCGTGAACGGGAATCGGCGCAGATCCTCGAGGCGCTTGCAATCGCCCGGCTTGACGCCGGCGGTGTCGAATTTGCGCCGGTAGTGCGGCACGTTTTCATACGCGTGCTTGAGCGTCCATTGCAAGCGCTCGAGCTGCAGCCGCGCCAGCTCTTCGCGCGGCGCCTTCTCGATGGGCTCGAGCTCGAAAGCGCTCATGCCTCTTGTGTCTTGCTTCGCATCGTCGCCAACTAACTTCCTTTGAATCGGGGAGTACGCTTCTCCTTAAACGCGGTCACCCCTTCGCGATAGTCCTCGCTCAAGCCCGCTTCGCGCTGCAGATCGCGCTCGAGGTCGAGCTGCGCGTCGAGCGTATTTGTCGCCGACGCGTACATCGCTTTCTTTAGCAGCCCATGCCCCTTCGTTGGCCCAGTGGCGAGCGCGCGCGCAATAGACGCTGCCTCGTCGGCGAGACGCGCGTCGTCTACGACTTTCCAGATAAGTCCCCATTGCTCGGCCCGTTCCGCGCCGAGCGGCTCGGCGAGGAGCGCGAGTCCCATGGCGCGGGCGGTGCCGACGAGGCGCGGCAGGAAGAAAGTGCCGCCGGAATCGGGCACCAGGCCGAGCCGCGAAAACGCCTGCACGAAGGTGGCGGAGCGCGCCGCGATGACGAGGTCGCAGGCGAGGGCGAGATTGGCGCCCGCGCCCGCGGCGATGCCGTTCACCGCACAGACCACCGGCTTCGGTAGCGCGCGCAGCCGGCGCACGAGCGGGTTGTAGTCTGAGCCGAGCGAGACCGAGAGATCGATCGGCGCGGCGCCGGGGCTCACGTCGCGCAGCGCGAGATCCTGCCCGGTGCAGAAGGCGCGGCCTGCGCCGGTGAGAAGAACCGCGCGAATTTCCGGTTCGTCAGCCGCGCGCGCGAGCGCCGCGCGCAAGAGGCCATGCATTTCCGGATTCAGCGCATTCAGCTTCTCCGGCCGGTTGAGCGTGATCGTGAGGACGCCCGCGTCGAGCGAGACGAGGACTGTGGGCATGCGTTTAGAATTCTGCCACGACCCTCGAGCTACAAAAGAGCCCAGTGGAGCGAATGACCGTTCGTAGCCACCGCTCCGCCGGCGTCCTTTGCCTGCTGATGAGCGCGCTGCTCATGGCCGGACCCTCGGCGCACGCGCAGCGAATGCCACCGGTGCGCATCGGCATTCTTGATTATGGCAAGGGCGATGCGACACGCCTCGCTTGGTGGAATGCGTTCAGGGAGCGGCTCGCCCAGCTTGGCTACGTCGAGAACAGAAACGTCTTGTTCGAGCCGCGTTTCGCCGAGGCTGACCCCGACCGGTTGCACGCTTACGCGGCGGAGCTCGTCAAAGCCAAGGTGCATCTCATCGCAACCGGCGGCACGCCGGCCGCGATCGCCGCGAAGCAGGCGACCTCCAAGATACCGATCGTCACCGCAACCGGCTCCGATTTCGACGGCGTCGGCCTCGTCAGAAATCTGGCCCGCCCCGGCGGCAATCTGACGGGCGTGACCTCGCTCACCAACGAACTGAGCGCCAAGCGCGTGCAGCTCCTCAGGACTTTCGTCCCGGCGGCCACGAGGGTGGCTGCGCTCTACGACGAGAGCAACAGCGCCTCCCGGCTCGCCTTGAAGGACACGCTCGACGCGGCGACTTCCCTTCGCATCACGGTGATCGCGATCAACGTGCGAAACGCGGCGGATCTCGGCCGTGCCGACAACAAGCTTCAGGAGGAGTCGGTGCATGCGCTGATCATTCTGGCGAGCCCGGCGATGCTCGCCTTGCGCCGCCCGCTCGCCGAGCTCGCGTTTAAGCGTCGATTGCCGGCGATCACCGGCAGTCGCGAGTACGCGGAAGCCGGCGGGCTCATTAGCTATGGCACCGACTACCCCCAGCTTTTTCGGCGGGCGGCGGAATATGCTGACCAGATCCTGAAAGGCGCCAAGCCGGGCGACATGCCGATTGAGCAGCCGAACAAGTTCTCACTCGTCGTCAACACGCGAACGGCGACTGCGCTCGGCATGGAAGTTCCGCAGGCGGCGCTTGCGCTCGCCGACGAGGTGATTCGCTAGCGCTAACGTAGAATTCTAGCCATGCCGCTCGTCTATGCCATCGACGGCCTCGTGCCCGTCGTCGATCCGAGCGCCTTCGTCCATCCGAGCGCCGTCCTGATAGGTGATGTGATCGTCGGCCCGCGCGTCTACATCGGGCCGTGCGCGAGCCTGCGCGGCGACTTCGGCCGCATCGTCGTCGAGGAGGGCGCGAACATCCAGGACCACTGCACGATGCACGGCTTCCCGGGCAAGGACACCGTCGCCGGCGCTGAGAGCACGATTGGCCACGGCGCGATCCTGCACGGCTGCGTCGTGCGGCGCGGCGTCCTCGTCGGCATGAACGCGGTGGTGAACGACAACGCCGAGGTCGGCGAAGAGGCGGTGATCGCCGCGCTCGCCTTCGTCAAGGCGGAAGCGCGCATCCCGGCGCGCTCGCTGGCGGCCGGAATTCCGGCGCGCGTGCTTCGCGAGGTCTCGGCGGAAGAAATCGCGTGGAAACGCGACAACATGCTTCAATACCAGCAGCTTGCCGTGCGCAGCGCGAAGACCATGAAGCAGGTCGAGGCGCTCGAGCGCGCCGAGCCCAATCGCCGGCGCATCGTGGCGCCGGGCGCGGTGCCACTCTCGGAGCTGAAGCGCACGCATGGCTGATCCCGCGCTCGTCGTAATCGACATCCAGAACGACTATTTTCCCGGCGGCAAGATGGCGCTCGAGGCGCCGGAGGCAGCGGCGGCGAATGCGGCGAGCGCGCTAGCACATTTCCGCAGCCGCAATTGGCCGGTGTTCCATGTTCGCCACCTGTCGGTCCGCCCGGGGGCGACGTTCTTCATTCCCGGTACCGCCGGCGCCGAGATCCACGAGAGCGTGCGCCCGCGCGACGGCGAGCCGATCGTCGAGAAGAACTTCCCGAACAGCTTTCGCAGCACGCCGCTCGATAGCATGCTGAAGAGCGCGGGCATCGGCGAGCTGGTGGTGGCGGGGATGATGACGCACATGTGCGTCGATGCGAGCGTGCGGCAGGCGGCGGATCTCGGCTACAAGGTGACGCTACTGGGCGATGCCTGCGCGACGCGCGCGCAGAGCTACGGCGGCGAGAGTGTCCCCGCCCGCCAGGTGCACGCGGCGTTCCTCGCCGCGCTCAACGGTTTCTATGCAAAGGTGATCACGTCCCGTGAGCTATGAACTGATCAAGGTCGAGGACCGGGGCCGCGTCGGCCTCATCACGCTCAATCGTCCGAAGCAGCTGAATGCGCTCAGCCCGGCGCTCATGCAGGAGGTGGGCAGCGCGCTGCAGGACTTCGATCGGCGCGACGACATCGGCGCCATTGTCATCACCGGCAACGAGAAGGCGTTCGCCGCCGGCGCGGATATCGCGGCCATGAAGGATTACTCCTACATGGATGCGTTTCTCTCGGATTACATCACGCGCGATTGGGAGCACATCCGCCGCATCCGCAAGCCGGTGATCGCCGCGGTGGCGGGCTACGCGCTCGGCGGCGGCAACGAGCTCGCCATGATGTGCGACATCGTCATCGCCGCCGAGAACGCGCGCTTCGGTCAGCCGGAGGTGAATCTCGGCGTCATGCCGGGCGCCGGCGGCACGCAGCGCCTGCCGCGCGCGGTCGGCAAGGCGAAGGCGATGGACATCTGCCTGACGGCGCGCATGATGGACGCGCAGGAAGCGGAGCGCGCCGGGCTCGTCTCGCGCATCGTGCCGCTCGAAAAGCTCATGGAAGAAGCGCTCGCGGTGGCTGAGAAAATCGCCGGCTATTCGCTGCCCGTGGTGATGATGATCAAGGAGTCGATCAACCGCGCCTACGAAACGAACCTTGCCGAAGGCATCCTCTTCGAGCGGCGCGTCTTCCACTCCCAGTTCGCCCTCGCCGACCAGAAGGAAGGCATGGCCGCCTTCCTCGAGAAGCGCAAGCCCGCCTTCAAGCACCGTTAGGAAATCGGGGTCAGAGCCCTATTTCCAGCGGGCTCAGGTCTTGAATGATTCAAGACCCGAACTCCGAAAAACAATTAGGCTCTGACCCCGATTTTTAATAGGGCTCTGACCCCGATTTCAGCGGTTTACGTTCTGCTGGCAGCCCACATCCTGTCGATGCTGGGCTTCTCGACGTATGCCGCGCTGCTGCCGGAGCTGCGCGATGAGTGGGGCATGTCGAACTCGGAGGCGGGCATGGTCAGCGGCATGTTCTTCGCCGGCTACATCGGCACGGTGTCGCTCTGGACGTCGCTCACCGACCGCGTCGATGCGCGCAGGATTTATTTCGCCGGGGGCCTTTGCACCGCAGCGGCGAGTGCCGCGTTCGGACTGCTGGCGAAAGGCTTTGCCAGCGCGCTCGGCTGCCAGATCCTGCTCGGCGTTGGCATCGCCGCGACGTACATGCCGGGCCTGCGGCTCCTCTCCGATCGGATCGGCGGCCCGAAGCAGAGCCGCTATGTCGCCTTCTACACATCGTTCTTCGGCATCGGCACGGCGCTCTCGCTCGCCATGGCCGGCTTCATCGCGCCGGCCTATGGCTGGCGCACGGCGTTCATTGCCAGCGGCGTTGGACCACTGTTCGCCGGCATCCTGGTATTCGTCTTGATCGACGGCATCGCGCCGCGCGGCCGCGGCCGGCTGTCTCTCGCATCGCTTTTCCCGCTGCACGCCTGGCGCCGCGTGCTTGCCAATCGCGCGAGCGCCGGCTACACGGCCGGTTATGCCGCGCACTGCCTCGAGCTCTTCGGCTCGCGCGGCTGGATGGTGGCCTATCTCGCCTATGCGACGAGCATCGGCGCGACGTTTCCCTGGGCCGGACCGAGCATCGCGGCGGTGGTGAATCTCTTCGCCGTGCCCGCCTCGATCGTCGGCAACGAGGTGGCGCTGCGCATCGGCCGGCGCCGCTGGATCCTCCTCGTGATGGTCGCCTCGGGCGCGAGCGGCATCGTGCTCGGATCGCTCGCCGCCTCGCCGTGGCCGCTCGTGCTCGCCATCCTCGTCGGCTACTCGATGCTGGTGATGGCCGAGTCCGGCACGCTGACCGCGGGCCTCGTGGCGAGCGCGCCGGCCGACTTGCGTGGCGCGGCGATGGGCCTTTATTCGCTCGCCGGCTTCGCCGGCGGGCTTGCCGGACCCGTGGTATTCGGCGCCGCGCTCGATATCGCCGGCGGCTCGGGTTCCTCCGCCGCCTGGATCGCCGCCTATGCCGCGATCGGCGCGGGATGCCTCGCCGCGCCAATCGTCGCTAGAATCGGCGCAAACCAGCCTCGCTAGGAGGAGAGCGATGGAGCGCATCTGGCTGAAAAGCTATCCGCAGGGCGTCCCCGCGGATGTTGATACCCGGCAGTACCGGTCGCTCGTCGAGCTCTTCGAGAGGAGCATCCGCGAGTACCACGACCGCCCGGCGTTCACCAGCATGGGCAAGACGCTCGACTTCGCCGAGCTCGATCATCTCGCCCGCGACTTCGGCGCCTGGCTGCAGGCGAAGGGCCTGCCCAAAGGTGCGCGCGTCGCGATCATGATGCCGAACTGCCTGCAGTACCCGATCGCGATGTTCGGCACGCTGCGTGCGGGCTGCGTGGTGGTGAACGTCAATCCGCTCTACACGGCGCGCGAGCTCGAGCACCAGCTGAACGACTCCGGTGCCGAGGCGATCGTCATTCTCGAGAACTTCGCCGCCGTGCTCGAGCAGGTGCGCGCGCGCACGCCGCTCAAGCACGTCGTCATTACCTCGCTCGGCGAGATGCTCGGCCTAAAAGGGCTGATCGTGAATCTCGTCGTGCGCAAGGTGAAGAAGATGGTGCCTTCGTACGACGTGCCCGGTGCCGTGAGCTTCAAGCAGGCATTGTCCGACGGGGCGTCCGCGAAGCTCACCACGCCGCCGCTCGGCCACGACGATCTCGCGTTCCTGCAGTACACCGGCGGCACGACCGGGGTGTCGAAGGGCGCGATGCTCCTACACCGCAACGTGATCGCCGCGCTGTTGCAGTACAAGGCGTGGCTCGGACCGGCGACGCAAGGCGAGCGGCCCATCATCGTCACCGCGCTGCCGCTCTATCACATCTTCTCGCTCACGGTGAACTGCCTGAACATGATGGTGGTCGGCGGCGAGAACATCCTGATCACCAATCCGCGCGACATCCCGGCTTTCGTGAAGGAGCTGGCAAAGCACAAGTACACGATGATCAGCGGCGTCAACACGCTGTTCAACGCGCTCTTGAACCATCCGGATTTCGCCAAGCTCGATTTTTCCCATTTGAAACTCGCGGTCGGCGGCGGCATGGCGGTGCAGAAGGCCGTGGCCGATCGCTGGAAGCAGGTCACCGGCTCGACGCTGATCGAAGGCTACGGCCTCACCGAGACGGCGCCCGCGGCGACCGCGAATCCGCTCGATATCAAGGAATACTCGGGCTCGATCGGCGTGCCGATGCCCTCGACCGAGATCGAGATCCGCGACGACAACGACCGGCCGCTCGCGATCGGCGAGACCGGCGAGATCTGCATCCGCGGCCCGCAGGTGATGGCCGGCTACTGGCAGCGGCCCGACGAGACGGCGAAGGTTCTGGGCCCCGACGGTTTTCTTCACACCGGCGACATCGGCGTCATGGATGCGAAGGGCTTCATCCGCATCGTCGATCGCAAGAAGGACATGATCATCGTCTCGGGGTTTAAGGTGTTCCCGAACGAGATCGAGCAGGTGGTCGCGATGCATCCGGGCGTGCTCGAGTGCGCGGTCGTCGGCGTGCCCGATCCGCATTCGGGCGAGGTGCCGAAGGTCTATGTCGTCAAGAAGGATCCGCAGCTCACCGAGCAGGACGTGCTCGAGCACTGCCGGCGCGAGCTCACCGGCTACAAGCGGCCGAAGTACGTCGAGTTCCGCACCGAGCTGCCGAAGACCAACGTCGGCAAGATCCTGCGCCGCGCCCTGCGTGAGGAGCGCAAGGCGGCCTGAATTAACGGGGTTTGAGCACCAGCCGCTGCGCGCCCGCGAGCCGCGCGCGGTCCATGGTCATCGGGATGTATTCACCGCGCGCCCAGAGCGCCGTGAGGTCGCGGTAGTGGGACGAGAGCGGATTGCCCGACTGGCCGGTCGGGTGGATGAAGAGCGACGCTTCCGGATCCGCGAGGTCGTAGATCGCCCGCAGACTCGCCGCGTGCCGATTAGCGAACGGCTCCGCCTCGTCAGCCCACTCCATGCGACCGACGTTCAGCGTATAGCCGTCGCCGCCGCTCGGCACGCGGATGTCGAAATAGCATCTTAGCCAGGTATTGGTGAGCGGCCGGTGGCGCGCCTCGGCGCGATGCGCCTCGCCCCAGCGCCAACGCGTCGCATCGGCACCGTAGCGCCGTCGCAGCTCGGCCAAGGCGGCCTCCAGCGACGAACCGAGCAGCTCGCCGCATGTCTCGACCGCCGGCGTGCGCACATCGTCGCACCAGCGCGCCTCGCTGGCGAGCACGCGGTGGGTGAACATGGCACGCTCGCTCCAGGCGCCGCGGAATTCGCGGCCGAGCTCGTCGGCGTAGAGCGCGCGCGCGAACTCGCGCCACCAGGCGGTGAAGATCAGAGGCTCGACGCGCTCGGCCGCCATGGTTCCGTCCCACGCGGCGAGCTGCTTCAGCACGTCGCGCGCCTCGGCACTCTTCGCGTCCGCACGCAGCATGCGCGGCAGGAGCTGGCGCGCCGGCAGTGATAACACGTCCATCTGCATGCGCGCGAAGCTCGAGCGATCATGGCGCTTGGTCGCGGCGAGTAGATCGGCGATGCGCAGCGCCCGGTATGGCGGTTGCCACTCGCTGGTGATGTGATGCGGGTATCCGGGCGCCACGATCTTCTGGTTGGCGGTGATGATGCGGCCGCTCGACGGATTGAAGGCGCGCGGCAGCTCGTCGAAGGGGATGAAGCCCGTCCAGTCATAGCGCTCGTCCCAGCCCGGTGCCGGTGCGAGGCCTCGCAATCGGTTCTCGGGCCGCCGCACCGGGACGCGCCCCGGCGCGACGAAACCGATGTTGCCGTCGACGTCGGCATAGCTCAGGTTCTGCTGTGGCGCCTGCAGCAGGCTCGCCGCCGCCAGGAACTCCGGCCAATTGCGCGCGCGCGGAATGCGAAAGAGCGCGGCGAACGAGCTGTCGTCCTCGGCGAGCGCGGTCCACGCGAGCGCCAGCACTTGCCCCGGCGGCGTCGCGGCCGTCTGTAGTGCGTCTGATATGACCGGCCCATGCCGCGACATGCGCACGGTCAGCTCGACGTCCGGCGCCCCGTCCACGCGGATGATCTCCCGCCGCGTCTCGAACTCCCGCCAGCCCTCCGGCGCGAGATAGCGCGCCGCGTGGTCGAGCCGCTCGAGATACAGGTCCTGCACGTCCGGCCCGGTGTTGGTCGCCCCCCAGGCGAGACGGGCGTTCCTGCCGATGACGATCCCCGGCACGCCGGGCAGCGTCGCGCCGATCGCGTCGAGCCCCGGCGCGTGCAGGTGCGCGAAGTACCACACGCCCGGCGCGGCAAGGCCAAGGTGCGGATCGTTGGCAAGGAGCGGCTTGCCGCTGCTCGTCTGCGCGCCCGACACGGCCCAGCTGTTCGAGCCGCCGGTCGCGCCATAGAAGGCGCGGAGCTCCGGTAGCTCAACAGCCGCATCGCCCGGATACGGTGGCAGGAACTCATGGATCGCCGCGGTGGAGAGCGTGCGCGAGAGCTGCAGGCGCAGGAGCTCGCTTCGCCAGTTGCCGCCCAAGTCCCAGGCCATCATCTTCGCCCAGCCGGCCGAATCGATTTCCGACCATGGCTCGGGAATCACGCCGAGGAAAAAGAACTCCGGTGGCAGCACCGGTTTGGTGGCGAGAAAGGCATTCACCCCCGCGGCATACGCCGCGAGTAGCCGCCGGCTCTCGCCATCGAGATGGCGCACATTCGCTTCCGCCACCCGCCGCACGCCGAGCGTGCGCAGGAACCGATCGGCGTCGAGCGCCTCCGGCCCGAGCACCTCGGCAAGCCGGCCGGCGGCGATGCGCCGGTTCATCTCCATCTGCCAGAGCCGGTCCTGCGCGTGCACGAACCCGAGCGCGAACTGCGCGTCCGCTTCCGATTGCGCAAAGATGTGAGGCACGCCGTGCGAGTCGCGCAGGATCTCGACCGGCATGGCGAGGCCGGCGACGTGGATCTCGCCGGAGGTCTGGGGAAGCGAGAAGCGCAGGAACACAAAAGCGCCGGCAGCGGCCGCCGCGACGAACAGTAAGGCCATGAAGGCGAAGCGGAACGCGCGATGCGGCACTGCGGCGAGTCTGCTATAAGCCAAGGTGATGCTTTATAGCCTGTATGAGGCGCAGCACATGGCCCTCGCGCCGCTGCGGTTCATGGCCGAGTGGTCGCTCGGCTGGTTCGGCCATCCGTTCAGCCCGCTCGCGCATTTGCCCATATCGCGGCGCCTCGCCGCCTCGTCGGATCTCTTCCTGCGCGTCACTGAGCGCTATGACAAGCCGGAGTGGCAAATCCCGGACGTCGAGCTCGAAGTGACGCAAGCAAAGCCGTTCTGCCAGCTCCTGCACTTCAAGCAGGCGGCGCCTAAGAAACACAAGGTGCTACTGGTCGCGCCGCTCTCCGGCCATCACGCGACGCTGCTCCGCGATACGGTGCGGGCACTTTTGCCTGAGCACGACGTGTGGATCACCGACTGGGTGAACGCGCGCCTGGTGCCGCTCTCGGAAGGCCCGTTCCATCTCGCCGATTACGTCGAATACGTGCGCGACTGGATCGCGCTGCTGTCGCCCGGACTTCACGTAATGTCGGTGTGCCAGCCGACCGTGCCGGTGCTCGCGGCGGTGTCGCTCATGGCGTATCGAGGCGAGGCGCAGCCGCTCACCATGACGATGATGGGCGGACCGATCGACGCGCGCAGGAGTCCTACGGCGGTGAACAACCTCGCGCGCAAGAAACCGTACTCGTGGTTCGAGCGCCACGTGATCGAGCGTGTGCCGCCGAAATATCCAGGCTACATGCGCCGCGTCTACCCGGGATTCCTGCAGCACTTAGGGTTCGTCGCCATGAACCCGGACCGGCACGTGAACGCACACCGGGACTACTACAACCACCTGGTGGTGGGCGACGGCGAATCGGCCGAGGCCCATAGGCGCTTCTACGACGAGTACAACGCGGTGCTCGATCTGCCCGCCGAGTATTACCTGGATACGGTGAAGACCGTGTTCCAGGAGTTCGCCCTGCCCAAGGGCCGCATGTTCGTGCGCGAGGAGCTGGTGCGGCCGCATGCCATCCGCGAGCCGGCGCTCCTCACCATCGAAGGCGAGGTCGATGACATCTCAGGCAACGGCCAGACCGAGGCGGCGCATGCGCTTTGCCTCAACATCCCGCGCGCGCGCCGCGCGCATTTCGTCGCCCCCGGCGTTGGCCATTACGGCATCTTCTCCGGCCGGCGCTGGCGCGAAGTCATCTTCCCGCGCGTGCGCGACTTCATAGCCGCGAATCAAAGCTCGTAGCGCGAGCCCTCTTCGCCGCGCACGGCGCGCTCCACGACCTCGCGCGGCAGATGCGGGGCGAAGAGTTCGATAAATTCGTAGGCGTAGCGCCGCAGGTAGGAATTGCGCTTGATCCCCAGCCGCGTGGTGCTCGATTCGAAGAGATGGCTTGCATCGATCGCGCGGAGGCTGCGGTCGCGTTTAGCGTCGAACGCCATCTTGGCGAGGATGCCGACGCCGAGGCCGAGCTCGACGTAGGTCTTGATCACATCCGAATCGAGCGCGGTGAGCACGACATTCGGATGCAGGCCGCGAAGCTCGAACGCCTTCTCCACGAGCGACCGGTTAGCGAAGGCGAAGTCGTAGGTGACGATCGGATACTGAGATAAGTTCTCCAGCGTCAAAGGCGTGCTCTTCAAGAGCGGGTGTTTCGGCGGCACCACCACGCAGCGATTCCACTGGTAAACCGGCATCGAGACGAGCTCCGGATACTCCGAGATCGCCTCGGTGGCGACGCACAGATCCGCCTCTCCGGTGAGCACTTGCTCGCAGATCTGCGTCGGATTTCCCTGGTGGATGACGAGCTTGACGCGCGGATAACGGCGCTTGAACGCGGCGACGGTCTTCGGCAGCGAATAGCGCGCCTGCGTGTGCGTCGCGGCGAGGGTCAGCGTGCCGAGCTTGTCGTTGGCGAATTCTTCGCCGGCGCGCCGCAGGTTCTGCGCTTCCGCGAGGATGCGCTCGGCGATCGACACCACCTGCTTCCCCGGCTCGGTAACCGAGACGAGTCGCTTGCCGTGCCGCGCGAACACTTGGATGCCGAGCTCGTCCTCGAGCGCGCGGATCTGCTTCGACACGCCGGGCTGCGACGTGTGCAGCGCCTCGGCGGCCTCGGAGACGTTGAGGCCCCGGCGCACGACCTCGGTGAGGTATCTGAGCTGCTGGAGTTTCATGACTGCCTGCGATGCGGTTATCCGCGCGTCCGGCGGAGAGCCGCCCCTTTATCTCGACGTCCGGCCTTATGCCTAAACGTGCATAACATGGTAACACATTAGTCTTTGTAGGCATAAGGCGCGCGCGTACGCTGGGAGGTCCGACCATGTACCGCTACGACGAAATCGACCAGCGACTGGTGGACGAGCGAGTCCGGCAGTTCCGCGGACAGACCGAGCGCTTCCTTCGCGGCGAGTTGAGCGAAGACGAGTTCCGCGCGCTGCGCCTTCGCAACGGCCTCTACATCCAGCGCTATGCGCCGATGCTGCGCATCGCCATTCCGTACGGACTACTGACGACGCGCCAGCTGCGCAAGCTCGCGCGCATCGCCCGCAAGTACGACAAGGGCTACGGCCATTTCTCGACGCGCCAGAACTTCCAGCTGAATTGGCCGAAGCTCGAGCAGGTGCCCGACATCCTCGCCGAGCTCGCGACCGTGCAGATGCACGCCATTCAGACCTCCGGCAATTCCTTCCGCAACGTCACGACCGATCATTTCGCCGGCGTCGCGCGCGACGAAATCGTCGATTCGTTCGTCTGGTGCGAGCTCATCCGCCAGTGGTCGACATTCCATCCGGAATTTTCTTTCCTGCCGCGCAAATTCAAGATCGCCTTCAACGGCTCGAGGGCCGACCGCGCTGCGGTGGCGATCCACGACATCGGCCTGCACGCCGTCTACAACGAGCAGGGCGAGCTCGGTTTTCGCGTGCTGGTCGGCGGCGGCCTCGGGCGCACGCCGATCATCGGCGTCGTCATCCGCGAGTTCCTGCCCTGGCCGCACCTGCTCACATATCTGGAAGCGATCCTGCGCGTCTACAACCGCTACGGCCGCCGCGACAACATCCACAAGGCGCGCATCAAGATCCTGGTGAAGGAGCGCGGCCCTGAGAATTTCCGGCAGGAAGTGGAAGCCGAATGGGCCCAGATCAAGGACGGCCCGGCGACGCTGATCCCCGAGGAGCTCGCGCGCATCGCCGCGCGCTTCACGCGGGTGCGCTACGACGCGCTCGCCGATCGGCCGCTCAGCGGCGAGCGCGCATTCCTCGCCTGGGCGAAGCGCAGCGTGCATCCGCACAAGGTGCCCGGCTATGCCGCCGTGACGGTGTCTCTGAAAAAAACGGGCGTCCCGACCGGCGACGTCACGAGCGATCAGATGGAAGGCATCGCCGACCTCGCGGACCGTTATTCCTTCGGCGAGCTGCGCGTCTCGCACGAGCAGAACCTGGTGCTCGCCGACGTGCGCCAGGACGAGCTGGTGGCGCTGTGGCACGAGATGCGCCTCTTGCGCCTCGACACGCCCAACCTCGGCCTTCTCACCAACATCATCAGCTGCCCAGGCGGTGACTTCTGCGCGCTCGCCAATGCCAAAACGATTCCGGTGGCCGAGGCGATCCAGCGCCGCTTCGACGACCTCGACTACCTGCACGACATCGGCGAGCTCGACCTCAACATGTCCGGCTGCATGAACGCCTGCGGCCACCACCACGTCGGCCACATCGGCATCCTCGGCGTCGACAAGAACGGCGACGAGTGGTACCAGATCGAGATCGGCGGCAACCAGGGCGAGGTGCGGCCCGGTGGACCGAAGGCGGCGCTCGGAAGAGTGATCGGTCCCTCGTTCGCGCGTGCGCAGGTGCCCGACGTGATCGAGCGCCTGATCGAGTGCTACCTCAATCATCGCGACAGCGAGGCCGAGCGCTTCATCGACGTGGTGAACCGACTCGGCATCGCGCCGTTCAAGGAATACGTCTATGGCAGCGTTGATCAAGCAGCGACGCGTCGTCACCGAGACCTCGCCGCAGCCTGAAGCAGAAGTCCTGCGCCTCGAGCCGACCGACGACCCGGCGGCGTTCGCCGATCGCCTGCCGCACGTCGCGCGCGTGGAGGTGAACTTCCCGAAGTTCGGCGACGGCCGCGGCTTTTCCATCGGACGGCTCCTGCGCGAGCGCTACGGCTACAAAGGCGAGCTGCGCGCGGTAGGCCACCTGACGCGCGATCTCCTCTTCTTCCTGGAGAGCGTCGGCTTCGACGCCTTCGAGCTGCGGTCCGGCGAGGATGCGCACGCCGCACTCGCCGCGTTCACGGACTTCAGCGAGTCGTACCAGGCGTCGCCGGCGCGGCCGCTGCCGCTTTTCCGCCGCCGGCGCGGATGACAGGCAAGGTCTACCTGGTAGGCGCCGGGCCGGGCGCCCCGGACCTCCTGACCGTCCGCGCCGCGCGGCTTTTAGCCGAGGCCGACATCGTCTTCCACGACGCCCTCGTCCCCGAGCCGATCGTGGCGCTCGCCGCGCGCGCCGAGAAGGTGGCCGTCGGCAAGCGCTGCGGCCGGCACAGCACCGCGCAGCGCTTCATCAACAAGCGCCTCGCCGACGCGGCCCGGACTCACAAAGTAGTGGTGCGGCTGAAAGGCGGCGACCCATTGGTCTTCGGCCGCGCGCAGGAGGAAATCGCCTATCTGCGCTCGCAAGACATCCGTGTCGAGGTGGTGCCCGGCATTACCGCCGCCCTCGCCGCGAGCGCATCACTAGGGACATCGCTCACCCAGCGCGGCATCGCCCGCTCGGTCGCCTTCGTCACCCCCAGAGTCGGCGCCGAGGAAGGCCCGAGCCGCTGGCTCGAGGCGGCGATGGCCGCCGATACGGTAGCGATCTACATGGCTGCGCACGAGGCGCCAACGATCGCGGCCGCGTTGATAGCCGCCGGCAAGTCCGCCGCTACGCCGATCGCCATCGCCGAGGGCGCGACGCTCCCGGCCGAGCGCACCGCCCATGGGACGCTCGGAGAGCTACCCGACCTTGTACGCGGGGCCACCGGCCCGGTCGTGATCCTGGTCGGCGAGGTGTACCGCGCCTTGGCCGAAACGCTCGTCCCCGCGAAGGTGGGGATCCAGGCCGCCTAAACCGGGACGACTGCCCCGGGATCACACAGCGGCGCCGATTCTCACTGCCGCCCACAACGCCGCCACCCCGCAGAGCACGCTCAGGACGACATAGCCCATCGCCACCAGAAGCTCGCCCTTCTCCAGAAGGCCGACCGTCTCGACGCCGAAGGCGGAGAACGTGGTGAAGCCGCCGAGAAAGCCGGTGAAGAGGAGGACGCGGAGGTCGGGGGTGAGGAAGGCGCGATTTTCGCCGAGGCCGATGAGCACTCCGGCGATCAGGCAGCCAAGCACGTTCACGGTGAACGTGGCGATGGGAAAGCGCCAGGCGATGGTCTGCGGCGCGACGAGGAGCCCGGTCGCGTAGCGAAGCATGCAGCCCGCCGCGCCGCCGGCCGCGACCAGCAAGAACGCCTTCATTGCCGCCGCAGCAGCAGCCATGCCGCGAGCACGATGAAGATTGCGAACCACACGAGCGACCAGCCGGCGATCGAGAGCCCGAGGAACTTCCAGTCGACGGCGGCGCATTCGCCGCTGCCGCGGATCAGCTTCTCAAGCGTCGAGGAGAGCGGGAAGTTCTGCAGCATGAAGTACAGGTCCGGACCGCATTGCGGCACGCGGTCGGCGGGCAAATGCTGCAGCCACACCTGGCGCGCCGCGGTCGCCGCGCCGCCCGCGGCGAAGAGGAACGCGAGCGCCGCGTAGATCCGGCCGCCAGTACGTCCCGGTGCGTGGATGGCGGCGATCAGGAAGATGACCATCACAGCGTAGAAGAAGAGCCGCTGCACGAGGCAGAGCGGGCAGGGCTCGAGGCCCTGCACGTACTGCAGGTAATAGCCGTAGCCGAGGAGCGCCGCGCAGATGACGGCGGCGGCGATGCTCGCCCGGCGTAGCGTCAGCGAATTCATGCGAAAACTTCCGCGTCCTTCAATAGCACGCCCTTTTCATCCTTCGGCGCGAGAATCGGCTTGCTCTCAAGCGGCCACTCGATGCCGAGCCCAGGATCGTTCCAGAGGAGCGTGCGCTCGTGCTGCGGGGCGTAATAGTCGGTGGTCTTGTAGAGCACGTCCGCGCGCTCGGAGATCGTGAGATACGCGTGGCCGAATCCGGGCGGAATCCATGCCATGCGGTTGTTCTCGGCGCTGAGGCGAAAGCCGACCCAGCGGCCAAAGGTCGGCGAGCTGCGCCGCAGATCCACCGCCACGTCATACACCTCGCCTGCGACCGCGCGGATCAGCTTTCCCTGCGGCTGCCGGATTTGGTAGTGGATACCGCGCAGCACGCCGCGCGTGGAGGCGGAATGGTTGTCCTGTACGAACTCGCCGTCGAAGCCGGTCGCTTCACGGAACGTGCGACGGTTGTAGCTCTCGTAGAAGAAGCCGCGGTTGTCGGCGAATACGCGCGGCTCGAGGAGCAACACGCCGCCCAGATCGGTGGGGATGGTTTTCAACGGATGATGCCGCGAGCTTCGCCGAAACCGATGGTCGCATGGCCCTCGCGGACGCAGCGCGCACGCTCGATCACTTCGTCACCATTCTCCAGGAAAGTGCGCGTCTCACCGCCGGGAAGCTCGAGCGGTTGCTTGCCGGCCTGGGTGAGCTCCATCAGCGAGCCATACGAATCGGGCGCGGTGCCGGAGATCGTGCCGGTGCCGAGCAGATCCCCCGATTGGACATTGCAGCCGTTCGAGCTTTGATGCGTTAGCATCTGTGCCACCGTCCAGTACGACTCGCGAAAGTTCCCGCGCGAAACTCGCACCGGCTGCTTCATCTTCGGCGTGCGCAAGTGCATCTCCATTTCGATCGCATAGCCGCCCTCGCGCTGATCGGCATCGTCATGCAAATAAGGGAGCGGTTTCGGATCTTCTTCCGCGCGCGCGAACGCCGGGCAGCGATAGGGTTCGAGCGCGTCCATCGTTACGATCCAGGGCGAGAGTGTGGTGGCGAAGCTCTTCGCGAGAAACGGGCCGAGCGGCTGGTATTCCCACGCTTGCACATCGCGCGCCGACCAGTCGTTGAGTAGCAGCGCGCCGAAGAGGTGCTCGTGCGCGCGGCCGATGGCGATCGGTTCGCCGAGCCGGTTGCCCTTGCCGACGACGAAGGCGAGCTCCGCTTCGTAGTCGAGGCGCCTGGTCGGGCCGTAAGCGGGCGCGGGCGCCTCGGCGGACTTCAGTTGCCCGCTCGGGCGGCGGATCGCCGTGCCGGAGACGACGATCGACGAGCCGCGCCCGTGGTAGCCGATCGGTACCCATTTGTAGTTCGGCAGCAGCGGATTGTCCGGCCGCAGCATCTTGCCCATGTTGCTGGCGTGATGGATCCCGGTGAAGAAATCCGAGTAATCGCCGATCGCGAGCGGCAGGAAGAGCTCCGCCTGTTGCAGCGACACCAGATATTTCTGCAGCCGTTTGTGCTGGCGGCTCTTCACGCCGAGCGCGCGCGAGAGTTCGCCGCGGAGCTTGCGCGCCGCGGCGCGTCCCATCGCCGCGAGGCCGTTGAGCGTCGGCCCGGTGCGCACGCCGAGCGCCGCGAGGTCGAGGATCTGATCGCCGATCGCCACGCCGCCGCGCGGCGGCTCCGCCTTGCCGCGGCGTTTGAAAATTCCCAGCGGCAGGTTCTGCAGCGGGAAATCGGTGCCCGGCTCGTTCGCCGACTCAACCCAGCTACGCGCGTCGGGGTCGTGCGTCGCGTCTAGCGGCATTCCGTACTAAGTACGAAATATGTTCAACGGCATGGGGCGGCGATGCTAGCACGGGCGATAGCGAAATTCGGGGACGGAGCCCGATCTCCCGAACGCACCATTTGGTCGTCCATGCTCCGCAGAAATAAGTTCGTACTTAGTACAGCATTGCGCGTTGATGCCTGACAAAAATTACGGACCTAACGCCGATTGCCTGAAGCCGTCCCAGACGGCGTCGTAGTCCTTCTGCAGCTGCGGCAGGCTGAGGGCAAATTGCGTCGGGCGGAAGACCCAGCGCGATTCCCACATGAACGCGAGCGTGTCTTCGATCTTGTGCGGCTCGAGATCGGCGGCTGATGCCTTCTCGTAGGTGGCGAGGTCGGGGCCATGCGCCGAGAACGAGTTGTGGATCGAGATGCCGCCCGGCAAGAAGCCTTCGGCCTTCGCGTCGTAGACGCCATGCACGAGTCCCATCAGCTCGCTCATGACGTTGCGGTGGAACCACGGCGGGCGGAAGGTGTGCTCGGCGACCTGCCAGCGCGGCGGGAAGATGACGAAGTCGCAGTTGGCGACGCCAGGCGCCGTGCCGGAAGGCGAGGTGAGCACAGTGAAGATCGACGGATCGGCGTGATCGTGGCTCACGGTGTTGATCACCATGAAGCGCGAGAGCTCGTATTTGTACGGCGCGTAGCGCCCATGCCAGGCGACGACGTCCAGCGGCGAGTGCTTCCATGGCGCCGACCAGAGGCTGCCCATGAATTTGCTCACCACCTCGCATGCCGCATCCTTGTCTTCAAACGCCGCGACCGGCGCCAGGAAATCGCGCGCCTGCGCGAGCCCCTGCGAGCCGAGCGGCCCGAGCTCGGGCAGGCGGAAGGGCGCGCCGTAGTTCTCGCACACGTAGCCGCGTGCCTGCCTCTCCAGCAGTTCGACCCTGAACTTCACGCCGCGCGGCACGACCGCGATCTCGCCCGGCGCGACGCTGAGCTTGCCGAGCTCGGTAAAGAATAGGAGCTCACCGGTCTGCGGCACGATCATCAGCTCGCCGTCGTTGCACACGAAGACGCGCTCCATCGAACGGTTGGCGCGATAGACGTGCACCGCGACACCGAACTGCGCCGCCGGGTCGCCGCTGCCGGCGATGGTGGCGAGTCCCTCCACGAAGTCCGCCGGTGACTCGCCAATCGGCAGCGGATCCCACCGCAGCCGGTTCGGCGGTGTCTCGACCTCGGTGAACGGGCCCGAGCGCAGCAAGCCATTCGCGATGCGCCGGAACGGCGCGTGCATGGCGGATGGGCGCAGCTTGTAGACCCAGGTGGACAGGTTTTCGGCGCGTGGCGCGGTGAAGGCGCTGCCAGAGAGCACTTCGGCGTACAACCCGCGCGGCGCACGCTGCGGGGAGTTCTGTCCCTGCGGCAGCGCGCCCGGCACCGCCTCGGTCGCGTGCAGGTTGCCGAAGCCGCATTGATACTCGAGCACCGGCCTCGCGGCATTCTGCGGCGCGGTGCGAGCGGGCGAGGTGATGAGCATGGGGCTAGCTTAAACCTTGAGGGGTCAGGTCTTGAATATTGATGCATTAAGGCGCCTAAACCTTGAGCGCAGCAGGAAGCCATAGCGCGAGCGCCGGAAAGGCGACGAGTAGCGCGACCAGCACGAAATCGGCGACGAGGAAGGGGAGCGTGCCGCGGTAGATCTTCGCCGCCGGGATGTCCGGATTCTGCGCCTGGATCACGAATACGGTGAGGCCGACCGGCGGGCTGATGAGGCCGATGGTGGCCATGACGGTGACGAAGATGCCGAACCAGACGCCGTCGTAGCCGATGTGCAGCATCAGCGGCAGCACCACCGGCACGGTGATGAGGATGGTGCTCACCTCCTCGAGGGCGGTGCCGAGCACGACGTAGAGGACGACTACGAGCGCGACGATGGCGAGCGGCGCGAGGCGCGCTTCGTTCACCCAGGCGACGAGCTCGTTCGGCAGGCGGGTGAGAACGATGAAGCGCGCGAAGATGAAGGCGCCGACGATGATGAAGAAGAGCATCGCACTCGAGAACACCGACTCGAGGAATGCTTCGCCGAGCCCGCGCATGCTGAGGGTGCGCGTGGCGAAGCCGATGAGGATCGCGGCAAAGGCGCTGATGGCCGCACCTTCGGTGGGCGAGAACCACCCGAGGTAGATGCCGACGACGGCGAAGAAGAAGAGGAGCGCGAGCTTCCACATGCCGCGCGCCGCGTGCAGCCGCTCGGCGGTGCGCATCGGCTCGACGCGTGGCATCCACGCGGGGCGCAGGCGCGCGGTGATCACCACCGCCACCACATATAGCGCGGCGAGCACCAGGCCGGGAATCAGCGCGGCGGCGAAGAGCTTGGCGAGCGACTGCTCGGCGACCAGCGAGTAGACCGCCAGGATCACCGACGGCGGGATGAGGATGCCGAGCGTGCCGGCGGCCGCAACCGAGCCGGCGGCGACGCTATCCTCGTAGCCGTGGCGGCGCATCTCGGGAATTGCCACCTTGGAGAAGGTGGCGGCGGTCGCGATCGAGGAGCCGCAGATCGCGCCAAACGCCGCGCAAGCGCCCACGGTAGCGCTCGCGAGCGCGCCGCGAAAGCCGGAGAACACGGCGTTCGCCGCGTCGAAGAGCTCGCGGGACATCTGCGCCCGCGAGGCCACCGCGCCCATGAGGATGAAGAGCGGCACCACCGAGAGCGAGTAGGCGCTCGCGAGCTCGAAGGGCACCGAGGCCATCACGCCGACGGCCTTGCGCCAGCCGTCGATCGCCGCGTAGCCGCCGGCGCCGACGAGCGCGAGCGACACGGCGATCGGCACGCGCAGGAACATGAACATGAGGAGCACCACCACGCCGGCGAGGCCGATCTCGAGGTTGGTCACGGCGCGCGGCGCCAGCGCAGGATGTAGACGAGCGTCGCCAGCGCCGAGGCGCCGACGCCGAGAAGCACCGGCACCCAGTAAATTATTTTGGGAAGTGACAGGTCGGCGGTGACGTCGCCGAACTCCTGCATGTCGCGCGCGAGCGGCACCATGCGCCAGAACATGACGCCGAGGACGGCGAGCGAAGCGAGCGCGCCGAAAAGATCGAACATGCGCACGACGCGCTTTGGCGCGAGGCTGTCGACGACGTCGACCACCAGGTGCTCGTCGCGAAGAAACACGGCCGGCAGCGCGACGAAGATCGCGCAGGCGAGCCCGAGCTCGATCAGCTCATACGTGCCATGGATCGGGCGGTTGAAGAACGCGCGCAGCGCGACGTCCGCGACCGTCAGCAGCATCATCGCCGCGAGGAAAGCCGCCGCGACGATGCCGAACAGCTTCTCGGCTGCTTTTACCGCGCGGTCCAGAAGTTCTTCGAGTTGGCGGCGTGTTTGTCGGCGAGCGACTTCATCATTTTGTAGACGGCGCGCGCCGGGAGCCGCTTCTCCTCCAGCTCCTTCAGCTTCGCCTCGACCACCTGCTCGCCGATCTTCCTGAACTTCGCGTCTTCGTCCTGCTTGAGGCGGATCGGCTCGTCGCCGCCGTCGACCAGGAGCTTCTTGCCGATGGCATCGAGCGCGTCCCAGCCTTCGCCCACTTCCTTTTCTACGCCAACCGTCGACTGGTCGACGAGCTTGCGCAGATCGGCGGGCAGGCCCTTGTAGAAATCGGGGTTCATAGCCACGCCGAAGGACGAGACGTAGGAGTACATCTCGGTGGTGTACTTGAGCGTGCCGCCCATCTTGAACGCGATGCCGGCGCCGCCGTAGTCGATGAACACGCCGTCGAGCGTGCCCTTCTGCAGCATCTCGAGCTGGTCGGGCGGCGCGACGCCGACCGGCGTACCGCCGAGCGCGGCGACGAAATCGCGAATGGTCGGCGCGGCGAACCGGATCCTCAGCCCCTTGAGATCTTCCGTCGTGCGCACCGGCTTCTTTGTCGTATGGATGTTCCCCGGCTGGTGCGTGAGCAGCAGCAGCACATGGACGCCGCGATGCTCCGCGTCCAGGTATTTGGAGCGCAGCTCCCGGTCGTTCAGCGTCTTCGTGCCGATCTCGGCGCTGCCGACAACGTAGGGAAGCGAAATCAGCTCGGTGAGCGGGAAACGTCCCGGCGTGCCGCCGTGCAGGAACCACGAGACGTCCGCCTGGCCGTTGCGAGCGAGGTCGTAGTGCGCGGGCGCCGGCCCCATCTGCGCGCCCGGGAAGTGCTTGAAGGCGAGGCGCCCGTTCGAGGCCTTCTCGAGCTTCTCGCCCCATTTCACCAGCCACTGCGTCATGAAATGCTGCGGGCCGACGAACTCGGCGACCTTCACTTCGTACTTCTGCTGCGCCGCCGCTGGCAGGCAGACGAGCGCCGCGGCGATGGCTGCAAATTTGCGCATTAGGCGCCTCCTCGGGCGACGATTCTAATTCGGGGACGGAGCCCGAATTGCGGCCACGACTTCCTCGGAGAGTTCGGGCTCCGTCCCCGAACTCCGAAGCGGCATGCGCGCGAGCCATTTCTCGACTTCGGCCGGATCGGAGAAGAGCGTCTCGAGCTCTGCGCGGGCTTCTTCTTCGGTCTGCAGTACCGACTCGATGATGCCGCGGCGTTCGCCTGAGCGGTCGGTCGCGAACTCGAGCCTTATCCCAAAGGGATCGAACACGTACGCCGACCAGAAGCGCCCGCCGAGCGGCACCGGGCCGATCACGTCCACCCCGCAGGAGCGAACGCGCTCGATCAGCGAATCGAAGTGCTCGGGCGCGACGTGGAAGGCGACGTGCTGCATGCCGCCGACGTGGTCGCGGTTCTGCCGCGGCAGGCCCTTCGGGTACTCGAAGATCGCGAAGAGCGAGTCGTTGCCCATGTCGAAGAAGTAATGGCGCAGGTTGTCGTAGGGCGGCTGACCGCGGTCGCGCTCGTAAGGCACGCGGCGCACATGCACCAGCCGGAAGCCCATCACCCGCGTGTAGAAGTCCATCGCCAGCGGCATGTCGTCCGCGACGATGGCGAGATGGTCAACGCCGCGCGTTTGCATCGCTTGCCTCCAGGAATTTTTGAACCGCGGCGACGAAGGCCGTTGGGTTGTCGCCGGCGATGTTGTGGCCGGCGTCGACCTCGACCACCTGCAGGCGCGGATTCGCGGCGCGCATCTTGGCGGCGGTCTCGGCTGCGTACATGTCGGAGCGCGCGCCGCGCAGCGAGAGGATCGGGCAGCGCACGTCGCCGATCAGCTGCCACATGTCGACGCCGAGCTTGGGGCGCTCACCCTTCTCGACCAGCCGACGGAATTGCTCCCGGAAGAAAGGATCGCGCTTGATGCTGCCATCCGGTCGCAGGTACGCCTGCATGCGCGCGCGGTCCCGCTGTCCGAAGTACGCGAGCGCCTCATCCACGTTGGCGAAGCGCTCCGGCGTATTGGCGACGATGCGCGCGACGCGCTGCGAGCCGGCGGGAGCGTTTTCCGGCGAGTAATCCACCAGCACGAGGGCCGCTACCCGGTTGGGTTGCTTCGCGGCGACGTAGGTCGTGCTGCGCCCGCCCATCGAATGGCCGACGAGCACCGCGCGGCGCCAGTCGAGGTGATCGAGCGCGGCGACGATGTCGCCGCCCATCGCTGTCACCGAGTAATCCTGCGTCGGGCTCCAGTCAGAATCGCCGAAGCCGCGCATGTCGATCGCCACCACCTCGCGATCGCGCCCGAGCTCTTCCGCCACCGGCAGCCAGTCGTACGAGAAGTAAGAGAGGCCGTGGACGATGAGGAACGGCGTGCCGCCCGGGCGGCCGGCGCGGCGATAGTGGATCTGCAGCTCGCCAGAGCGGACGCGGCCGGTCTGCATCAGTGCAGCACCGGCAGGTTGCGCAGACGCGCGTAGATCGGCGTGAAGTCGGGCGCCGTCTCGCTCATGAGGTGGTCGAAGGAGTCGATTACGAAGTACGTCTCCTGGTAGCGGTCGATCTGATACTCGGTGCGCATGATGCGCTCGAGGTCGAACGGCAGACGGCGTGGCCGCGGATCGTCGACGCAGTGGGCGAGCTCACCGCCGGAGGACAGTAATCCGGCACCGTAGGCGCGAATGCCCATCGCGGTGCGCATGAGGCCGAATTCGATCGTGAACCAGTAGAGCCGCGCGAGCATCTTCACGGCGTCAAGCCGCATCGCCTTCAGCCCGCCTTTGCCATATTCGTACAGGTGGTCCGCATACACGCGATCGAAAAGGAGCGGCACATGGCCGAAGAAATCGTGGAACACATCGGGCTCGACGATGTAATCGAACTCGTCGGGCCGGCGCAGCCACACCGTGACGGGAAAGCGGCGATTCGCGAGGTGCGTAAAGAATGCATCATCCGGTATCAGTCCGGGGACGGCGACAATCTCCCAGCCGGTCGCGGTGCGGAGCTTGCGCGAAATCTCGTCGAATTTCGGAATCTCGCGCGCCGCGCCTTCGATGCGTCCGATCGCCTCGATCCATTCCGGACAGGCGTAGCGCGGCACGAGTTTCGACTGCCGCTCGAAGAGCCGCCGATAGAGTGCATGCTCCTGCGGCGTGTAGCTCGACCAGTCCTGCTCCACCGAGTAATCGGTGGCGGCCTTGCTGTAATCGCCCCTTAAATTGGTTACAGTCACCATTTTACGCGGCGGGCTTGAGCACGCCGCGGCGCACCTGGTCGAGCTCCATCGATTCGAAGAGCGCGCGGAAGTTGCCCTCGCCGAAGCCCTCGTCGCCTTTGCGCTGGATGATCTCGAAGAAGATCGGGCCGATGAGGGTCTTGGTAAAGATCTGCAGCAGCAGGCCGCCGGCGGGATTGCCGTCGATCAGGATCTTTCGGCGCTTGAGCTCCTCGATCGGCTCGCCGTGACCGGGCAGTCGCTTGTCGATCAGCTCGTAATAGGTGTCGGGCGAGTCGAGGAGCTCGATGCTATTGGTCCGCAGCGCGTCGACCGTCCGGTAGATATCCGACGTATGCAAAGCGATGTGCTGGATGCCCTCGCCGTGGTACTGGTCGAGGTACTCCTGGATCTGCGAGCGGTCATCCGCCGATTCGTTGATCGGGATGCGAATGCGGCCGCACGGACTGGTCATCGCCTTTGATTTGAGGCCGGTAAGCTTGCCTTCGATGTCGAAGTAACGGATCTCGCGAAAGTTGAAAAGACGCTCGTAGAACTCGGCCCATTCCTCCATGCGGCCGCGATGCACGTTGTGAGTAAGGTGGTCAACATAGGTGAGACCGACGCCGGCGGGCGCCGGCGCTTCGCGGCGCCACAACGCCTCGAAGCCGGGCAGTGGGCGGAAATCGACGTCGTAGATGGTGTTGCCGTACGCGTTCTCGGGATAGCGATCGACGAGATAGATGAGCGAGTCGCCGATACCCTTGATCGCCGGGATGTTGAGCTCGCCGGGACCCACATGCGCCTGCACGCCCCAGGCGCCGCGCTCCACCAATCGCTCATAGGCGGCCGCGGCGTCGCGCACGCGGAAAGCCATCGCGCAGACGCTCGGTCCATGCCGTCGCGCGAAGTGCTGCGCGAAGGAGCGCGGCTCGGCGTTGATGATGAAATTGACGTCCCCCTGCTTGTAGAGCGCGACGTCCTTGTGGCGGTGGCGCGCGACGCGCCGGAAGCCCAGGCGCTCGAAGAGCGCGCCGAGCGCCTTGGGATCGGGCGCGGCGTACTCGACGAATTCGAAACCGTCGGTCTCGATCGGGTTATCCCACGCGCTTCTCGACTGCTCGGCCATGGCGCCTCCGTCTCCTTGGATTGTATGATGCCGCCCCTATGTCACGGGTTCCATTGGCCGAATTCGAGCCCGGCCTGAAGAAGCGGCTCGTGGATCTCTGGGGCACGCCGCCCAACCTCTATCGTTGCCTCGCCAACCACCCGGCGCTGGTCGCCGCGTGGACTGAATTCTCCAAGATGCTGCGCCATGACACGCGCACCCCGCGCGCGTTGCGCGAACTCGTCATCCTGCGCGGCGGACAGCTCATGCGCTCGGAATACGAATGGGCGCAGCACCTGCCGATGGCAAGGAAGGCGGGGGTACGCGAGCAGCAGATAAGCGCATTGGCGAACTGGCGCACGTCCGGCGAATTCGATGACCGTGAGAAGGCGGCGCTCGAGCTCGCAGAAGCCGTGACGCAGGGGCGCGTGACGGACGAGATCTATGCGCGCGTCACGCGCCACTTCGATCACCACGATTACGTCGAGCTCGCGGCGGTGGCCGCCTTCTATGCCATGGTCGGACGCATGCTCGATGCTATGGGCGTGCCGCTCGACGAGGATGTGCGCAACTACCAGCCCAGGTTGAAGTGAGCGACGGGCGCAGCTACCGCTATTACGAGTTCGTAATGGCGGCGTTCGTCACGGTGCTCATCTGCTCGAACCTGATCGGGCCAGCGAAGATCGTCCAGATTGATGGCGGGCCCGCGTTCGGCGCCGGCATGATCTTCTTTCCCATCTCCTATGTCTTCGGCGACGTGCTGACCGAGGTGTACGGCTATGCGCGCGCGCGGCGCGTAATCTGGGCGGGATTCGGCGGCCTTGCTTTCGCGTCGATCATGGCGAGCGTGGTGGTGGCGCTGCCGCCGGCGCCGTTCTGGAAGAACCAGGAGGCGTACGAAATCGCGTTCGGCACCACGTGGCGCATCGCACTCGCTTCAATGCTCGCCTACTTCTGCGGCGAGTTCGTCAATTCGTACGTGCTGGCGAAGATGAAAATCCTGACGGCGGGACGGTGGTTGTGGACGCGCACCATCGGCTCGACCATCGTCGGCGAGGCAGTCGACTCAGCGCTCTTCTATCCGCTCGCCTTCTACAACTCCGGCCTCATGCCGAATGAGGTGCTGCCGGCGATCATGGTGGCGCAGTTCGTCGGCAAGGTGGCGGTCGAGGTCGTGTTCACGCCGGTGACATATAAGGTCGTCGGCTTCCTCAAGCGCGCCGAGCACGAGGACTACTACGACCGCAACACCCATTTCAGTCCGTTCCGCCTGAACTGAATTCGGGGCCAGGACCGGGTTATTTGCGGCGAACCTCGTTCCTATAGGAGTTCAAAACCCGCCGAAGCTCGATGCGCTGGTCGCTCGGCACATCGTCCATCAGGAACGTATCGCCAGCGCGGACGTAGTACTGGGCGCCCAGCGGGCCGTCCAGGTGCCACATCAGCAGGCGGCGCTCGCCGATGGCGATCTCCCGCAGGATTGGCTTGGACGCGTATTCGGCAAAGACCCGGCGGAACTCGGATTCGCCTACGCGATCGCGATACGCACGTAGCAGCTCGGCGCGCTGCTCCGGGGCGTTGGAGAACGCCGCGGCGGCGTGGATATCGCCGGCCGCGAGGTGCTGCAGTATTTGCTGCGCGATGGGCAGGGCGCTGTCCGCTGCGTCGACCACTTCGCGGTGCGCCGGCACCTCGCGCGGCGGCGCGGCGGCACAGCCGGTGAGGAGCAGAGCGAGAAATAGGGCTCTGACCCCGATTTTCACGCCGCAGCGCGCGCGGGCTGGGTGCTTTCGAAGCGCTGCATGAGCTCGGCGTGCTTTTTGCGGGCGGCGGCGAGGTTACGCATCTTGATGTAGCCGAAGCCGCGGATCTCGTCCGGGATAGAAGCGATCTGCACCGCGAGCGAATGATTGTCCGCTGAAAGCTTGGCGAGCAGGCGCTCGACAGTCGCTTCGTATTCGGCGATGAGCGCGCGCTCGGTGCGACGCTCCTCGGTGTAGCCGAAGAGGTCGAGCGGCGTGCCGCGCAGGCCGCGCAGCGACTTGAGCACGCGGAACACGGGCAGCATCCAGGCGCCGAAGCGCATCTTGCGCGGCTCGCCGGTCACAGGATCCTTGCGGGCGAGCAAAGGCGGGGAGAGGTGGAAGACCAGCTTGTAATCGCCCTCGAACATGCCGCTGATCTTGCGCTCCATGGCGCCGTCGGCGTGGAGGCGAGCGACCTCGTACTCATCCTTGTAGGCCATCAGCTTGGCGTAGTAGCGCGCCACGGCTTCAGTCAGCTTGGTTGAGTTCAGTTCGCGCTCGCGGCTGCGAAAGCGATCGACCAGGGTGCGATAGCGCGCCGCGTAGGCGGCGTTCTGGTAGCCGGTGAGGAACTGCACGCGGCGCTCGATCAGCTCGTCGAGTGAGCGCGAGATGTGGTCGCCGAGCGCGATGACTTCGGCGGGCTTCGCGAGGCGCTCGACGCGCTCGAGGTCGACCGCGGCCCGCCGGCCCCACAGGAAGCTCTGCTTGTTGAACTCGACGGCGACGCCATTCAACTCGATGGCGCGCTCGAGCGATGCGCCGGATACCGGCAGCCAGCCGCGCTGGTAGGCGTAGCCCAGCAGGAACATGTTGGTCGCGATCGCGTCGCCCATGAGGCCCGTGGCGAGCTCGGTGGCGGCGACGAAATCGACGGCGTTCTTGCCGCACGCGTCGGCGATGTCGTGGCGAAGATCGCTGCCCGGCAGTTGCCAGTTCGGGTTGCGCACGAAGTCGGCGGTCGGCGTGACGGAGGCATTGATCACTGCGCGCGTATGCCCGGGCGCCATCTTGGCGATGGCATCGGTGCTCGCGCTCACCACCAGGTCGCCACCAATGACGAGGCTCGCGCCGCCGGTGTCGATACGCGTCGCGGTCAGCGCTTCGGGGCGCGCGGCGAGCTGCACGTGCGACATGACGGCGCCGTACTTCTGAGCGAGGCCGGACATGTCCAAAACCGAAACCCCTTTGCCCTCGAGGTGCGCCGCCATCCCAAGGATCTGGCCGATGGTGATAACGCCCGTGCCGCCGATGCCGGTGACCAGCACACCGTAGGGGCGCTCCAAGCCGGCAGTCGCGGGCTCCGGCACTGCCGGGAAATCGGCCCCACGCTTGGCGGCCGAGCGGCCCTTCTTCAGCTTGCCGCCTTCCACGGTGACGAAGCTCGGGCAGAAGCCTTTCAAGCAGGAGAAATCCTTGTTGCAGGAGGACTGGTTGATGGCGCGCTTCCTGCCGAACTCGGTCTCGAGCGGCTCGACCGAAAGGCAGTTCGACTTCACGCTGCAGTCGCCGCAGCCTTCGCACACTGTCTCGTTGATCACGACGCGCATCGCCGGATCGGGATATTCGTTGCGCTTGCGCCGCCGACGCTTCTCGGACGCGCAGGTCTGGTCGTAGATCAGCGCCGAGACGCCGGGCGTTTCGCGCAGCTCCTTTTGCACGGCGTCGAGCTCGTCGCGGTGGCGGATCGTTACGCCCGGTGCCCAGTTCGTGCCGTGCGGATATTTCTCCGGCTCGTCGGTCACCACGACGATAGGCTTCACGCCTTCGGCGGCAATCTGGCGCGAGATCATCGCCGGATCGAGCGGACCGTCGTGCCGCTGGCCGCCGGTCATCGCCACCGCGTCGTTGTAGAGGATCTTGTAGGTCATATTGACCTTGGCGGCGACCGCGGCGCGAATGGCGAGCAGACCCGAGTGGAAGTAAGTGCCGTCGCCGAGGTTCGCGAAGATGTGCTTCTCGTCGGTGAACGGCGCCTGCCCGACCCACGGCACGCCTTCCGCGCCCATGTGCGTGAAGGTCGCGGTGTTGCGGTCCATCCATACCGCCATGAAGTGGCAGCCGATGCCGGCGACGGCGCGGCTGCCTTCGGGCACTCGAGTGGACGTGTTGTGCGGGCAGCCGGAGCAGAAATACGGCTGACGCACGGCGGTGACGCGCGGACGGGAGAGGGCTTTCTCCTTGAAATCCAAAAAGGCGAGGCGCTCGCGGAACTCGCTGCCGAGCGCGGCCGTCATGCCCAGCTTCTCGAGCCGCTGGCCGATCGCGCGCGCGACCATCGCCGGCGAATGCTCGTAATGCGCGGGGAGGAGCCAGGTGCCGGCGGGCTGGCCGCCGCTGCGGCTCCATTCGCCGCTGTCGTCGAACTTGCCGACGACGCGTGGCGCCCGCACGCCTTCCTTCCAGTTGTAGAGCTCTTCCTTGATCTGGTACTCGATGACCTGGCGCTTCTCTTCCACCACCAGGATTTCTTCCAGGCCCTCGGCAAATCGCCGCGCGCCTTGCGGCTCGAGCGGCCAGGAGAGCGCGACTTTGTAGACGCGCAGCCCGATGTCGCGCGCCACGCGCTCGTCGATGCCGAGGTCGGCGAGCGCGCGCATCACGTCGCCATACGATTTGCCGGTGGTGATGATGCCCAGGCGCGCGCGCGGCGAGTCCCAGATCAGGCGGTCGAGGCGGTTCGCGCGCGCGTAGGCGATCGCCGCGTAAACCTTGTAGTCGAGGATGCGCGCTTCCTGCTCAAGTATCCCGTCGGGCCAGCGGATGTTGAGCCCGCCCGGCGGCATGGCGAAGTCCGTCGGAAGCTGCACTTGCACGCGGTCGGGATCGACGATCACGGAGGCGCCGGACTCGACAACGTCGGTGACGCACTTGAACGCGATCCAGCAGCCCGAGTAGCGGCTCATCGCGAAGCCGTGCAGGCCGAGGTCGAGATAGTCCTGCACGTTCGCGGGGTTCAGGACCGGGATGAGGCACGCTTTGAAGATGTGCTCGGACTGGTGAGGCAAAGTCGAGGACTTGGCGGCGTGGTCGTCGCCCGCAAGCGTGAGCACGCCACCGTGCTTCGAGGTGCCCGCGGCGTTGGCGTGCTTAAAGACGTCGCCGCAGCGATCGACTCCCGGGCCTTTGCCGTACCACATGGAGAAGACGCCGTCGTAGCGCGCCTTCGGGAAAAGGTTGAGTTGCTGCGTGCCCCAGATCGCGGTGGCGGCGAGGTCCTCGTTGACGCCGGGCTGGAAGCGGATGTGATGGCTTTCGAGGTGTTGTTTCGCGCGCCAGAGCGCCTGGTCGAGGCCGCCGAGCGGCGACCCGCGATAGCCGGAGACAAAGCCGGCGGTGTTAAGGCCGGTGCGCGAGTCGCGCTCGCGCTGCAGCATCATCAGGCGAATCAGCGCCTGTGTGCCGGTGAGGAACACGCGGCCCCGCTCGAGGGTGTACTTGTCGTCTAAGGAAGCAGCGGCGAGCGCTGCGCGGTCAACGGGGGCGTTCATGCAAATCCACGGAAGTTGTGTTCAGTGGGACAACAGTCACTCGGGATTGTGTCCCTCGCGGCGGGCGCAGGGTACCACGAGGGGTTAGGTCTTGAATTGGCGCGTCGCCAGGCCTCGATTCAAGACCTGACCCGCAACGCGGAGTGCGGCGAAGCCGCTCGTTGTGAGGCAGTCATGGCGGCGCGGAGGCTTGCGCGAGGCGTAGCGTGCTGAAAGCCCTGAGCTCGCTCTCGGCAATCCCTTCGACCGGCGGGTTCAGGTTCTCAGAGTGCGATCATCGGCCGGCGAAGCTCCCCTTCGCGGCCGGCGGCCAATGTAGATAAAAGCTCCGAGGAGACAGCCATTTGCAAGAAACCGCCGGGATCTTTGCGAGTCGCCCAAAACTGTTTCGCAATGCGGGCGGTTTCTATACTGGCGACCCGAAAGTGCTATAGTTGTTGCGACGCAGCACCGTCGGATCCTCCTCCTCCTCTTTCCGCCGGGATGCGCCTAGGGGCAGCCTAAGTGGCTGCCCTTATTTTTTCCCGTGTAGCTTTTACGCGATCGCCCGCCACAGCTCGCGGTCGCGCCGCGCCGTCCAGGTGCGCGGCTGCCGGATGCCACTCGCCTCGTCGTAGGCGCGCGAGACATCGAAGGGCAGGCAGTGCTCGTAGATCGGATAGCGGGCGTACACCGGGTCCATACGGCGCCGCACCATCGCATACACCTCCCGCAATGACTTGCCCTGCTTCACGCCCTGCCGAGCGCAGGCGTAGAGGCCTCTGATGAAATCCTGGGTGTATCCAATGGCGCGCTCGCACGCCGCGGGCGTCGTAAGTGCCGGCCCGCGGCCGGGAACGACGGCGCGCGGCTTCAGCGCCCGCAATTTTTCGAGTGTCCGGGGCCATTCCTCGAGGTGCGCGTCGCCGGTGTAGATGCCGGCCTGGTACTCGACGAGGTCGCCCGAGAAGAGCACGCGCTGCGAAGGCACCCAGACAATGGTGTCGCCCGCGGTGTGGCCGGCGCCGGGCTGACGGATCTCGACTTCCAGGTTGCCGAGGTCGAGGCCGAGCTCGCCGCGGAAAGTGAGCGTCGGCCAGGTAAGTCCGGGGATGGTGTGCGCGCCGTGAAAGAGCCGCGGGAAGCGGCCGATTTCGCTTTTCATGTCCTGCGCGCCGCGCTCGCGGATGAGCTCACGCGTCGCCACGCTTGCAATGATGTGCTCGGCCCGATAAGCGGAGGCGCCGAGCACGCGAACGGCGTGATAGTGCGTGAGCACGACGTAGCGGATCGGCTTCGAGGTGACGCGGCGGATGCGGCGTATTACTTCACGCGCGAGAAGCGGCGTTGCCTGCGCGTCGATCACCATCACCGCGTCGCGCCCGACCACCACGCCGGTGTTCGGGTCGCCCTCGGCGGTGAACGCCCAGCACGAGCGCGACAGACGCTCGAATGTGATGCGTTTGGCAGAGAGGTCGGTTTGGGAAGCGAAGGCCTTCGGCATGCACGGAGCGAGGCGAGGAGCGCGCCAGTATACTGAGCGCCGTCGTCACATAACTATAGAGGCCGCCATGCAGGCGCCTGCCATCGCGACGAAAGTGCGTCTGGGGGACGTACTGGTCGCGCAGAAGCTCATCTCCCGCGAGCAACTCGCCATCGCGCTCGAGCAACAGAAGCGCTCCGGGCGCCGTCTCGGCCGCGTGCTGGTCGACAACGGCTTCTGCAACGACGAGCAGATTGCCGAAGCGCTTGCGCGGCAGCTCAGCATTCCGTACGTCAACCTCAAGTTCTACAACCTGAACGGCGACGTGGTGCGCCGGCTGTCGGAATCTCAAGCGCGCCGTTTCCGCGCCATCGTGCTCGAGGACCGCAAGAGCAAGTACCTCGTCGGGCTCGCCGATCCGTCCGATCTCTTCGCCGCGGATGAAGTGCAGCGCTCGCTCAAGCGCGACATCGCTATCGCCGCGGTGAGCGAGGATCAGGCGCTCGCCACCATCGACCGCATGTACCGGCGCACCGAGGAGATCTCGGGGCTCGCGAAGGCGGTGGAGCGCGAGATCGGCGACGCCTACGTCGACTTCGGCGCCCTCGCGGCCGCCGCCGGGCTCGAGGACGCGCCGGTCGTCAAGCTGCTGCAGACGGTGTTCGAGGACGCGGTGGCGGCGAACGCCTCCGACGTGCACATCGAGCCGCAGGAGCGCAACGTCAGGATCCGCTTTCGCATCGACGGCGTGCTGCAGGTGCAGACGGAAGTGGATGCCAAGATCGGCCCGGCGCTCGTGCTGCGCGTGAAGCTAATGGGCGGCTTGGACATCTCCGAAAAGCGCAGGCCGCAGGACGGCCGCTTCAACGTGCTGGTGCGCGAGCAGCAGGTGGACGTGCGCCTGTCGACCATGCCGGTGCAGCACGGCGAATCGGTCGTGATGCGGCTTCTCAATCGCAAGGCGCGCCTGCTCTCGCTCGACACGCTCGGCATGCCGGCGGAGATGCTGGTGCGCTACCGCCGGCTAATGCAGCGCACGAACGGCATGATCCTTGTCACCGGGCCGACCGGCAGCGGCAAGACCACCACGCTGTACGCCACCCTGTCGGAAATCAATTCACCGGAGAAGAAGATCATCACGGTCGAGGACCCGGTCGAGTACAAGCTGCCGGGCATCAACCAGGTGCAGGTCAATGACAAGATCGACCTTAGCTTCTCGACCGTGCTGCGCTCGAGCTTGCGGCAGGACCCCGACATCATCCTGGTCGGCGAGATGCGCGACGAGGAGACGGCGCAGATCGGCCTGCGGGCGGCGCTGACCGGCCACCTGGTGCTCTCGACGCTGCATACCAAGGACGCCGCGACCACGCCGATCCGCCTTATCGACATGGGCGCGCCCTACTATATGGTGGGCACGTCGATCCACGCGGTCCTGGCACAGCGGCTGGTGCGCCTGAATTGCGAGAGCTGCATCGAGGACGAGGTGCCGGCGGCGGGGGAGGCGACCTGGGTGGCGCGCGAATACGGCATCTCGCTCGATGGACGCAAGTTCCGGCGCGGCCGCGGCTGCTCGCACTGCAACGCCACCGGCTTCGCCGGCCGTACCGGCATCTACGAGATGCTCGAGATGACCTCCGACATGGTGGCGGCGATCAACCAGAACCGCACCACCGAGTTCGCAGCGCTCGCCGAGGCGGCGCTCAAGGGCGCGTCGCTCAAGCACCAGGCGCTGCAGCTCGCGCTGAGCGGCCGCGCGCCGCTCGGCGAGGTCATCCGGGTCGCAAGCGAGATCGGCGACTGATGGCGGTGTTCGCCTACCGCGGCCGCAACCCGCGCGGCGAGCTGGTGCAGGGGCGGCTGGAGGCGGCCGATACCGGCGCCGTCGCCGATCACCTGGTTAATACCGGCATTACGCCGATCGACATCGAAGGCGTAGCGGCGGCGCGCACCGAAGCAGCGAACGCCATGCCGCGCGCGCTCGGCAGCCTGTTCGAGCCGCGCATCACGCTCGTCGACCTGATGCTCTTCTCGCGGCAGATGTACACGCTTATCAAGGCGGGCGTGCCCATTCTGCGCGCGCTCGCCGGCCTGCAGGAGTCGATCGCCAATCCGCGCCTGAAGGAGATCGTCGGCGACCTGCGCACCAGCCTCGACGCGGGCCGCGAGCTATCGGCGGCGATGCGCCGGCACCCGAAGGTGTTCAGCCCGTTCTATGTCAGCCTGGTGCGCGTCGGCGAGACGACCGGACAGCTGGAGACCGTTTTTCTACGCCTGTACGAGCATCTGGAATTCGAAAAGGAGGTGCGCGACCGCATCACCTCGGCCTTGCGCTACCCGGCCTTCGTCGTCGTGGCGATGGTGCTCGCGCTCGGCGTCATCAATGTCGTCGTCATCCCGGCGTTTGCCAAGCTCTTCGCCAGCTACAACGCGCAGCTGCCGGTCATGACGCGCGTCGTCATCGCCATCTCCACCTTCACGGTGACCTACTGGCCGCTCCTTTTCGTCGCCGCCGCCGCCGCGGCGATCGGCTTCATTCTGTGGAAGCAAACGGCGACGGGAAAGTATCGATGGGACCGCATGAAGCTCGGCATTCCCATCGCCGGCAAGATCCTCCTCAAGGCGACGCTCGCACGCTTCGCGCGCAGCTTCGCCCTTTCCATCAAGAGCGGCATCCCGGTCGTGCAAGGCCTCTCGACGGTCGCCGGCGTGGTCGACAACGATTACATCGCCCAACGAATCGAACAGATGCGCGACGGCGTCGAGCGCGGCGAGAGCGTCCTGCGCACCGCGGCGCTCGCGGGCATCTTCACGCCGGTGGTCATGCAGATGATCGCGGTCGGCGACGAGACCGGCGAGCTCGACGATCTCATGCACGAAGTGGCCGAGCTCTACGAGCGCGAGGTCGACTATGAAGTTAAGAGCCTCGCCTCGCAGATCGAGCCGATCCTGATCGTGTTCCTCGGCGTGATGGTCCTGATCCTGGCACTCGCGGTATTCCTGCCGATGTGGGATCTCGCGTCGATCGCGCGCAGGCGCTGATGCGAAGGCGCGGCTTTACCCTGATCGAGCTGCTGGTGGTCATCTCGATCGTGGCGCTCCTTTTCGGCGTGGCGCTCGATCGGCTGCTCAAGTACCAGGAGCTCGGCGAGCGCACCGCGGTCGAGGAAAACATCGCGGCGATGAACACCGCGCTCACCCTGAAATTCGCCGCCTATGTCACGAGCGGCCGGCCGCAAGCCATCGCCAACGAGCTCGGCAAAAACCCGATCAACCTGCTCGCCCGTCCGCCGCAGAACTACCTGGGAGAGCTCTATTCGCCGGACGCGAAAGGCATCGAGCGCACAAGCTGGTATTTCGACCGGGCGAAGGGCGAGCTGGTGTACTTGCCCAACCGCAGGCGCTATCTCTCGTCGAGCGAGGGCCCGCCGGAGACGCTGCGCTTCCACGTGGCGCTTACTGAGCCCGACGAGCGCCCCGACGAGCCCCGCCAGCTTCGCCAGCCGTTCATCGCAGCCCAGCCGCCGTTTAGTTGGGTCATTGAGTAACTTAACGAGGCGGTGCCACGCGTGTACTTGCGTGTCAAGAGGCCTTGATGCAGTATCCGCCCGCTATATGAAGTGCAGGCTGTAACTAGGGGGAATACATGAGAAAAAAAATCGGATTCACGATCATTGAACTGGTGGTGGTGATCGTCATCCTCGGCATTCTCGCCGCGGTCGCTCTGCCAAAGTTCTTCGATATCACCGCCGATGCGGCGAATGCCGCCGCCAAAGGCGTCGCCGGCGCTGTTTCCTCCGGCACCGTGATCAACTACGGCGCGCGCCTCGCGAAAGGCACCGGCGTTTGCGCGGCCGGCGGCACGCCGTGTCTCAGGACGGCCGCCGCGACGGAATGGTGCGATGCGACCGTCCTCGGCTTGGTCATCACGGGCGGCGCGGCGCAGCTCGCTTCGGTGACGGTCGGCGGTTCTTTCCAGCCGGCGACGACCGGAGCGGTCGGCACCTGCACCTTCACCAGCACCAGCGGTGGTGTCGCGCAGAGCGCGAGCATCATCGGCGTAGTCGACTAAAAAAAGGGAGACGAAGCATGCGTAAGGGGAGCGGTTTCACGATCATCGAGCTGGTCACCGTCATCGTAATCCTGGGCATCTTGGCGGCGGTGGCGCTGCCGAAGTTCTTCGATGTGCAGACCGACGCGGCAGATGCGGCCGCTAAAGGCGTCGCCGGCGCGCTGGCCTCGGGTTCGGCAGTGAATTACGGGGCGCGCCTCGCAAAAGGCAGCACTACCGGCCTGGTTGTTATGGCGTCCGGCGTAAACGCCTGTACTTCGGCCACGCTGCAAGGCCTGCTAACCGGTGCAGCGATACCGAGCGGATTCAACATCGGCGGCACATTTAGCCCGACGACCAATGGACAGACCGGGACGTGCACGGTGACGAGCACCGTCAGTGGTGCCTCGGCCCAAAACGCGACGATCATCGCCGTCGTGAACTAGACCGAGTTCAGGCGCCGACAACAACAAATATGAGGCGCTGCAAAAAGGAGCCGCAAGGCTCCTTTTTTTATGATGGCGAGGCGAGCGGCTTCACCATGCTGGAGCTGATCGTTGTCGTCATTATCGTCAGCGTGCTGGCGGTCGTCGCCATACCGCGTCTAACGCGAGGCGCCTTCGACGACGCAAAGCTCTACGACGAGTCGCTCGCTGCGCTGCGCTATGCGCAGCGCACCGCCGTCGCATACCAGCGCACGGTGTGCGTGACGTTCACTGGCAATACCCAGCTCAGCCTGACCTACGCATCGGTTTACGGCTCCGCGACCTGCAACACAAACCTCGTCTCGCCGGGCGGCAGCACCGCCACGTACGTCGTGACGGCGCCGGGCTCCTCCACCTACACGACTACCCCGACCTTCAGCTTCGATCGCGTCGGTCGACCGACGTCCGGGCAGACGATCAACCTGAGCAGCGGCAGGACCATCACGGTGGAGGCCGAGACGGGCTATGCGCACTAGATCGTGCCGGCGAAGCGCGGGGGTGACGCTGGTCGAGCTGCTGATCGCGATCGTCATCGTCAGCATCGCGCTCCTCTCGGTCATGTCGGTCTTTGTCGTCACGACCCAGCACAGCGCCGATCCGATGCTGCGCGTGCAGGCGCAGATCCTGGGCGAGGGCTACCTCGACGAGATCCTGCTGAAGAAGTTCTACGACCCGACCACCAACAAAGTCTGCCCGGCGGGCGCCGCATCCCATGCCGACTTCGTGTGCGGCTATAACGGCCTCGTCGAGACACCGATCACCGGTTACTCAGTAAGCGTCAGCGTTACCTCTGCGGGCGCGACGCTCGGCAGCCTGAACAACGCGAGCGTCATTCGCGTACTCAAGGTGGACGTCACGGTAACGAGTCCGGACACCGCGACGACGACGCTCACCGGCTACCGCGCGAACTACGAATGCAACGCTTCCGGCGACCCGGGATGCATTCCGCTATGAACACGCGCAGCCGCGGCTTCACCCTCATCGAGCTGGTGATCACCATCGTCGTCCTGTCGATCATCGCGACGGCGTTCGGCCTCTTCATCGTGCCGGCGGTCAATGCGAATCAGGCCGTAGAGCGGCGCGCCGCGCTCGTCGACTCCGGCGAGATCGCCCTTCGTCGCATGGCGCGCGACATCCGCATCGCGCTGCCGAACAGCGTGCGCGTCTCCTACACGGCGGGGACGGGGTTCGCCATCGAGATGATTCCCACGCTCGACGGCGGACGCTATTGCCTCACCGGCGACGCGAACTGCGCTGGTGCGGCGCAGGTGCTTTCCCTCGGCAGCTCGGATACAGACTTCGACATCCTCGGCTGCTTTCGGAATGCCACCCTTACCGGCGCCACCTTCCCGAGCACCGCGTTCCGGCTCGTGATCGGCGATGCGAACGGATCGGTCTATTCCGCGAGCGGCACGAACGCAGTGGCCACACCCACCACTACCACGATCACCGTCTCCACGGTCGATGGCGGCGGCTCCGGCAGCGGCGCCTGCGGCGCGTCCTCGGGAGTCGGCAATACGACGTACCGCCACCATATACAACTAGGGACCGGACATACCTTTCCGAGTGCCAGCAGCCGCCGCCGTGTCTTCGTAATCCAGACGCCGGTGACGTACATCTGCAATATCGGCGCGGCGACTCTTACGCGTTATTACGGCTACGCGATCTCGGCCACCGCCCCGACGCCGTCGTCGCCGCCCGTGGGCGCGACGGCCGCGCTCGTGACGGACAAGGTTAGCGACTGCACGGTGAGCTCGCTAACGCCGGATGTCCAAGCCAAGGGCTATGTGAAGCTGAGCCTGAGCCTCGCCAGCGCCGGCGAAACCGTGCAGCTCAATCACGAAACGCAGCTCGACAACAGCCAATGACCACGCGTCGCCGAGCCGCTGGCATGGCACTCATGAGCGCGATCCTGCTGATCGTCGTGCTCATCGGCCTGGGTGTCGGGATGATGAACCTGTCGAACGTGCAGGAGGACACGAGCTCCAAGGCGATCCTCGCCGCCAAGGTGTACTACGGCGCAAAGGCGGGAATCGATTGGGGCGTGCAACAGGCGATCGCTGCGAGCTCGTGCGTCGGCTCGACTTTGAACCTGACGCAAGGCTCGCTCAATGGCGTCACCGTGACCGTAACGTGCGCGGCCGCGCCGCAGGGCGTAAGCACGTGCGGCACGACCGGTACGGCGCTCTGCCAGACCTATTACGTGACCAGCGTAGCGAGCACTGGCACGCTTGGCACGCTGAGTTATGCCGAGCGGCGCATGGAAGCGACCGTGTCCAACATCCCATGACGGCTGCATCTCGCGCGTCCCGGATCTTCGCCATGGCCGTGCTGGCCGGGGCGGGTTTCCTCTCCGCGCGCGACGCGCTCGCCGTAACCTGTACTTCTGCCCTCAGCGGTGCCTGGAACCTTGCCGTTACGTGGACGGGATGCATCGGCGGCAACGGCACGCCTGCCAATACGCCGGGGAGTAACGACACGGCGATCATCGCCAATGGCAGCGACGTCACCATCCCGGCCGGGCTTGCGGCGAGCGCTAGCGCCCTTCAGGTTGGAAATGCCAACAACGGCGGCGCGACGCTCACGCTGAACGCCGCCACCTCCTCGCTCACGGTCTCCGGGGCGGTGACTATCACCCGTGCGAACAACAACAACGTCGATGCGCTGAACGTGAATGCGGGCACCATGTCCATGGGCAGCCTGACGCTCGACAACAGTACAAACACGGGTCGCGTGGTGCAGCTCAACATCTCCACCGGCACCGCCACCGTGGCCGGGAACGTGGCGTTCACGAACGCCAACGCCAACGTGCAGATCGTGTTCAGCGGCGCCGGCACGCTGAATATCGGCGGCAACCTGCCGACGGCGGCGATCACGTTCACGCCGTCGACCGGCACGGTGAATTACAACGGCGCCGGCGCGCAGACGATAGCGACCTACAGTTACAACAACCTCAGCGTGACGAAGAGCAGCAGCACGGCGACGCTCGCCGCCGACACCACGGTGGGCGGCAACTTGAGCGTCACCTGTCCTGTTACGTGCACGAGCGGCACGCTCGATCTATCGACCTTCACGGCAAACCGCACCGCCGCGGGGGGCACGCTTTCGGTCGGCGCTGGTGCCACCCTGAGGATCGGAGGCACGAACAGCTTCCCGGCCAACTACGCCACCCACAGCCTCAGCGCGACGAGCATCGTGAACTATGCAGGAACCAATCAGACGGTGACGGCGGAGAGTTACGGCACGCTGATATTGAGCGGCTCGGGCACGAAGACGATGCCGGGCGCCACCTTCAGTACCGCGTTGGATTTCCTGATGCAGGGAACCGCGACCGCGACTTCGGGGAACACCATTTCGGTCGGACGTGACTTCACGATGTCCGGTACTGCCACCTTCACGGCGGGCAATGCGCTGAGCATCACGCGCGACATGACCCTCGGCGCCGGCACGACCTTCAGCGCCGGAAGTTTCACGCACAACGTCGGCGAGGATTTCATCAACAACGGGGCTACCTTCACTGCCGGGACGAGCACCATCAACCTGAACGGCGCGGCGGCGCAAAGCATCGGCGGCACGAGCGCGACGACCTTCAATAACCTGACGATAGCCAACACGGCTGGCGGCGTTTCGCTGAGTGCCGACGAGACCGCGAACGGTACGTTGCGGCTTACCAGCGGTATCGTGAATACCACCGCGGCTTACACGCTCATCTCGGCAGGCAACTGCACGACGAACCTGATCCGCACGAGCGGCTGGGTGGCGGGAAATCTGCAACTGCGTTTCCCTGCCGGAACGCCGACCTGCACCTTCCACCTCGGCGATACGGCCACGAATTACACGCCGGTCACGATCGCTTTTACGACGGCGACGGCCGCCGGAAATCTCACCGCCACCGTGACGAATACCGACCATCCGAACACCACCGGCGGCGCGGACGGCATCGACGCCACGAAGGACGTTACGCGCTACTGGACGCTGAAGAATCCCACCGTGGGCGGGACGTATACGGCGACTTTCGCCTACGTCAGCGCCGATATCCGGGCGGGGTCGACGCAAGCGAACTTCGTGGCGGCGCGCGGCCAAAACTGCAGCGGCAGCGGCGCCGCGCGCACTTGCAGCCCCTGGGGCTCGCCCGCGTCGGCCAATCCCACGGGCACTTCGACGCAGGCGACCGGCAACTCGATCGCGAGCGGGAGCGCCGACTACGACTTCGCGATCGGCGAGATCGCCAGTAGCAACTTCGCGAGGGAGCGCCAATTTATCTATACCCGCGAGGTCTATTAGCGAACGGAAAAGCTATTTGACGACAATGGGTTATTAGGTTAACTTGAAGTGCTTTAAAACCTAGAGGCGGGGCGTTCGTGGTTTGGTGGGGTCGGCAAAGAAAGCTGCCGGGATGGTTTGCGTGCTCGCTTGACGCTAGCGGCATGCAATTCGCGCACGCGCGCGCCATTTCCGGCGCGAAGTCGACGGTGAGCGCATACGGCAGCGAGAACTTTGGCGACGCGCCGGGACTCGCGCGCGTCGCGCAAAGCATGAAGCTCGGCCGCTACGATTGCGCGGCGCTGCTGCGTCCTGGCGAATATCAACTCGTGCTGGTCGACGCGCCAAGCGTGCCGCGCGAGGAGTTGAAAAGCGCGATCCGGTGGAAGATCAAGGACATGATCGATTACCACGTCGACGATGCGACGGTCGACGTGCTCGACATTCCGCCGCCAGAAGGCGCCGCCGCGCGAGCGCACATGATGTTCGCGGTCGCGGCAAAGAACGACATGCTCGAGGAGAAGATCCGCCGCTTCGCCGACGCGCGCATCCCGCTCTCGGTGATCGACATTCCGGAGACCGCGCAGCGCAACCTCGCCGCGCTGTACGAGTCGCCCGAGCGCGCAGTGGGCCTCGTGTACTTTGACGACCAGGGGGGCCTCCTTACGATCAATTACCGCGGCGAGCTCTATCTCGCGCGGCGGCTCGAGGTCGGCGTGCCGCAGCTCACCGAGGACTCGCTCGAGCGCGAAGGCTCGCTCGAGCGCTTGGCGGTAGAGGTGCAGCGCACGCTCGACCATTTCGATCGACAGTTTCGCTCCGTGCCGGTCGAGCGCGTGCTGGTCGCGCCGTCGGCCGCGAACGGCATCGCCGAGTTTCTCAAAGGCCGCCTTGGCATCCAGGCGGAGGAGATCGACCTCAACGACGTGCTCGCCTTCGAGGGCGTGCCGCCGGACCGCGATACGCAGTGGCGGCTCTTTCATCATTTCGGCGCCGCGCTGCGCGAGGAAAAGAAGGCGCTCTGAGGTGCCCGCGTGAGCCAGCAGATCAACCTCTTCAACCCGATCTTCCTGCGCGAGAAGCGGCAGTTCTCGGCGCTCGCCATGGCGCAGGCGCTCGGCCTGGTCGCGCTCGGCGCGTTCGCCATGTACGCCTACGAAGTGCGGCAGAACCGCGTGCTGGCCGACGTGCTGGCGCAGACGGAAAAACAGCTCGAGGCGCGCCGAGACCAGATGGCGCGCTTCGGTAAAGAGTTCTCCGCCCAGGGCGCGAGCCGGGTGCTCAGCGCCGAGCTCACGGCGGCGGAGGCGCGCCTCGCCGCGCGCCGGGGACTGCTCGAGGAGGTGAAGACCGGCGTCGGCGGCGACGGGCAGGGTTACTCGCGTTACCTCACGTCGCTCGCGCGGCAGGCGATGCCGGGCGTGTGGATCACCGGCCTTGAAATTGGCGGCAAGGCGAACGGGCTCACTCTGAAAGGGCGCGCGCTCGATAGCGCGTACATCCCCGCCTATATCCGCGCGCTGAACCGCGAAGCGCCCCTCGCCGGCCGTCGCGTCGAAGAGCTGCGCCTCGCCGCCAAAGAGAAGCCGGCTACCGACGCGCCCCAGGCGACGAATGAGCCCGAGCGCTATATCGAGTTCTCGCTCGCGCTGCCGCCAAGAGGCGATCTATGAAGAAGCTCTGGGCGCGCTACGCCGAGCGCATCGACGGGCTGAGCCTGCGCGAGCGCGTGCTCATCTTTTCCGCCGCCATGGCGCTGCTACTCGCCCTCCTCTACAGCGTTCTCATCGATTCCGAGATGAGGACACAAAGGCGGCTCTCGTCGACCATCGCCCAGCGGCAGGCGGAGCTGAAGAGCATCGAGGTGCAGCTCACCGCAGTGGCGACAAGCCGCGCCGCCGATCCCGACCGACCGATGCGCGAGCGACTCGCCAATGTGCGCGCGCAGCTGGTCGACATTGAGCGGCAGATTAGCGCCGAAGAGCGCAAATTCACTGCCCCGCGGCAGATGAAGGCAGTGATCGAGGAAATGCTGGCGCGAAACCGCGCGGTCGAGCTGGTGGCGATGCGCACGCTGCCGACCGGTACCATTGCCGAGGCGCGCGAAGGCGCCAACGCCGCAAAGCCGGCGCCGAAGCCGGCCTCGCCGGAGGACCGCCTGATCTACCGCCACGGCATCGAAGTGACGGTGGCGGGCCGCTATCTCGATCTGCTGCGCTACCTCGGCGAGCTCGAGCATCTGCCGACGCAAATCTACTGGAGCTCGCTCGAGCTCGACGCGACCCACTATCCGAAGCACACGATGAAGCTCGTCGTGTACACGCTGAGCCTGGATCCCGCATGGCTCAACGTATAAGCGTGCTCGGCCTCATGTTGATCGGCGCTTCGTTCACCGCCCGGGCGCAGGCGCTTTCGGATCCGACGCGCCCGCCGACGGCGGTCGCGCCGGCGCAGGCGGGGGCGGAAGGCGAGCGCGGCGGCCCGCGTTTGCAGAGCGTCCTCATCGCGGGCACGCGCAAGCTCGCCGTGATCGATGGCGTTACTGTGCCGCTCGGCGGCAAAGTCGGCGGCGCCACCGTCGTCAGCATCGCCGAGACCGAGGTGAAGCTGCGGCTCGGTGAAGAGGTGCAGACGCTGAAGCTCTATCCCGGCATCGAGCGCCAGCCGGTCGACCTGAAAGAGAGCCGCCCATGAGACGATTGGTTGTCCTCTCCGTCGCGGCCGTGGCCGCGTGCGCCGAGCCTCGGCCGCCCGCGGGCGTCGAGCCGTCGATCCAGGAAGCGTTCACCCGCGCCGAGCCGGCGAAGGCGCCGATCGCGCCGCCGATCGAACGTGAGCTCCTTCCGCCGCTTCGCATGGAGATGCCGAAGGTGGCCGGCGAGCCGATTGACCAGCGCTTCGACCTCTCCGTGAACAATGCGCCGGCGGCGCAAGTCTTCAATTCGCTTGTCGCCGGAACGCGCTTCTCCATGCTCGTGCCGCCGAGCGTGACCGGCATGATCAGCGTCAACCTGAAAGACGTGACGCTGCGCGAAGCGCTCGACGCGATCCGCGAGGTGTACGGCTACGAGTACAAGATCGACGGCACGCGCATCTACATTCAGCCGGCCGGGATCCAGGCGCGCGTCTTCCAGGTGAACTATCTCGCCGCGCAGCGTCGCGGCCTGAGCCAGCTGCGCGTGACCTCCAATACGCTCGTCCGGCCCGGAGGCGGTTTGGCGACGTCTGCCGCCAGCGCCGCTGCCGCCGCGGCGCCCGGCACTGCGGGAACCGGGCAGCCGAATCAGGTCGGCAACCAGACGGGCGGAAATCAGAGCATCGACAGCACGCGCATTACCACGAACCAGGAAGCGATCTTTTGGGCGGACCTGTGCGAAGCGGTGGCGGCGATCGCCTTCCCGCCGAGCCGCCAGGCTGCCGCGGAAGCGGCGGCCGCGGCGAGCGCCAGCGCGGCCGGCCAGCCTCCGGAGGAGCGCCAGCGCGCGATGTGCAATCGCCGTCACGCCGATAGCGATCGCTCGATCGTCGTCTCGCCGCAATCGGGAATCATCGTCGTGCGCGCCGCGCCGGCCGAGCTGCGCGCGGTCGAGGATTACCTGCGAGCGACGCGCCTCGCTGTCGAGCGTCAGGTAATGCTGGAAGCGAAGATCATCGAGGTGACGCTGTCAGATCAGTTCCAGTCGGGCATCAACTGGGCGGCGTTCAGCCGCCATGTCGCAGTCGGCCAGCTCACGCGGCCGCAAGCGGCGCCGCGCACCACGTTCGACTCGACGACCAATACCTCTTTTCAGACCACGGGATCCACGGTTACGGACGCGGCACGGGCCACCGCGGCGGCGCAGCTTCTTACCGGTCCGGCGGGCGCCGTGGTCGGCCTCGCGGCGGCGACCAACAGTTTTGCCGCGCTCGTCACGTTCCTCGAGACGCAGGGCAATGTGCAGGTGCTGTCGAGCCCCCGCGTGGCGACGATCAACAATCAGAAAGCGGTTCTGAAGGTCGGGCAGGACGAGCTCTTCGTCTCGAACGTGTCGGTGACGCCACCGACCATCGGCACCGTGTCGACGCCAGCAACGGTGTCGCCGGAGTTCCAGCCGTACTTCTCGGGAATCGTGCTCGACGTCACGCCGCAGATCGACGATCGCGGCATGATCACGCTGCACATCCATCCGACGATCAACGACATCGTGCAGGTGCAGCGCACGCTCGACCTCGGCTCGGCAGGCAGCTTCAACGTGCCGACGGCGCGCAATACCATCCGCGAGACCGACACCATCGTGCGCGTAGGCGATGGCAACATCGTCGCCATCGGCGGCCTGATGCGCACCGAGGTGAACGACGTGCGCGGCGGCCTGCCCGGCGCGCCCTCCGGCCCGTTGGGGGCGCTCTTTCGCAGCACGAATAGCGTGCGCGAGAAGAAGGAGCTCGTGATCCTGCTGAAGCCCAGCGTGGTCGAGTCCGACCGTGAATGGGCCGATGCGACGCGCGAAGCGCGCGAGCGCGTCGAGGGCCTCAACCGCGACATGAGCCAGCGCCGATGAACTACCTCGCGCATTTCGGCCTGCGCGAAGCGCCGTTCGGCATCACGCCGGATACCAGCTACTTCTTCTGCTGCCGCGCGAGCCAGGAGGCGTTCAACACGCTGGTGGTCGCGATCGCCAACGGCGATGGCTTCGTCAAGATCACGGGCGAAGTGGGCGCCGGCAAGACGCTCCTTTGCCGCAAGCTCCTGACGTCCCTTGGTCCGAGCTGGATGACCGCCTACATTCCGAACCCGAGCTTCGAGGCGAAGAGCCTGATGGTGGCGCTCGCCGAGGAGCTCGAGGTCCCCGTGGAAACCGGCATCGACCAGCATCGGCTGTTGCGCGGCGTTACGCGCGCGCTGCTCGACATTGCGCGCACGCGCCGGCGCATGCTCCTTTGCATCGACGAGAGCCAATCCATGCCGCTCGAGACGCTCGAAGCGCTGCGCCTGCTGACCAACCTCGAGACCGAGAAGCGCAAGCTTATGCAGGTCGTGCTCTTCGGCCAGCCGGAGCTCGACCGCAAGCTAGAGTCACCCTCCATCCGCCAGGTGCGCCAGCGAATCATGTTCGAGCATCGCCTCGACGGCCTCGCCGAGGACGAAGTCGGCGCCTATGTCGCCCATCGCATGGCTGTCGCCGGGTACTCGCGCGCGCCGGTGCTCGGAGCCGCCGAGCGCCGGGCGCTCCATCGTTCCAGCCGCGGCCTGCCGCGCCTCATCAACATCCTCATGCACAAAGCCATGCTTCTCGCCTACGGTGAGGGCTCGGCGCTGGTGCAGCGCCATCACCTGCGCGGCGCCATCGACGATACTCCGACGGCCTCGCGTGCGCGGCGCTGGTGGTTGCCGCTGCCGCGCCTCGCATGAGCCTCGTCAACCGCATGCTGCGGGACCTCGATCGGCGGCACGCGATCGCGCCCACCGCGGTCCACACGCCCCCCGGCCACGTTCGTGCCGTGACGGCCGAACACCGCCACGAATGGTTCTGGCGCATCCTCGCCGTGCTCGTGCTGATCGCGCTCGCCGCGGTGGCTTGGGTCGGCTCCCAGCTTCGGCCGCGCGCGTCCGTGGCGACGACACTGGCGTTCAGCACTGCGGATGCGGGGAAGCAGCGCCCGGCGCCAAGCGCCGCGCCGCAGGCCGCACCCACGGCGCAACCCGCGCCGCCGCCCAAGTCCGTCGAGGCGCCGTTGCCGCCGCCACCACGGGCAGAACCTCCAGTGCCGATGCCAACCGCGCGGCCGGCGGCGCCGCCGCCCGAGTTGCTCAAGCTCGCGCAGTCGATCGAGACGCCGATTCCGCCGCGGCCCGCGGCGCCCGCCAAGGCGAAGCCGCCGGTCAAGCTGCCCGAGTCCCTCGCCATGCATGTGTCCGCCGATGCCACGCTCAGCAAACGCGACCGCCCGCGCACCGCAGAAATGGACGCGGAGGCGCTCTTTCGCCAGGGGGCGGCCATGCTCAACCAGGGGCGCGTGAGCGATGCGCAGCAGGACTTCGCCGCCGCGCTCAAGCGCGAGCCCGGGCATGAAGGCGCACGGCAGGCTCTCGTGTCGGTTCTTATCGAGCGCAGCCAGCTCTCGCAGGCACGCCGCCTTCTCGAGGAGGGTCTGGCGATCAACCCCGGCCAAGCGCATTTCGCGGCCGTGCTCGCGCGAATCCTGGTCGAGCAGCGCGATTACGCCGGCGCCGGCGCCGTGCTCACGGGCGCGCAGGAGGCGGGACGTAACGATGCGGAGTACCAGGTGCTCTTCGGCGCCGTGCTGCAGCGCCTGGGACGCCACGCCGAGGCGGCGCAAGCGCTGAGACGCGCCGTCGAGCTGAAGAAACAGCCGGCCGCGACCTGGGTCGCGCTCGGCGTCTCTCTGGAAGCGAGCGGCCGCAAGAGCGACGCGCTGGATGCTTACCGACGCTCGCTCGTCGCAGCCGCAGTCACCGACGATGCTCGCAGCTACGCGGAGACGCGCATCCGGGCGCTGCGCTGAGGCACCGGGGTCAGGCCCCGAATGGTGGTTACTGCACTGGGGCGTCGAGGCGCTCGAGCCGATAGCCGTAGTTGTAGACCGGCACCACGCGGTAGCCGGACTCGGGCTTCAGATCGAGCTTCTTTCTCACCTGGCTGACGTGCGTGTCGACCGTGCGTGTGGCGAGGTCGGCGCTGCGGCCCCAGACCGTCTCCTGCAGATGGCCGCGCGAAAGCAGCCGCCCCATGTTGCGAAAGAGCGTGACGGTGAGCTCGAACTCTTTCGGCGTCAGGTCGATCTTGGCGCCGTTCTTGCGCACTTCGCTCCGCTGAATGTCGATGTCGAACGGCGGAAAAGAGAGCTGCTTCTGCTCTTCGACCGGATAGGCGCGGCGAAGGAGCGCCCGCACGCGCGCGATCAGCTCCTGGCGGCGCACCGGCTTCACCATGTAGTCGTCGGCGCCGTTTTCCAGCGCGAAGACGATGTCCTGCTCGGAGTCGCGCACCGTCACGAAGAGCACCGGCACGGTTTTCGAGACGTTGGCGCGCAGCCACTTGAGCACTTCGGCGCCCGAGACATCGGGCACCTGCCAGTCGAGCATGAAGAGATCGAAGCTCTCGCGCCCCGCCTGCTTCATCGCCTCACGGCCAGAAAGCCAGCCGTGCACATCGTGGCCGTCGTCGGAAATCCAGCGCCTAAGCAGCGCTAACTGATCGGGATCGTCTTCTAGAATCGCGATTCGCACTTGCGCCCCCTTTAACCTTCTCTTGCCCGCCAATCATACTGCCATGGAGAAAAACCTGCGTGTCGCAATCCTTGGCGGAGGCACGATTGCACGTCTCGTCGCGAGAGAGATGCGCGGCGGCAACATGCCGGGCATTTCGCTTTTGGGAATTGCCGGACGCAGCGCCGCGTCCAGGGCGAGACAGCTCGCCAGCGAATTCGCCCTGCCGTACGGCATCGGCCGTGACGCTTTACTCGCCTGGCGGCCCGACTTCGTACTCGAAGCCGCATCGCACGACGCGGTACGCGAGCATCTTGTCGCGCTGCTCGACGCCGGCATCGGCGTCATCGTCTTGTCAGCCGGCGCGCTTTCCGACGAACGGTTGCGCCGCGACGCCGAAAGCGCAGCGGCGAAAAGCGGCGCGGTGCTCTACGTTCCTTCCGGCGGCATCGGCGGCCTCGATGCGCTGAAGACCGCGTGCCTCGCCGGCGTGGACGAAGTCACGATCAAGGTCGCGAAGCCACCCGCGGCGTGGAAGGGCATCGCGTACGTCGTGGCCCGCGGCATCGATCTCGACGCGCTCAAGGAGCCGCTCACGCTTTTCGCCGGGCCGGCGCGCGAGGGCGTGCCGCATTTCCCGCAGAACGTGAACATCGCCGCCGTGCTGTCGATGGCCGGCATCGGCTTCGACCGCACGCGACTCGAGGTCGTCGCCGATCCTGGCCTGAAGCTGAACACCCACACCATCCGCGTAAACGGCAAGTGCGGTCGCATGACGCTGGTGCTGGAAAACGTGCCGGCGCCGGAAAATCCGAAGACCTCCTGGCTCGCCTGCTATAGCGCCTTGGCGGCGCTGCGCTCGCTCGCCTCGAGCCACCGCTACGGCACCTAGAACTTCGATTTTCGATTGCCCAAGGCTCGGAAAACTCAATATAATCGCCGGTTCCGCCGGAGGGGTGCCCGAGCGGCTAAAGGGGGCAGACTGTAAATCTGTTGGCCTTGCGCCTACGTTGGTTCGAATCCAACCCCCTCCACCAGTTAGGGCGCCTTGGCGGGGCGTGCGGGGTACGGGCGAAGAGTGCAACGAGGAGGCCGCGGAAACGGCGGCGTGAAGCAGAGGAGGCCGCGTAAGCGGCGGCTTGAACCAGGCGGGTGTAGCTCAATGGTAGAGCAGAAGCCTTCCAAGCTTATGACGAGGGTTCGATTCCCTTCACCCGCTCCAGCAACTTCTGAAGGACGACCAGTATTCGCCCATGTAGCTCAGTGGTAGAGCACTCCCTTGGTAAGGGAGAGGTCACGCGTTCAATCCGCGTCATGGGCACCAGGTAATCAGGACGATCTAGATGGCCAAAGGCAAATTCGAGCGCAACAAGCCGCACGTGAACGTGGGCACGATCGGTCACGTCGATCACGGCAAGACGACGCTGACGGCAGCGATGACGCACATCCTGGCGAAGAAGTA
>Ga0081539_10001027_pt1 | contig 51445 bp, 49 predicted proteins | sample TabmetS4T2R2_FD_71023 | JGI IMG/M metagenome (GOLD analysis project Ga0081539, IMG submission 71023) | Tabebuia heterophylla rhizosphere microbial communities from the University of Puerto Rico - S4T2R2 | ecosystem: Host-associated > Plants > Roots > Rhizosphere ... | reverse complement strand
GGCCGCCGATCTCGGCGGCGAGGCGGTTCATGAATCCCGATGCGTAGCTCCTGGCCTGCAGCGGCTGGCCGAGCTCGATCGTGTCCTGGGTCTCGAAGTGGCTGCGGCTTGTATCGTCGGTGCCGGCGAAGGCGATGAACGCCGCCTCGCGGCGCGCATACATCGCATGGATCTCGGCAAGCGCGGGATGCAGGCCCCATTCGGCGTCGAGCACCTTGCAGGCGTCGCGCGGGATGGCGATGTTCGGGCGAGCCGCGTAGTAGTCGGCCGAGGAAATCGGCACGAGCACGTTGGCGGCGTCGTAGCCGCCGCGCAGGAAAACCAGCAAAAACCGGCTGGGCGCGGAGGGCGCGGCGAACAGCGTGCCGCCGTAGAGCGCCGGGAGGGAAAGGAGGAACGAGCGGCGGTTCATCGGTGCATGAACTCCGGTGATGAGAGCAGCAGAAGGTTCGCTTCCTGCACGGAAGAGGCACGCGCGAGCGCTTCGCGCGTGCCGGCGCCGAGCGGCCCGAGCGGCTCGTCCCAGAGGCGGCCGGGGACGCGGTTGGCAATCGCGCGCGCCACCTCGAAGCGTGCGGCGAGCTGGCCGCCGCTCGCCCAGTCGGACTTGGTGAGCGGATAGCCATCAGGCGTGGCGCGGGCATAGAGCGGCTCGCCCAGGCGCGCGAGCGCGCCGATCACCGGCTGCGCATCCGGGAGCGGCCGGTCATCCAGAACCAGGCGCAGCGCCGAGAGCGCATAGTGCAGCGGATCCTTGAACTTGGTGCCGAGCGAGGCGCGGAATTCGGCCGAGGCGAACATCGTGCGCAACACCTGCGCGATGTCGCCATCGCTCGCGGCGAAGGTGGCGGACATGCGGTCGACGAGCGCCGGCGGCGGGTCGTCGGCGACGAAGAAGAGCGCGAGCTTGCGCGACACGAAGCGAGCCGTGGCGGGATGGCGCGCGAGGCGGTCGAGCGCCTCGTCGAGCTCGGCGGCGCCCTTCGCTATCACCGGGCGGCCGAGCAGCTCCTTGGCGCTCGAGTCGTGCCGGCGCGGATAGAAGCGCGCGAGGCCGGGCGCCTCGAGGTCGATGCTCCAGCCGGTGAGGACGCGCGCGAGTGACTCGACGTCGCGCTGCGAGTAGCCGCCGTCGACGCCGAGCGTATGCAGCTCCATCAGCTCGCGCGCGTAGTTCTCGTTGAGGCGGCCGGCGCTGTTCCTCGCGTTGTCGAGGTAGATGAGCATCGCCGGGTGCCGCGCCGTGGCGCCGAGGAGATCGCGGAAGCGGCCGAGGACGTGCGGCCGGATGGCGCGCTCCTCGTAGTCGGCAATCAGCGCCCGAAGCGGGCCCTTGAACTGGAAGACGTTGAAGTGGTTGAGCCAGAACCAGGCGAGCTGCTCTTCGAGCTGGTTCGGCGAATAGAGCGCACGCAGGAGCATCCGCGTCTGCGTCTCGCGCGCAAGGCGCTGGAGCTCCTCGTTCAGCGCCTGGCGCTCCTGCTTGCGCTCCTCCGGCGCCGCGGTCCGTAGCGCACGGCGGCGGCGCTCGAGCTCCGCGCCGAGCTCGGCGAGCGGGCGCTGCGAGATGGTCATCGCGTCGATCCGCGCCCTTATCTCCGGCGGCAGCGGCGCGGGCGCCGGATGGAGCTGCGCGTCGAGCCACCGCCCGCTGCCAAGGCGCGCGATCTCGGCGGCGGAAGTGCCGTTCGCACCCCAGGCGACGCGGTTCAGGACCTGCAGCTGCACGGCGCGCGAATCGTCCGGCCAGGCGATCGGCTCGAGCGCCGGCCGCGCCGGTTGAACCGGCGTGCGCGGCGCGCTTGCACAAGCCGCCAGCAATGCGAGCACGACGGGCCAAAGGCGCTGGATCATCGCCGGCCACTCTAGCGGCGATGCGTTACGGCAGGTGTTTCAGCCTGTTACCGAATTCGGGGTCAGGCTGCTAATTATTTGCCGCGTGGGCCGCTGGGGTGCCTGACCCCGAATTCGCCAGGAGCGCTTCTGCGAGCTCGAGGATGTCGTCCGGCCAGTACTCCATCGGCCGCGGGCGCAGGGCGCTCGCTTCGGCGAGCGGGCGGCAGGCGAGCACCGGATAGATCCAGCGCGACGGGATGGCCTCGCGCCCGTAGTGCGCGCCGAGGAGCGCCCCGGCGATGGCGGCGTTGGTGTCCGTGTCGCCGCCGCGGCCGACGGTCTGGACCAGCGCTTCCTCGAACTCGAGCTCGTGCAGGCAATAAAAGGCGTTCTGCAGCGCGAGGAGCACCCAGCCCGGATGGGTGAAGAAGTCGGTCGGCGCGACGCCCTTGCCGGCGCGCTTCACCGCCTCGTGCGCCGGGCCTTTGGAATGGGCGGCGGCGGCCTCGATCATCTCGGCGCGGCTGGCGCCGGCGACGCCGGCCGCGATCGCCGCGCACAGGGCCGCGCAGGACTCGAGGCAAATGGCATTGGCATGGGTGAGCGCGGAGTCGTCGCGCGCGGTGCGCGCGGCGAGCGCCGGGTCACCCGCGGCCCAGACGCCGATCGGCGAGACGCGCATCAGCGAGCCGTTGGATTCGCTTTCGCCCGTGACGATGCCGCAGAGGCCCCGCTCGGTCGTCATGCCGACATCGACCGGCCGCGAGGTGAGCCAGGCGCGGTAGGCGTCGAGCACGGTTGCCGCGTCGTACTTTTTCTCGCGCACGATCGCGCGCGCGAGCGTGATCGCCATCTCGCTGTCGTCGGTCGGCTGGCCGGCCATCGTGTGGTAAAGACCGCCGTCGCCCAAGTCGCGCAGGCCGACGGGGAACATGGTCGCGATCTCGGCGGCGGGCTTGCCCTCGACGCGCGAGCCGAGGCTGTCGCCGATCACCTGACCGAGCAGCGCTCCTTGAGCGCGCGCGAGGCGCGACCCATCCAGCCGGCGCGGAAAGCCGAGCGCGGTGCGCGGCTCGCGGCGCGGCTCGGCGTCGAGGCTCTTCCAGTCGAAGCGGGCAAGATGCGCAGCGACCTGCGGGTTGCCGGCGAAGCAACCGCTCACCCGCCGGGTGGAATTGCCGACGAGGCGAATCGGCGCGCCCTCGGCATCGAGCGACACGCCGCCGGCCGCGGTGACGAGCGCCATGCCGGCGGCGATGTCGTATTCGTTCACGCCGTGGATCGAGACGGTGGCGACGCCATCGCCCGCGGCGATGCGCGCCAGGCGATAGGCGATGCTTGGCATCGGGATGTAGCGCGCCGGCGCCACGGCACGCGACCAGCTTTCGGGCTTCTGCGCCGAAGAGGCGGTCGCCCAGACGAAGGTGCCGGGGGCGAGCGCTTGCGTACGCAGATCGACGCTGATCGGACGGCCGTTCCGCACGATCGGGCCGGCGCCTTCGGCCCAGGCGATGGTGTCGGCGCCGCGGTCGGGGGAATCGGGGGCGTGCACCACGCCCAGCACCGGCACGCCGTCCCTCACCAGCGCCACCGAGATCGCCGAGCCGCGCCGGCCCCCGGTGTATTCGAACGTGCCGTCGTGCGGATCGACCAGCCAGACCCAGCCCTCGCGGGTGCCTTCGGTGACCTCGCATTCCTCGCCGCAGAAGCGCGCCGGGATCAGCGCTTGCAGCGCGTCACGCAATCGTTCCTCGATCTCGCGGTCGAGCGGGCAGCTGCCGCGCCTTCCACGCGGACCCTGCGGCGCATGGAACTCGTCGACGAGGCAGACGCCTTCGGCTTCGACGGCGGCAATGACTCGCGGGAGGGCGGCGGCAGGTGTCAAACTCGGCTCCTTAGACTTCTTGTTCTAACCGAGAGGGTGCCATGACTTCCATTAAAACGGCGAGCGGTCTCGTCATCGAGGACGTAGTTGTCGGCAACGGCGCAGCGGCCGCCGCCGGGCAGCGGGTCAGCGTGCATTACACCGGCTGGCTCGATGCGGGCGGCAAGGCGGGCAACAAATTCGACTCGAGCAAGGATCGCGGCCAGCCGTTCATGTTCTCGCTCGGGCGCGGCGAAGTCATCCGCGGCTGGGACGAGGGCGTCGCCGGCATGAAAGTCGGCGGCAAGCGCAAGCTCACCATCCCGCCCAACCTCGGCTACGGCGCGGGTGGCGCCGGCGGCGTCATCCCGCCGAACGCGACGCTGCTTTTCGAGGTCGAGCTCCTCGGCGTCCGCTGAATTCGGGGTCAGGCACCGAACTAGCAAATTCAGAATTCGGGGTCTGACCCCCTGCGGCGCAACGCCTTGATGTGACCGCGCTTCACCTTCGACTCGACGCGCCGGCGCTGCGAGGCGCGCGTCGGTCGAGTGGCACGGCGTGCCTTGGGGATGTGCGCGGCGGCGGCGACGAGCGCGTTCAGGCGCGCGAGCGCTTCGGCGCGGTTCATCTCGAGGCTGCGGTGGCTCTGCGCCTTGATGACGACGACGCCGGTGCGCGACACGCGATTGTCGCCGTAGCGAAGCAGGCGCTCCTTCAGGTCCTCCGGCAGGGAGGAGCGGCGCACATCGAAGCGCAGGTGCACCGCGTTCGACACCTTGTTGACGTTCTGGCCGCCGGCGCCCTGGGCGCGCACGGCGGTGAGCTCGACCTCGTGCTCCGGGATGGCGATGGGCGACATGGGTGGCACGGCCGCGAGCATAGATCAGCGCGTGCGGATCGGCTCGCCGCGATTGTTCTCCGGGATCGGCTGGTACGCGGCGCTGCCGCCGGTGGCCGCGCGCGGATCCTGGATCGCGCTCGTCGGCCGGTCGCCGTCGATGCGCGGGCGCTCCGTGGCGAGGTCGCTCGGGCTCGGCGTGCGCGCCTCGCGCGCCTGGCCCTGCGGCCGGTCTTCCCCCGTGGCGCCGCGCAGGTCGGAAGGCGAAGGCACCGGGTCCTTGTTCGGCTTCATCTCCTCCGCGCTGGCGCCGAACGCCACGACAAGCGCGGCGGCAAAGAGGATGTGTTTCATGGGGCTCTCCAAAAAAGAAAGAGCGGGCGCCTCGCCCGCTCTTTCGATCGCCACGGTGGGCTCTTACTGGGTCTTCTTGTCTTTGGGCAGGCCGGAGTCCGACGTGCCGGCGCGTGCCGGGCTCTGCTGCGTCGTGCTCTCGGGCTTCGTACCTGCGCTACCCGCCGGCGCCGCCGTGCCGCCGGCCGCCGCGCTGCCAGTGCTACCCGACGTGCTGGTCGAGCTGTCGCTCTTGGTCGTCGCGCCCGCCGCGGTGGTGTCCTTGTCCGACTTGGTGCTCGACTGGTCCATCTTCTTGCTCTTCTTCTGGCTCTTGCTCTTCGACTTGTTCGCCTTCGGGGTGTCGCTGCTCGTGGACGCGCCCGCGGCCGCGCTGCGGTCCGACTTCGTCGCGCTGGAAGTGCTCGCGCCCGAGCTGGTGCCGTCGGGCTTGGCAGTGGTATCGGCCTTCGTCTTCGTGTCGGTATTCGGGGTGCCCGTGGCGCCCTGGGCAGCGGCGAACTGGCTGAACGAGACGGCCAACAGGCCGGCAAACAGTGCTGGGAAGAATTTGCGCATGACGGGGTCTCCTGGGGGTAAAAGAACGATGTCGCGGTCATGGTGCAAAGCGCGTGCCCGGAACGCGGCTTGCACCATGCGCCGTCAGGAGACTCCCATGCGCAAGCTCATCGTGATAACGCTCGCCAGCGCCGCAAGCTTCCCGCTCGCGGCTCAGCAGCAAACGCAGCAACAGCAGCCGCCGCAGGTCCAAGGGCAGCCCGCGCAGCAGCAGCCCCAGCAGCAACAGGGGCAGGAGGACAAGGCGCTTGAGGAGCGCCTGCGCACCGAAGGCGCGGCCGGCGGCACGCGGTCCGTGCCGCCCGAGAAGCGCAGCGCGGTCGGCGCCGGCGCCGGACCGCATCGGCGCGACAACCTGCCGAGCCCGGCGAAGCTGCCGCGCGACGAGCCGGTCGAGCCCAAATAGATCTGTATTACCGGCTGACGCGGTTGCGGCCGGCGCGCTTGGCGCGGTAGAGCGCTTCGTCCGCCGCCTTCAGCACCTCGCGCGGCGGTTGCCCGTTGCGCGGGCGCGCGACCCCGATCGAGACGGTGACCGAGAGCACCTTCTCCGGCACGCCTTGAGAGGTCATGCGGCCTCGGCGCTTGGCGCCCTCCTCGGCGCGCTTCGGCCGATCGGGAGCGCGCACGGCCATGCGGTAGCTCTCGATCGCACCGCGGATCGCTTCCAGCGCGCGCTCGGCCTCGCGCAATCGCACGCCGGGAAAGAGCACGCAGAACTCCTCGCCGCCGTAGCGGTAGGCGATGCCGCCTTCGACCTCGGCAAGGCGCCCGGCGACGAGCCGCAGCACCTGGTCGCCGATATCGTGGCCATGGGTATCGTTGAACTGCTTGAAATGGTCGACGTCGACCATGCCCACGGCGTAGCGGCTGCCCATGCTCCTCAGGCGCTCGTCGAGCGCGCGCCGCGCCGGCAGCCCGGTGAGCTGGTCGCGGAACGCGAGGTGATGCGACTCCTGCAGGAGCGCGACGATCAGCACGAGGCCGGCTGCGCCCATGAAGAGCGCATGCGCGCCGGCCGACGGCGCCCATTCGGCCGCGAGGAAGAACGTGGCGATGGCGCCCGCGTTGCCCACCGGGATCGGCTTGTACTCGGGCCAGGCGCGCCACACCGCGAGCGCGAACGCCGCCGCGATCAGCAGCCGCGCGACGAACGGCGTCGGCGGCGAGCGCAGCCACCATCCTTCGAGCGAGCCACGCTGCGGCGACGTGCCGATCCACGCGAGCAGCAGTCCTTCGATCGCGAGCAGCGCCAGCCAGGCATACGCGGCGCGATAGCGCGAGCCGCGCTCGCGGAAGAGCATCGCCAGCGCGACGTTCATCGGCACGAGCACGACGAGCGTCGTGTACACCGGGGGCCGGTGCCACACCTGCCAGGCGGCAAAGGCGCCGAGCAGCGACGCCGCGATCACGAACGAGCGGCCGCGGTTGAACCACCAGGCAATCGCGAGCGCGACCCCGAGCGCGGCGTACGGGCCGGCGGTGCGCAGGCCGATCAGCGTGTCCGGCAGCGGCTTGCCGAACCACACCAGGAGCGCCGCCACCGCCAGGATCCCGCCCGGGACCCACAGCGGCCGCAGCGCTCTCAGCTGCTCAAGCACTCAACCGATCGGGCCTGAAGCCGACGTCGGCGAGCTTGCCGCGCTGCGCGCGTTTGCCGGCGTGCTCGGCAAGCGCTTTGCCTTCCAGCGTCTCGACCGCGCGGTTCTTGCGCTTGATGCCGGACACGGTGAGCGTCTTGCCGTCGGTGAACGCGACATCCGCCAATTGAATGCCTTCCGGCAAAGCGAGGAGCTGCACGCCGACGCCGCCATTCGGACGCACGGGGACTTCCTCCAGCGCGAAAACAAGGAGGCGCGCATCGGAGGACAGCGCCGCGACCATGTTCCCTTCGCCAATCGCCGGCGGCCGCGCCTGCGCGCCTTCGCTCACGGCGAAGAAATCCTTGCCCTGGCGGGTCTTCGACTCCAGATCGCCGAGCTTGCAGACGAAGCCGAGTCCCGCAGTGCTGCTCATCAGGAGCCGCTGATTGCGATCGCCGCTCGCCATCCAGACGATGGCGTCCGAGCCGGAATTCACCAGCGTATTCACCGGCGCGCCATCGCCGCGGCCGCTCGGGATATCGGCCGCCGCGATGGTGAAGGTCTTGCCCGAGCCGGCGAGCACGATGACCGAGTCGGTGGTCTTGCACTCGAGCGTTTGCGCGAGCGCATCGCCTTCCTTGAACGCCAGCGTCGAGAGATCCAGGCCATGGCCGGTGCGCGCGCGAATCCAGCCCTTGCGGGAAAGGATGACGGTCAGCGGCTCCTCGACCACCGTGCGCTCGACCTGCGCGCGCTCGGCGGTCTTGATGAGCGTGCGGCGCTCGTCGCCGTACTTCTTGGCATCGTCGGCGAGCTCCTTGACGACGAGCTTCCTCAGCTCCTTGTCGTCGCCAAGCAGCGTCTTCAGCTCCTTGCGGCTCGCCTCCAGCGTCTTCTTCTCGTCGGCGAGCTTGATGCCGTCGAGCTTGGTGAGCTGGCCGAGGCGCAGGTTGACGATGTCCTCCGCCTGGCGCTCGGTGAACTTGTATTTCTTGCGCAGCGCCTCCTTGGCGGATGCTTGATCTTCGCTCGCGCGGATCAGCTTGATGATGTCGTCGATCTTCGCGTAGGCGAGCAGGCGCCCCTGGACGATCTCGATGCGCTCCTGGACGCGATCGAGGCGGTACTGCGTGCGGCGACGAACCGTGTTGACGCGGAAGTCGCCCCACTCGCGCAGCACATCGAAGATGCCCTTCGTCTCGGGCAGCCCGTCGAGGCCGAGCCAGGTGAGGTTCACCGCGTAGCGCGACTCGAGCGAGGTGTGCACCAGGAGCGCCGCCATCATCTCGTCCGGGTTCTGGCGCGAGCTGCGCGGCTCGATCACGAGGCGCAGCTTCGACTTGCGGTCGCTCTCGTCGCGCACGCCCTCGACCTGGTCGAGGATGAACTGCTTCATGCGCCGCTGCTCCTGCGTGACCTCCTTCTTGCCGAGGCCCGGCCGCGGGTTGGCGAGCGCCTCGATCTCCTCCATCACCTGGCGCACCGAGACGCCGTGCGGCAGCTCGGTGACGACGATGCGCCACTGGCCGCGCGCCAGGTTCTCGCGCTCCCACTTGCAGCGAAGGAGGAGCGACCCGCGCCCGGTCTCGTACGCCTGCTTGATCTCCTCCGCCGGCGAGATGATCTGGCCGCCGCCCGGGAAGTCGGGGCCGGGAAGCAGCTCCAGGATGTCCTCGATCTTCGCGCGTGGATGCTTGATGACATGCGCCGCCGCCGCCGCGACCTCTTTCAGGTTGTGCGACGGGATGCGCGTCGAAAAACCGACCGGGATGCCGAATGAGCCGTTCAACAACCCGAAGGGCAGGCGCGCCGGCAGCAGCGCCGGCTCCTCGAATTTGCCGTCGTAGTTCTTGACGAAGTCGACCGTGCCTTCACCGATCTCGGCGAGCATCAGCTCCGCGTAGCGCGAGAGGCGCGCTTCGGTATATCGGTACGCGGCGGGCGCATCGCCATCGCGCGAGCCGAAGTTGCCCTGGCCGTCGATCAGCGGATAGCGCATGGAGAAGGGCTGCGCGAGATGCACCAGCGCCTCGTAGGTCGAGCTGTCGCCGTGCGGGTGGTACTTGCCGAGCACCTCGCCGACGTAGCGCGCGCATTTGGCGAAGCCCGCGCCGCCGGCCTCGCCCATCGCGTAGAGGATGCGGCGCTGAACCGGCTTCAACCCGTCGGCGATTTCGGGGAGAGCGCGCGCCTTGACGGTCGAGACGGCATAGCCGAGATAGGCGTGCGACGCGTGCTGCTCGATCGGCGCCGCTTCGGCGCCCTCGTCGGGGAAAAGGTCCAGTGTTTGCGTGTCGTCCATAAAGTCTCTAGTGGAAAAGGTCCAGCTGCCCCTCGTTCATGGCGATGGCCAGCTCCACCGCGCGCTTGGCAGCTTCGAGTTGTTCGGTCTCACCGGCGCGGCCGGCCGCTTCCCAGCGATAGTGCCTGGGCCCGGCGAGGGTCACTTTGCCGAGCTTCGCCTTGCCGAGCCAATAGGCGTGGCCCTGATATGCGCGTTCCCAGAAAGGCTTTGCCTTGCTCTTTTTCTTCGGGGGCATAGCACCTCTCTTTTTCTAAACGTCGGCCTCCACGGTCTTCCAGTGCTCGCGCATCCAGTTGCGCCGGCCCTCGGCTTCGCCGGAATCCATCAGGAGCTCGAAGGTCGCGCGAGCTTTTTTCAGTTCCTTGGCGTCGAGCTCCATGCGCACCAGGCGCCGCGTGTCGGGATTCATGGTCGTCTCCCAGAGCTGCTCCGGGCTCATCTCGCCCAAGCCCTTGAAGCGCGAGATTTCCCAGCTGCCGTCGCGCACGTTTTCCTTCTTGAGCTGCGCCAGCACTTCGGCGAGCTCGTCGTCGTCGAGGCAATAGAGGCGCCGCGAGGGCTTGCCTTTGCCCTGCGACGGCACCTCGACCTTGTAGAGCGGCGGCTGCGCGACGTACAGATGTCCGGCGCCCACCAGCTTCGGCGCGTGCATGAAGAAGAACGTGAGGAGCAGCGCCTGGATGTGACCGCCGTCGACGTCGGCGTCGGTCATGATGATCACCTTGCCGTAGCGAATGCCGTTGAGATCGACCGCGTCGTCCGGCCCGTGCGGGTCGACGCCGATGGCGGTGGCGATCGCCTGCAGCTCCTTGTTCGCGAGCACCGTGCGGCTGTCCTTCGACATGGTGTTCAGCACCTTGCCGCGCAGCGGCAGCACGGCCTGCGTTTCCTTGTCGCGTGCTTCCTTGGCCGAGCCGCCGGCGGAGTCTCCTTCCACGAGGAAGAGCTCGTTGCGGGTGACATCGCCGGAGGCGCAGTCGACCAGCTTCCCGGGAAGCGTCGCAATGCCACTGGACTTCTTGCGCTCGACCTTCTTGCCCTTGGAGAGGCGCGCCATCGCCTGCTCGATGGTGAGCTCGACGATCTTCTTGCCCTCGTCCGGATGCTGGTTCAGCCAGAGCTCGAAGGCGTCGCGCACGCACATCTCGAGGAGCTTCGCCGCGTGGCGGGTGGTGAGTTTCTCCTTGGTCTGCCCGTGGAACTGCGTCCGCACGATCCGCGCCGAGAGCGTGAAGCAGGCGCGCTGCCAGAGGTCGTCGGCGATGATCTTCACGCCCTTGGGCGCGAGCGCGCGCGTATCGATGAAGGCGGCGAGCGCCTCGAAGATGCCGGCGCGAAAGCCCGCCTCGTGCGTGCCGCCCGAGCGCGTCGGGATCAGGTTCACATGGCTGTCGCTGAAGGTTTCGCCGTCGGCGACCCAGCCGATGGCCCACGAGGCGCCCTCGCCCGGCTCGATCTCGCTGATGCCCGCGAGCGACTTCTCGTCGAAGTAGCGCTCGCCGGTGAAGAGCGGCGCGACGAGCTCGCGTCCGGCGAGCATGAACTCGAAGTACTGCGCCATGCCGCGCTCGTACTTCCAGGTTTTCGCTTCCTTGCCCTCGACCTCGAGGACCATCGTCAGACCGGGCAGCAGGTACGCCTTCGAGCGCACGAGGTGTTCGAGCTCGGCGAGCGGAATGTTCGGCGAGTCGAAGTACTTGGGATCGGGCCACAAGCGCACGACGGTCCCGGTGCGCCGCTCCTTGATGCGCTCGGACTTCAGCTTCTGCTTGAGCTCGCCGCCCTCGAAGGCGATGGTGTGCTTCTGCCCGTCGCGAAACACCGTGACTTCGCAGCGCTTGGAGAGCGCGTTCGACACCGCGACGCCGACGCCGTGCAGGCCGCCCGAGATGTGATAGACGCCGTCGCCCGAGCGCGAGAACTTGCCGCCCGCGTGCAGCATGCTGAACGCGACTTCGACGGCGGGCTTCTTCTCCACCGGGTGCATGTCGACCGGAATGCCGCGGCCCTCGTCTGCCACCTCGACCGAGCCGTCCTTGTGCACCGTAACGGTGATCTTCTTGCCGTAGCCGGCGAGCGCCTCGTCGACCGCGTTGTCGATCGCCTCCTGCACGATGTGCAGCGGGTGGACGGTGTGGGTGTACATCCCGGGCATGCGGCGCACGGGCTCGAGGCCCTTCAGTGCCTGGATGGCGGAAGCGTCGTAGACAGCGGGTTTTGCCATGTATTTAGTGCTTCTTAGATACGGCGGCTACTAACCATTGTAGGACGGACGCGGCACAGACGGGCGACCACCTTGCCTCGCCGCTTAACCAGGTATTCATAACCGCGCAGTTGAAGATCGAGCAGCCGCCACCAGGATCGGCGCCCCTGCGCTTCGCTTAGCTTTCTGATTTTCATGGGATTAACTTTCCGCCATCGCTTTCCTCGCCTGTTCGAGGTCGAACTCCGCCTGAAGTTGCATCCAGAAGCGCGCCGAGTTGCCGAAGCGCTTGGCGAGCCGGATGGCCGTGTCGGCGCTGATGCCGCGCTTGCCAAGGACGATCTCGTTGATGCGCCGGGGCGGCACGCCGAGATCGCGCGCCAGCGCGTTTTGGCTGATGCCCTTCGGCTCGAGGAAATCGTGCAGGAGGACTTCCCCCGGATGCAGATTGCGCGCGCGCCCCATATGACGGAGCGCGTTATATAACGGATTCCGTTATAGACGCAAGTTCCGCCGCATCGGCGCGCCGGCGGCGTACGCTTCGGCGAAGCGTTCGATGCTCGCGGCGATGCAAGCCGCGAGCGGCTCTTCTTCCCACTGCTGCAGCAACCCCTTCTGCATGCGAAGCGCAACGCGGTCGCCCGCGAGGAGGTGGGCTACGACGCGCCCGACTTGCGCGTCGAGCTCCGCCTCTTCGCAAAGCATTTCCACGAGACCCCACTCGTAAGCGCACCTGGCGTCGATGGCCTCGCCGGTCAGCACGAGCCAGGCGGTGCGGCCGGAACCGACCAAGCGCGGCAGGAGCGCGGCTTCGACCACCGATGGGATGCCCAAGCGCACCTCCGGCATCGCGAAGCGCGTGCCGCGGGCCGCGATCCGCAGGTCGCATGCCGCGGCGAGCTCGAGTCCGGCGCCGATAACGGCGCCGTGCAGCTGCGCGACGACGGGTACGGCGGCTTTGCGCGCCGCGGCGCAGGCGCGATGGATGCGGGTGATGAAGGCGCGGGCGCTCGTCGCATCGAGCGAGGCGAGCTCGTTGATGTCGGCGCCGCCGCAGAACGCTTTGCCGCGACCGGCGAGCACGATGACGCGCACCGCGTCGTCCGCACCCGCCTCCTCGATGGCGGCGGCGAGATGCTCGAGTAGCGCGGAGTCGAGCGCATTGACCTTCTGCGGGCGGTTGAGGAAGATGCGCGCGACCCCGCCCTCACGCTGGAGCTCCACCATGCTTTCATCTTATAGCCGCGACGCGCTGAAGAAAGTTTCCACCGCGACGCTCACCACCGTGCTCTTCAAGCGTGGCCTGCGCAACGTGTTCATCCAGGGGATCTTTCTGCTCAATCGCGGCGCGCCGCGCATGGTCGGCGAGGCGTACACGCTGCGCTATATCCCCGCGCGCGAGGATGTCGATCAGCTCGGCGCGTTCGAAGGACGCGGACATCCGCAGCGCGAGGCGATCGAGGCGTGCCCGCCAGGCCACGTGCTCGTCATGGATGCGCGGCGCGATGCAAGCGCGGCAACCGGTGGCGACATCTTGATGACGCGCCTCATGGTGCGCGGCGCCGCCGGCATCGTCACGGACGGCGGGCTGCGCGACACGCCGACGATCGAGAAGCTCGAATTTCCGGTGTACTGCGCCGCGCGCTCGGCGCCGCTCAACCTGGTGCGGCATCACGCGATCGACAGCCAGGCGCCCATCGGCTGCGGCGGCGTCGCCGTCTATCCCGGCGACGTGGTGGTGGGCGATGCCGAAGGCGTGGTCGTCATCCCGGCGAAGATGGCCGAAGAGGTCGCGCAGGAAGCGGTCAATCAGACGGAGTTCGAAGACTGGGTGGAGGCGAAGGTGAAAGAGGGGCGGAGCATCTTCGGGCTCTATCCGCCCAACGCTGGGACGAAGGCCGAGTACGAGGCGTGGAAGAAGGGCCGAAAATAATCCGGTGCTGCCCCCGAATTCATGTCGGTTATCATACAACTCGCCTAGAGGAGACTCCCCGACCATGTTCGCAAGATTGCTGAGCGCATTCGCGCTCGTTGTCGCATTCGCCGCGCCGGCGGCAGCGCAGGAGACGCTGGTGGTGTACTGGACGAAAGGCTTTTATCCGCAGGAGGACAAGGCGCTCGACGACATGATCGCCAAGTTCCAGCAGAAGACCGGCGTGAGGATCGAGCTGTCGCGCTACTCGCCGCAGGAATCGGTGCCGAAGGCGGTGGCCGCGCTCGACTCGGGCACGCCGCCCGACGTCGCCTACGGCGACGTGTTCGACTTCCAGGTCGCGGGCAAGTGGGCGTACGAGGGTCAGCTCGAGGACCTGTCCGACATCATCGCGCCGATGAAGGACAAGTTCATGCCGAACACGCTCGAGACCGCCTACCTCTACAACGAGAAGGCGAAGAAGCGCGCCTACTACGCGTTCCCGACCAAGCGCCAGACCATGCACATCCAGTACTGGAAGGACATGCTGGAAGAGGCCGGGTACAAGGAGTCCGACCTGCCGAAGGACTGGAAGGCGTACTGGGACTTCTGGTGCAGCAAGGCGCAGGCGGGCTACCGCAAGAAGAGCGGCAAGCGCATCTATTCGGTCGGCAGCCCCATGGGCGTGGATTCGAGCGACTCGTTCTTCTCCTACCTCACCTTCATGGATGCCTACAACGTGAAGCTGGTGGACGACAACGGCAAGCTGCTGGTCGATAGCCCGGAGGCGAAGAAGGGCCTCGTCGCCTCGATGCACGACTATGTCGACACGATCGGCAAGGGCTGCACGCCGCCGTCGGCGGTGAACTGGAAGGATCCGGACAACAACGTCAACTTCCACAACAAGCAGATCATGATGACGCACAACGCGACCATCTCGATCGCCTCGAAGTGGCTCGACGATGCGAACAACGAGAAGCTGAAGCCCGAGGAGCGCGCGCAGGCGAAGAAGAACTACTACGAGCTGATCGCCACCGGCGCCTTTCCGAACAAGCCCGATGGCAAGCCGATGCAGTACCGCCAGGCGGTGAAGGTCGGCGTGATCTTCGCCAGCGCCAAGAACAAGAAACGCGCCAAGGAGTTCGTGCAGTTCATGATGCAGGACGAGAATCTCACGCCGTACGTCGAAGGCGCACTCGGTCGCTGGTATCCGGTGACGAAGGCGGGCGTGGCGCGCGATTTCTGGACCAACGATCCGCACCGCAAGATCGTGCACCAGCAGTTCTCCGCCGGCGTGGTGAATTTCGAGTTCACCAAGAACTACAAGTTCACCATCCTCAATAACGAGAACGTCTGGGCCAAGGCGATGAACCGCGTCGCCGCCGAGAAGTGGCCCGTGGAGAAGGCAGTCGACGAGATGATCGCCCGCATCAAGCAGGTGGCCGGCTGAGATAGCAGTGATTTGCTTTAGCCGCCCCCCTGACAAGGGGGAAAGCGAGCGGCTTTCGCCGTCGGCTGACGACCCCCTTATCAGCGGGTCAAACCTCTAATGGCAGCGATCGCGATCCCGCATCCAGCGCCGGCGGCGCCGCGGCGACACCTCTCGTGGCAGACATGGGGCGTGATCATGCTCACGCCCTACATTCTCGTCTTCCTGGTGTTCGTGCTCTATCCGGTGAGCTACGGCCTCTGGCTCGCGCGGCATCCGCAGACCTACGTCACGCTGTTCGACGACCCGGTGTTCTTCCGTACCGTGGTGAACACGATCGTCTTCCTGATGGTGGCGGTGAACCTCAAATTTGCGCTCGCGCTTTTCCTCTCGGGATTTTTCGTGCACGAGCGCGTCTGGATCCGCTGGCTGTCGGTGATCTTCATCATCCCCTGGGCAGTGCCGGCGATCCCCACCATCTTCTCGATCCGCTTCATGCTGAATCCCGAGTGGGGCCTCATCAACTCGGTGTGGTTCCGGCTGACGGCACTGGACGGGCCTAACTGGCTCAACGACCCGACGCTCGGCCTCGCCATGGCGATGGTCGTGCACATCTGGAAGGCGCTGCCCTTCTGGACGCTGATCCTGATCGCCGGGCGCCTCGCCATCCCGCGCGAGCAGTACGAGGCGGCGAGCGTCGACGGCGCGACCGCGTGGCAGAAGTTCAAGTACGTGACTTGGCCGTCGATCCGTACGCTTTATCTCACGTCCACCATCCTCAGCATGATCTGGACGCTCGGCGACTTCAACAGCGTGTATCTCCTCACCGGCGGCGGGCCGGCGGACCTGACGCATGTGCTGGCGACGCTGGGCATTCGTTACATCCGCCTCGATCAAGTGGACCGGGCGATGACGACGATCGTGGTGGCGCTGCCGTTCGTGCTGCCGCTCGTGTACTTCATGATGAAGCGCCTGTCGGCGGATGAGCGCCGATGAATAAGTTCTGGCGCGAGGCGCGGCTGTGGCTCGTCGCGATTCCGATCCTGCTGTGGACGCTGCTGCCGATCTATCACATCTTCCTCTTCTCGATCTCGACCAAGGAATCGGCGTTCTCCGGCGCGCTCTGGCCCGATCACCCGACGCTGCGCAACTTCGGCACCGTGTTCCGCCAGGAGCACTTTTACCTGCATCACTTCTGGGAGCAGATCTGGAACTCGCTGTGGATCGCGACGGCCACCGGCGTGCTGACGCTGGCGGTAGCGACCTGCGCGGCTTTCGCCATCAGCCGGCTGAAGGTCAAAGGCGGGCGCGCGGTGATGAACGCGGCGCTCTTTACCTACTTCATTCCCGCGGCCTTCCTCGCCGTGCCGATGTACAAGGCGATGGGCACCTACGGCCTGCTCAACAACCGTTGGTCGCTGGTGCTGGCGATGGTGACGCTCGCTTCGCCCTACGCCATCTGGGTGCTGAAGCAGGCCTCCGACAAGCTGCCGTGGGAGCTCGATGAAGCCGCGCGCATCGACGGCGCGACGCCGCTACAACTTTTCCGGTTGGTTTACCTGCCGCTCATGATGCCGTCGCTCGTGGCGATCGGCACCTATGCGCTGTTGCTGGCGTGGAACGAGTATCTCTATGCATTCCTGCTGCTCTCGCACGAGAACACCATCCCGCTCGCCGTCGGGCTCGGCCACTTCCTCGCCTCCGATGATTCGCCCTGGGAGCTGCTGATGGCCACGGCGCTGATCTACGCCACGCCGCCCGCGGCGATCTATTACGCGTTCCGGCGCTACATGGTCGGCGGCCTAACCGCCGGGGCGGTGAAGACCTGATGGCGGCGGTCCATTTCCGCGAGGTGGTGAAGGAGTTCGGGAAGACACGCGTGCTGCACGGCATCTCGCTCGACATCGGCGACGGCGAGTTCGTCGTGCTGGTGGGACCGTCGGGCTGCGGCAAGTCGACGCTCCTGCGCATGCTCGCGGGGCTGGAAGACATCACCGGCGGCACGATCGCGATCGACGGCCGCGTGGTGAACGATGTCGACTCGAAGGACCGCGACATCGCCATGGTGTTCCAGAGCTACGCGCTCTATCCGCACATGACGGTGCGCGAGAACATGGGCTTCTCGCTCAAGCTGCGCAACGAGAAGCAGGCGCTGATCGACGAGCGCGTCGCGCAGGCGGCGAAGATTCTCAACCTGGAGCCGTTTCTGCATCGTTATCCGCGCGAGCTCTCGGGGGGGCAGCGCCAGCGCGTCGCCATGGGCCGCGCGATCGTCAGGGACCCGAAGGTGTTCCTGTTCGACGAGCCGCTGTCCAATCTGGACGCCAAGCTGCGCGTCGCGATGCGCGCCGAGATCAAGGCGCTGCACCTGCGTCTCAAGACGACCACGGTTTACGTGACGCACGACCAGATCGAGGCGATGACCATGGCCGATCGCATCGCCGTGATGAACGAGGGGCGTATCGAGCAGCTCGGCGAACCGCTCGAGCTCTACGACCGGCCGGCGAATCTCTTCGTCGCGCAGTTCATTGGCTCGCCGGCGATGAATATCTTCGACGGCGTCGTGCGAGCGGGCGCCGTGGAGGCGCTCGGCGCGCGCTGGCCGGCGAACGGCCGCGCCGGCGATGGGCAGCGCGTGCGCTACGGCATCCGGCCCGAGCACCTCGAGCCGGCGTCGGCCGGCATCCCGGCGGAGGTGGTGGTGGTCGAGCCGATGGGCGCCGAAACCGAGATCGTCGCCAAAGTGGGCGATGCCTCCCTCACCGTGATGATGCGCGGCCGCGTCAACGCCGGCCCGGGCGAGCGCATCCACCTCGCGCCGGAGGCGTCGCATGCGCACCTTTTCGACGCCGCGAGCGGACTTAGAATCTAGGCATGGCGGCGAAAGAGGGCGAGTGGGCGTTTCCGGTCGAGATGCGCCCGCGGCAGGAGGAGTGGCGCTTCGACCTAACTCGCGCGCTCGATAGCGTGGTCGGCCTGCGCGCCGAGATCCCGGAAGATGCGTTCACCGCGCAGATCCTCGGCACGGAGCGCGCCGGCAGCGGCGTGGTGATCCGCGAAGACGGGCTGGTGCTGACCATCGGTTATCTCATCACCGAGGCGAGCACAATCTGGATCACCACCAACAAAGGCACGGTGGCGGGTGGCTTTCCGCTCGCCTACGACCAGGCGACCGGCTTCGGCCTCGTGCATCCGCTCGGCAAGCTCGGCGTCAAGCCGATCGAGCGCGGCAGCGCCAATTCCTGCCGCGTCGGCGAGAACGTGGTCATGGCCGGCCACGGCGGCACGGTGCATTCGCTGAAAGCGACCGTGTTCGCGAAGCGCGAGTTCGCCGGCTACTGGGAGTACGTGCTCGATGAGGCGCTCTTCACCGCCCCCGCGCATCCGCAATGGGGCGGCGCGGCGCTGATCGGCGCCGAAGGCAAGCTCCTCGGCATCGGCTCGCTCCTCGTGCAGGAGAAGATCGACGCCGGCACCATCCAGGGCAACATGATCGTGCCGATCGACCTGCTCGCGCCGATCCTCGACGACATGGTGAAGCTGGGCCGAGCGAACCGCCCGCCGCGCCCGTGGCTCGGCATGTACGCGACCGAAGCCGGCGCGCGGCTCGTCGTCGCGGGCCTCGCACCCGGCGGGCCGGCGGAGAAAGCGGGCCTGCAGGTCGGCGACGCGATTCTCGCCGTCGCTGGCGCGAAGCCCGGCAGCCTCGCCGACCTCTTCCGCCGCATCTGGGCCTGCGGCAACGCCGGCTGCAAGGTGCCGCTCCGCGTGCTGCGCGAGACGGCGACCAAGGAATACGTGCTCAAGTCGGTCGACCGCAGCGACTTCCTGAAGAAGCCGCACCTCCACTAATTCGGGTCTAGGAGCCCGAATCGAAGCGGTAGCGCTCGACGGCGCCCCAGTCGACGCAGCGGGAAAGATCCGCCTCCTCGGGAAGCCGCAGGCGACCGCCGCGGATTTGCGGCGCTGGCGCCGCGACCTGCGCCTGCATCGTGAGGAAGAAGGTCTGCTCGGCGACCAGCGTCGCGGCAAGCTGCGCGTTGATCAGCGTACCGAGCAGACTCTCGGCGTAAATGCCGAGCGCGGTCGCGGCGCCGGCGCCGCGTACGAGCTTGCCGATCCTCAGCGATTCCGACAGCCCGACGCGTCCCGGCTTCAGCGAAATCGCTTTCGCGCCGCGCGCGAGATAGAGCTCCGCGTCGCGCACCGAGGTGCAGGAGCCGTCGACCAGGATCGGGATCGGCGAGCCGCGCTGCATCGCTTCGAATTGCGCATCCGGCGCGAGCGGCGACGGATCCTCCGCCACCGTGGCGCCCGCGGCCGCGATGCGTCGGACGTAGTCCGCCGCTTCGCTGCGCGCGTACGCGGCGTTCGCGTCGACGTACAGCGCCACGCCCGGCACCGCGCGCCGGATCTCGGCGAGGGCGCGGAGGTCGATGTCGACGCCCTGCCCGCCTTTCACTTTCAAGGTGCGAAAGCCGTAGCGCGCGCAGTAGTCCTCGGCCTCCTTCGCCATCGGGGCGGGGTCCGCGCGCGTTACGGTCCAGCACACCTCGACGTCCTGCTGCGCGCCGAGCAGGCGCCAGAGCGGCTTGCCCGCCGCGGCAGCACGCAGGGTCCAGCACGCGTTCGCGACCAGCGCCTTCGCCAGCCGGTTCTCCGGGATGCGCGCGAGCGCCGCGTAGACGGCATCGTCCTCGCCGAGATCGCTATCGCGCACTGCGGGGAGGATGACGTCCTCGAGTGCGGCGGCGAGCGAGCGCGGCGAGACGCCCGACCAGGTGTGCTTGATCGTCCCCTCGGCAATGCCGGTCGCGCCGGAATCGGCGACCAGCTTCAGGAGCGCGAAGCGTCCCGAGCCCTCGATAGCGTTCGACCATACCACCTCGCGATCGTAGGGAAGCTCGTAGAAGTGGAGCGACCACTCGGCAAGCCGCATGCTTGCTATTCTGCGGCAATGGACCTCGTCGCCGAGCGCGTCATCGACAGCGGCGACGCGCTCGGCGAATGCCCGATCTGGGACGAGCGCATGGCCGCGCTCTGGTGGATCGACATCCAAGGCCGCGCGCTCAAGCGCTACGACGGCGAGAACATGAAAGCCGTGCCGCTGCCCGAGCCGCCGGGCAGCATCGCCTTCCGCCGCGAGGGCGGCCTGCTGGTGGCGCTCGCGAGCGGGCTCTACCTGATCGGCACGACCGAACCCGAGCGCCTCGTGCGACCTGCGGAGCACGAAGCGGGATTGCGCTTCAACGACGGCCGCTGCGACCGCGCCGGACGCTTCTGGGTCGGCACGCTCGCCGAGCCGGATTTTCCGCCGCGCGGCCTGCTCTATCGCATCGATACCGATGGACGCGCGACCGCCGTGCGGCGCGGCATCCACGTGCCGAACAGCATCGCCTTCAGTCCCGACGGCCGCACGATGTATTTCGCCGACAGCCCGCGCCACAAGATCTGGGCGTTCGACTACGACGCGGCGAGCGCCGCGATCTCGAACGAGCGGCTCTTCGCCGCGCCGCATCCCGGCTTTCCCGACGGCTCGTGCGTCGACGCCGAGGGCTGCCTGTGGAACGCCGAATGGGGCAATTCGCGCGTCGTACGCTACACGCCCGCGGGCAAAGTCGACCGCGCGGTCGCGGTGCCGGCAAAAAATCCGACCTGCTGCGCCTTCGGCGGCGCGAGCCTCGACACGCTTTACATCACGAGCGCCGAGCGCGCCGGCCTCTTCGCCGTCGTGCCGGGCGTAAAGGGCTTACCGGAATCCCGCTTCGGCTAGGTAGCGCGCGACGCCCGGATGCAGCAGCTCACGGCGCGGCGCCGCGGCGAGCGTGTTCTTCATCGTCGTCTCGCGCGCCTGCTCGAGGCGCGCGGCGAACGCGCTCTCCGCGCGATGGATCGCCCGCGCGAGCAGATAGCCCGCCTCGTTCGGCAACTCGGGCTTCGCGAGCACGTAGCTCCACGAGCCGACCGAGGGTAATGGCGCCTCCTGTCCGGGATAGCTCTTCGCCGGCAGCGTCACCGCCTGCAGCGCCGGCTGCTGGGCGAGGATGGCGCGGATCTCGGCATCGCTCGGCGCGATGAAGCGCGCGCCGGATTTCGCGAGCGAGGCGAACGCCGGCCAGCCGACGCCCGCGCCCCAGAGCGCCTCGGCGCGGCCGTCGAGCAGCATCGGCGGTCCGTCGGCCGCCTTCTCGAGCGTGATCGGCTTGATGTCGATGCCGAGCGATTCGAACACCGTGCGCCCGAGCGCCGTGATGCCCGAGCCTTGCGTGCCGAGCACCACCGGCTTGCCCGCGAGCTCGCGCAGCGCGCGGTACGGACTGTCGCCGCGCACCATTGCCATGCCCGGCGACGAGTACATCGCAGCGATGATCCGCAGCCTCGTGTCCGGTTTGGCGAGCACCGCGCTGGCGAATTCGCCTGCGACGAGCGCCATGTCGACCTGGCTCGCCTCCAGCAGCGGCACGTTCTCCGACGAGCCCTTGGTGTTGCGCGTCGTGATGCGTAGCCGCGGCTCCTGCGCGTTCACCATCTCGGCGAACGCGTCGCCGTACACCGGAAAGCCGCCGCCGGGCGTCGCCGTGGCGAGGATCAGGGCAAAGATGGTCTCCATGGAAAATAGGGACAGTCCCTATTTACTGCTGCGGGATGTTCGCCGCGCGCACAATCTTGCGGTAGACCTCCATCTCGCCCCTCACGAACTTGGTGAAGTCCTCGGGCTTGAGCGGCGCGGGCTCGATGCCGAGCTTCGAGAATTGCTCCTTCACCTGCGGCTCGAAGACGATCGCGTTGACAGCGGCGTTCAGCTTCTGCACCACCGGGATCGGCGTCGCCGAGGGCGCCCACATGCCGAACCACAGCGTCGCTTCGTAGGTCGGCAGTCCCTGCTCGGCGATCGTCGGCACGTTCGGCAGGATGTCGCTTTGCCGGCGCGTCGACATGCCGAGCGGCGCGAGCTTGCCTTCCTTCACGTTGCCAATCGCGACGTTCACCGGCGCCATGTAGAAGGCAACGCGCCCCGCGAGCACATCCTGGATCGCCTCCGCCGAGCCCTTGTAGGGGACGTGGACCATCTTCACGCCGGCCAAGCCGACGAGATATTCGGCGGCGAGATGCGTCGACGTGCCGACGCCGGCGGAAGCGAAGGCGAGCTCGCCCGGCTTCGCCTTCGCCGCCTCGAGCAGGCTCTTCAGCGTCTTGTAGGGGCCGCTGCCCGAGCTCACCATCACGTACGGCGTCTTGCCGAGGATCGCCACGTCGGCGAGGTCCTTCACCGGATCGTAGGGCAGGCTCTTGTAGATCGCCGGATTCGCCGCGTGCGATGACGATTGCACGAGGAGCGTGTGACCGTCGGGCTCGGACTTCACCACCGCGGCAGTGCCGATCTGCCCGCCGGCGCCGGGGCGGTTCTCGACCAGCACCGGCTGCTTCCAGTGCTCGGCCATGCGCGCGGCGATGATGCGTCCGGCGATGTCGGCGCCGGAGCCCGGCGTGAGCGGAATGATGATGCGGACGGGCTTGGTCGGATAGTCCTGCGCCGCGGCCGAGAAGGCCAGCGCAGCGGCCGCGATAGCGAGATAGGTTTTCATCCGAGCGTCGGCATGTGGAATCCCGGCGCCGGCGTGTCCTGATGCGGCCAGCGCGAGGTGACGACTTTGGTGCGCGTATAGAACTTCACCGCCTCGGTGCCGTGCACGTGCAGGTCGCCGAAGAGCGAGTTCTTCCAGCCGCCGAAAGAAAAGTAGGCGACCGGCACCGGGATCGGCACGTTGATGCCGACCATGCCGACCTGGATCTCGGCGGCGAAGCGGCGCGCGGCGCCGCCCGATTCGGTGAAGATGGCAGTGCCGTTGGCATAGGGGTTTCTGTTGACGAGGGCGATCGCCTCCTCGAGCGTGTCGGCACGCAGCACAATGAGCACCGGCCCGAAAATCTCGTCGCGATAGATGCTCATCTGCGGCGTCACCTGGTCGAAGAGCGTGGTGCCGAGGAAGAAGCCTTCCTTCGGCGCGCTCGCGCGGCCATCGAGCACCAGCTTCGCGCCTTCCTTGATGCCGGCGTCGATGTAGCCCGCGACCTTGTCGCGGTGCTGGCAGGTGACGAGCGGGCCCATGTCGACGCCCTCCTGGTCGCCCGCGCCGATCCTGATGCCGCGCGCTTTCTTTTCCAGCAGCTTAACGAGCGGCTCGCCGGCCGCGCCCACGGCGACGACGGCGGAGATCGCCATGCAGCGCTCGCCCGCCGAGCCGTACGCGGCGCCGATCAGCGCCTCGGCGGCGAACTCGAGGTCGGCGTCGGGCAGCACCACCGCGTGGTTCTTCGCGCCACCGAGCGCCTGCACGCGCTTGCCGGCCTTGGCGCAGGTCTCATAGATGTACTTGGCGATCGGCGTCGAGCCGACGAACGATACCGCGTGGATGCCCGGGTGCTGCAGGATCGCGTCGACCGCCGCCTTGTCGCCATGCACGACGTTCAGCACGCCGTCGGGCAGGCCGGCCTCCTGGAAGAGCTCGGCCATGCGCAGCGAAGCCGAGGGAACCTTCTCGGAGGGCTTGAGGATGAACGTGTTGCCGCAGGCGATCGCCATCGGGAACATCCACAGCGGCACCATCACCGGGAAGTTGAACGGCGTAATGCCGGCGCAGACGCCGACGGGCTGCCGCAGCGTGTGGGTGTCGACCTGCGTGCCGACGTCCTCGGCGTATTCGCCCTTCAGGAGGTGCGGGATGCCGCAGGCGAATTCGACCACCTCGATGCCGCGCTGCACGGAGCCCACGGCGTCAGGCAGCGTCTTGCCGTGCTCCTCGGTGACGAGGCGAGCGAGCGTCTTTTGCTCGCGTTGGAGAAGCTGCAGAAACTTCTGCATGACGCGCGCGCGGCGAAGCGGCGGCGTATCGCGCCATTCGGGAAAAGCGGCGGCGGCCGCCTTCACCGCCGAGTCGACGAGTGCCGCGTCGGCGTAGACCACGCGCTTGGTCACCTGCCCGGTGGCCGGATTGAAGACTTCGCCGAAACGCCCGCTCGGCGCGACCGGCTTGCCATTGATCCAGACGGGAACGGTATCGAGCTTCAGTTCGGCGGGCTTGTTCATCGGGGATCCTGGGGCGGGAGGCCAATGATACTCATTCGGGATGAGCGGCAGAATAATTACGGCCCTGACCCCGAATTCATGTCCGCCTCGATCGTTCCCGGGCGCTACGAATGGCGCGATGAGACGCCGTATTCGACGGCCTACGGCGACGTCTACCACAGCGCCGGTGGCGGTCCGGAGCAGGCGCGCCATGTGTTCCTCGCAGGAAACGAGCTGCCGGCGCGCTGGGCGCATCGCGAGCGCTTCGTCATCCTCGAGACCGGGTTCGGCTTCGGGCTCAACTTCCTCGTCACGTGGCGCGCGTGGAAGGGCGATCCGGCGCGCTGCCGGCGGCTTCATTTCGTCTCCATCGAGAAGCATCCCTTCGCGCTCGCCGATCTGCGCGCGCTTCACGAACGCTATCCCGAGCTGCGAGAGGAAGCGAGCGCGCTGCATGCCGCGTGGCCGCCGCTCGTGTCGGGCGTGCATCGGTTGGAATTCGGAAATGTTGTTCTGACCCTCTTTTTCGCCGGCATCGTGGCGCTGCGCGAGCTGCGCGCGAGCGCCGATGCGATCTATCTCGACGGCTTCGCGCCGGCGAAAAATCCGGAGATGTGGACGCACCAGGTGATGCGCGCGCTTTCGCGGCTCGCCGCGCCGGGCGCGACGCTCGCCACCTGGAGCGTCGCCGCATCGGTGCGCGACGCGCTGCACGAGACAGGGTTTGCGGTAGAGAAGCGCGCCGGCTTCGGCGGCAAGCGCGAGATGCTCGCCGGGCGAAGAAAGGGTGACAGTCACTATTTTTCAGCGCCGGATAGGCGCGCCGTGGTGGTCGGTGCGGGCGTCGCCGGTGCGGCGGTGTGCGAGCGGCTCTGCGCGCGCGGGTGGCAGGTCGAGCTGCACGAGCGGCACGCGCAGCCCGCCGAGGAAGCCTCCGGCAATCATGCCGGCACATTTCATCCGATCGTCACGCCGGACGACAGCGTCTTCGCGCGCCTCACGCGCGCGGGGTTCCTATATGCGCTGCGCTATTGGCAGCGGTTGTCCGGCATGCAGCATGACCGCTGCGGCGTGCTGCAGCTCGCGCGGAACGAAAAGGAGATCGGCTCGCAGCGCCAAGCGGTCGCCGGATTGCCGGTGGACTACGCGCAGCTCGTGACGCGCGAGGAAGCGAGCGCGCATGCCGGCATGCCGGTCGCGGCGCCGGGTGTGTGGTTCCCGCAGGGCGGCTGGATCAAGCCGCGCTCCCTCGTGCGGGCGCAGCTCGAGGCCTGCGGTGCGCGCCTCACCCGCAGGTTCGGCACCGAAGTGGCGACGCTGCCGCGCGCGCCGGTGGTGGTGCTCGCAAACTCGGCGGAAGCGACACGTCTTTACCCGGTGCCGGATCTCAGGCTGCGACGCGTACGCGGCCAGCTCACCTATGTGCCGCAAGATGCACTCGAGCCGCCGCACGCCGTGGTGCTGCGCGGCGGCATGGTGCTGCCCGCGATCGATGGCCTGTGCGTCGTCGGCGCGACCTACGACCTCGAGGATCCCGAGAGCGCGCTGCGCGAGGAGGACCACGCCGGCAATCTCGAGCGCCTGCGCGCGATCCTCGGCGTCGACGTGCGCGCAGCGGTCGACGGCCGCGTCGCCTTCCGCGCCGTGACGCCGGATCGGCTGCCGGTGGCGGGGAAAATCGCGGACGGCGTGTACGGCGCCTTCGCCTACGGCTCGCGCGGGCTCATCTGGGCGGCGCTCGCGGCGGAGCTCATTGCCGCCGAGCTGGAGGGCGAACCGTTGCCGATCGAGCGCTCGCTCGCAGCCGCGATCGACCCGCTGCGGTTCAGACGTCGCGCAGTATCGCGGGGCTCGCGTCCTTGACGTTGCGGATGCCAGTGAGCGCCATGGTGACGTCGAGCTCCTTCTGGATCACTTCAAGCGCCTGCAGCACGCCCGCCTCGCCGCGGGCACCGAGCCCGTAGACGAAGGCGCGACCCAGCAGCACCGCTTTCGCGCCGAGCGCGAGCGCTTTCAACAGGCTTTGGCCGCTGCGGATGCCGCCATCGAACCAGACGGCAAGGCGATCGCCGACCGCCTCCGCGATCTCGGGCAGTGCGCGGATTGAGGACAGGGCGCCGTCGAGCTGCCGGCCGCCGTGATTGGAAACCACGATGGCGTCCGCGCCGCTCTGCACCGCGGTCCTCGCGTCCTCGACGTCGAGAATTCCTTTCAGCACGAGCGGCCCGCCCCATAGCCGCTTCACCCATTCGACGTCCTTCCACGAGAGCGTCGGGTCGAACTGGCCGGCGATCCATTGCGAGAGCGTCGTCAGGTTGTCGGCGCTCGGGATGCGGCCCTCGAGGTTGCCGAAGCTCTTGCGCTTGCTGGTCAGCACGTTCAGCGCCCAGCCGGGCTTGCGCAGGATGTCGAACGCGGTGCCCCAGGTAAGCCGCGGCGGCACGGCGAGGCCGTTCTTCAGGTCGCGGTGGCGCTGGCCCTGGATCTGCAGATCGAGCGTCAGCACGAGCGCCGAGCACCTGACGGCTTTGGCGCGCTCGATGAGCGAGGCGGCGAAACCACGATCGCGCATCACGTAGAGCTGGAACCAGAACGGCTGGCCGGTGCCCTGCGCCACGTCCTCGATCGAGCAGATCGACATGGTCGAGAGCGTGAAGGGAATGCCGAAGCGGTGCGCGGCGCGCGCGGCGAGGATCTCGCCGTTCGCCCAGTTGAGCCCGAGAAGGCCGATCGGCGCGAGCGCCGCCGGCATGGCGACTTCGCGCCCGAGCATCGTCGTCTTCGTCGAGCGGCGATCGACGTCGATGCCCACGCGCTGGCGTAGCGCGATCGCCTCGATGTCGGCTTTGTTCGCGCGCAGCGTGCACTCGGTGTAGGACCCGCAGTCGACGTACTCGAAGATCGCGCGCGCGACACGTCTTCGGGCCAGTTCGCGGAGGTCCTCGATGCAGGTCACCGTGGCCATAAATTCTCAACCGCAGGCATGGCATCGCATTTTACAATGCGGAATGGCCGCGACTCCTCGCGAGGAAGCGAAGAATCCGATCCAGGTGATCGAGCGCATGATGAAGCTGCTCGACGTCCTGTCGCAGCATCCCGAGCCGCTCGGGTTGAAGCAGATCGCGCAATACACGGGGCTGCATCCGTCGACCGCGCACCGCATTCTGTCGTCGATGTCCGCCGATCGCATCGTCGATCGCGTCGAGCCGGGGAGCTATCGGCTCGGCATGCGGCTCCTCGAGCTCGGCAACCTGGTGAAGTCGAGGATCAGCGTGCGCGAGCTAGCGCTGCCGCTCATGCGCGAGCTGCATTCGCAGACCGGTGAGACGGCCAACCTCTCGGTGCGCCACGACGACGAGATCGTCTACGTCGAGCGCACGTCGTCCGGCCGCTCGGCGATGCGCGTCGTGCACGTCATCGGCGCGCGCGCATCGCTGCACGTCACCGCCGCGGGAAAATTATTCCTGCTCGAGGACGGCTTCGCGCGCCTGCGCGACTATGCGAAGCGCACCGGGCTCGCGATGCATACGAAGAACACCATCACCAACCTCGCGCTCCTCGAGCGCGACCTCGAGCGCATCCAGCGCCAGGGCTGGGCGACCGACAACGAGGAGGCGGAGATCGGCGTGCGTTGCGTCGCCGCGGGCATTCGCGACGACGGCGGGCACCTGGTCGCGGCGCTCTCACTCTCGACGCCGGCGGAGCGCATGAAGGCGCACTGGGGACCGCTGGTGAAGGAAACCGCCGACCGCATCTCGGCGAACATCGGTCACCGACCCACGAGCCGCATCGGCGCGGCCTGATTTAAAGCCGGATTCCGTACTTCGTACGGAATTTGTTTTTCTAGTTACGTACGAAGTACGGAATTCAGGCGGCGATCAGCCCGAAGACGCCGAACCAGCCGCGCGCATCGGTCCAGAGCTTCGCTCGCTCGAAGCCGGCATTGGCGGCGAGGCGCTCGAACTCGGGCACCGAGTACTTGTACGAGTTCTCGGTGTGGATCGACTCGCCGCGCTCGAAAAAGAACCGATAGGTGCCGATGTTCACGGCGTGCGCCTCGGTGGCGACGAGGTGCATCTCGATGCGGCCGGCGAGCGGGTTGTAGAACGCGTAATGCGCGAAGCGCCGCAGGTTGAAGTCGCCGCCGAGCTCGTGGTTGATGCGCGCGAGCAAATTGAGATTGAAAGCCGCGGTGACGCCTTTCGCGTCGTTGTAGGCGGCGTGCAGGATGTTGGCGTCCTTCTTGAGATCGACGCCGACGATCATCGCGCCGCGCGGCCCGACCTGCCCGCGGGTCATCTTGAGGAACGCATGCGCTTCCTCCGGCGTGAGGTTGCCGATGGTGGAGCCCGGGAAGTAAACGACCCGCCGCGACGCGCCGCGATAGGCGGGTATCGTCAGCGGGTCGGAGAAATCGGCGGTGATGGCGACGACGCCGAGGCGCGGAAACTGGCGCAGCAGCGTTTTCACTGCGGCGCGCAGCGCGGCGGGCGAAATGTCGACCGGCATGTAGACCGAGGGCGCGAGCGCGGCGATGAGGAGCCGCGTCTTCAGGCTCTCGCCGCTGCCGTATTCGAGGAGCGCAGTGCGCTTGCCGGCGAAGCGCGCGATGTCGCGCAGATGCTTCTTCGTAATCGCCAGCTCGGTGCGTGTCGGGTAGTACTCGCGAAGCCGGCAGATGCGCTCGAAGAGCTGGCTACCGACGGCGTCGTAGAAGTATTTCGGCGGCAGCGCCTTCTGCGGCCGCGAGAGGCCTTCGACGACATCCCTGCGGAAGTTGACGGCCGCGAATTCGGAAAACTGCGCGCCGCCGACGAAGCGCGCGCCGCCTAGCTCGAGCGACCGGCGCTCGCGTTGGTTTCGACCCACTTCTTGATGCGGTTGGCGTCGCCGATCCGCGATTGCCGCCCCCACGAGTCGAGCAGCACGACGATGAGGTCCTTGGAAGCAAGCCGCACGCGCATCACCAGGCAGCGCCCCGCTTCGCTGATATAGCCGGTCTTCGACAGGCCCACTTCCCAGTGGTGCGCGCGTACCAGGCCGTTGGTGTTGTGGTAGGCGAGCGGCCGACCGCGCTCGGAGACGCGCACGGTGGCGCGGTCCGTGGTCGAGAACTCGCGGATCACCGAGTATTCATGCGCCGCGCGCACGAGCTTCACGAGGTCGCGCGCGCTCGAGACGTTCGCCGGCGACAGGCCGGTCGGATCGACGAAGCGGCTGTCGCGCATGTCGAGCGACGCGGCCTTGGCGTTCATCGCCGCGACGAAAGGCTCCAGACCGCCCGGGTAGGTGCGGCCGAGTGCCGCGGCGGCGCGGTTCTCTGACGCCATGAGCCCGAGGAGCAGTAGCTCGCGGCGCGTTAGCACGTTACCGGCGCGCAGGCGCGAGCGCGTGCCTTTCAGCGAATCGGCGTCGTCACGGCTGATGACGATGCGCTGGTCGAGATCGAGGTTGCGATCGAGAATCACCATTGCGGTCATCAGCTTAGTGATCGAGGCGATCGGCGTGACCGCATCGGCGTTCTTGTCGATCACCACCTCGCCGGTGTCGGCATCGAGCACCAGCGCGGACGAGGATTTCAGGTAGACGGTTTTATGGACCCTCGGCTCGCCGGCCTGCGCGAAGCCAATGGTGAGGGCGAGCACGAAAAAGAGTGCGAAGACAGCGACGATCCCCTCGAGCGGGTGCAGTTTTCTTTGCATTGCGGCGAATCTTCCCCAGCAGGCGGTTTATTAGTTATCGATCCGCATGCCCTATCTGGAGCATGGGATTTGGTCGCACTATGCCCTACACACTGAAGATAAGCAAACAAAATCAGCCAGTAGGGAGTAATTCCTAAAGGCATTGTGAACTGCGGAACCGTCGCCGCGCGGCTACAGCGCGGCGGCTTTTTCGAGCAGGGCGGCGGCTTCGGCCTGCTCGCGTTGCAAGGCCCACATCCGCGCGTATTCGCCTTGCGCCTCAAGAAGTTGCTGGTGGCTGCCGCGCTCCGCGATGGCCCCGTGCGAGAGGACCAAGATCTGGTCCGCGTCCATCACGGTGGAGAGGCGGTGGGCGATCACCAGCGTTGTGCGGCCTTCGGAGATGCGCTCGAGCTCCGCCTGGATGGCTTTTTCCGCGCGCGAGTCGAGCGCCGAGGTCGCCTCGTCGAAGATGAGGATGCGGGGGTTCTTGAGCAGCGCCCGGGCGATCGCGACGCGCTGCTTCTCGCCGCCGGAGAGCTTCAGGCCCCGCTCGCCGACCATCGTTTCGTAACCGGCAGGCAGCGTGACGATGAAATCGTGGATATGCGCCGCGCGTGCCGCCTCGAACACCTCGGCATCACTCGCCTCCGGCCGGCCGTAGCGGATGTTGTAGAGGATGGTGTCGTTGAAGAGCACCGTGTCCTGCGGGACGATGCCGATCGCCGCGCGCAGGCTCGCCTGCTTCACCTCGCGGATGTCCGCACCATTGACCGTGATCGTCCCTGCGCAGACGTCGTAGAAGCGATACAGCAGCCGGGCGAGCGTCGACTTGCCCGAGCCGGAATGGCCGACCACGGCGACGCGATGACCCGCGGGAATGGCGAAGCTCACGTCGAAGAGGATCTGGCGCGCGCTCTCATAGTGAAAATCGACATGGCGGAACTCGACTGTCGCGGGCCCCGGCGGCAGGTCGGGGGCGCCCGGCCGGTCCTCGACCTCGCGATGCTGCTGCAGGAGGCGGAACATGCGATCCATGTCGAGGAGCGCCTGCTTGATCTCCCGGTACACCATGCCGAGGAAGTTGAGCGGGATGTAGAGCTGGATGAGGAGCCCGTTGACGAGCACGAGATCGCCCAGCGTGAAGCTCTTCATCGCCACGCCTTGCGCCACCAGAATCATGAGCAGCGTGACCGCCGCGGCGATGATCAGGCTCTGGCCGATGTTGAGGAGCCCGAGCGACGCCTCGTTTTTTACCGCCGCCGACTCGTACTTGCGCAGGTTCTCGTCGTAGCGGCGCGCCTCGAACTCCTCGTTGCCGAAGTACTTCACCGTCTCGTAGTTCAGCAGGCTGTCGATCGCGCGCGTGTTCGCTTTCGAGTCGAGCTCGTTCGCCTGGCGGCGGATCGCCATGCGCCATTCGGTTACCGTCACGGTGAAGGCGATATAGATGATCACCGCGCCGAAGGTGACGGCCGCGAAGCGCCAGTCGAACTTTGCGAGCAGCACGACCGCCACCAGGCTGAACTCCAGGATGACCGGAATGATCGAGAACACGAGGTAGGAGAGCAGCGTCGAGATGCCGCGCGTGCCGCGCTCGATGTCGCGCGTCATGCCGCCGGTCTGGCGCTCGAGGTGAAAGCGCAGGCTCAGGCTGTGGAGATGGCGGAAGACGCCGAGCGCGAGGCGCCGGATGGCCCGCTGCGTCACCGGCACGAAGACGACGTCGCGCAGCTCGCCGAACAGCGTCGCCGAGAACCGCAAGATGCCGTAGATCGCTAGGAGCGCCACCGGCACTGCGACGATGGCGGTTTGCACGTCCAGCCGGTCGACCACCTGCTTCATGATGAGCGGCACGGCCACGTTGGCGAGCTTGGCCGCGATCAGGCAGACCATCGCGAGCGCCACCCGCCACTTGTACTCGAGCAGGTACGGCACCAAGGCGCCCACCGCGCGCCATTCGTTGCCTTTCAACTTCTGCGGCGGTGCCGCGTTGTGCGCCATGCGAGCGGCGGATTCTATTTGCGCCGCAGGAGGAGCACGAGGCCGCCCACGCAAAGCGGATCGATGGCGAGCGGCGCGAGAATCCAGAGCCACGGCCACGGCAGCTCGATCCCCTGGCCCGCAAGCGCCGGCACGCTAAAGAAGGCGGTCACCGAGCCGACCACGCCGGGGAGCGGGCCGAGGCCCCTACGCTTCGTGCGCAGTGCCTGGTAGTTGAGCGCTACGCCGCCAATAAAGAATAGCCATCCCATCGAGACGAGTATCAGCCCAAGGAGCGCACCGCCTGTCATAAAGTCGAGCTTGACTGCCACCGCCCCGCGCGGCTACATTCAAACGTTCGTTTGAATAGGATTTCCGCATGAGCCTGCGCGCCGTGAAGCCACCGCACGAAACCCGCACCCGTATCCTCGATGCCGCGGAGGAGCTCTTCATGCAGCATGGCTTCGAGGGCACCTCGATGCGCCTTCTCACCGCGAAGGCCGGGGTAAACCTCGCCGCGGTCAACTACCACTTCGGCTCGAAGCACGCCCTGATCGAGGCGGTGTTTCGCCGCCGTCTCGATCCGATGAACGCCACGCGCATTGCCGAGCTCGACAAGCTCGAGGCGACCGAGCGCTCGCCCTCGCCCGAAGCGATCATCCGCGCCTTTATCGCCCCCGGGCTGCGCCTGCTCGAGGACGCGAAAGGCGGCGGCCGGCACTTCGTGCGGCTTCTCGGCCGCACCTATACGGAGCCGACCAAGGCAGTGCGCCAGCTGATCGGCCAGATGTACGCCCCTGCCATGCAGCGCTACAAGAGCGCGCTCGAACGCGCGCTGCCGCAGATGCCGCGCGAGGAGCTCGTCTGGCGGATGCATTTCATGTTCGGCACGCTCGCCTACACGCTCGCGGCGACTGACACCGTGCAGCTCATTGCCGGCTGCAAGCCGGAAGACCGCTACGATGCGCGCCTCCTGGAAGAGCGCCTCACCGCCTTCCTCACCGCCGGGCTCAATGCGCCGCTCAAGAACGTAATCCGCAAGGCTGCCTAGGGGACCCGCCATGACGATCTTCATTCTCGCCACGATCGCCGCTTTCTTCCTGCTCGCCTATTTCGGCGCGCCCATCCTCCTCTGGACGATCGCGGCGGCCGCCCTGCTCTCTTCTCTCAGCATCGTCGCGGCGTTCGGCTTCACCATCAATGTGGTGCTCGCCACGGTGTTCGTTGTGCTCGCCGCGCTGCTGAACGTGCCGTGGCTGCGCCGCAAAGCGCTCACCGACCACGTGCTCGCGCTCTACCGGCGCATCCTGCCCGACATGTCGCAGACGGAAAAGGAAGCGATCGACGCCGGCACCGTGTGGTGGGACGCCGATCTTTTTTCCGGTCGGCCCGACTGGGACAAGCTCCTCGCGGTGCACGCGCCGCGCCTCGCGCCCGAGGAGCAAGCGTTCCTCGACGGGCCGGTGGAAGAGCTCTGCGCCATGTGCGACGAATGGCAGATCACGCATGAGCTGCAGGACCTGCCGCCGCACGTCTGGCAATTCATCAAGGACAAGGGCTTCCTCGGCATGATCATCCCGAAGAAGTACGGCGGCCTCGGCTTCAGCGCGCTCGCGCACTCGGCGGTGGTGATGAAGCTCTCGACGCGCTCGAGCGCGGCGGCGATCAGCGTGATGGTGCCGAACTCGCTCGGACCGGCGGAGCTCCTCCTCCATTACGGCACCGACGAGCAGAAGAACCATTACCTGCCGCGACTCGCCAAGGGCCTGGAGGTCCCGTGCTTCGCGCTTACCAACCCTGAAGCCGGTTCCGATGCCGCCGCGATTCCCGACTACGGCATCGTCTGCAAAGGCACCTGGCAAGGCAAAGAAGTGCTCGGCATGCGCGTCACCTGGGACAAGCGCTACATCACGCTCGGCCCGGTGGCGACGCTTCTCGGCCTCGCCTTCCGGCTCTACGACCCCGAGCGTCTCCTCGGCGGCAAGGAAGATCTCGGCATCACCTGCGCGCTGGTGCCGACCAATACGCCCGGCGTGAACATCGGCCGCCGGCACATGCCACTCAATGCCGTGTTCCAGAATGGTCCCAACAGCGGAAAAGACGTGTTCATGCCGCTCGACTGGATCATCGGCGGTCGCGACTACGCCGGCAAAGGCTGGATGATGCTGATGGGGTGCCTCGCCGCCGGCCGCGCCATCTCGCTGCCGACATCGTCCGTCGGCGGTGTGAAGGCGCTCACCCGCTTCACCGGCGCCTACGCGCGCGTGAGGAGCCAGTTCAAGACGCCGATCGGCAAGCTCGAAGGCGTCGAGGAGGCGCTCGGGCGCATCGCCGCGCACTGCTACATGATGGACGCGACGCGCATCATGACCGCGGGCGCAGTCGACCTTGGCGAAAAGCCGGCGGTGCTCTCGGCGATCGCCAAATACCACATGACCGAGCGCGCGCGAACCGCGGTCAACGACGCGATGGATATCCACGGCGGCAAGGGTATCTGCCTGGGACCGAACAACTGGATCGGCCGCGGCTACCAGATGACGCCGATTGCCATCACGGTGGAAGGCGCGAACATCCTGACGCGCACGCTGATCATTTTCGGCCAGGGCGCGATCCGCGCGCACCCGTACGTGCTGCGCGAGATGCGCGCGGCGAAGGATATGAGCGGCCCGCAAGCGTCGCGCGAGTTCGACGATGCGCTCACCTCGCATATCGGCCACGTCATCCGAAACGGCGTGCGCACGTTTGTCTATGGCCTTACGCACGCGGCGGTCGCGCCGGTGCCGCGCGCGGCGTCGCCCGAGGTGTCGCACTACTACCGCCACGTCTCGCGGCTCTCGGCGGCTTTCGCCTTCCTCGCCGACGTGTCGATGCTCGCCATGGGCGGCGCGCTCAAGCGCAAGGAAAAGATCTCCGGGCGCCTGGGCGACGTGCTGTCGATGATGTATCTCGTCTCCGCGACGCTCAAGCACTACGAGGACCAGCGCGTGCGCGAAGACCTGCCGCTCGTGCGCTGGTCGGTGCGCGATGCGCTGTACCACGCACAGCAGGCGATCGACCAGATCCTCTCGAACTTCCCGCAGAAGTGGATGGCGACGATGCTGCGCTGGATCATCTTTCCGCTCGGCACGCCGTGGCGCCCGCCGCTCGATTCGCGCAACCGCGAGTGCGCGCAGATCGCGCTCGAACCCGGCCACGCGCGCGACCGCCTGACCGCCGGCATGTACGTGCCGAAGGGCGACGATGCAACGGGAATACTCGAGCAGGCCTTCGTCGCCTGCGTCGCCTGCGAGCCGATCGAGACCAAGCTGCGCAAGGCGCTGAAGAAAGGCAAGGTGATCCTCGCGCAGGGCACGGACCTCGCCACCGAGGCGCGCGACAAAGGCTTGATCACCCGCGAGGAATACGAGCTATGGACGCGCAAGGAAGCGCTGCGCAAGCAGGTGATCCGGGTCGATGATTTCCCGCAGGACTTCGGCCGCGCCGAGCTCGCCGAGCGCCTCGAGGCGAAGCCCACCCGGGCGCGCGCCGCATGAAGCCGATCTACATCGTCGACGGCGCACGCACGCCGTTCCTGAAATCACGCAACCGGCCAGGGCCGTTCTCCGCCGCCGACCTGGCGACGCAAGCCGGCCGTACGCTCCTCGTGCGCCAGCCGTTCGCGCCGAGCGAGCTCGACGAGGTCATCCTCGGCTGCGCCGCACCCTCGGTCGACGAGGTGAACATCGGCCGCGTCGCCGCGCTGCGCATGGGCTGCGGCCAGAAGGTTCCCGGCTGGACGGTGATGCGCAATTGCGCCTCCGGCATGCAGGCGATCGATTCGGGCATCAACAATATCCTCGCCGGCCGCTCGCAGCTGGTCCTTGCCGGCGGCGTCGACGCGCTCTCGCGCGCGCCGCTCCTTTACGCCGACAAGATGGTGCTGTGGTTCTCCGACATGGCCGCCGCAAAGACGACCGGCCAGCGCCTCGGGCTCTTCGCGCGCATGCCGGTCGGCGCGGTGCTGAAGCCGGTGATCGGCATCATGAAAGGCCTCACCGACCCGATGGTCGGCCTCCTGATGGGGCAGACGGCCGAGAACCTGGCGCATCGCTTCGGCATTACGCGGGCGCAGATGGATGCCTTCTCGGTGCGCTCGCACCATCGCGTGGCGAAAGCGCAGGCCGATGGCCAGCTCGCGCCCGGCGGCGGCGAAGTCGAAGCGCTCTACGACGCGAACGGCAAGGCCTACGCGCTCGACGACGGCGTGCGCTCCGACGCCTCGGTGGAATCGCTCTCGAAGCTTAGGCCGTTCTTCGACCGCAAGTATGGCAACGTCACCGCCGGCAACAGCTCGCAGATTACCGATGGCGCGGCGTGGCTGCTGCTCGCCTCTGAAGAGGCGCTGCGCCAGCACCACCTCGAGCCGCTCGGACGCCTCGTCGACTCCGAATGGGCGGGGCTCGATCCGGCGCAGATGGGACTCGGACCCGTGCACGCGGCAACGCCGATCCTCAAGCGGCATGGCCTGGGTCTCAACGATCTCGATTACTGGGAGATCAACGAAGCCTTTGCCGCCCAGGTGCTCGGCTGTCTCGCGGCGTGGAAGGACGAACTCTATTGCCGCGAGGAGCTCGGCCTGGACGGCGCGCTTGGCGAGCTCGATGAGAACCGGCTGAACGTCGACGGCGGCGCCATCGCGCTCGGTCACCCGGTCGGCGCCTCGGGCACGCGCATCGTGCTGCATCTACTCAAAACGCTGAAGCGCACCGGCAAGAAACGCGGCATGGCGACGATCTGCATCGGCGGCGGCCTCGGCGGCGCGATGCTGGTCGAAGCGGCCTAAGGAGGAGCGATGGAGCGCATCGATCCGCAGGTCCTGGCGAAGCACTGGCGCTGGGAAATCGACCGCGAGCGCCTCGCCTGGCTCACGTTCGACAAGGAAGGCGAGTCGGCCAACACTTTCTCGCGCCAGGCGCTGGAAGAGCTGCGCGGTGCACTTCGCGCCATCGGCGCCGAGCGGCCGAAGGGCCTCGTCATCCGCTCGGCGAAGGACAACTTCATCGCCGGTGCCGACGTCGAGGAGTTCACCCGCTTCAAGTCCCCGGAAGAGGCGATGAGCTTCGTGCGCCTCGGCTGGGATGTGTTCCAGGAGCTCTCGGAGCTGCCCTTTCCAACCACGGCGATGGTGAACGGCTTCTGCATGGGCGGCGGCGTCGAGCTCGCGCTCGCCTGTCGCTATCGCGTCGCGCTCGACGACCCGAAGACGCGCTTCGCGCTCCCGGAGGTGATGCTCGGCATCATGCCGGCGTGGCATGGCGTGCAATGGCTGCCGAAGCTCGTCGGCCCCGCTGCCGCCTTCGACATGATCCTCACCGGCAAATCGGTGGACGCGCGCCGGGCGAAGCGGATCGGCCTCGTCGACCAGGCGGTGCCGCTGCGCATTCTCGAGAACACCGCGCGCATTGTGACGCTCGAAGCGCCGCCGCGGCGCAAACTGAGCTTCATCAACCGGCTGATGGCCGGCCCGCTGCGCGGCCTGGTCGTCGCGCAAGCGCGGAAACAGGTCGCGCGCAAGGCGCGCCGCGAGCACTACCCCGCGCCTTACGCCATCCTCGAGCTCTGGCGCAAATACGACGGCGATCCGTTCCGCGCCGCGCGCGATCCGGACGCCTCCGTCGAAGCGCTGTTCGCCCATCCAACCACGGCCAATCTGATCCGCATTTTCTTCCTGCAGGAGCGCCTGAAAGGCCTCGGCAAAGGCGCGCCCGATTTCAAGCCGCGACATGTGCACGTTGTCGGCGCCGGCGTCATGGGCGGTGACATCGCCGCGATCTGCGCGATGCGCGGCCTCACCGTCACGCTGCAGGACACGGCGCCCGAGCGGCTCTCGCCGGCGGTGAAGCGCGCGGCCGATCTCTACAAGCGGCGCCTGCGCGACGAGCGCCGCGTGCGCGACGCGCTCGATCGCCTGATCCCGGATGTCGCCGGCCAGGGCGCGCGCCAGGCGGACGTCATCATCGAGGCGATCTTCGAGAACCTGCCAGCGAAGCGCGAACTCTTCGCCAAGCTGGAAGCCATCGCCAAGCCCGACGCCATACTCGCGACAAACACCTCCAGCCTGAAGCTCGCCGACATCGCCACAGCGCTCAAGGATCCGTCGCGCCTCGTCGGCATTCACTTCTTCAATCCGGTACCGCTGCTGCAACTGGTCGAGGTCGTCCACGGCGCGCAAACGCGCCCGGACATCGCGGCCAGGGCGGCCGCGTTCGTACGCTATATCGACAAGCTGCCGCTGCCGGTGAAGGATGCGCCCGGGTTCCTAGTGAACCGCGTGCTCGGCCCTTATATGCAGAACGCCTTCCGGCTGATCGATGAGGGTATGAAGCCGGAGACGCTCGACGCAGCCATGGAGGAGTTCGGCATGCCGATGGGACCGGCCGAGCTCGCCGACACCGTTGGCCTCGACATCTGCCTGCACGCCGGCAAATCGCTCGCCAAGGCGGCGGGCGACGTGCAGGTGCCGCGCCTCCTTCAAAGCAAAGTGGACACAGGCCAGCTCGGCAAGAAGACGGGTCAGGGTATCTATCGTTGGGAGAAGGGCCGCGCCGTCAAAGGTGCGCCGGATGCCTATGGGCCTGAGCTAGTCCAGCAGCTGATTGCGCCATATCTCAACGAGGCGAAGCGCGCGGTGCAGGAAGGCATCGTCGCTGACGCCGACCTTGCCGACGCCGGCCTGATCTTCGGCACCGGCTTCGCCCCGTTCCGCGGCGGACCTTTGCACTACCTTTCGGCGGAACGCTGACGGTCTGCCCTTTCGCCGACGCTACAATCCGGCGAAAGGGGGACGTATGAAAAAAGCAGTGTTCTTCTTGTCGTCGGCTGCCGTGCTGATGGTGGCCGTGGCCGGGTGCGCCACGGGGCCGCGGTTCAACGAGGTGCAGGCGACCATACCGGCAGTCGCCGCGGAACAAGGCCGCATCTTCTTCTACCGGGCTTCAGGCATGGCGGGCGCGGCGATCCAGCCCGAAATCCGCTTGAATGGAGATGTGGTCGGCCGTTCGCAGCCGGGCAGCTTCTTCTTCGTCGATCGCGATCCGGGCTCGATGCGTGTCTCGACCGAGACCGAAGTGGAGAACGCGATCGAGTTCGTAATGGGTGCCGGGGAAACCCGTTACGTCGAAACGTCTGTCAGCATGGGCCTGCTCGTCGGCCGCGTGACGCCGCGGCTTATCGACCCGGCGCAGGGCGCGCTCGACGTACAAAGCCTGGTCTACGTCGGCTCGCAGACATTGTTTGCCGCTCCGGCTGTGGGCACGCCGGGCACAGCGCCCGTGGCGCAGAAGGAAGCCGCTACGCCGGTAAAGCTCGAAGATTTGCAGCAGCTCATGCAGAAGAAATGAAAGCCGCGCTGTTCTTCGTCACGGTGGCGGCCGTTTCGACCCGGCCGGCCTTGGCTCTCGATGCGGCCGAGGTGTTCGAAAAGGCATCGGCGAGCGTATATGCCGTGCGCGCGCTCGACGCGCAAGAACGGCCGCTGCGCTCGGGTAGCGCGGTCCAGATCGGGCCGGAAACGGTGGTCACGAGCTGCCATGTGCTCGCCAAGGCGCAGGCCGTGCAAGTGCGCCGCGGCAATATTTCCTACGGCGCAGCCCTCGAGCATGCCGATGTAGAGCGCGATCTTTGCATCCTGAAGGCGGCGGGCTTGGTGGGCCAAGCCGCCACCGTCGCACCCGCGTCCGAGCTGCGCGTCGGTCAGCGGGCGTTCGCCATCACCCACCCGGAAAAGCTCGCGCTTAGCCTGAGCGACGGACTGATCTCCGGCTCGCTTGCCGACGGCTCCGACCTGCCGCCGATCCAGACCACGGCCGCGCTTGCGCCGGGTGCGAGCGGCGGGGGCCTATTCGACGAACGGGCGCGGCTGATCGGCATCGTCACTCTTAACGTGCCGCGCGCGAATCTGCCGCCCAACGTCAACTTCGCTTCGCCGGCGCAATGGATCGCCGAAGTGCCCGAGCGGGCGAAAGTTGCGCTGGCGAAGCGCGATTCGCAGCCGAAGAGCGTCCGCGGTGCAGTCGCCGCCGGCGCACTGCCGGCGCCCGGTTCCGTCTGGACCTACAGCCTGCGCGACCGCGTCTTTCCCAATCGCGATCGGGATTTCTCGGTGCAGCTCGCCAAAGTCGACGGCTGGAACGTGACCGAGATCGTCTCCTCTGGCGGCCAACAGGCCACCTATGCCTCCAATGCTCACGATCTGACGTTCTACCCGCGCTCGGTGAACGGGGAACCGGTTTTGGAGCTGTCGCCGTATCTGCTCGCGCACCTGCCGCAGCCGCGCGCTCCGCTCCCGGGGTCGCTGCAGGCTTATCCCTCCGGCGTCTACGCCGACGGCTGGAGGATGCGCGTGATAGAGGCGAAGCCGGAGCCGGTCGCCGTCCCGGCAGGACGCTTCGAGGCGGTACGCGTAGCGGTCCAGGGCGAAAATCCCGCCATTAACCAGCCGGTGATGTACGGCGGCAGCGGCATGATGGGCCGCGATTACCGCACGCAGCGCTTCGAGTTCACGGCGTGGTACGCCGCCGAGCTCGGCCGCTACGTGCAGGTCCGCCACCGGATGTTCAACCGGATGGGCGAGGAGATCGGCGACGAACTGATCCAGCTTACGAAGTTCGATCTGCCGGCCGCGCCGATGCAGTTAAAGGGCCAGTGACCTCGCCGACCGGCGAGTCACTGCCAGCGGGCAAGCAGCCGGCAATGTGCGTCATGCCGATGCCGGCGGACGCGAAGCAGAACGGGGACATCTCGACTCGCCAATAGCCCTTATCATCCTTCTTAAGGGAGGGAAGGATGACAATCACAAAAAGCGCCGCGCTCGCGGCCCTCGCGGCCGCATCGGTAGCCGCCGGGTGCGTCAGCGTGCAGGAAATTCCCATGACGGCGGCATCGACGGACCTGGTGCGCGGCCGGGAGCTCAGCCTCTCCGTTCGTGACAAGCCGGATTTCGGCGCCATGACCGCGGGCAAGATGGCCGGGGGTGCGCTGTTCGGTGCGCTCGGCGGAGCGATCGCCGGCAGCGCAATGGTTAGTGCGGGCAATGAGCTCGTGGCGCAGAATGCCATCGAGGATCCGGCAGAGAAGATCGGCGCGATGTTGGGCGCCACCTTGCGCGCGAAGCTCGACGCCCGGCCGGTCGCCTTTCGTACGCGCCTCGCGAGCGACGAGGTGGCTGAGATAAGCAAGTCGCCGAGCGGCACGGACCTGGTGCTCGACGTGCGCACCATCGGTTGGGGCTTTGTCTACTTCCCGACCAGCTGGAGCAAATACCGCGTCCTGTACAGCGCGCGGGCGCGGTTGCTCGACGCCAGAAAAGGCCACGTTCTTGCCGAAAGTGGCTGCGCTATGCCCGTTGCCGAGGACGCCGACATAGCGCCGACGTACGACGAGCTATTGGCGAACGGCGCGAGTCGTCTGAAAGGCGAGCTGCAGAGAGGGGCCGACTATTGCGCCGGTCAGTTCGCGAGCAAGATGTTCTCGCTCACCGTCGTGGCCGCAGCGCCCGTTGGCACGAAGACCGATGCACCCGCGCCGGTGCTGGCCGCGGCCCCGCTGCGGATTGCTCGCGTCGACGAGCGTGCGGGCACTCGCGAGCTCGCGCCGCGCGCGGGCTCGCTTCCGGCGGTCGGCTCGCGCTGGAGCTACAGCGTAAGGGATCGGCTGTTCAGCTCCAAGCCGCAGCAGTTCACCGTCGAGCTGGCGCCGAGTGAAGGCTGGTCAGTGAACGAAGTCGTCTCGGTGGCCGACGAGCAACGATCCTTCAGCGTCAGGGGCGACGAAATGGGCTTTCTCGTACGCCGCGTCGGCGGGCACCGGGTCCTCGAGCTCACGCCTTATCTGCTCTCGTATAACGGCGATCCGGTGCTCGGGACGACACGGCCGCCGGCGACGTATCCATTCGGCGGTGGCGTGGCGCCCGAATGGAAGCTCAAGGTCACCGCCGTGTCGCGCGAGCGCGTCACCGTGCCGGCCGGCGTATTCGATGCGGTGCGCGTCAATATCGACGGCGAGCGGGCCGGCTACGGCCACGAGCGCGGCATCCAGAGCTTCGTTTATACGGTGTGGTACGCGCCCAATGTGGGGCGCTACGTGCAGTCGCGCCACCAGTTTTTCAACCGGCGCCGCGAAGGCGTCGGCGACGAGTGGGTGCAGCTCACGAAGTTCGAGACACCGGGGGCGAACTGATGGCGGATGTCCTGCCCGCCGGCAAGCAGCCCGCACTGCGCGTCATGCCGATGCCGGCGGACGCGAACCAGAACGGCGACATCTTCGGCGGCTGGATCATGGCGCAGGTCGACGTCGCCGGCGGCACGGTCGCCGGCCGCGTCGCGCGCGGGCGCATCGCCACCGTTGCGGTCAAGGAGTTCGTCTTCAAGCAGCCGGTGCACATCGGTGACCTCCTGTCCTTCTACGTCGATCTGGTACGCGTCGGCACCACTTCGGTGACGGTGAAGGTGGAGGTGTATGCCGAGCGTCGGCCCGCTGATCCGAAGGTGGTGAAGGTGACCGAGGCGACACTGACCTATGTCGCCATCGACGGCGCCGGACGGCCGCGGCCCGTACCGCGCGAGTAATTGCTGCTCGACGCGCCGACGCTCGCGCTGGTCGCGGCCGTGGCGATCGTCGCCGCGGTGGTCGGCGGCATTGGCGGCTTCGGCACCGGCATCATCCTCACCGCTGCGCTCGCGCCCCTGATCGGCGTGAAAAGCGTGATCCCGGTGCTGGCGGTGGCGGGCGCCATCATCAATGGCGGGCGCTTCTGGTTCTACCGCGCGAGCCTCGAGCGTAAAACCCTGGTTCTCGTCCTCGCCTGCGCGCTGCCCTTCCTGGTGCTTGGCACCTGGATCTACAGCGTGCTCGACGCGCGCGTGATCGGCATGGTGCTCGGCATCGTCGTCATATTGTCGGTACCGCTGCGCCGCGCGCTCAACCGGCGCCGGATCGCGCTCGGCCGCACGGGGCTCGGCGTCGGCGCGAGCGTCTTCGGCCTGGCGAGCGGGCTCACGAGCGGCGTCGGCGTGATCCTCGTGTCGCTGCTGCTCGGCACGGGGCTCTCGGGCCAGGCGGTGCTCGCGACCGATGCGCTGGTGAGCATCGCGCTCGATCTGTGCAAGGCGGCCCTCTTCCAACGCTTCGCGCTCCTCGATGAGCAGACCGTGCTGACCGGGGTGGTGATCGGTGTCGCGACGATTCCCGGCAGCGCAATCGCCGCCTGGCTCGTGAATCGCATGCATGCGCACCTGCACGTGGTCTTCCTCGAAGCGCTGATCCTGATCGGCGGCGCGTCGCTCCTCTGGAATTCGTGGAGATAACGCTTCGCGCCGCCGACGGCCAGGCGATCGGCGCCACGGTCTTCGGCAATGCCGGGCGCGCGCTCCTGGTCATGCCCGCCACCGGCGTGCCGCAGTCCTACTATGCGAAGTACGCCGCGTATCTCGCCGAGCGCGGTTTCCGTGTGCTGACGTTCGACTATCGCGGCATCGGCCGCTCGCGCGATTGCGATGTGCGTCGGTCCCGGGCCCGCATGCGCGACTGGGCGCTCTTGGACGCGGCAGCGGCCGCCGGATTCTTCGGTGGCGGTGAGCTGCGCGTCGTCGGCCACAGCTTCGGCGGCCAGGCGCTCGGCCTCCTGCCCGTGCCCGAGCGCATCCGCGGCGCGCTCGTGGTCGGCTCGCAAAGCGGCTACTGGCGCCACTGGCCGGTGCGCGGAAAGTTGTGGATGTGGCCCGCGACGCACCTCGGCCTGCCGATGGTGGCGAAGCTGCTCGGCTACTTCCCTGGCTCGCGCCTCGGCTTCGGCGAGGACCTGCCGCCCGGCGTCGCGCTCGAGTGGGCGAGCTGGTGCCGCCATCCGCAATACCTGGTCGGCGCCCTTGGCGTCGCCGATGCGTACGCGCGCCTGCGGGCGCGGCTGCGCGCCTATGCGATCACCGATGATCCGTTCGCGCCGCTGCCGGCCGTAACGGCGCTCGGCGCGCTCTATCCGAACGCGCGCTGGGAAACGCGCCAGCTCGCGCCGCGCGAGCTCGGCGTGAAAAGCATCGGCCACTTCGGCTTCTTTCGCGAGCGCTTTCGCGATAGCCTGTGGCGCGAATCGGCCGACTGGTTGGAGAGCGTATGAAAGAGCTGCGCGGCAAAGTCGCCGCCGTCACGGGCGCGGCGAGCGGCCTTGGGCGAGCCATGGCGCTCGCGCTTGCCGACGAAGGCATGCACGTCGCGCTCGGCGACGTCGCCGACTCGAGCGACACCTTCGCGCAGGTCGAGAAACGCGGCGTCAGCGCGCTCGCCATGAAGCTCGACGTCTCGGATGCGCGCGAAGTGGAAGCGTTCGCCGAGCTCATCGACCGCGAGCTCGGCGGCGCGCACGTCGTCTGCAACAACGCCGGCGTCTCGCCGCTCGGCACGCCGTGGGAGATGAGCGCCGGCGACTGGCGCTGGATCATCGGCGTCAATCTCTGGGGCGTGATCCACGGCGTGCGCAGCTTCGTGCCGCGGCTCCTCGCGCGCGGTGAGGGCCATGTCGTCAATACGGCCTCCGTCGCTGGCATCATCAATCCGCCCGGCAGCGCCGCCTACAACGTGAGCAAACACGCCGTGGTTGCGCTCTCGGAAACGCTGTACCACGACCTGCGCGAGCGCCAGTCGCAGGTCGGCGTCTCCGTGCTCTGCCCCGCGTACGTGCCGACCGGCATCGCCGATTCCGAGCGCAATCGGCCGGCTGGCGTCCAACCGACGGTGAAGACGAAGGAGACGCTCGCGCGTGAGGCGATGCTCAAGAAGGCGGTGGCCTCCGGCCGGCTGTCAGCCGATGACGTCGCCCGCGCCGTCGTGCAAGCGGTGAACGACGAGCGCTTCTACGTCCTCACGCATCCGCGCATCAAGGGCGCGATCCGCGCGCGCATGGAAGACATCCTCGAGGAGCGCTCGCCCCGCAATCCGATGTCGCTCTAGAAAATGGGGTCAGATCGCCTTTCGACCGGTCACGCCACCTTTTAGCGAATTGTCGGGAAATGTTGATCTGACCCCATTTCTAGCTGAGTGCCGGGAAGAGCACTTTCAGGCCATCCGCCATCGTCTCGATGGCGATCGCGGCGAGGATCAGGCCGAGGATGCGCGTCGCGACGTTGAGCGCGGTGGTGCTGAGCCGCGCACCGACGATGTGCGCCGCGCGCAGGAGCGCCCAGAGCAGGACGCACATGAGGCCGATGCAGACGATCAAGGCGAGGGCATGCGCGATGCCGCCCGCCTGCGCGGCGATGACCGTCGTGCTGATCGCGCCCGGACCGGCAAGCAACGGCACCGCGAGCGGCACCACGCCCGACACTTCCCCCGCTTCCAGCTCCTCGGCCTCGGCGCGCGTCTGGCGCATCTCGCCCACCTTGGCATTGAGCATGGCGAGCGCCATGAGAAGAAGAACCAGTCCACCGCCCACCTGGAACGCCGGCAGGCTCGCGCCGAGCCCGACGAGGAGCGACTCGCCAAAGAGCGTCGAGCCGGCGAGCACCAGGAATACCGTGATGCTGACGACATCCGCGAGGCGCCGGCGCCCGGCCTCGTCGCGCGCCGCCGTCACGCTGATGAAGATCGGGATGGCGAGAAACGGGTCGAGGACCGCGGTCAGCGTGATGATGTAGCGCAGGTACTCCTGCAGCGCGCTCACTTCTTCATCGCCGCCTGCGCCGCCTTTCGGTCTTCGGTTACGCGCCGGAACGCGGGCCGCTCGCCCAACATGGCGAGGTACGGCTTGACTTGCGGCATGGCGGCGGCGAACACCTCCTCGCCGTAGGCGAGCCTGGTAGCGAGCGATACCAGCGGCAGATGCACGTACGCCGCGCAGTCGGCGAGCGTGAGCTCGGCGCCGGCCACGTAAGGCGCGAACTTGGCTCGCGCGCCGAAGGCGCGGATGCCTCTCGGCAGATCCTTCTGCACCGCCTGCTTGACCGCGTCGTCCGCCGGCCGCCCGAAGAACACCTGCGGATACAGCCGGCGCGCCACGAGCTCGATATGGAGCTCGATGTACGTGATCAGCTCGCGCACGCGGGCGCGCTCGAGCGGGTCGCGCGGGTAAAGCGGCTTCTCAGGATAGGCGTCCTCGAGGTACTCGCAAATCACCTGTGACTCGGTGAGCGACATGCCGTCCACCTCGAGAAACGGTACCTTTCCCATTGGCGTGCGCTCGAGAAACTCGGGCGCCTGCGACGGCCGGCAGCTCGGGTCGAGCTCGAACTCGAGGCCCTTCTCGAGCATGGCGATGCGCGCCTTGCAGAAGTAGTTGCTGATATGGAAGCCGCAGAGCTTGAGCATCGCATTCCTCCTCGGGATGGGGTGGCATTATAGGAAGCATGTCCAAGGACGATCCTGGAATCATCACCGATCTCGGCGCCGAGAGCTCCTACGGCGGCTATCTCGCGCTCGATGTGCTGCTCTCGGCGCAGCGGCCGCGCTCGTCGCATCACGACGAGATGTTGTTCATCATCCAGCACCAGACCTCCGAGCTCTGGATGAAGCTGATGATCCACGAGCTCGTCGCCGCGATCGCGCACGTGCAGGCGGACAACCTCGCGCCCTGCTTCAAGATCCTCGCGCGCGTCAAGCAGATCCAGCGGCAGCTCTTCGAGCAGTGGGGGGTGCTCGAGACGCTTACGCCATCGGAGTATCTCGAATTCCGGGACGTGCTCGGTCCCGCCTCCGGCCTGCAGTCGTTCCAGTTCCGCGCCATCGAGTTCCTGCTCGGCAACAAGAACGCGCGGCGTCTCGACCTCTACCGGCACGACGAGCGCACGCGGCAGTTCCTGGAGCGGCTGCTCAACTCGCCCAGCATCTACGACGAATTCCTGCGCCACCTTTCACGCCGCGGCATGCCGGTGCCGGCCGAGCGTGTCGAGCGTGACTGGTCGCTGCCCTATGAGCGCCATCCGGGCGTGACCGCGGTGTTCAAGACCATTTACGACGACCCGCAGCAGTACTGGGACTGCTACGACATGTGCGAGAAGCTGGTTGACGTCGAGGAGAACTTTCAGCTCTGGCGCTTTCGCCACGTGAAGACCGTGGAGCGCGTGATCGGCTTCAAGCGCGGCACCGGCGGCTCCGACGGCGTCGCGTTCCTGCGCAAATCGCTCGAGGTGGCGCTCTTCCCGGAGCTGATCGATGTCCGTACGCACCTGGGATGAGGAGTGGCTGCGGCAGCACGTCTGGCCGCGCTTTGCGCGAGCGCTGGCGCGCGATGAAATCTACCTTGCCAATCATTCGCTTGGCCGGCCGCCGGACCGGGCGGCGGCGGACGTGCAGCGAGCGCTCGATGCGTGGTACCGCGACATGGACGGCGCGTGGGATCTGTGGCTCGCGACGCGCGATCAGTGGCGGGCGCTGACGGCGGAGCTGGTCGGCGCGCCGAGCGCTGATTGCATTGTGCCGAAGACGAGCGCCGGGCAGGGACTGCGCGCCGTGCTCAATTCCTTTACCACTCGGCCGCGCGTGGTGACCACGAACGCGGAGTTCGATTCGCTCGATTTCATCCTGCGCGTCTACCGCGAGAAGGGGCGCATCGATCTCAAGGTGCTGCCGTTCGAATCGTTCCGCCCGGAAGAGTGCGAGCTCGTGGTCATCTCGACCGTCGCGTTTCGCACCGGCGCCCTCCTGCCGAACCTGCATGAAACCGTGGCGAAGGCGCGCTCGCTCGGCGCCTGGGTGCTGCTCGACGTCTATCACCACGCCGGAGTGCTGCCGCTCGACCTCGCCGCGCTCGACGCCGACTTTGCGGTCGGTGGCTCGTACAAATACCTGCGCGGCGGTCCGGGCGCGTGCTGGCTCTACGTCCATCCGCGCCACCATGCGCTGCGCACCCTCGACACCGGGTGGTTCGCGAAGAAGGATCCATTCGCGTACCAGCGCCCGAATCCGCCGCAATTTGCCGCAGGCGGGGACGGCTGGCTCGAGTCGACACCGCCGGTGTTGGCCGTGTTCCAGGCGCACGCCGGATTGGAGATCACGCTCGAGCTGGGGGTCGAGCGCCTGCGCGCACACAACCTCGAGCAGAAGAGACGTCTCGCCGCGCTGCTGCCGGATGTGGCTGGCGCGGGCGAAGATCACGGTGCGTTCGTGACACTGGTGCATCGGGATGCGACCGAGCTCGCCAAGGCGCTGGAACGCGAGAAGGTCAAGGTGGACGCGCGTGGCGAATACTTGCGGCTCTGTCCCGACATCCTCAATGGCAGCGCCGAGCTGGAACACGCGGCGGGCAAAGTAGCGGAGCTGTGGCGCACTTGAAGCCGCAGGCGCTGGTGTTCGACCTCGGCGGTGTCCTCATCGATGTCGACTTGGGGCGCGCCTTTGCCGCCTGGGGCGCGGCTGCCGGCGTGACGAGCGCGGAGATCGCTACGCGCTTCTCGGTCGATGAAGCGTGCTGCGCGCACGAACGAGGCGAGATCGATGACGTAGCCTACTTCGCGCACCTGCGCCGGCTTTTGCGGATCGAAATCTCCGACGACGCAATAAGCGCCGGCTGGAATGCGATCATCGGCGAGCCGATGCCGGGCATCGAAGCTCTGGTGCAGCGCCTCGCGCAAGATATCCCGCTCTACGTCTTCTCCAACACCAACCCGGCGCACATCGCGCACTTCACGCCGCGACTCACGGGGCTGTTCGCGCAATTCCGCCGGGTGTTTACGTCATGCGAGATCGGCCGGCGCAAGCCCGAGCCGGAGTCGTTCGCGCGCCTCGCCGCGGCGATTGGCTTGCCGGCCTCGCGCCTGGCGTTCTTCGACGATGCCGAGCAGAACGTGGCGGGCGCGCGCCGCGCCGGCCTGCGCGCCTTTCACGTGCGCAGGCCGGCGGAGATCGAGGCTATTTCAGCAGATCTGTTGCGGGAACGTACGGCGCGCTGAGGGCGCCGGCGACTTCCGCGTGGGTAATCTTGCCGCGGGCGACATTGAGCCCATTCCTCAGGTGCTCGTCATCGGCGAGCGCGCGCTTCCATCCCTTGTTCGCGAGCGCCAGCACGAAGGGCAAGGTCGCGTTGTTGAGCGCATAGGTCGACGTGCGCGGCACGGCGCCGGGCATGTTGGTGACGCAGTAGTGCACCACGTCGTCGACGATGTACGTGGGATCGGCGTGCGTGGTCGGCCGCGACGTCTCGAAGCAGCCGCCCTGGTCGATCGCAATGTCGACCGCCACCGACCCGGGCTTCATTGCCTTCACCATCGGGCGCGAGACGAGCTTCGGCGCCGCGGCGCCCGGCACGAGCACCGCGCCGATCACGAGATCCGCCGAGAGCACATGGCTCTCGACGGTATCGCGGCTCGAGTGGACGGTGACGGCGCGCGCGCCGAATTCGCGCTCGATCGCGCGCAGCGCCTCGAGCGAGCGGTCAAGCACGTAGACGCGGGCGCCCGAGCCCACTGCCATGCGCGCGGCGCTCGAGCCGGAGACGCCGGCGCCCAGTATCGTGATTTTCGCCGGCGGCACGCCCGGCACGCCGCCGAGCAGGATGCCCATGCCGCCGCGCTCTTTCTCGAGGCAGTTCGCGCCGACCTGCACCGACATGCGCCCCGCGACTTCGGACATCGGTGCAAGCAGCGGCAGCCCGCCGCCGGCACGCGTGACCGTCTCGTAGGCGATGCAGATGGCCCCGGAACGCACCAGGTCTTCGGTCTGCGCGCGGTCGGGCGCGAGATGCAGGTAGGTGAAGAGCACATGCCGGTCGCTGATCTTCTTGCGCTCGGCCGGCTGCGGCTCCTTTACCTTGACGATCAGCTCGGCTTCCTTCCACGGATCGCCGATCCGCGCGCCGGCCTTTTCGTAAGCGCCGTCGGCGGCGCCGATGCCGCCGCCGGCGTTGGTCTCAACCACAACCTGGTGCCCGTGCGCGACGAGCTCGCGCACCGAAGTCGGCGTGAGACCGACGCGGTACTCGTGCGTCTTGACTTCCTTGGGGACGCCGATGATCACTGCGGCCGACGATTATGCGCCGTTCAGAACCGGTCGACGCGAAACGCGGTCGGATCCACGAATGGCGGTTCAGCGCACACGAGCTCGGCGACCAGGCGGCCGGTGACCGGACCGAGCGTCAGGCCGTGATGCGCGTGGCCGAAAGCAAACCACAGACCCTTATGGCGCGGCGCCGGGCCGATGACCGGCATCATGTCCGGCGTGCAGGGGCGCGAGCCCATCCAGGGCTCGGTATCGAGACGCTCAGCGAGCGGAAAGAGATCGCGGGCGATCGGCTCGGCGCGCCCGAGCTGCACCGGAGTACGAATCGCGTCACGTAGCGCGAACTCCGCGCCGGTGGTGAGCCGGATGCCGCGGCGCATGGGCGCGAGGAAATAGCCGCGCTCGGCGTCGAGAATCGGGTGGTTCAGCACCGCGTGCCCGGCGGCGCGGTAATGCATGTGGTAGCCGCGCTTCACCGCGAGCGGCAGGTCGTACCCCAGTCGCCGTGTCACCACATCGCTCCACGGACCGAGCGCCACCACGGCATCGCGCGCCGCCACTGGCCCATCCACGGTGCGCAACCGCCAGCCGGCGGCGTCCTGCTCGAGGCCCGCCGCGTTTGCCTGCACAAAGCGGCCGCCGAGCCGCTCGAAGAGCCCGAGGTACGCGAGCGCCAGCGCCTGCGGATCGACGACCGCCAGCGGATCGGTCCAGTGCAGCGCGCCGAGCAGAACCGGCGCCACGTGCGGCTCGGCGCGCTGCAGCTCCGCTGCGTCCAGCGTGCGGTAGTTGAGGCCGAAGTCGCGCTTCCAGTGCTCCGCCTCGGCGAAACGCTTGTCGCGCTCGCGTTCGGTGCGAAACGCTTTCATCCAGCCCGTGCGGCGCACGAGATCGCGCGCACCGCACGCGTCGATCAGCGCCTCATGCTCCTCGAGACAGTGGTGGATGAGCTGCGCATAGATGCGCGCGATGATCGCGTGGCGCCGCGGACGCGAATGGTGCCAATAACGCCAGAGGAAGGCGGCGAGCGTCGGAATCGCCGAAGGATGGTAGTGCGCGTCGATGGTCCGGTTGAGCCCGTAGCGGAAAAGCGCGCCGAAGTCATGCGGAAATCCGTACGGATAGACGCCTTCGCGCTGTACCAAGCCGGCATTGCCGAAAGAGGTTTCTTCGGCCGCGCCGCGCCGGTCGACGAGCACCGTGGCGCGGCCACGCTTCTGGAGATGGACGGCGACCGAGATGCCGATAATCCCGGCGCCGAGAACCAGCGCGTCAGCCGTGGCGGCGCTGGGCAAGTGCCTCGGCGATGGACGTCTGCTCGCCTAATTCGAGCTTTGCGATCTGGTTGCGGTGCACCTCGTCGGGGCCGTCGGCGAAGCGCAGCGTGCGCGCATGCGCGTAGGCGTAGGCAAGGCCGAAGTCGTCCGAGACGCCGCCGCCGCCGTGCACCTGCATCGCCCAGTCGATCACCTGCAGCGCCACGTTCGGCGCCAGCACCTTGATCATGGCGATTTCCTTCTTCGCCACCTTGTTGCCGACGGTATCCATCTTGTGCGCGGCGTTCAGCACCATGAAACGCGCGCTGTCGATCATGATGCGCGCTTCGGCAATGCGCTCGCGGGTCACGCCCTGATCGGCGACCGGCCGGCCGAAGGCGACACGGTCAGTCGCGCGCTTGCACATCTTCTCGAGCGCGCGCTCGGCCTGGCCGATGAGGCGCATGCAGTGATGGATGCGCCCGGGCCCGAGGCGGCCCTGCGCGATCTCGAAGCCGCGGCCTTCGCCGAGGAGCACGTTCGATGCGGGCACGCGCACATCTTTCAGTTCCACTTCCATGTGCCCGTGGGGGGCATCGTCATAGCCGAAGACCGGCA
>Ga0081539_10001026_pt1 | contig 51455 bp, 41 predicted proteins | sample TabmetS4T2R2_FD_71023 | JGI IMG/M metagenome (GOLD analysis project Ga0081539, IMG submission 71023) | Tabebuia heterophylla rhizosphere microbial communities from the University of Puerto Rico - S4T2R2 | ecosystem: Host-associated > Plants > Roots > Rhizosphere ... | reverse complement strand
CGTCAAGGCGGCGGCCTGATCAACGTACCGAGTAACGTTCTCAAAAAAACTGGTATGAACGGTCATGCGCTACTCCTTTCGTCATCTTTTGAGATCAGCCGGAATGAGGCGGAGACGAATCGTCACGGATTGACGATTTCACTCACCACCGCCGACCGTTCGCTCTCATTGTTGTAAGCATCCACGGCCGCAATACGGTAGAAATACTGTTTGCCGATCTGGACCTTGTCATCCCGAAAAGAGGCCGTCTTGTGCAATTGAGGATTGAGTTTGATCCATTTCTCCGGCGGCGTATTCTCGTCCTCGGCCCGGTAGATGTTATAGCCGGCGAGATCCGGTTCCGAACCGAATGGCCAATAGAGGCTGACAATGCCTCCGATCGAGGCGATGGTGACCGGCGTCGGCGCCGCCGGCGGAAAGGTGTCTTTCGGAGTATAGGCGAGCGGCGCGCTCATATCACTCTCGATCGCGCTACTCAAAATGGCGCTCCCTACCGGCAGCGATAAGGCCCGCACGACATATTCGTATTTGGCGCCGAATTGGAAGTTGCGGTCAATGAATCGTGTTGTCCGGAGCGGTTCCGGGTTGATCCTGACAAAGGCTCCGTTCGACTCACCGGTGCGGCGATAGAGATTGTATGCGGCCACATTGGCCGGAGTCGTCCCGTTCTCGTTCGCCCGCGGTGCGGTCCAGGTGATCTCAGTCTCCGTTTCGCGCTGTTTGACCTGAATTTCCGTCGGCGGCAGAGCCAGATCGAAGAGCGGACTGATCATGGCATAGTTGGAAAAAGCGGGCGCGGCGCCCATGGTCGTGACCAATCGCACGGCATAACGATAGCGAGAGTTGCGCGAGCCGACCCTCAGGTTGAGCGTATCCTGATAGTTCACCGTCGAACGATTGAGCGGAATCTGCTCAGCCGGAAATGAATGGATGATCGTTGCGCGCGCGGAAAAATCTTCCTCGGGAAGTCCGGGCGGGCTGTCTGCCGATTCGATCAACCGGTAGATATCGACCTGTTGCAATTTCGGCGACCGCGGCGTCCGGAGAATTGGAAAGCTCAGAATAACCTGCGTACCTTGCTGCGCGACGGTCAATTCGTCGATCACGAGAGGCGCGCGCGGGACGGGTGGAAGCGGATCGCCGATCTTGCCGCAGCCGGTCAAGGCCATCAGAGCAAGACAAAGGACGGGAACGATGGCGGATGACGGATGCCGCAACTTATAAGATATATCTGCTAAGATCCTCATTCTTGACAATATCGGCAAGCATCTTGCGAACATACGAGGCGTCAATCACCTGATGCTTCTCTTTGAGGTCCGGCCCTTCGAATGAAATCTCGTCGAGCACCTTCTCTAAAATGGTTTGTAAACGTCGAGCACCGATATCTTCGGTCGTCTCATTCACCTTGAAAGCGAAATTGGCGATCTCGTCGATCGCATCATCGGCAAATTCGAGCGCGATGCCTTCAGTATCCATGAGTGCTCGATACTGCTTAATCAGCGCATTCTTCGGTTCAGTCAGGATGCGCTTGAAGTCTTCAATCGTCAGCGGTTGCAGTTCGACGCGAATCGGGAATCGTCCCTGCAGTTCGGGGATCAGATCTGAAGGTTTCGAGACGTGAAACGCTCCGGCGGCAATGAACAGAATATGATCTGTCTTGACCATTCCATATTTCGTATTGACCGTCGTCCCTTCAATAATCGGAAGGATATCACGCTGCACGCCCTCGCGCGAAACGTCCGGACCATGTCCCGATTCACGCCCCGCGATTTTATCGATCTCATCAAGAAAGATGATCCCCGATGATTCGACTCGATCCAATGCGATCCGCGCGACCTGATCGACATCGATCAGCTTCTGCTCCTCTTCTTGCATCAGATATTCCATCGCTTCATCGACGCGCATCTTGCGTTGTTTGGTGCGGCCGCCGAACAGGCCGGGCATCATATCTTTGAGGTTGATGTCCATCTCCTCGATGCCCTGATTGGTGTAGATTTCAAAAGAAGGAAAATTCTTCTCGCGCACTTCGAGTTCGACGATCCGCGCATCGAGCCGGCCTTCACGCAATTGCTGTCTGAGCTTGTCGCGCGTCCGATTATAGGTCTCCAGCGCGGCGGAAGGCGTCTCATCGACCTGATCGATCGTCGGATCGATCGCGGTCGCCCCGGTCGATTTCCCCGGCGGCAACAGCAGATCGAGGATGCGTTCCTCAACATTCTGCTCGGCCTTATCGGCAATTTCATCGACCTTCTCGGCGCGAACCATATCATTCGCAATTTCCGCCAGGTCGCGAATCATCGATTCGACGTCCCGCCCGACATAGCCGACCTCGGTGAATTTCGACGCTTCGACCTTCAGGAAAGGAGATGAAGAGAGACGAGCCAGCCGCCGCGCGATCTCGGTCTTCCCGACGCCGGTCGAACCGATCATAATGATGTTCTTCGGCATCACGTCCTGCGCCAGATCGGGAGGAAGTTTTTGACGGCGAATCCGATTACGCAGTGCTACCGCGACAGCTCGTTTAGCCGCAACCTGTCCAACCACATGCTTATCAAGTTCAGAAACGATTTGACGAGGCGTCAATTCGTCCAGACTCAAAGGCTCTTCGATTTCGCCTGATAGATAGATAACCATAACATTGAAGGATGATGGTGGAGGGAGGAAGGATGAGGAACGAAGAATGGGGAACGAAGAATGATGGATGAAGAGTGGAAAGAGGAAGCAAAACATCTTTTCTTAGATAAAAAGACAAAGTTCCCCCCTTCATCCTTCGTCCTTCATTCCTCATCCTTCTCTGCCTCCTCCTTTTCTTCCTTCATCCCTTATCCTTTCTCTATTTCCTCGATCACCAGATTTAGGTTGCTATAAATGCATATTTCCCCAGCGACCTTCATCGCCTCCTCAGCAATCTGACGGGCTGAAAGAGCCGTGTTACGGCTCAGGGCGCGCGCGGCCGCGAGGGCATACGGTCCCCCGGAACCAATGGCGACAATCCCGTCATCAGGTTCGATCACATCGCCGTTTCCGGAGACAACCAGAGTGCTTTGATTGTCAGCGACGACGAGGAGAGCTTCCAGATTACGCATCATCTTGTCGGTCCGCCAGTCTTTGGCCAGTTCAACCGCCGCGCGGTTGAGTTGACCGTGAAATTGTTCGAGTTTCGTTTCAAATCGCTGAAAGAGCGCAAAAGCATCGGCGCTCGCCCCGGCAAACCCGGCCAGGACCTTGTCGTTATAAAGGCGCCGGACTTTGCGAGCGCCGGATTTCATAATCGTATCGCCCATGGTCACCTGACCGTCTCCGGCGATCACGACCTCTCCGTCACGGCGAACCGAGAGAATCGTCGTGCTGCGTACCTGCATCCTATTTTTGCTCGATGATTTAATATTTGATAGCAAGGGATATGGCATAAATTGGAATATAGCTACCGCTCTAGATGATTGTCAAGAAACGCGTCCGAAGACAAACCGGTGTTTGAACTCGGAACGCAACTCAAAGATATTTTACATCGCTTTTGGTAATTTCGAGCATGACTTCCGTCCTTGTCACATTCCCGCCTCCGCCGGGTTCCGTCCCGGTCGTGGAGGTTGACAGCGTCGGCACGCTACGATACCTTGCTCGACTTCAAGCTGGCACGTTTTTACACCGTGCCACCGGCTTGATCATTGCTCCCTAACACTGACTAAACAGGAGAAGATCAATGGCAATTAAAGTAGGAATCAACGGCTTTGGACGTATCGGGCGCAATGTCTTGCGTTCGGCCCTGGGAGACAAAGGGATCGATTTCGTGGCAGTCAATGACCTGACCGATACCAAAACGCTGGCCCACTTACTCAAGTATGACTCGATTCTGGGAAATCTCGAAGACGAAATTTCCCATACCGAGAATACGATCAAGGTCAATCAAGACGAATTTCGCGTCTTCGCCGAAAAAGACCCCGCGAAGATCCCCTGGGAAGAGGTCGGCGCCGAGGTCGTCATCGAAGCGACGGGAAAATTTACCGATAAAGAGAAAGCCGCTGCTCACCTGCGCGGCCCCGTCAAGAAAGTCATTATTACCGCCCCGGCCAAGAATGAAGACATCACGATTGTGCTGGGCGTCAATGAACAGGCCTATCAACCGGCCAAACATCACGTGATCTCGAACGCCTCGTGTACAACCAACTGTCTCGCCCCCGTGGCTAAAGTGATCCACAGCAAATTCGGAATCAAAAAAGCGCAGATGACCACCATTCACTCTTACACCAACGATCAGGTCATCCTCGATTTCCCTCACAAAGATTTACGCCGTGCCCGCGCCGGAGCGCTTTCGATGATTCCAACCTCAACCGGAGCAGCCAAGGCGGTGGCACTCGTGCTGCCCGAACTGAAAGGCAAATTCGACGGCATCGCCGTCCGCGTCCCGACCCCGAACGTCTCGCTGGTCGATGTTGTGATTGAACTTGAAAAAGAGACTACGACCGAAGAGGTCAATACCGCGCTCAAGAATGCGGCCAACGAAGAGCTGAAGGGGATTCTCAGTTTCGAGACGTCGCCGCTCGTTTCATCCGACTACCGCGGCAATTCCAACTCCTCGATCGTTGATGCGGAATACACTAAAGTCATCGGCGGCAATCTGGTCAAGATTCTCTCGTGGTATGACAATGAATGGGGCTACTCGTGCCGCGTGCGCGACCTCATCAAGTATATTGCCTCGAAAGGATTCTAAGAACCTGCGGTCGCAAAAGACGCAGACGTAACAGATCAAAGCGTGAAAGCGGCGAGAAATCCTGGTGATTTTTCGCCGCTTTCACACTTTTGATCTGCCGATCGCAAATCCGATTAGGATCAATAAATTTTTGCAATTTTTGGGAATGAGATTGGAGCGGGAGACGGGACTCGAACCCGCGACGTCCAGCTTGGGAAGCTGGCATTCTACCACTGAATTACTCCCGCTCAATTCGAAACGGTTCGCCAAAAACAGCTGTAATCTATCACAAGCATTCTCCGGTCACAATACAACCTCTAACCCCTCGGCGGTTAAAAATCAGGGAGAAAGACTCGGGTCTACTTGATACTGATCTTGACGAAATTCGTGATTTTGCCATCAATGGTCACCGACACTTTCAAATCTCCTTGTCCCGCCAGATTTGGCAGCAACCGGGTATTGACCTGATCGAGCCCGACAAAATCAGGCTGGGATCCGGCGTAAAGCGTCTCAACGGTTTCACCGCCGATCTTGACGATGACCTGTGATGAACTGTCATGGCGAAGGCCGGTGCCGAAAAGGAGCAAATAGACCTGCTCTGCAGCGTCACTGACGTCAATCGGCACACCGACATACTTATTAAGCATTGGATCAAATTGTGTCACCGGCTCGAAGATGACTTTGCCGTCGGCCTTGACGCGCTGAATCACCGCGGCGGCAAAACCGCCTCCGGTGGAATCGGCAGAGAATAGACCAGGCACAGTCGGGGCGATCAACATCGTTCCCGTCGATATAATTCTGCCGCCGTTCATCACCGTGACCAGGGCCGTACCGAGCGCGGCTCTCGCTGGAATCAAGAGGTTGATCTGTTGCGGAGAAGCATAGAACAGTGGGGCGAGATGCTCATCCCCGGCGCTGTCTTTGATCTTCACGGTTGCGCCTGCCAAAGTGGTCGGCAGCTGAGGTCCCGATGCAAATTCCGTCCTGTCCGAAAGAGCGGCGCCGAACAATGCGGCAATCGACTCGCGGGCGACGCTGTAACGTTCGTAGGTGGTGGCAGCCGTCATAATTGCCGCATCGGCTGGGGCACAATCGGATTGATTGAGCAAGACGGTGACGCTGTCATTAGCCGATCGAGTAAAAGCCAAATCGATTATTCCATCACCGTTAAAATCGGCCGATGTCAGATAAGTGGGGACAGAACCGGCCGGCAGAAGGTTGCCTGGAGTTAAACCTCCCGTTCCGGTGCCGAAGAAGAATGTCAGGCTGTTGCGTCCGGAGTCGGCGAGGACGACATCGGTCTTGGCATCGCCATTGAGATCATTCAGCGCAAGCAGCCGGATATCTCCGGTAATTTCATACCTGACCGGTGAAGCAAACCCGCCGTTGACATTCGCGAGCATGACGTAGAGTCCCAAGCCCTCGGGACATAGACTGGTGAAGATCAAATCACTCCGCCCGTCACCATTGAGGTCGGATGACTCGACTGTTCCGAAACTCTCTCTGAGATTGAGATCGAGCGGAGCGCTGAAACCGCCTCTCCCATTGCCGGATAAGATAGCCAGGCGATTGAGACCGGAACCACATGTTGATTGGGCGCCGGCAAAAACGATCAGGTCGGCGTTGCCATCGCCGTTGTAATCGCCGATGACGAAGCGTGCCTGGCTGATGTTGACGGGAATGACGGTAGGACTCGTACTGAAGCCTCCGTTGCCGATTCCATTTTGAAGAAGAAGTCCATTGGCCTGGTCGCTGATAATCAGATCCTGATTTCCATCGCTATTGAAATCCGCAAATCCGATTGCAAATGGATTGAGGTCGATCGGAGTTGAGACGGTCGAGGTGAAATTGCCACTGCCATCATTGATAAACACCGATACGTTCCGTCCCCCCTTATTCAAAAGGGCGATGTCGGGTCTTCCATCACGATTGAAATCGCGAACGGTGAGATCGCTTGAAGACTCTGCGACGGGATAACTGATCGGTGGATCGAACTCACCGCGTCCATGGCCGAACATGACGGTGAACCTTCTGCCGGAAATTGAGCGGGACAAGATCACCAGGTCGCTAATCCCGTCGCTATTTAAGTCAGCGTTTGCAGCCCCCAGTTGTTCGAGAGTCGGCAGTTCACTAGACGGGATGCCGGTGAATTTAAAACCTCGCTGCGTATCAAACCCGCCCTGTACGTTTGATGTCAAGATTGCAATCTTGACCGGGGCAGGTGATGACGATGAGTCAGGCTGAACGGGCACGAAGAGGTCAATTCGCCCATCGCGGTTGAAATCTCCCGTGACAAGCGATTTTCCGGCGCTACTCCCGCCAATCAAGTAGTTGATTGGTTCTGTGAATCGGCCGCCGCCATTCCCATAAAAGACCCGGATCCCGTCGTTCGTTGTGACCGCAAGATCCTGTTTCCGATCGTCATCGAAATCACCGATGACTATTCCGCCCTGAGCGATTCTGCCGGCATTGAGGCTGGACGCCAACACCAAATCTCCGTTCTCATTGGCAACCAGAACGAGAATCGTCCCGAAGGTCCCGTTAAAAATAGCGATGTCTGTCTTGTGATCTCCATTAAAGTCACCCAAATCCATTGTGATCGGTGGAACTACTCCACCACCGGTAAAGGTCGCCACCGCGAAACCTCCCTGGCCATCTCCTTTGAGAAGAGCTAACGAGCCAAGGGCGTTGAGAACTGCGAGGTCCTTTCGGCCATCCCCGTTAAAATCTCCTGCCTCAATCTGCAAGAGAAAAGCGATTGGGCTGGCAATGGAGATATTTCTCATTAAAGTGAAGCCACCGGTGCCGTTGCCGAGCAGGATCGAGACATATTTATCGGTCGGCTCAAGCGGACTCGGAGAAGGAGGATTGCCGGCGACAGCCAGATCCTGGTTGCCATCACCATTGAAATCATCGATTGCTATCCAGGACGGCCCGGGACCGACGCTGATGTCCGATGGAGGCGCAAATCCGCCCCGTCCATTCCCAAGCAATACCGAGACCTTGCCATTGGCCTCACCGCTGGTTAATAGCAAGTCGGCCCTGCCGTCATTGTTCAAATCAGCGGCATGCATCGATTTGAATGATCCGGTCAGAATTGCGACTCCATTGTCGTATCCGGGGTTTTGATTACTGAGAGAAATCATGACAGCCGGTCCGGGTTGAGCGGCAAAATAGATCAAATCGGAGATCCCGTCACCGTTGAAATCTCTGGCGAGGACCTGGGTAGCCCCGAGAGTTCCTTGAGTCCCCATCAACGGGTAAGCGGTGGGAAGTTTGAATTGGGCGGCGTTGCACGCGTTGAATTCCTGCCGAATGACCAGGGTGCGACCCGCGATCGTCAGCCTCCCCTGGCGTGAGCCAATAGTGGGCGCAACACTGAAAGTTACCGCTCCATTGCCGGCCCCGCTGGTCGGCGAGGTGATGGTGATCCATGAGACGCTGCTGCGCGCATCCCATCGACACCGCGGATCTGGGCTGCTGATCGTGACAGTGCCGGTCCCACCGGCGGCTTGAAAAGTTTGATTGATCGGCGAGATGGTAAAGTCGCAGGCAACGGCAGAAAAATCAACCCTGCGGTCCGCCGTTAAATTATCGACACGGCGCGTCTCTGGATTGAAAACATAGCCTTCTCGCAATGGCGTGATGGTGTAATTGCCTCCGGCCGTCAACTCGGCAAATTGATAGCCGCCGTCATTCGATGTCATGACAGTTGCCGAGCCCTTCCCTTCGAGCGTCATCATCACGTCTCCGATTCCACGGTTATCGGTCAACGCGACCCGGCCGAAGATCGAAGGCATGGTTGAAACTTTCGTCTCTTCGAGGGCTGAATTATTGTTGAGATTGGAATCGGACGTACTGCTCTCGACGATAGCTCGATTGGTGAATGTGCCCGTCGCCGACGGTGCGGCAATGATGGTGAGGGTCGCTCCGGCGTCCGGCGGCAGGTCTCCGAGCTGACAGATGATCGGCCCGCCGACCTGGCAGGTGCCTTGACTCGTCGTGGACGAGACAAAAAATACGCCATCGGGCAACGTATCGGTCACAACTACGCCGCTGGCCGTGTCCGGGCCGTTATTGACAATACTGACCGTGTAAGTCAGCTGATTATTGACCATCACCGGATCAGGCGCATCGGTCATATCGATTGAGAGGTCGGCATTAATCCCCAATTTCGTCACGAACGCATCTAACGCGCCCTTATAAGTCGAATTGATCGCGGGAAAATCTCGTGAGGTGGTTTCACCCAAAACATACGCATTGCCGCCTGAATCGACGGCGATGCTGTTGCCGAACTCCACACTCCTCCCCCCAAGGTAAGTGGAATAGATAAACTTCGATCCTTGAGGGTTGAGCTTCGTCACGAATGCGTCGGGGATAGGCGAACCTGGATTGCCACCCCTTGCCGGTTGGACGGCCTGGGCTATTGGAAAATCAATAGACATCGTATATCCAACCACATGAGCATTGCCTCCGGAATCGACGGCAATGCCTCCGGCACGGTCCTGATTACTGCCGCCGAGAAAGGTAGAGTAATCGAGCCGAACACCATCAGCGCTCAGCCGACTGACGAAAACATCCGTCATGCCTTTCAGCTCGCCCTGTGCAGCAGTGGACTTGGTCACCGGAAAATTGCTCGATCTGGTAGAACCGGCGAGATAGACACCTCCCTTTGAATCAAGCGCCAGCCCTATCCCGTCATCAGAATCTTCCCCGCCCAGATAAGTCGCCCAGACCACGGCCGATCCCAATGGATTGATTTTGGCAACAAAGACGTCCGACAGCCCGCCGTTCGCCGATTGGAGGGCATTGACGACCGGAAAATCGATTGATCGCGTCTCGCCCGCAATGTATGCGCTGCCTTCCGCATCGACGGCGATGCTGGATCCGCTCTCGGTATCGCTGCCGCCCAGATACGAAGAATAGACGATCGCTGAACCGGCCGCGTTGAGTTTGACCAGATATGCATCAGTTCCACTAACAACACCGGCGAAGATTTTATTGGGGGCATTTCGATCAATCGCGATCGAGTTCAGGCCGAAGTTCTTTAGACCATTATTGATTGGATTCCAAGTTGCCCCTCCATCGGTCGTCTTGTAGACGCCGCGGCCGCGCGTCTCAGAATCGAGAGCATTGAAGGAAGATCGCGATGCGACAGCTGGTGACGGCGATTGAGTCCCATTGCCAGCTATCAGAATGGCTCCCGTATATATTCCGGGAAAACCGAGATAGACCGTGTCGGAATTGGTCGGATCGACCACGAGCGCCCCCAGGAGAACCAGAGAGTCTTGAGGACCCAGAAAAGGAGTGTCCAATTGCTTCCAGCTGCTGCCGGCATTTGTCGTTTTATAGATAGAGTTGCTGTTGACCGAAATATAGATGGTCATCGGATTGCTGGGGCTGATCGCGATCCGCCCGGATGTTCGAACAGTTTCCGATGTATTGGTGAATGAAGGACTCCAATTGACCCCGCCATTCGTGCTCTTATAAAGTCCATTGATCGTACCGGCGTAGATCGTGGTCGGTGTTGACGGGTCAACAGCAATGGCGTTAACCGATCCATTGAATGAAGTGATCTGCAATGGCGCCCAGGTCTCTCCGCCATCCAGGCTCTTGCTTAACCCGGTGAAAGTTCCGGCGTAGAGCGTCGCCGGCGTTAACGGATCGATAGCAATCGTCTGAATCTGTAGGATATTTTTTTGACTCCAGGTCTCGCCGCCATCGGCGCTCCTGAAGAGCATATTTGAGGAGACCGCATAGAGATTTGAGGGATCGATCGGATCAACCACCAGTTGATTGACAGGTCTATTGAACTGGCCGTCGCCGAGTTGACCCCATGAATTACCACTATCAGTGCTTTTAAAAACGCCGCGTTCCGTGCTTCCGTAAAGCGTCGCCGAGTTTAGCGGGTCAATCACTAGATCTCTGAGACTGGCGCCATTCAATCCACTGCCGATTGCCTTCCAGTTCTCTTGACCGTCCAGGATCGCATACGCTCCGACGCCTTGCCTGGATGTTTGGAATCCATTGATTACCGGAAAGTCGGTCGAGTCGGTACTGCCCGTAAAATAGACGTCGCCATGATTGTCAATCGCCAGGTCTCTCGCGTCATCATATCCCGTACCGCCAAAGTAAGTAGAGTAGATGAGAGCCGAGCCCGAGGCATTGATTTTTGTAATAAAAGCATCGACCGCACCGTTGAGACCCGACTGCAACGGATTTAAAGTCGGGAAATTGGAGGAGTCGGTCCGGCCTACAATGACGACATTTTTCATCGCATCAATCGCGATCCCATCAGCGGTATCCATGCCGTTTCCACCCAACCAGGTAGCGTAGACCGCCCCCATCCCCGACCGATCGAGTTTAAGCACAAACACCTCATGCTGGCCTCCCGCATTATTTTGGATGGGACTGGGACCGGGGAAATTGATCGAGTCGGTCACGCCTGTCAGATAGGCGTTCCCTTCACTATCCACCGCAATATCAACCCCCAGATCAAGACCGGAACCGCCGAGATAGGTCGAATAGACCAGGACCGGGTCAATGATCAGATCTCTGCGAGCATCGTATCGGCCTAACTGAAATTCGATCTGTCGTGAGCGATTGATTCGGTAGTTGCAACTGACTTCCCGGCGTCCCCCATCCACCTCCTGCCACGCTTTGGGTTTGAGCAACCGCAGATCGCCTCCTTCAGCCTGCAGAACGAGCGATCCTTCTTCATCAATTTTCATTTCGCGGGCGCCGGTGAATCTCAGCTGAATTCGCCGCGGATCGGCTCCGGGCGCGACAATGAAATCGTGTTCGAGTTGTTGCTGATTGCCGTACCAGACAAGATCGATTCCGGGATAGAGTTCTTCATACTTGACCCGCGCAAAATTATGGACCTGGGTGCGCCATTTTTGCGGATTGTTCCCAAGAAAATAATTGGATTTAGTGGGCATTTCATCAAGTGGGATGACTCGCGGATTCGACCTTGAATTAACGAATCCCATTTTGATGACGGCAGACTGCGAGGTCTCTCCATTTCGCCGTCCGCCGTCCGTCGCTCGTGACCGATCGTTCGGCTTGTTTTGCAGTCCGAGGACCGCTTCCTGATCCGACAGAAAGAGCGCATAACCGCTCCCGCGCGAAATAAATTTCGCCTGGTTACCGGATTGCCCTTCATTGGCTTCAAAACGTAGCGGGAGTTTGCCGTAATTTTCAATCAGACGCGTCCGGGAATGCTGCTCAGTTCTGTGAAAAGAATTTTTACTCGATGCCGGCTGAGCCGATGATTTGGAAATACTATCTGGTTTGAATGGGGAGATCGTGACTACTGGAATGAGAATACACAAAAGCGCAATACATCTCGCAAATTTCATCAATACTCCAATAACAATAAAACAACTTTCAGAGATCAAAGATCCGTTTCATGGCCGAAAAATGCCGAAAAATTTTATCTTCTCTTCACCTGACGCTGAAATCCATCCATTGGTCGGCACGCGCATATTTCTGGTTTGCCAGTGCATCGGTGACGATCAAATGCATCATGAAATCACCCGGCGGAAAAGCCAATAGTTTGAGCCGTCCCTGGCATTGCACTTTCCCATTGGCGATTCCTGATGGGTCGATCGGGCGTGGAGGGGATTGAAAGATAGATTTGCCGTCACGATAGATCTCTACTTGCATCGTCAATTGCGATTTTCCACTCTGGGGATCGAAGACGGCGTTATAGATCGCCGCCCCATAATCGATATGGCTATTGCGTGAAAACCGGCGAATGGCGGGCGATGAATTGACATCGCTCGATGGTGGGGGTTGCTGCGCCTCTGTTGATTTTGCCGCTTCTTCCTGCGATTGACCGGCGAGGACCAACCCCGAAAGCGCCAGGCGTTTCTTGCTCAGGTCGGGAACCTGGATGAATTGTCCGGCTGATCCCAGCCTTCCGGTCTCGGAATCGCGCAGCACTGTGCGGAATTGATAGGCGCCGGGTTTCTGGACGACGAATTCGTCCGTATAAGAGAGCCCATTCTCCATCACCAGTTTGTAACGTGCGTCATTAAAGTGGAGGGTGAAAGTGCGTGCGTGCTGATCGATGATTGCGCCAACTGCGTTGAAAGTAAATGATGCAATATCGATCGTACATTTCTTCTGTCCACTGACCTGTGGATCATCGACAAAAGTCAGCCTTGATGCATCGATGTTGAAGATCGAAAGGACAAATGGCCCGCGCGGCTCCGCATTGAAGAAGAACGAAGTCATCTGGAGCGGGAGTTCGCGCGCTCCGAAAGGCGAGAAGAGGGCCGAGAGTATTTGCCGGTTCCGCGCTTCGGGGCCGGATAGTTCAGCCACCGCTTCGGTCTGTGGGCGGTCGGAAACGCCCAGGAAACCGGCGCGCGTCCGCACCCGCGTATCCGGCTTTTTCACTTTCAGTTTGATCGAATGGTACTTCTTGTCGAACTTCTCGTCTTCCGGATCGAACCCAAGAAGGTAGTAGCTCTGTGTGTCATGCAGGGCTTTTTGAATCCCCAGATTGATATCGTTATTGTTGAAGACGGCAAAACCGCCGGTTTCGCGAGCAAGGAAGTTCAGTCCCTCCTGAGATTCAAAATTGTCTTGCGAGGCACGGGACATTTGAGTGGCCAATCTTTGGCCGCTGATGTTGCCGACATCGGCTCCGGGCATGAGAGTCTGCAACCCCTTCGCATCCAGGGAGTAGATCACGATGCTCGAACGGTTGGCGAGATCGATCACTTTGCGCACATTGTCAAGCACCTGGGTATTGTCGCGATTGCGGCCAAAGAGGCGAAATCCGTCGGAGACCAGGATGACCACTTTGCGGCCCGGCAATTCGCGTAGCCCCTGGGCGACGAGACTGAGTGTGCCCATTGTTCCGACCGCAAAGCTCGTCTCACGAAAATCTTCAAACCGTTCTTCAGCTTCACGAGCATCCTCCGTCTTGTTCGGATCATCCTCTTTGAACTGCGGCCGCATATTCCGACTATTCGGATTCCATGTTAGCTTGTCGATTGCGGCATAGAGGATCCGCTTATCGCTCGTAAATTGCTGCAAGGCTCCGTATCCACCTCCTGTCCGGATAATCCCGACCAGATCGCCTTCCTGCATCTGTTCATCGACGAACTTTTTAAGTGCAAGCCGCGCGCTGGACGCGCTTTCAAAGGACAGACCTAAATCGTCCATGACAAAAGCGATCGTCCGTTTGACGGCTTCCGGCGTAATTGACTTCCCCGGCATCGTCGTCGGAGGCTTCGACGGATTTGACGATTTAGGGCCTGATCCATTGGGCTCCGGGCGTTTGGGCTCGGGAAGTTTGACGAGCGCGAAATGGGTCAGTGTTTGCCTCTTGCCGTCAACCGTCAGTTCGAAATCATTCTCGGTCAAATTCTCCACATGGTCGCCTTTCTTGTCTGTCACGACGGCATCGATCTGAACTAATTGCGTCGTCACACGGACGACATCATCCGGGTCCTGCTGCTTACTCGTTGGCTGGGCCGGCGCAGGCTTTTGCTCCTTTTTTCCTGATGCACTTTGCGGATATGAGATGGGCGACAAACTGGAGATCAATAACACAGAGCTAATAAGGCGATGAAGATAACGGGACCGAGGGAACCTGAACATACAATGCCTTTCTCAAAAGCCACTCATGTGGCTGGGAATCCAAGCTGAGTAAATTCCAATGTAACTTCGAAATACTGCTGAAGAGGCGAGTTAATAATATCAGAAGCGATTGAGATTACTCCTATTAATTCCGCGTAAATAGGTAATCAAGCTCTCAGGAATGTTGGTGACGATGCCATCGACTCCCAGTGCAGCCATCCGCGCGAAGTCTCGCTCTTCGTCAACCGTCCAGACATAGAGTTTCTTGCCGCTCGTCTTGATTCTCTTGGCGAGGTAAGCGAAGCAGAGTCCGACCTGCATACATAAAACTTGATAGTTAATCGCCCGCAACGCGCTCCAGGGAAAAGCCTCGCGCCAACGGACCAATGGATTGAGGCTCGTGCTGCCGAGGATCACGCCGAGTTCGAGATCAGTCACTTCTCTGCCGAGATCGCGCATCAGTCCGATGTCGAACGATGCGAGCATGACTTCGGACTGACAACGGCGCTCCCGAATCAGCCGTAAAGTCTCCTTGGCGGCGCGCGGGTCTTTGATCTCAAGGTAGAGCCGCACTTTCCCTCGCGTCAGATCGAGCGTCTCTTCAAGCGTCGGGACCGTCTCCCCCTTGCCGGCATCGGCCATCTTGATCTCAGCGAGCGTCATTCGAGCGACCCGGCCCTTGAGGTTCGTCGTGTGATCCAGCGTCGGATCGTGAATGACGACGACCTGGTCATCGCGCGTGAGGTGCAGATCCAGTTCGATCATCTGCGCCCCCTGTTTGATAGCGAGATCGAACGCCCGTAAGGTGTTTTCCGGTTCAACGGCAGATGCGCCGCGGTGGGCAATGACAAGCATAAGTAAAGTTCCGAACATCGACGATTGAAGCCTGATCCCTGAGATTGATCATAAGTATCAGGGATCAGGCTTCAACGTGCGCTATTCATTTCACCTGGAACTCACGCGACCCGAGAATTAAAGCGGACAACCCAACGATCAACTGCTCATTATTTTTCTGCGCCACGCGATCATCGAATTTCGCGGGGGTCATCTTTCCGCGCGATTCTTCGATGACATGAGCCAGATTGGTCCGCGTCTCATGCGAAACGTCGCTGTGGACCAGGACGGCGAGCAGTTGATTGAGCAATTGCTCCTTTTCTCTGACAACATCAGGCGTGACCAATCGTGAGACATCGACGCGGGTCCCGTTAATCTTGTTGCCGATGAGCGCGACGGCAAAGTTCATGCGTTCGAGCAATGTCGCGTTGCTCATCCATCGTGACGAGTCTTCCGAATAACCAGTGGGAGGTGAACACAAATAGAGCGGCTCGCCCATGCGCGCCACCCATTGAGTCAAGGTCGCGTCGCTCGAGGCGCCCGTGGCGCGGAGCGCCGACGCCGTCAGTTCCAACGGCGATTTGATCTTATTACGATAGTATTTCGGCGAGTAGAATTCCGGCGCTGTCAGGATCGCCCGGACGACCTCGCGAATGTCGCCGTCAGTCTGTTCATAGACTCCGGCAATGCGATCGACCAGCGCCTGTGGCGGTTCATCGGCGACGAAGCGCTGACAGAGTTTGAAGGCGATGAATTTGGCGGTTGACGGGTGTTTCGCCAGCAGATTGAGCACTCGCAATCCGTCTTCAATTCCGCCGCCGGCGCCAATCCGTGTCCCCAGCACGATCTTCTCTCCCCGGTCGTGCAATCGGGGACGGAAGACAAATGACGAATTCGGCTGCGAGACGACCGTCCATCCGGTGAAGCAACGTGCGACCTCGATCACGTCCTGTTGCGTATACCCGCCGTCAACGCCGAGCGTGTGCAGTTCCATCAGCTCGCGGGCGTAATTTTCATTCAAACCGGCGCGCCGGGCTGGAACAGGGGTTGGAGTAGGAGCAGGAGCAAGCGGAGAAGCTGGCGGGCGCGACAGCGGAGAGCCGGTGGAATTGCCTTTCTCTTGCTCTCCGGGTTTCTCGGTCTTTGTTTCTTCCGCCTTCACTTCAGCCTGACTCAAGAAGTTGTCAAGGTAGTAGAGCATGGCCGGGCTCTGTGCGACGGCCAACAGCAGCTCTTTGAATTTGCCGAGCGCGTACGGCCGGATTGCATCGCGCTCGTATGAAGTGGTCATCCAACGGACACTATCTTTGCTGGCAAAAACGTTGAAATGATTGATCCAGAAATCGACCATCACTTCCTGTAACTGCCTTTCGCTGTAAACGGCGCGCAGCAATTTCGCCTGTTGCAATTCGCGCAGTGGTTGTTGCGGATCTCGTCCCGGCGTGGGCGTGGGCGTGGGCCGCTGAACATTCTGTTGGGGCTGAACTTGATTTGGCGCCGGCATTTGCGTCTGTTGCGGCGTCGATGATTGCGGCGTCGATGATTGCGCCAGCATGGCCTCGCCCGGATTTTGCGGCATCATCGCTTTCCCTTTGCCGGGTTCGTCCTTGCCCATTTCGCTATTGTTCTCGCCTTTCTGCCCGAGCGTCGCCGCCAAATTGATTGACGGTGTCGGGACCGGAGCCGGAGCCGGCGTCGGCGTCGGCGTCGGCGTCGCGCGAGGCGGAGGCGGGGTGAAAGTTTGCATGGTCTCCGGAATCGACAGGTGCAAAGATTTCAACGCCAGTAATGGCCGCGAAAGAAGCTCGTCCGGGATTTCTTCCGGAGAGAGTTGTTCTTCGATATAACGATTGATGCCCATCTGCCGTACCCGCTCGATATCTCCGGGACGAGGACCATAACCCGCGCGATTGAGCAAATGCAGGATCTTCTGTTCCTCGCTCAGCGGCGGCAGAGTGTCCGTGGTTCGACGGACTCTTTTGGCCTGCAAGGTATAATCCGGAGGAAGTTTGATCAGCTTCTCTTCACTGGCCAAGGCTCCATTGGGGAGCGATGGTTTAACGGGTGCTACCGGTGAATTGGGCCGCTGCTGTGCGGCGAAAGGCAAAGCCAGACCCATGGCAGCTCCAAAGATCGAGAGGAGCACGGGTAAAAGACGAGCGGACGGGCTCTTTAAAGCTTTCATAGATGGATTCCTTTATTGAAACTTGCAAAAGATCGACACAAAGAGGTGTGCTAATCTTAAATCTTCCCCAAACTGCATTCAAACCAGGGAGGCCAAGGAGAGGGTAAATCTCCGAAAAATTAAGGTTGAATTTAATTAACAAGTCCTCTTCTTGAGAAGATCGGTTGTATCAATCCCCGCAGTATCCTATCTTCTCTGGGATGGAACAGATAACAGGATGGGGATTATGGCGACGCCGACATCGCAAGTGAGTGAAACTGGATCGACCCGGGGCGCTGAAAGGGGCGAAGAGCTGCAGGATAAGCTGTATTCTTTTGCGAGCCTCGATCAATATACCTTCAGACAGCGCCTGCTCATTCGTTTCGCCGGAATTGCGCTCTACTTGATCATGCGGGTGATCGGCGCAACGGTGAAATTTAAGGTCGTCGGATGGGAGAACCATCTCGAAGGCGAGCCGCTGATCTACTGCTTCTGGCATAACCGCATCCCGATTGCGACCTATTTCTGGAAAGAGCGTGGAATTGTCGTCATGTCCTCGCGCAGCTTCGATTCGGAGTACATTGCCCGGTTCATTCAACGTTTCGGTTACGGCGCTGCCCGCGGCAGTTCGACCCGTGGAGCGCGCGCGGCGTTGATTCAGATGATCCGCGCCGTGAGGGCAGGCCGCAGCGCGGCATTTACCGTTGATGGACCGCGCGGACCGATCTATCAAGCTAAACCGGGAGCCGTCTTGCTGGCGGCGAAATCGGGCGCGGCAATCTTGCCCTTCTCGATCTCGCTCGAACGCTGCTGGAGATTGCCGAGCTGGGACCGGATCGAAATTCCAAAGCCCTTCACCCGGGCGGTCGTCGTCATGGGCGAGCGTTTTTATGTCAAAGGAGAGGACGACGAAACGCAGCATCAAAGGTTGCAGAAAACGCTCGAGGATTTGCGTGAACGAAGTGACAAATTGATTATGAAGGGTGATTAATCGGCGGCGACAAATCCGGAGATCTTGGTCTCTGGCCGAGGTTCCCACTCCGGTTTCTTGACAGCCTCAGAGGCCAAACTTAGAATCGCCGTTTAATTCTAATACGTCTCTTCACGGAGCATAGAACACGTTGTATAGCGAAGAATCGTCAGGACAGGCAGCTATTCCAACACGGATGTCTATCGGGCGCACGGCGGCGGCGTGCATCGCCGCGCTCATCTTGCCCGGACTTGGACATCTGATCTTGGGCAAGTGGATGCGCGGCATCATCATCGGATTGGTCATCATCATGATGTTCACATTTGGTTTTGTGATGGAGGGCCATCTCTACAAACCCGAGAGTACCGAGTGGTTAACGTGGTTCTTCAGTTTTCTGGACGCCGGGGTCGGAATGCCCTACTTCGTTTGTTTGGTGTCCGATTGGGGAATCCAGGTCCAGCCGGACCAGGCGGCAAAAGTGACATTTGAATACGGTAATACGTTTCTTTGCGTCGCGGGAGCACTCAATATGTTAGCGACGATGGATGCTTATGATATCGGTGTGGGGAGGAAGGCATGACGCATTTCCTGGCAATGATTCTGTTCAGCCTGCTGGTTTCGATTGCCTTCGCCACTCTCTCCTCGGAACATTACACCACGGCCGAGCGAGTCATGTACGGAGTAAAAGTGTTCGGTTACTTTGTCGGAATCGGTCTTCTCATCGCCTGGGTTCTGTATCCGCTGCCGCTCTAAATATTTCTGAGTCCCAAGTCCTGAGTGCTGAGTCATTAAGTGCTGAGTGCTAATTGTAAGGTCACTCAGGACTTGAGACTCGGTGCGCGGGGCTTTTTTTTATGCAGTCGCAAAAGTTCTCATTGATGATCGATTCGGTGCGCCGTCTGGTGCGGAGCGGCGCGACAGCTCGCGCCTTAAACGTTCTGCGAAAGGGGCGGCCGGCCGACGTCGCCCAGGTCATGCACGCCTTGAGCGACCTTGATCGGTCCGCCGTCTTTGTTGCTTTGGCGCGTTCGGACACGGAATTGGCGGCGGCAAGTATCAGTGAATTGAGTCTCGAAGAGGGTGTCGATCTCCTGACGACACTCGAGCCGGAAGAGATCGCCCAGGTCCTGCAGGAATTGCCTTCGGACGATGCGGCGCAGTTCATTGGTGAATTACCCGAAGAGTTGCGCGAAAGGTTGCTCGACCTCATGAAGGTCGAGGCTTCGACCGATGTGCAGGAATTGTTGAGCTTCGCCGAAGGGACGGCCGGGCGAATCATGACGCCCGATGTCTTTGCCCTCAAAGAGGACCTCACCGGCGGCGAGGCCATTTCGGCAATTCAACACGCCAGCCGCGATGTCGAGATGGTCTATTACCTCTACGTCGTCGATGAGAGAAATCATCTGGTCGGCGTCTTGAGTTTGCGCCATCTGCTGCTGGTCTCTCCGACCACGCCGATCAAAAAGATCATGAACACTGACGTGATCAGCGTCAGAACCGACACCGATCAAGAAGAGGTGGCCCGCATCGTGGCTCGCTACAATTTGCTCGGCGTCCCGGTCGTCGATCCTGAAAATAAGCTGGTCGGCGTCGTCACGGTCGATGACGTCCTCGATGTCATCCGCGAAGAGGCAACCGAAGATATCTACGCCTTATCCGGCGTGCGTTCGGAAGAGAACGCCATCAATACGCCGATTCGTTCCGTTAAGCTACGCTTGCCCTGGTTGTTAATTAATCTGGCGACGGCCATCCTCGCCGCCTCAGTCGTCCATGCCTTCGAGGAGACAATCAAAAAAGTCGTGATCCTGGCGGCGCTGCAGTCGATCGTCGCCGGAATGGGTGGGAATGCGGCGACCCAGACGCTCGCAGTCATCGTCCGCGGACTTGCGCTGGGCGAAGTGACATGGGAGAACGGCCGCCGAGTCTTGCTCAAAGAGACCCTTGTTGGTCTGGCCAATGGCCTGGCAAACGGCGCGGTCGCCGCAGTGGTGATCCTCCTCTGGTTCGGTTTTACGATAAAGATCCTGATTATTGGAGGAATCGTTGCTGTGGCCATGGTCATTAATCTGATCATTGCCGGAATTGCAGGCACCGTCATTCCACTGATCCTCAAAAAACTGAAAGCCGATCCCGCGCTGGCCTCAACGGTCTTTGTCACCACTTGTACCGATGTCGGAGGATTTCTCTCATTTCTCGGGTTGGCGACGCTCTTAATCAGATTTTTGAAATGATCATCGCGATTTTGGGCGATGAGGCATATCATGATGGGCGCCCCACAACGATCGAATGAAGATCGAATGAAGATCGAATGAAGATCGAAATTGTTTTTTGAAGAAAGAGTCGAGGAGTCCCAAGAGTCATGGATAGTCACACGATAATAACTGTGCTGGCGATCGGTTTGCTGGTGTTGATCGGTCTGTTATGGATTGTCTGGAAGTTCTTTTTTAAACTTTTCAAATATTTCGTCATTGCCTTGATGGTCACGATTGCGGGAACGGGAGGATATTTTTACCGGATGCGGTCGTACCGAGACCCGGCCCTCGGCAAACATGCTTATCTGACGGAGAACGGGAAATATCTGGGAATCGTCGAGGCATCGGGGGAGGACAATCAGCGCGGCAAAGTCTGGCTGATTCGGCCGCCGGGGCGTTATCCGTTAATGTACAGCAAATCGCGTGTGACCTTGAAAGACAAGAGAGAGATCGAGAAAGAGCCGAAGGAAGGGACGAGTCCCACCCCGAGCGCGAGCCCCAGCGCCAGCCCCAAGAAGGGTAAGCGATAGATAGGACAGGAGCTAGCGGCATTATAATAATCGCGCTCCGGTGCCGACCCTCAACTTTACTAATCCGGTCTGACCATTTACGATTATACTTTATGCCCCTGCATGAAACAGACGCCTTTGTCCTACGCACCTTCACGCTGAAAGAAGCTGACAAGGTTTGTGTCTTATTCACCCGCGAAGCGGGAAAATTGCGCGGGGTAGCTCATGGGGCGCGGCGATTGCGCAGCAAATACGGTGCCAGCCTTGAACCTTTCACCGAAGTAGCGCTCGTCTATTTTCAGAAAGAGAACAAAGAGCTCGTCTCGATCTCTCATTGTGAAATCATCCGGTCGCAGTTCTTTGAAGGAATGAGCAGCGAATTGCTCGGCGTCATGCATTATCTGGCTGAACTGATCATTGAATTCGTCCCCGATCACGAGCCGAACGAGCGAGTCTACAGATTAATTTCGGCGACCCTGGAAACCCTGCGCTCTGCGACCAGGGTCCAGCTGCCTGTCATCACCCGTTATTTTGAGATCTGGATGCTCAAGCTCGCGGGCTTTTTTCCCGACTGGCAGCATTGTGGTCTGTGTCATCGCGACCTCGCGCCCGAACCTTCAATCCGATTAACTAATGAGGGGACGCCGCAATGTGAGGCCTGCAGCGGAATGTTCGGCGAAGAATTGCGAGCAATCGAGTGGCGGACGATCTTGGATATCCTGACGCAAGCGCCCGGAAAATTTCTCTCGTCCCCGCGCGATCCACGAGTGATCAGTCAAATTGGATTCGTCGCAACGCGGCTTATTAATCGCGTCCTTGAGCGCGAGTTGAAATCTTATGAGGTTTTAGACCGGTTGTAAGCAGATGCTAGGTGCTAGGTGCTAAGTGCTGGATTGAAGAAGAGAAACTCTTTCTTCGGGGTCCGGCATCAGGCATCTGGCATCTTCTCCCAGCATCCGGCATCTAGCATCTAACAATCAGAATTAAGGAGAAAAACAGAACGATGAGTCAAAAGTATGTATATCTGTTTGCCGACAGCAAAGCCGAAGGCACTGGCAAGATGAAGGACCTGCTCGGCGGCAAGGGCGCAGGCTTGGCTGAGATGACCAATGCCGGACTCCCCGTCCCGCCAGGTTTCACGATCACGACTGAAGCTTGCACGGCTTACTATGGAGCAGGAGAGAAATTCCCCGAAGGGATGTGGGAAGAATCATTGGCTGCTTTGGAGAAGGTCGAAGCAGCGACGGGTAAAAAATTTGGTGGCGCCGAAAATCCTCTGCTCGTCTCGGTCCGCTCGGGGGCAAAGTTTTCGATGCCGGGAATGATGGATACCATCCTCAATTTAGGATTGAACGACGAGACGCGGGCCGCATTGGCCAGGCTGACCGGGAATGAGCGTTTCTCTTACGACGCTTATCGACGGTTCATTCAGCTCTTCGGCAAAATTGTCTTGGGGATTGAGGCTGAGAAATTCGAACACAAATTCGATGAGTATAAGAAGCAACTTGGAGTAACCGAAGACACTGCGGTGGACGCGGAGACGCTCGCCAAAGTCGTCGAAGATTACAAAAAGATCGTCAAGCAGGAGACCGGCCAGGATTTTCCGACCGATCCGTCGAAGCAGCTCGAACTGTCGATCCGCGCGGTCTTCGCCTCGTGGAATGGAAGACGCGCCAAGGATTACCGCCGCGTTCACAAGATTGACGACGCCCTCGGCACTGCCGTCAACGTCATGACGATGGTCTTCGGCAACATGGGTGAGGATTCGGGCACGGGCGTCGCTTTCACGCGCAACGTTTCGACGGGCGAGAGAGAGATTTACGGCGAGTATTTGCAAAATGCTCAGGGCGAGGACGTCGTCGCCGGCATCCGCACGCCCAAGAAGATTGCCCAGTTGAAACAGGAGATGCCTGAAATCTACGATCAATTCAGCCAGGTCGCCGAACGTCTCGAAAAACATTACAAAGATGTCCAGGACCTTGAGTTCACCATTGAGCGCGGCAGGCTCTGGATGCTGCAAACGCGCAACGCCAAACGCACCGGCGCCGCCGCCGTGCGGATCGCGGTCGAGATGGTTGGAGAAGGGGTCATCGACAAGGCAACCGCCATCCAACGAGTCGAACCGGCGCAGCTCGACCAATTGCTGCACCCGATGATCGATCCGAAGGCTCAGGTCAATGTCATCGCCACCGGATTGCCGGCGTCACCTGGCGCGGCGTCAGGCAAGGTCGTCTTCGACCCCGACCGCGCCGAAGAACTGAGCAAGAACAGCGAGAAAGTGATCCTGGTTCGAATTGAAACTTCTCCGGAAGATTTCCACGGAATGGTGGCGGCGCAGGCGATTCTCACAGCGCGCGGAGGAATGACATCTCACGCCGCCGTCGTCGCTCGCGGCATGGGCAAATGTTGCGTGGCGGGATGCGGCGAAGCGGCGATCGATTATGCGGCGAAGCAGTTTACGGCCGGCGGCGTCACGATCAAGGAAGGAGACTGGATTACGCTCGACGGTTCAACCGGCCGGGTGATCACGGGAGAGGTACCGTTGATCAAGCCCGAGATTAGCGGCCATTTCAAGACCTTGATGGAGTGGGTCAACGAGTTTCGCAAACTGGGCGTCCGCGCCAACGCCGATACGCCGCACGATTCGACGGTCGCGCGCAGTTTCGGTGCCGAGGGCATTGGCCTCTGCCGCACCGAGCATATGTTCTTCGAAGGCGACCGGATCGACAGCGTGCGCCAGATGATTCTTGCCTCCGGCGATTACAAGAACCTCGAGACTCAGCTCAATTCGGCCAAGGCCGAACTTGAAAAAGCCTCGGGCGAAAAGGCGAAAGACGTCAAGAAACGCATCAAGGACTTAGAAAAGAAGATCAGCCGCCCAAGCGAACTTTATCACGGAGCGCTGGCGGCCCTGCTCGAACTCCAACGCGAGGACTTCGTCGGTATTTTCCGGGCGATGAACGGCTATCCCGTGACGATCAGGACGCTCGATCCGCCGCTCCATGAATTCGTTCCGCACGATGACAACACGCTTAAAGAACTCGCCAAGAAGATCAAAATGAACTTCAAGGAGGCGAAGGCGCGCGTCGCTCAGCTTCACGAATTCAATCCGATGCTCGGCCACCGCGGCTGCCGTCTCGGCATCGTCTATCCCGAGATCACCGAGATGCAGGCACGGGCGATCTTTGAGGCCGCCGTCAAGGTCAAGCGCGAGGGCATCGTCGTCAAGCCTGAGATCATGATCCCGCTCGTTAACAATGTCACCGAGCTGAAAATGCAAGCTGACGTCGTGCGCCGCGTGGCCGAAGAGGTCTTTGCCCGCGAGAACGAGCGAGTAGATTATCTGGTCGGCACCATGATCGAGTTGCCGCGCGCCGCATTGACTGCCAACCGCATCGCCGAGGTCGCGGAGTTCTTCAGCTTCGGAACAAACGACTTGACGCAGACGACGATGGGACTGAGCCGTGATGATGCGGGCCGCTTCCTGCCCTTTTATGTCGAGAAGAAGATCTTCGCCGATGATCCGTTCCAGACGCTCGATCAGGAAGGCGTTGGACAGTTGGTGGCGATGGGCGTGCAGAAAGGCCGATCAACAAGATCTGATCTCAAGATCGGCATCTGCGGCGAACACGGAGGCGATCCGGAATCGGTGATCTTCTGCCATAAGGTCGGACTGAACTATGTCAGCTGCTCACCGTACCGAGTGCCGATCGCATTGCTGGCTGCGGCGCACGCGGCGCTGGCCGATCAGACCGGCGCGACGGCGGCGGCCACGACGGCGTAACATCACCACGTAATATTTGATGGCGGACTAACGCCTGTTCACTAATCCCCGGTCCCTAATCTTCATCAAAGTATCAGGAACCGGGGATCAAGCGTTTGGCGTCAAAAAATTGCCCGGCGCCTGAATCAGGCACGCCGATAATTGAACACTTCGGTAGTAGTCTTTCCGTCCTTCTCTCTCTCTAAAATCGACGTCAGTTTGTCCGGCGCCTCAAGCTTATAGACGAGCTTGGTACGTTGATTTTTGCCTTCAACACGCTCAAAGACAACTTCTGTTGAAGACACGATCTTGACCGAGAAGACCAGCGCCGATTCTTTATCTTCCCACGCCACCGATTTCGGAGAGAAGTGGCGCAAATACATCGCCAATCCATTTTCATTCTTCTCGATCGTGATGAATTCGTAAAAGACCGGCTTACCCTGTTTGGTGTGGCTGAACATGCAGGTCATAGCATCGCCGGAGGGCTTCGACCAGCTCTCTTGCATCAAACCGTCCCACTTCTCGCCTTTCCAATCGCCCGCCATCCACGAAAGATCGGCGACCGCGGGCTCTTTTTCACCGGCGGCCAAAGCCACGGCGGCCAAAGCGCCGGCGGCCAAAGCGGGCTGAATCAGCAGAGAGATCGCGAGACAAGCGGCAAAACTACTTTTAAGCATCGTCAGTTTCATATGACTCCTTTCCTTCGATCGCGCACAATTGCGCTTGCAGAAAGCGGCGTTCCGGCTCGGTACACGGAAAGTTGAGAGCCGCGCGGTAGTACTCGGCCGCCTTTTTGACATTTCCCGCCTGATTCCACAGATCGGCCAGCACGGCCGGGAGCAGATGATAGTGATGCAGTATCGGGTGATGTTCGATTTCACTCAAATCGCTAATGGCCTCGAGCGGGCCTTTCGATCGCGACAGCGCGACTGCCCGATTGAGCGCGATGATCGGCGAGGGCTCGACTTGATAGAGTTGATCATAAAGGACGGTGATCCGCGCCCAGTCAGTACCGGCGTCGCCGGCTGCGGTCGCATGAATGGCGGCGATTTCGGCCTGGAGGTGATAGGCGGTTAAATCCCCCTCGGCCGATTGAGCCAGATACCGCAATCCAGCTGCGATCAGGCGCTGATCCCATTGCGAACGGTCCTGATCGGCGAGCACTGCAAGAGCGCCATCCGGTTTGCTGCGGGCGGACAATCTGGCCGCCTGCAACATCATCAAGGACAAGAGCGCATAGACCTGGGGCTGCCGGGTCCGCGGGTGAGAGGCGAGCAACAATCCCAGCCGGATGGCCTCTTCACAAAGATCGTCGCGGACGAGATTCTCTCCCTGGGTCGCGCTGTATCCCTCGTTGAAGAGCAAATAGACAACCCGCAGGACCGCATCGAGGCGTTCAGCCAGTCGATCGGGCTCGGGCATTTTGGTCGCAATGCTCTGCTCGCGAATCTGTCTTTTGGCGCGCACGATCCTTTGAGCGATGGTTGCCTCTTTCGTCAGAAGGGCGCGTGCGATCTCGGCTACGCTGAACCCGCAGGCTGTTTTTAGTGTCAGGGCCACTTGCGATTCGGAGACAATCGCCGGATGGCAACACATGAAGATCAATGCCAGTTGGTCGTCCATCTCGCTCCAGGCTTGAACGTCCACTCCTGGCTGCCCGAGCGGCAATGCCCGTTCCAGCTCGGCCACTCTGTCGGCTAGAACGGCCTCTCGCCGCAACAGATCGAGAGCCCGGTTTTTGGCGACCCGCGTCAGCCACCCCTCCGGGTTTTCCGGAATTCCCTGGAATGGCCACAACTGCAGTGCGCGGATCAGCGCGTCCTGGACCACGTCTTCAGCGAGCTGGAGGTGACGCGAACCGAAGACGCGCACCAGTGTGGCGACGATCTTTGCAGCCTGATGCCGAAAGAGGTGATCGACCAAAGTTTCTGTCTGCTCTGTCTGATTCTCCATCAGCCCATTACTCGCGAAAGAGCCCTAAGAAGCTCTATTGATTATTTCCACTTCGCGCACCTCAATCGTACCGTATTCGAGATGCGGACATTGGAGCGCGATTTCAATGGCCTTTTCGTAGCTTTCAGCCTGAATTTCAAAAAGGCCTCCGACGACCTCTTTGCTCTCGGTATATGGACCGTCGCTCACGCTCGCTTGACCGGCAACCTGACGCAAGACGCGGCCGGTCCCGTCCTGAAGTTTTTCTCCCCGCACCAATGCTCCCGATTGGCGCATCTTGTCGCTCCAGGTCGAGTACTTCTTGATAATGGCCTGCATCTCTTCGGCGCTCATCTGCTGAAAGACGGCCGGGTCTTCGTGCAACAATAAAATATAGCTTGGCATAGTCGAAATTTTCTCCTCTTAAATGATCTGATTGAGTCGCTCTCCAGCGTCTCATCCGGATAACGAACGGAGTGCCGGGAAATCGACATCGAGAAGCAAAAAATTCGATCCTAAAATTTCAATGACGTCCCCGCCGAAGATCGCCGAAGGTCTACCAATCCATCTTGATTCCCGCCGCAAAATAGGCGAAACCCGCGAAAAAGTTAATCTTTTCGCGGGTTTCGCTGACTCAAGAATAACGGCGGCCGTCATCCGAATGGGAAGACGTCACCTTTTAACAACTTCATAAACCTTGTCTTTCCAGACGACGATGACATGTCCCATACTGAAGAACTCCGTCAGTTGAGGTTCCGCCGTCACCACACTCTCGTACTCCTTGGTGCCCGGCACAAGGCGCACGCGGCGAAAAGCCATGATTTCACGTTTATAAGCGTGGTCGACCCAAACCCCGCCTTCTTTCTGGAAAGTGAAGGTCTTATCGCGCACCTTCCGTGTCAGGTCCTTGACCGTTTCGTCATCGTTGTCCTTATCTTTCTCTTTGGGCGGAGGCGGTTTCTCTTCCAGGTCCGGCTTGCGAAACGGCATATACCCCATCAAGATTTCATACCAGTTAAATTTTCTGATCGGCCTGACGATAGGTGGGACACTCACCCTTCTTCCATCTCTACTCCCATTAAGAGACTCCGATTGCATCGGATTATCTTCAGGATTGGGTGCAATGGCTGGATTTGGTGGAGTGCGCGGCGTGACCGATGGCACCGATCGCAATTTAGCTCGACTGGTCTCTCTCTCCTCCGATTTAGCCGACTTGTCCGTTCCCCCCGCGGCATCGGCGGTCTCAGCAACAGCTCTCCGCTGCGAAAGTTCCAGTGAGGCGCTTGGAGGCCGCCCTTGAAGCGGCTCCTGTCTCTGCCCCATTTGGGGAGCGGCGAGTGGCGCAGCGGCCATTGATTCAGGCTGCGCCTGTCCGAGGGCGAAATCCTGTTGGAGCAGCCGGCTCGGATTTTCCGGGATGACCGGAAGCGAGGTTGCAGCGCTCGAAGCGTTATTGTTGGTCTGTGCGGCTGTCAACTTCGGCGTCGGCACGGCTCCAGCTCCGGCTCCCAGCATGTTTGATTGCGCCTCACTCCGGGCGATCTGCGTGTTTATTTGCGGCCCATTCTGGGCGATCGCCGGATTGGCGGGAGTACTCTCATTCGGTTTTGATAGTTCTTCAGCTTTGGCGTCAGCGGTGGGCGATGGCGATGAAAGGGCGGCAGCCGTGGCAACCGGAGAATCCGCCTTATTATCGAGCGCAACATTCAGAGCCGGCGCAGCCGGCTGCAGCGATTGGCGCCACGGGCGGGCAATCATCACGGTCAATAAGGCTGCACAGGCGGCAACGGCAGTTCCAGTCAAACGCCAATTCCAGCGCCAGGACGGAAGGTTGAACCGCCGATCAAACAGCTCCCTGACCTTTGATCTCCATGCCCAAAAACCGGCCGCTGCAGCAGCCGGCGAAGCTTGCGCAGTCGTCTGCAATCCCAATTGAGACAGGCGAGACAGCTCAATAATGTGACGGCGGCATGCCGCGCATCCGGCCAAATGCGTTTCAAAGCGTGCGCAGGCAGCGCTTTCCAGCGCTCTTTCGAGATATGCGCTCGCGATGTCTGCGTCGAAGCCGGCGCATGCCGATACCGGCGCCCCGCCCTGCGACAAATGACGCCGCAGCATCGTCTCAAATTCCAATGCTGTGTTGTTACGTTCAAGTGCCACTGTTATATTCTGCAAGTTTTGAGTTGAGAGATCTGAGTTTGTTTTTACAAACTTGACAACATCTACCCCAACTCAGAGTTATTTTGTTTGCTCGCTTATTGAACGCGCGAGCGTCTATCTCTTGCGCGCATTCATCCCTGCATTGCTTAGCTGTGATCATGAATTATTTCAGAAGTCCAACCGCGAGGGAGCGCATCAATCGCGTCAATCAGCGCGTAAATAAGCCTTTCCCGAAGGTCGGGTTACTGACACGTTCATGATTCAATATCATGCTGCATCGTCTGATTCAGACCGCTTAAAAATCTCGCAGCATCGGTAATCTTTGCCTTTTAAATAGACGGCCCCTTAGCGTCGCTCAGCATTTTGTGCACATCGAGTTCGGTCCGAGCTGCGATCTGCAAACACTCGGCGACTTCGGCGCGGCGGAGTCCATAACTGCGCTGCAAAATTTCTTCGGTTTTACGCTTCACTTCACGTTGCGCTCGTGCGAGCCATCGGCTGATCGTCGCTTCGTGAACCCCCATCAATAGTCCGATCTCTCGTAGAGTCAGATCATCAAAATAATAGTAGTTGAGCAAAAGCCGGTCGCGCGGATCGATTTCGGCGAAAGCCTGGGTCATCGCCTCTTCGGTCGCCTGCCGCAATCGGACATCTTCGATCTCATCGGGTTGAATAGCCGGCGCCGAGAGCGTGCCGTTGACATGAGCCGTCGCCGCGTTGGCCAGGCGATCAAACTCTTCGGCCTCTTCAACCTGTTCGAACCGCGCTGTCTGGCGTTTGCGGTCGATGAAACATTGATAAACTACCGCCCGCAACCAGCCGCCGAGCGAGCCGCGCCCGGAATAATGTGCGAGCTTGCTCAACCGCTTCTCGCCATCCATCCGCACGCCGTAAAGTTCACCAAAGACGAATTGGATCAGATCGTCGGCTTCCGCTTCATCTTTCGTCAACGCCCGTGCCGCCGCCTGCATCGAATGACGATATTCCGACTCGAATTTACACCACGCGGATTCATCGCCTCGCTCACAAGCGATTGCCAGACAGAGTTCATAGGCTTTGATATTTGATAAAAGGTCTTCGGCTTCCCCCGTGTCAGCCTCTCGATTCGGAAGCTCCGAATGATTGCCCGCACGCAAAGCTATTGCGGCGAGCCGTTCGGCGAACTCTCGTTGGGTGACGCCATAGCTTTTGGCGACTGTCGGCGCGACTGACATCCACAACGCCGTAATCGCTTTTGTGTTACGCGCGATGAAGTCTGTAGTATTCATCACTGCAATGATTGGCCACCTAAAACGGCTTTCCGGCTCCGGGGGTAGGGAGCCGTCGCATATTTTAGCATGCCTCTTTGGTATCGCCATCATTTTCAATCAATTCAACTTTTAATTGATTCCACCAATGCCTGCACCCGATCCCCTTTTACCCCTCCCTCAATGCTGCCCCCTTCTCGTGCCGCACGGCCCACATGAAACTCTCTAATCTCAGCGGTCCGACGCAACAACCCAATGGTCCCGGCATCAATTCCACCACCGGCCAGAATCTCGATTTCGGGCCGAGCAGCCGATTGCCATTCCACTAATCGCTCGACCTTCTTCGGCCAATGACCGTCTCCGCCGCTCGTTAAGACTCGATCGATCTGCGGATGCCGTTTCAGCCCCTCAATCGCCCGTAAGGGATCAGGCAATAATTCAAAAGCGCGATGAAAAGTAGCTTTCTGGTTTGGCGCATAGGAGAGTACGTGCGCCAAAAGATCGTGGTCAATCCCGGTCTGGCCACTCTCTTTTATTAGAAACCCAAGCACCAATCCGTCAACACATAACTCAGCAAAAGAACGGGATGACTCGCACAATCTTTCAATAATTTTTTCGTCATGCGAAAAAAAATCTTCGCATTCGCGAATCATCACCCGCACCGGGATTTTAACCGCGGACATTATTTCTGCGACCAGTTCGAGCGGCGGCGTCAATCCGCCAACTTCAAAATGGCTAATGATTTCAAGCCGGCCTGCCCCGCCCCTTTCAGCCGCCCTCGCATCCTCTACCGAACAAACGATAACTTCCAGAAGCGGCGGGGATAGATCGATCATTAATTAACCTCAGATTGCCCCTTGCCCCTCATCCCTGAAATTAATAAATTTTTCAGTGATGAGGGGGGAAAGATCAGTAAATTGCCCGATCCCTCAGCTCAAATTATTTCAGTGCGACGACCAGGTTACGATAGGGTTTCTTGCCGATATTGATCAGCAGCGGGCCATCTTCGCCCTTGTTATGCCAGATAATTTCGCCCGCGGCACGATGTTTCACCAGTTTTTTATTTGCTGTATCGGTCGTCTCGTAATCGGCATCGTCGATAAAGACGATGATCTGATCCGTGGGCCGAACGTAAGGCTCGCGCCTCGCTCCGGGCGCCATCGTTACTTCAGTCACTGTCACCCGTTGATTGTCGAGGAGGGTCTTGACGTGCGGCGTTTCCGCGCTCCGTTTCCAATTGGCCAACGCCAATCCGGTTGAAAGTCCCACGAGAAAGATGGCGGTTCCGAAGATAATGAGTGTTCTTTTCGACATAGCTGTTTCTTCCTCACCCTTTATTTACTATTGCCGGAGAATCCTTTTTGAGCAGATCGCGAATTTCGGCCAGCAGCGATTCGGTCGGCGTCGGCGGTGGGGGCGCCGCCTCCTTCCTAAATCGGCTGTACAGTTTGACGATCAGAAAGACGACAAAAGCGACGATCAGGAAATCGAGCACTTGCTGAACGAAGCTGCCATATTTAAAGAGAATTGGCTCCGGTGGTTTGCCATCGGGCATGGGCTTCATTCCGATGACGAAACTGTAATCGGAGAGCTTAACCTTACCAAGGATTCTGCCGAGAATCGGGCCGACGATGTCTTCCACCATTGAAGAGACGATCTTGCCGAAAGCCGCTCCCATAATCACGCCAACGGCCAGGTCGATGACATTACCTCGATTGATAAACGCCTTGAAATCTTTCCACATACCTTGTTCTCCTCTTGAATAGGGCTGTGCTATTTCATCCTTAGATTGTCCTCCGGATCACTATCCACGCCCAAGAATTCCGCCATCCACCCGGCCACGAGGACCTCGTCCGTCATCTGACCGAGGCTGACGCGAGCTTTCTGGACAAGGTCTGCGCCCAACCGATCGACGCGATCCAGGAGCAACGCTTCGCTATATCCTTTGGCAAATTCAGGATGCGGTTGAAGACCGAGCATACTCTCGCCGAGGCGAAACATCGTCACCGGGCAATGATCACTGCGTCCGAGCAGGAGGCTGTCTGCGGGCAACCGCATGACCTGATCTTGATGCATAAACTGGAGCTTGCAGGACGGCTGTCGCGGCCGCATCCAAGCTTCGGTCCGCAAGATTTCTATCTCATGAACGCCGACTCCCCAGCCCTGTTCTGAGCGCAGGACTTTTCCGCCCAGGGCTTCGGCCAGAATCTGATGCCCAAAACAGATCCCGATAAAAGGCCGATCCGCTTCGCGGACCTCCCGCACAAAACCTTTCAACGAGTGGATCCAGTCGAGGTCGTCGTAGGCCGAATACCGTGACCCTGTGCAGAGATATGCATCACAGGCAGCGGCCGATGCCGGCAACTCGCCACGACAAACATCGAACGGTTTAAGGACGAGCTGCGTTGCGTAACGCCCGAGTAAGGAGCCGAACATTTCGCGGTAATCGCCCGCGATGTGCCGAAATCGCTCGGCCACATGATCGCATTCAAGCAATCCGATAATCATTGTTCAATCACACGAAAGAATGATGAGAGTTGGCCACTCATCAACTTCAAAGAGTGAGCTACGGCAATCGATCGCATCGATTCTCACCTATAGTTTCAATCGCAGGTGAAAAGACTTGGGTCGCGTGAAAGCCTGGAATCCCAACTGCGAAAGGGTGCATCCGCGCCCCGAATCTTTCACTCCCGTCCACGCCAATGCCGGGTCGAGATAATCGCAGCGATTCATAAACCAGGTTCCGATCTCGATCTTGTCACCGATGCTGACCGCCGTCTCAACATCGGTCGTCCAGATCGAAGCGGTCAAACCATAGCGACTGTCATTCATCAGTCTGATCGCCTCGTCGTCGTTTTGCACCTTCATCACTCCGACAACAGGCCCGAAAGTCTCTTCAACCATCACCAGCATCTTGTGATCGACATTGACCAGGACTTGTGGCGAGAGGTACGGCGTTCCATCTTTGCATGCGGGAAAGTGCGCGGGATCGATCAACGCCTTTGCGCCCTGTGCGAGCGCATCGGCGACATGTTGCCGGACCTTGTCGGCAGCATCGACGCGGACCATCGGTCCCAACGTGATCTCGGGATCGAGCGGGTCGCCGAGTTTGTATTGTCTGGTCAATTCGACAAAGGCTTCGATAAATTCGTCATAAACATCCCGATGAACATAAATGCGTTCGACCGCGCAACAAGATTGCCCCGAATTGAAGTATGCGCCATCTACGAGATTTTCGACCGTCGCCGCCATCGGCGCGTCAGGCCGGACATAAGCCGCATCTTTACCGCCGAGTTCCAGACCGGTGGCAATAAAGCGCGCGCTGGCCGCCTGTTGAACCGCGTGCCCGCCGGCAACCGAGCCGGTAAAAGCGACAAAGCCGATCCGCGGGTCACGAATGACCTGTGCAACCTGATCATGATCGAGATGAAGATATTGAAAGACTCCATCGATCAGCCCCGCGGCCTCGAAAGCCTGGGCGTAACGTTCGGCAACGAGCGGCGTCTGCGGAGCGATCTTCAAGATCACGCTGTTGCCCGCAAGAATCGCGGGAACAACGGCATTGACCGAGGCGAGCCAGGGATAGTTCCACGGCGCGAGCACCAGAACCGTGCCGAGCGGCTCGCGACGGATGAACCGTTGAAAGCCCTCTTTCGGGTCGATGGCGATGTCCGCCAGCTCTTGTTCGGCGATCTCCGCCATATAATTGACGCGTTCCTGGAATCCCCTCCGGATTTCAAACGGGCTGTAGACAATCGGGCGGCCAATCTGCCAGCTGAGTTCCCGGCCGATTTCGTCCGCATGTTCAAGCAGCCAGGCGAGCATGCGCCGGCAGACCGCGACTCGTTCAGCGATCGGAATCTGTCTCCACAATTTTTGCGCTGCGGCGGCTCGCGAAAGCGCCGCATCGATCTGCCCGCTCGACGCCAGTTCGCGCTCAAGGTAGATCGAACCATCGACCGGGGTGATCGTTTGCTGAATTCTTTCTTTCATATTTATCAGAGGCGTGAAAGATCAGTGACCGGGCAATTTTCCGATCCCTGATCCTTTTTATCAGTATCAGGGACCAGAGATCAGATAAAAAGGCTGTAAATCCTACTCCGGAGTGACGTATGCGGACGTGATGCCGCCATCGACCAGAAATTCCGTCCCGGTCACATAAGACGATTCATCCGAAGCCAGATACAACGCCGCATAGGCGATCTCGCGGGCCTCGCCAAACCGTCCCATCGGAATATGCACCAGGCGGCGTTGCCGTTTCTCTTCGGTATTCAAATAGCTCATCAACAGTTCCGTCCGCAGCGGGCCGGGACAGAGCGCATTGACGCGGATCTTTTCGCGGGCGTGGATGATCGCCAGTTCACGAGTCATCGACAGCACTGCGCCCTTGCTCGCCGTATATGCGACCTGGGGCGTGGCCGCGCCCAAAATGGCGACAAATGAGGCGGTATTGATGATTGAGCCTCCACCGGCGCGCCGCAAGGCGGGGATGCCGTATTTGCATCCCAAGAAGACGCCTTTCGCATTGATATTCATCGTTAAATCCCAGATCGACTCTTCGGTTGTGACGGCATTGTCATCTTGATGATGCATGATGCCGGCATTATTGAAAAGGATATTGAGTTGACCGAACTCCTTCTCTGCCGCCGCGACCATCGAGTTGCAATCTTCGGCCCGTGAGACATCGGCATGAACATAGACGGCGCGTCTCTTCTCCGCTTCGATCATCTCGACGGTCTTCCGCCCCTCTTCATCATTGACATCAACGACGACTATTGCCGCGCCTTCCCCGGCGAACAATAAGGCCGTTTCGCGGCCGATGCCGCTGCTTGCTCCGGTGATCAATGCAACTTTGTCTCTCAATCTCATAGTAATCAATAGAACGCCAAAGACACGACGACTCTCGGATGGAGATCTTCGCTCCTTCGCGTTCGCTTCTCCTTATCCTCCATAATTCGTGATTAAATTCGTTCGAAGTATCTCTTCCGCTCCCAATCAGTGACCGCCGAATTGAAAGCCGCCTGCTCCATCCGAAAGAAATGCGTATAGTGTTCGACCACCTCCTTGCCAAATGCGCGCGCGGCAAATTCACTATTGGCAAATCTCTCGGTCGCCTCCGCCAGCGTGTAAGGAACGCGCGGCAGGTGGCGCGCCGCATAGATGTCTCCGACGAAGCACTCCGGCGGCTCGATCCTCTTATTGATCCCGTCAAGACCAGAAGCCAGGGCGGCGGCATAAGCAAGGTACGGATTGCAATCCGCGCCGGGAATGCGGCATTCAATGCGAAGACTTTCGCGGCGACCGACGACACGAAATCCCCCGGTGCGATTGTCATAGCTCCAGGCCATGCGGGTCGGCGCCCACGAACCATCAACATAACGCTTGTACGAATTGATCGTCGGCGCGTAAAAGACCATGACATCGGGGACGTGCGCGATCCATCCTCCCAGAAACCACCGAAAGAGATCGGAACATTTCACCGGACCAAATTCTTGATCGCCGGCGAAAGCATTCTTCCCTTCACGCCATAAACTGAAATGGATGTGGCAGCTCGACCCGGCGCGATCCGCCGCGAATTTAGCCATAAAGGTCACGCTCAATCCCATTTGCTCGGCGATCTCTTTCAAGCATTGTTTATAGACGACGTGGCGATCGGCCATCTCCAATGCTTCGGCATAACGAATGTTCAATTCATGCTGGCCTAATCCCCACTCGCCCTTCGAGCTTTCGACCGGCACCCCCGAATGTTTCAAATGATGACGCACGGCCGACGTGAAAGGCTCGGTGCGTGTGCCTTGCAGAATGTGATAATCCTCAAGGTACCATCCGGCCGGGTCCAGATTTCGCCATCCCCCGGTCGCAGCTTCTTGATAACTGTTCTGAAAAAGATAGTACTCAAGTTCCGAAGCGGCAAAGCTGACAAAACCCAATCCCTGCGCTGCATCGATCTGCCGGCGCAAGACAGCACGCGGCGCAACGCTAATATAATCGTCCGTCTTTTCGCTCTTGACATCGCACAGCACGAGGGCAGTTCGATCGAGCCAACTTGCAATTCGCAACGTCTTCAGATCGGGCACAAGATGAAAATCACCATAACCAAGTTCCCAATTTGCGAACTTGTAGCCGAGGACCGGCTCCATCTCCATATCGGTAGTCAGCAGATAATCGCATCCGTGTGTCCCTTCGTGGTGCACGTCGTCAAGGAACATCTCTGCGTCGTAACGTTTGCCCACCAACCGCCCGTAATGATCGGTGAAACCGACAATGACTGTCTCGACCTGTTCTTGAGAGACCAGCTCGCGCAACTGCTCAATGCTCAGTAATCCCTTCACTTCAGCACTGCTCAACTCAGACCTCCTCGTTCCCAATTGTCCATTCGACTTCAATCAAAGAGAGAGGCCGGCAGAAGTTCAACCTCGAATCTTTTCCGCCCCTTCCCTGACTCTCGTCTCCGCGAGCTCCACTTCCGCATTTGCCGCGCTCCAGGCCGGTCCTGAAAAACGCCGGCGCTCGCGCAATCCATACCATAAACCAAGTAAAACAATCACCGCGAGAATCGATTTTCCCGTCCGCATCTTGTCGGGCAAGCTCAGAATCACGCTCAGAAAGAAGACCCACAAGATGGCGATGAAGTTGATGATCGAACTAAATCGTCCCAGATGCCACGGCCCTCGTTCAATCTGTGCCGCCGTTCCCTTGATGCGCCAATGCAGGTAGACCGGAATGATATATGAGAGATAAAGCCCGATCGTGCTGATCGAGGTTACCACCGCGTAAGCGTCGCTATAAGCATTCTGATCGAAGAAAAGACCTTCTTGGCTCGATCGAATTGACCGGACCGCAGCGAACAGGACGGCCACGAATGCGGCAAAGATACAGAGCCAGACTGCCGGTGCAGGTGTCAGATGCGATCGGCTGACGTGACGCCACACGCGGGATCCCGGCATCCCCTTGTCCCGCGCAAAGGCCCAGATCACACGAGAGCTCCAGGTCACCGCCGACAAACCGCAAAACCACATCGCCATCGCGACCAGAGCCGAGAACAGACTTCCGGCTCGTTCGCCAAGGGCGCCGACCAGAATCGCGATAACCGCCGGCACCTCGTTGCCGCCCGCATCTTTTGCACTGAGCACGGCCTGGATATCTTTGATTGAAAGCGTCAGCGCGATCAACAAGAGATAACCGACGATGCTTGAGACCGCCACCGCCATGACCATTCCCCACGGCGCCCGGCGACGCGGATCGACGGTCTCTTCCGAGACGCTTGCCGAAGCATCATAACCGGTGAATGTCCACATCGCTTGCAAGAGTCCGATGATGAATGCCCACCAGTAAGGCCAGCCCTCAGTGTTGTTCGTTACACGCGCCACGAAAAAACCCAGCGGTTGCTTGGGCGCGAACAACGCCAGTGCGCCGACGATGACAATGACTCCAATGATGTGGACGGTCACGCTGAAATCATTCAGCCATGCGACCAACCGAATGCCGAAGTGGTTGATCAGTGCGTGCGACAGCAGGATAAAAGCATAGACCATCAGCAGATTCCTGGTCGTCGCAGCGAGCCCCAGCAAAGGGGTGACGAATTGCGCGCAGCCATAGTCGATCCCGGCAATTGCCGTAATCTGGCCGAGAATATTGAACCAGGCGGTGAACCAGCCCCAACCTTTGCCGCCGAGACGGCACGACCAGTGATACATCGCGCCGGAAGTCGGGAGGGCAGAGGCCAGTTCGGCCATACTCATCACTACCGCCAGAGTAAAGAGCGAGACTAACGGCCATCCCAGCGCCATCTCTGCCGGACCACCCATCCGGAGCCCGTGGCCGTACAGCGTCACGGCGCCGGTCAGAATCGAGATGATCGAGAATGAGATCGCGAAGTTAGAAAACCCGCCCATCGTGCGGAAGAGCTCCTGAGCATAACCGAGCTTGCTCAATTCTTGCGCGTCTTCGCGCACATCGTGGCGAGTATGATCAGAAGAGTTGGCCATATCGTGTTTGCTGTCTGTTTTTATGAGTTTTGGTCTTCATGCCTCGGAACAGGTCCGCCCTTCGGCCTCTACTCGTCATTTGAGCATACTTGACAGTAGTTGTACACTTTGCGGGCAATTTAAAAGACACAACGACTGAAATAACAAAGAAGGAGAAAAAATAATGACGAAGTCATCGCCGAGAGTTTTGGCGATCTCGGCCTCAATTCTGACGCTGATCCTAACAATTTCACTCTCCCAATCCCTTGCTCAAACAAAAGACAAGGCAGATCAGGTGCCCCCCGAGACTGCTCAACCTTCAATTGCCCCATCTACCACGCAGATAATTAAAAATTTCCGGATCCAGGCGCTTGCTCCTTTCAGCAAGGATCCGATTAACGCTCAGGATGAAACGGCGAGTAACACATCCGAGAGCGGTAGTAACAATGGCGATCCGGCAGGTAATACCACAGGTGGCGGCTCGCAAATCGGCGGAAAATTGAGTAGCCGCGCGATCTCGCGCGACCGTAATGCGCCGCGCCGTGAAAGTCTCCAGGCAATCAAGATTGTTAAACACCTCAACGGGCTGTTTGGCGGTTTCGAGCAAGGAGCAGGATTCGGATTCGGAATGGAAGCCACGACGGCCGACTCCATTCCCGGCGTCGAGGTCTATGCACGAGCGATGGGGTCGTTGCGTCTCTACCGCAAAGCCGAGGTCGGCGCTATCGTCGGAAGCGAGAAGACGAAAGGCGAAGTCTGGCTGAGCTATTTGCGCCGCACGCAGGATAATTTTTTCGGCATTGGGCCGCGCACCTCTCAGCTCTTGGAAACGAACTACTCGATTGAACGCCGCAGTTTCAACGGCGTCTTTTCGCACAAATTCACCGATAAACTCGATGCCGGTATCTATACCAGTTTAAGCAATACCGGATCATTCCGAGGCGAAGACGATAGCAATCCGCCAATCGATGCGCTCTTCTCGGGCAATCCTTCAGTCACCAACCTGACCCTCTTTACACCGGGGTTGAATTCCAATGCCAAACTCTTCTCTTATGGTGTTTTCGCCGAATTGGACATGCGGAACAATGAACGAGGGCTGACCAAGGGCGGATACTTCTACGGGCGTCTTGGTTCAACTAATGGGTTGAAGAACGGCAATGCGTTCTCCGATTATGGCTGGACCGAGGCTGAATTGGATGGACGCGTCTATATTCCGGTCCTGAGCGATAAGACCTCTGTCGCGCTGCGCGCCTACACCGATTTAAAAGGCCCGAAAGGCGGCAGTCAAATTCCCTTCTACGATCTCTCCTGGCTTGGCGGGCGCACCTTTCTGCGGGGCTTCGAGAACTACCGCTTTCGCGGAAATAATCTGCTGCTCCTCTCTGGTGAGGTTCGCCAGACAGTCTATCCTCGCGGGGAAGATAAAGGATTGGACCTGATCGTCTTCACTGACGGCGGCCAGGTCTGGGGCGACAATCGCTCAAAAATTAATCCGTTAATCGTGGCCAACGATGATTTCAAGAGCGCCAATTGGCGCATCGGCGCAGGGGGCGGCTTCCAGTATCGCGTCAATAAGAGCACCGCATTCCGCTTTGAGATCGGCGCGAGCAACGAGAAGACCAGAGCCTACTTTTCATTATCCAGAGGATTCTGAGCTCGACTTTGTCCCTCTTTTGGCACGGGCGCGCGCCAAAAGAGGGACAAAGTCAGCGCCATTTTTCGACCTCGTAACCCAATCATGAGGAAGAACGGCGCTTCATCCTTCATCTTTCTTGCCCATCTTCTCCACCAGGTTCTTAAATCTCTCGTCCCCTCTCAATGGATCCAGCATCGGTTCGACCTTGGTAAAGGCCAAAGAGCCGGCGCGTTCCTCGTAAGCTTTCTCAAGCCATTCGAAGGTTTTGTCCAGATCGCCCAAACCCAGGTAGATCATTGCCACGAAATACGATGAGATGTGCTGGCGCTTTAACAGTGACTCCAGTTGCGCGAGCATTTGACGGGCTTCGCGTTGTTTACCTCTGCGGGCATATGCATGACCGAGGTACGAGATAAAGGTTGGGACCGCCCCGGTCAGATTGATCGCTTTACGGAAAGACTCAATCGCGTCGTCGTACTTTTGCATCTGGATGTAGTTCATCCCCGCGTGCCAATGGGCAAAACCGAATTTCGGGTCCATCTCCATCACTTTGCGGCTCTGGACCAGGGCATCGTCGAAACGGCGCGCGAAGTAATACGCCCATCCCAGGCTCAGCTGGACGAAGAGCGAGAGAGGATCGAGTTCGAGAGCTCGTTGGCAGGACGCCAGGGCGGCTTCATGATTGCCAGTGGCTTTAAGGTAAAAACCATATCCATCATGCGCATTGGCATAGTTCGGGCTCAGTTCGATGGCGCGCTGATATTCGCGTTCGGCCGCGCCGAAATCCCAATCGAAGAGCAATTGGAAGAATCCCAACGAGCAATGCGCCTCGCCCAGAGTGTCATCGATCTCCAGCGCTTTCAAGGCGGCGGCCTTCGCTTTCGGATAGGTTTCGCGCGGCGGCTGGCCGCCGGTCGAGGAGGCCAGAAAAGCGTAGGAATCGGCCATTCCGGCATATGCCAGGGCGTAGTTCGGATCGAGATCGATCGCCAGTTGGAAATGCTCGATCCCCTTGCGGATCCAATCGGGCGTGCGTTTGTTATTATAGTAACGGCCCTTGAGATAGAGGTGATACGCTTCCGTATTATCTGTATAGCGTTTGATGAGCCGCTGTTTCTCTTCGCCGCTCAATCGCAACCGCAACTTGCGGCTGATCTCGCTGGAAATCTCTTCTTCCAGTTCAAAGATATCCTTCATCTGACGCCGATATTGCTCGCCCCAGAGCTGTGATTGTTTGGCGACATCGACCAGCTCGGTCTTGATGATCAGGGAATCTCCGAGTTGCAACACACGACCCGACAGCACGGCGCGCACGCCGAGCTCGATGCCCGCTTGTTGCGGATCGACCGCCTGGCCTTTATAGCGAAAGACGGTGCTGCGCGGGACCACGCGTAATTGCGGTAATTGTGACAGGCTGTTGATGATGCTCTCGGTGATCCCGTCACTGAGGTATTCCATGCTCGCATCATTGCTCGCATTGGCCAGCGGCAAAATGGCGAGCGAATCGATTGCTCGGCCGAGAGAACTGAACCGCGTGTTGGTCCGTTCGGCGATCAGCTGCAGCCTCTGCCATTCGTCGCTCTTAAATTCGACCGTGGCGGCATCGCCGATCTCGTCCGTGCGATTCGGCGCTTGAACCTGGCTGAGTTGAGCGAGTTGAAACTCAAAATCCAGTTGATTCTTGGCGCGCTTCAAATCGTTCAAGAAACTTTTGATCGTTTGATAACGTTCTTCAACATTTTTACGGAGGGCCTTGCCGAGACTCCATTCAAGTTCGGCGGGCGCGCCGGCGACAAACCGCGAGAGCGGCGCTGGTTCAGTGATCAGAATCGCGGCCAGGATGTCGCTCGAGGTCTCACCCTGAAAGGGCAGCCGGCCGGTAATCATCTCGTAGAGGACGACCCCCAGACTGAAGATGTCACTGCGCGCATCGACCTTCAATCCGCGTGCCTGTTCGGGCGACATGTAACTGACGGTGCCCATGACCGTCCCCGGATCTGTCGAAGCCCTGATCCTCGTCGCGGCTTCGGTATCGACCTTGGGATCTGACTTCTCGGTGAGCTTCGCCAGACCGAAATCTAAAACCTTGACATAACCATCGGGCCGCAACATGACATTCTCGGGTTTAATATCGCGATGCGTGATGCCCGCTTCATGGGCGGCTTGCAATGCCCCGGCGATTTGAACCGTAATCTCCAGCGCCTGGCTCAACCGCATGCCATCGCTCAACAAATAATGGCGGAGGGTCCGCCCTTCAATAAATTCAGTGGCAATGAAATGGATCCCCTCACTTTTGCCGATATCATAGATGGTGATGATGTTCGGATGGTTGAGCGCGCTCGCGGCCCGTGCTTCTTGTTCAAAGCGCGCGACTCGCGCCGCATCGCTCGTAAACTCAGCGGGCAGTATTTTGAGCGCAAGTTTGCGCCCTAAACGCGGGTCTTCGGCCAACCAAACTTCCCCCATCCCGCCGACGCCGAGCCTCTCAAGAATGCGGTAATTCGAAATGGTCGTATTGGGTGATACCGGATCCTGCATTTCGAGTTTCGAGTCTCAATCCTGTGATCTCTCACAACTCGGCGCGTCCGATTTCGCTGGCGCCTGCTGCTCGCGCCGGTCCAAAATGCAGACGCTGACTGTTGTCAACTAGATGCCGGAAACTTCATCCAGCCGCTGCTTTAAATAACGCTGGGACAGTTGATGATAGGCCTCCGCACTGTGTTCGACCGAACGTAAAGCCGCCCCCGAGAGCTCTTTTTTGACGATGGCTGGAGACCCGGCGGCAAGTGTTCGCGGAGGAATGATTGTTCCAGGAGTGACGACGCTGCCGGCGCCGATCATCGCCTGTTCACCGACGATGGCCTGGTGCAGGACGATGGCGCCCATGCCGACGACCGCGCCGGACTCAATCAGGCAACCTTCGAGCAATGCGCCGTGGCCGATGGTCACGTTCTCTTTGAGGATGGTCGGCAGCTCAGGCGTCGCATGAATCACGGAATTATCCTGGACGTTGCTGCCGCGACCAATGACAATGCGGCCTTCATCTCCGCGCAATGTGACGCCGTACCAGATGCTCGCGCCGTCGCCGATCTCGACATTGCCGATGATGGCCGCGGTCGGAGCGATGAAGACATCTTGACCAATCTTTGGGCGATTACCTTCGTACTCGAAAATCATCTCTTCACCAAACAATAGATTGTACACCGAGACCGACGGATCCTCGCAAATTAATCGGTTCTGATCCACTTTTCATCCGTTGACACGGTGTGCCATGCTCTTTTCTTTATCTTGCTTTTCGCGATCAATCCCCAAATTTTCACGAGCTTTAATGTAAAACTGCCGAAAATATCCGGACATCGACCAGCAGGACGAGATCACAACCAGCCATAAAAGACCGCGTCCGAGAGCATAAAAGAAGACACGCCAATCGAGCCAGTTGGTGTCGCCCGGGCCGAATAGATGCTCAAGCGCCGAATGCATTTCAGGGACGGTCCAGAAAGCGAAGATCGGAAAAGCCCTCGTCTCGACGGGCGGGGCGCCGTCCACTGAAGATGTAATGAGCAAGGCGATGGTCACGACCTGCGAGAACATTTTGATCTTACCCGCTTTCGACGCCGGGATCGCCCATCCCTCGGCGGCGGCGATCGAACGCAGCCCCGAGACGGCAAATTCACGGCCGACGATAATGACCACGGCCCAGGCGGGCGCCAGGCGATTCTCGACGAGCGAGATGAAAGCGGATGAGATGAGCAGCTTGTCCGCGATCGGATCCAGCAGAATGCCAAGACGAGAGACCTGTTGGCGTTTGCGCGCCAGCCAGCCATCGAGCACGTCCGTACAGGCCGCAAAGAGGAAGAGGCTGACACCGGCGAGATGTTGAGGCAATCCGACCCAATCCTCGGAAAACTTCGTGAGCAAGACCACCACCAACAGTGGGACGAGAAAAATGCGCAGGAGCGTGAGCAGATTCGGGAGATTCATATGAGTGCTATCGCGGATGCGGATTGCAGTTTGCAGATTGCGAATTGAATGATCCCAGACTCACAACGAAGAAAGTCCTGACCCTCGATTGTAAAAGCATCCTGATCAGGACCCAGGACTGAGGATGCTGAACTTAATCTGTCACTTCGACAGTGTCGATGATTCCAACGATCGCCGCGTCGACCGGCTTATCTTTCAAACCTTCAGCCAATCGTGCGCTGCTCCCGGAGACGACCAACACCTTTTCGCGAAAACCTGCCCCAACCGTATCGATCGCCACCAGATAATTGTTTTCGTCCTCACCCCGTAAAGTGATCGGGCGGACGAGCAGCAGTTTGTGGCCTTCAAGCCGTGGGTCTTTCCGTGTTGCGACGATGTTGCCGACAATGCGCCCAATGATCATTTCAGTCCTCAGTTCTGAGTCCTGAGCCCTGAGTTTGCCGGGGTTTGATCGATCCCAAGGACTCGGGAAATTCTACTTCTTGATCGCGACCGGAAGGTTTTCGTCAACTGAGGCGTGTGGCCGCGGGATGACGTGAACGCTGACAAGTTCGCCGACTCGACGCGCCGCCGCCGCCCCGGCGTCGGTTGCGGCCTTGACCGCCGCGACATCTCCGCGCACGATCGCCGTCACAAAACCAGCGCCGATCTTCTCATAACCGATGAGCGTGACATTTGCCGCTTTGACCATTGCGTCGGCGGCCTCGATCATCGCCACCAACCCCTTGGTCTCGATCATGCCAAGTGCTTCCATTTAATCGTCGCTCCTCTCGTTCTTCTTAATGATCTCATATAATAAGTCAACCAATTCAGATCGGGTCAAGGTAATCTGCTCGTCTCCATTGGTCCCAGCATGCTGGGCGCTGATTCCACAGACCTGCCCGGTTCGGGCCTCGGGCCGCAGCGCACCGTTGCGCTCGCGAATTTCGAAAAGCTTCTCGATCGCGCGATCCGGAATAGTATTTTCATTGCCGAGCGTGCGGGCAATGAAACTGATCCGGCAGGTATGCTCCAGAGTCTCCAATTTACCGAACGCCTTCTCAAGTGTGTCAGCATAGGCCACTGCGCCGTGATTGGCCATCAAAAGCGCGTCGTGATATTCCAGAAAAGGTTCGATCGCATCGGTCAACTCGCGGGTCGAGGGAGTTCCATATGCCGCTAATGGAACGCAACCGAGTGTCAAGATGACCTCCGATAAGATCGCCTTGTCCAATGACAGCCCGGCGACGGCAAAGGCGGTGGCGTGCGGCGGATGAGCATGCACCACCGCGTGAATATCAGGACGAGCCTGGTAAATCACGCGATGCATGGGCCATTCCGAAGAGACTTTGTAATCGGATGGCTCAAGCGGCTTCCCTTCCAGGTCAACCACGACCATCATCTCCGGCCTCATCCAGCCTTTGCTGACTCCGGAGGGCGTGGCAATTAAGCGATTGGGTCCAACCCGTGCGCTAATGTTGCCGTCACCGGCAACGAGCAACTCGCGAGAGTAACACCGCGTAGCGATCTCGACAATCTGTTCACGAACTTTCTGCTCGTCTATCATCTTATATAAATCGCCGGCCGATAGTTATTTTGGATAACTATCGACCAGCCATCACTGATCAATTGGTTTATCTTCCCGAGCCGTTCGTTCCGGTCTCGTAGCGCAGGAAGTCGCGATAATCGACGCTGACGCCATCCACGCTTGGATTGGCTAAAAAATAGGAGAGACTTTCCAGTGAAATTGTGAGATCGACCGTCTTGACCTTGACGCCCGGCTTCGGATTTAAATGCACCGGCGCAAAGTTCAACACGGCCTTGACTCCAGCCTCAGTGACCTCTTCCAACACCTTTTCAGCGGCGGCAGCGGGGACGGCAATGATGACAATATCGATCCCTTCGCTTTTGATCACTTCGCTCAATCTTTCAATGCTCAAAATCTCAAGACCGCTCCGAACCTGTGTTCCGATCTTGGAGGGATCATCATCGAACAACGCCGCAATTTCGAAACTGTGTTGATTGAAACCCTGATAATTTGCCAGCGCCAGCCCGAGATTGCCCAAACCGACGATGGCTATCGGATGCCTTTGGGTTAGTCCGAGAATCTTCAGCAAATGCTGACGCAAATCCTTAACGTAATAACCGACGCCTCGTACTCCAAATTCGCCGAAATATGCCAGATCCTTGCGGATCTGCGCCGAATTAAGATTGAACTGCTCGGCGAGGGCCTGTGATGAGATAGTCTCTACCCCAGCCACCGCGAGTTCGTTCAAACAACGCAAGTAGACCGAAAGTCGATTCGTAGTAAGCTCTGAAATCTTCTCTGTCTTCATGTAGTTACAGTATAAATTGCACACCCCGCTTACTTGGTAACCAACGATAGCTCAGGCGCGCAATGACTGTCAACTTAGGGTTCTGTAAGCCATTTTGTCTCAATGAAAACACAAATTGACACTGCGCAGATTGCTCCGTAAACTGGAATTTCATGAGATGTTGAGAGGGAGTAAAAGGCGCCGAAATTTATCGACCGGAGAAAGACTTGATCGCGTACATCACCGGAAAATTGCTTCAGAAACAGCCGAATTCGGTTCTTGTTGAGGCCGGCGGCGGTCTCGGTTATGAGCTGATTGTACCGCTTTCGACCTTTTACGATCTGGGCGATGTCGGCGCTGATGTTTCGTTGCGTGTCTACACCTATGTCCGTGAGGACGCGTTGCAACTCTACGGTTTCCGCACTGAGCGCGAGAAGAAGCTGTTTCTGCTCTTAATCGGCGTCTCCGGAATCGGTCCGAAATTGGCGATTACAGTCCTCTCGGGATTGAGTACGGAAGAATTGATCAAGGCGATCGGTTCCGGAGATCTCGCGAGATTGGTCAGCGTTCCGGGAATAGGTAAAAAGACGGCTGAGCGATTATTGGTTGAGGTCAAAGACAAGGTTGCGGCCCTCGCTCCGGGTGAATTCGACGAGCGATTGCGCGCCGGCGACCTGGGAAGCACCGGCGGCGCAATGCGCGAAGACCTCATCTCGGCCCTCATCAATCTGGGGTATCCGAAGGCTGTCGCGGAGAAAGCGATCACCAATGTCCTGAGAGAGAAGCCCGAGGCGAACTTTGAGACGACGCTCAAGCTCGCGTTGAGACAATTGGCTAAATAATTTCAATTTATGGCAAGTAAACAATCGACTGGCAATCCGGCTGAAGAGAACGAAACACGAATCATCGGCGGCGAGACGATGGAAGACGATCGACAAGTCGAACTTTCCCTTCGCCCTCAGATGCTGCGCGAATATATCGGCCAGAAGAAGGTCAAGGACAATCTCGGGATCTTCATCAAAGCCGCGCGCGCACGCAATGAGGCGTTGGACCATGTGCTGCTCAATGGCCCTCCGGGATTGGGCAAAACGACACTCGCCTTTGTGATCGCCCGCGAGATGGAGGCGCAGATCAAAACGACGGCCGGGCCGGTGATCGAAAAAGCAGGTGATCTGGCGGCCTTGCTCACCAATCTCAATGAAGGCGATGTGCTCTTCATCGACGAGATTCATCGCCTGCATCCGGCGATTGAAGAGATCCTCTATCCCGCCATGGAAGATTTCGAGCTCGACCTGATAATTGGACAAGGGCCGTCGGCACGCGCGGTCAAGCTCGATCTGCCGCGTTTCACTTTGATCGGCGCAACGACGCGCCCCGGTCTGATCACCGCGCCGCTGCGTGGGCGTTTCGGCATCAATTTTCACCTCGATTTTTACCCGGTCGAGGACCTCCAGATTATCGTCGAGCGCTCGGCATCTATCCTCGGCGCGAAGACGGACGACGCCGGCGCGCGGGCGATCGCCCAGCGCTCACGCGGTACTCCGCGAATCGCCAATCGGCTGCTGCGTCGAGTGCGCGACTATGCCGAAGTCGAATATGACGGCACCATCACCGCCGAGGTGGCAACTGACGCGCTCAATCGAATGGAAGTCGATCGTTATGGATTGGACGAGGTTGACCGCAAACTGCTCACGACGATCATCGAAAAATTTAACGGCGGCCCCGTCGGCGTCGGCACGATCTCGGCAGCCATCAGCGAAGAGAAAGAAGCGATCGAAGAGATTTACGAGCCGTACTTGATCCAAATCGGATTTTTGAATCGCACCCCGCGCGGACGCGTCGTGACGCCTGCTGCATACCAACATCTCGGCCTTAACTGGAGCATTAATCCGACCGATCAACAAAAAGATTTGTTTCGGTAGTCACGGCGCGCTATATTTCCGGCTGCTGTCCACGGCTATGCATATCTCTGAGTTCGATTACGAATTACCCCCCGCATTAATCGCACAAGAGCCGCTTGCCGAGCGGGACCGTTCGCGCATGCTGATCGTTGATCGAGCAAGGAAGACCTGGCGCGATGGGCTGTTCATTGAATTTCCGAATTTTTTCAATGAAGGCGACGTCATCGTCATCAACAATACGCGAGTTTTTCCCGCAAGATTGACCGGTTATCGCATTCTGAGAGATGAGTCCGGTGAACGGCGCGGCGCGCGAGTCGAAGTCTTGTTGCTTCACCCGGTTGATCATGCCCCCAATGAATGGAAGGTCGTGGCCAAACCCGGCAGGGCTTTACGAGCAGGGGCGCAGATTGAATTTGGAAATGGACGCATGCGCGGAATCGTCACGGCCGTCCTCGAAGAAGGCCAGCGGCAGATCCGTTTTGAGTTCCAGGGAGATTTCGATCGGATCGTCGATGAGATCGGCAACACGCCGCTGCCTCCCTATCTCAAGAGAGAGGGAACTGATCATGATCAACGACCGGACAAGGAACGTTATCAAACGCTTTATGCCAGCCGGCGCGGCGCAATCGCGGCGCCAACGGCCGGATTGCATTTCACGCCGCGCATCTTTGAAGAATTGAACGAACGAGGCGTGCGGGTTTTGGAAATTACGCATCACGTCGGGTATGCGACTTTTCAACCGGTGCGAGTTGAACAAATTGAAGAACACCGCATTCTGCCGGAAACTTATGAGATCGGCCAAAAGGCGGCGGAATCTCTCAACGCCGCCCGGCAGAATGGCAATCGGATCATTGCTGTCGGGACAACGACTGTGCGCGCTCTGGAGAGCGCCACAGGATCTGATGGAAAAATTCGAATTGGACGTCGTCACACCGAATTGTTTATTTACCCCAGCTATCAATTTCGGACGATCGACGCGCTGCTGACCAATTTTCATTTGCCCCAATCGTCTCTGCTCATGCTCGTCTCTGCTTTTGCAGAACGCGAATTGATATTGAACGCTTATCGTCATGCCGTCGCCGAAAAATATCGGTTTTATAGTTTTGGTGATTGTATGCTACTGATATAGTTTCAAGTTCCGGGTTCAGTAGTTGAATTCGAGGCAAGTCCTTATAGTTCTATGCGGGCCATTAACTACAATACACCTAGAGCATTCAAAGGCTTCCTGCGCCCGCTGCTGCTCTCTGATCTGAACGAGTTGTGGCAGTTGGATTTACGTTGTTTTGTCGATGGCGAAGCTTACGAACGCGAAACCTTCCGCTACCTTCTCTCGAACCCCAATACGATCGCGCGACAGATCAGGTCTGAATACAACGAGATGAGCGCATTTGCCATCGCCGTCGTCGAATCCGATGGGGTCGGCCACATCACAACGATCGGTGTCGCGCCGGAATACCGGCGCCGCGGACTCGCCAGACTGATGTTGCACGAAATCGAACGAAGCTTTATGGCACGCGGCGTAATTACAGTACGATTGGAAGTTCGAGTCGGCAACGAAGCCGCACAAAGACTCTATGAACAGCTCGGATACGTCGTCGTTCAACGAATGGGCAGATACTATTCGAATGGAGACGATGGATATCTGATGGTTAAATCATTAGAAACATAGGACTAATCGGCTGAAAGCCGAGATCGATCCTTTAAAAATATTTTACAGCCGATTAACTCTACTTTTATCAATAACTTCCATTTTCCTTTTTCAAATTGTTCATCCCGCCTCCACAGATCAGCTTGCGATCACGAAAAAATCACTACATAATTCTAATTTCTTCCTCCGGACAAATTTGACATCATTTCGCTAATCTGCTATAAGACAATCACTTAGCGGATACGTAGGCTGATTGCCTGAGAACTTAGTCCTTTTTTTTAGCAAGGAAGCTCATATGAGGGAATCACTCTCTAGAAGCCCAAAAACAAAAGCAAAGGTCAAGGTAAAAGTTCCGGCTACGGCGACCAGATCTAGATCTACATCGAAATCTGGGCGCAAAGCTTCCTCATCAACTCGTAACAAACCAACGATTAAGAAACTAGTCAAAGCTAAACCAGTGAAGGCGTCTAAGCCCACTAAGAAAGCGGCCGCTATCAAGAAGGTAGTGGCCAAGCGGGTGAAAGCTGTCTCAAAGAGAGTCGCCAAAGCTCCGGCTAAGACCGGAAAGGCCTCTTCTACGCCGAAACTCAAAGCGAAAGCGAAAGTTGTCCCGAAGGTCAAATCGGCGAGCAAGCTTCAACATGCGGCAAAGATCAGGACTCAGAAGATTCAGCCAAAAGGGAGAAGCAAGGTGCAGATCCCATTGGTTGTCAGTCCGCCGCCATTGTCTGTTGACACTCCGCGTCGTCAGGTCTCGATGACCGCCATGCGCGCTTTCGATCAAGCTGTCAAAGTCTTTAATCGTCGTCAATTTGCCGAAGCGAAGACCATGTTTGAAAGTTTGCAGACGCGATTTCCCAATGAGATGGAGATCATCGCCCGCACACAAACTTACATTCAGGTCTGTAACCAGAAACTTGACAATACGCCTTCAGCGCCTTGCAACGCTGAGGAGTTCTATGATCGCGGCGTGTTTGCATTGAACATTGGCGATTTCCCGCAGGCCCGAGCACTCTTCGAGAAGGCTTTGCGGCTGCGCCCGGATGAAGCGCACTTGCTCTATTCACTCGCCGCCACGCATGCGCAGACCGGCTCGCTCGATCAGGCGCTCGACTATCTGAAACGCTCGATCCAGATCCAACCACGGTTCCGGAATCAAGCCCTCAACGATACCGACTTTTCCGGACTGCGAGAAAATAAGCAGTTTCTCGAATTGTTGGGCTTAACTTCGCCATTCGAGCGGCTTGAGGCAAGAATCGAGCGGCTTGAGTCAAGAAGGTGAGGGAAGAACGCCAGAAAAGTGAAAGAGACCAAAAAGGTGAAATCTTTCGTGGTAGCTTCGCCTCTTTGGTCTCTTTTGTGTTCTGATCGTAATTTCAATCCATTCGATTAACCTGATCAGAGTAAAGGCAAATGGTGATCGGCGAGCAGGCGCCGGACATCTTCTCTAATGCTCGGCAAAAGCCCGTAAAGTGAATCTCCTGGGCATTCCGTGGGACGAGGCCCGTCCCGATGGCCGGAGACGACATTGAGGTCGAGCTGCGATGCCGCGTGAAATAAGACGCCGGACGGATCCAGATCGCGCTGATCACATTTCCAGGCGAGTATCCGTTTGAGACTGGCGAGGGCCTCCTCAGATGGAGCAACCGTCACGAATGTGCCGATCATAGACACGCCCATCGTGCCATGATTAACGCTGCTGAAATGAGCGCCCATCACGTTGTCTCCGCCGGCGCGCCCTTCGTAGATCACTCCATTCGGATCGATCAAATAGTTGTAGCCCACATCGGCATATCCCCTCTCCAGGACGTGGAAGTTCCAGATCCCACGCACAACCGCTGCCCAGTCCGTTGAATCATTGTCATTAACAGTGTGATGCACAATCAGATGGGTGACGGTAGTGTAGGACAAAT
>Ga0081539_10001025_pt1 | contig 51459 bp, 47 predicted proteins | sample TabmetS4T2R2_FD_71023 | JGI IMG/M metagenome (GOLD analysis project Ga0081539, IMG submission 71023) | Tabebuia heterophylla rhizosphere microbial communities from the University of Puerto Rico - S4T2R2 | ecosystem: Host-associated > Plants > Roots > Rhizosphere ... | reverse complement strand
CCCCCCCTGACGATGTGCCCCGGGGCCCGCGCCAGCCGGGGGCCGCCGCTCCCGCCGGAGACCGCTGCGGCCGGCGGCTCGCGGGGCGAGCCGAAATCCCCGGCCTCCGCTGCCACCTCCGCGCGGCAAGCCCACCCGTCCGAGGCGACCGCGAGCAGACGCGAAAGGGGGGCCCACAGGCTCAGTGGTGCAGAAGGCACGTTATGGAGCCCCCATAACGTGCCTTCTGCACCACTGAGCGCGGAGGTGGCAGCGGGGGCCGGGGGGTTCGGCTCGCTCCAGCGGGCCGTCGGGCGTGAAGCGGAATCGAAGCGGTTTCGAAGTGGATCGTCCTACCGTCGCTGCGGCTCCGGAGCCACTCCTGCCCATCGATCGAGTATGGAGTAACAGACCATGGCCAAGCAGCTCGTATGGCGCCTGCGTCACGTGTTGGCTGTCGCGGTCGTCGCGCTCGGCAGCCTGCTTGTCGCACCGCAGGCGGCGCAGGCGACCCCGTTTCCCGAGTTCTACCTGGCGGACAGCGCCGGGCACGCGTACTGCTTCGTGTCCAACTTCGACAACTACCCGGAGCACCGGTCGCGGGTGCACTGGGGGATGAACCGGCTGGACGACCAGACCCAGATGACCGCCATCTTCGAGAGCTGCGCCCCGGGCACGGACATCTGGTTCTCCCGCGTCGACCTGCCCGCGGGCGAGCGGGGCAAGACAAGCTGCCAGCGGTGGCTGAGCGGCGGCCGGTGCGACTCCAGCGTGATCTGGATCGACTTCATCGAGATCAACGAGGGGCCGTGGGACGTCGAGGACCAGCAGAAGACGGTGGTCCACGAGATCGGCCACTCGATCGGCCTGGGCCACCACTCGTCCGGCGGCGACTACGCCCACGACTGCGCCATGATGCTCGGCCAGATCCCGAGCACGGAGCTGAAGTGGCGCTCCTTCCACTCGCACGACGTCGGCCACATCAACGCGCAGTACTGAGCGGAGGCAACCAGAATGAAGAAGACCATGCTCCTGGCCGCCGTCGCGCTCGCCGCGCTGGCCACCGGATGCGCCGCCGCGAACGCGGCCGGTGCGGGCGGCGCGGGCTCGGCCCGTGAGCTGACCGTGCTGGCCGGTCGCGACATCGAGGGAGACTACGAGCCGCTCAAGTCGCCACAGGAGGCCGTCGGCAAGGGTGACCTGATCGTCGAGGGCACGCTCGTCGAGATCCGCGACGGCATCGAGATCAGGTATCCCAACCCGGCGCAGACCAAGCAGGAGGCGGGCGGGTTCGCCACCTTCGTCGTCGCGGTCGACAAGGTGCTCGACGGCGACGCCGGCAAAGTCGTCGACGGGAAGGTCTACATCACCGTGCGGAAGGGCACCCGGACCACTCCCAAGCAGCTCAACGCGGTGAACCCGCAGGCCAAGGTCGTCGCCGTCCTGGACGACATCACCACGTGGCGGCCCGTGCCGGAGGCGACGGTCGTCCGGCCGGACACCATCCCGGCGGCGGGCCCGCTGTACTACGCCTACCACGACGGGTTCTGGCTGCAGGGCGCGCGCGACGAGCAGATGTACGGCATCGACGTCGACTACGCCGAGCTGGCTCCGGCCTGGGGCGGCGTGAGCGAGGTCGAGGGCGTCTCCGCCACCTTGACGAAGGCGGCCACCGGCGGCTAAGGGTCGCACCACGAGCCGTGGCTCCCCGGGCGGTCCCCGGGGAGCCACGTCCATCCTGGACGCCCCCCGCGCGGCGCCCGGCCCTGGCATGATCGACCGGGAGCCGGGGGGAGGGGCGTTTGCGCTATCAGATCCTGGGACCTATCGCGGCCCGCAGCGGCGCCGACGAGCTGCCACTGGGCGGGCCCAAGCCGAAGGCCGTGCTGGCCGCGCTGCTGCTGAGCGCCAACCGGGTGGTGTCGGAGGAGCGCCTTGTCGCGCTCGTGTGGGGTGACGACCCGCCACCCTCCGTGCGGGGGCAGCTCCAAGTGCACGTGTCCGGGCTGCGCAAGCTCCTCGGCGCCACCGTGATCGCCCGCCGCCCGCCCGGGTACCTCATCGAGGTACCCCCTGGGCAGCTGGACCTCGACGAGGTCGACGCCGCCGTCGCTCAGGCCCGGGACGACGCGGTGGCGGGCCGGCCGGATGCGGCGGCGGCCGGCTTGCGCGCGGCGCTGGCGCTGTGGCCGGGGCCGGTGTTGGGTGGCGCGACCGAGCCGCTGCTCGCGCGGGAGGGTCCCGGCCTGCGGGAGCGGCGGGTGAGCCTGCTGGAGGAGCTCTACGACGCCGAGCTCGCGGCCGGGCGGCACGACCACGTGGTCGGCGAGCTGCGCGGCGCGGTGCGCGAAAATCCCTTCCGAGAACGGCTACACGCCCAGCTCATGCTCGCCCTGTTTCGGTCCGGGCGGACGGCCGAGGCGCTCGACGTCTACGCGGATGTGCGCGAGCGGCTGGCCGCCGACCTGGGCACCGAGCCCGGGCCGCTGCTGCGCGACGCGCACCTGCGCATCCTGCGCGGCGGCGACGACCGCGGCCCGGCGGGCGTAACGGTGCCCCGGCAGCTTCCGACCGACCTACCCACGTTCGCCGGCCGCGCGGCCGAGCTGTCCATGTTGGACGAGCTGTTGCGGCGGACCGGGGGAGTGCGGATCGCGACGATCGTCGGGACCGCCGGCGTCGGCAAGACCGCGCTCGCGGTGCGGTGGGCACACCAGGCCCGCGACCGCTTCCCCGACGGCCAGCTGTACGTCAACCTGCGCGGCTTCGACCCCACCGGCTCGGCGATGGCGACCGCCGACGCGGTGCGCGCGCTGCTCGACGCGCTATCGGTGCCCGCGGACCGGATTCCGGCCAGCCACGACGCGCAGATCGGGCTCTACCGCAGCACGCTGGCCGACCGGCGGGTCCTGATCGTGCTCGACAACGCCCGCGACGCCGAGCAGGTGCGCCCGCTGCTGCCCGCCACCCCCGGCTGCCTGGCGATCGTCACCAGCCGGGCAGACCTGACCAGCCTCGTCGTCGCGGAGAGCGCCCAGCCGCTACCGCTGGACCTGCTCACCGCCGAGGAGGCGCGAGAGCTGCTCGCGCGGCGGCTCGGCGCCGACCGGCTCGACCGCGAGCCCGAGGCCGTCGACGAGATCATCGCCAGGTCGGCCCGCCTGCCGCTCGCGCTCGCGATCGTCGCGGCGCGCGCCGCCTCCCGCCCCGGCTTCCCGCTGCGCGCCACCGCGGCCACACTGTCCGCACTGGACGGTTTCGACGGCGGCGCGCCGGTCACCGACGTGCGGTCCATCCTCGCTACCTCCTACCGCCTCCTCGGCCCCACCACCGCCCGGGTCTTCCGGCTGCTCGGCGTCCACCCGGGCCCGGACGTCACCGCCGCCGCGACGGCCAGTCTCGCCGGGCTGCCGGTGGAGCAGGCCCGGCGCGCGCTCACCGAGCTGTGCCGCGCACACCTGCTCACGGAGCACACCCCCGGGCGGTACACGCTGCACGACCTGCTCCGCGAGTACGCCGCCGAGCTGGCCGCGCGCGACGACGAGGACGACGACCGCGAGGCCGCGCTGCACCGGACCCTCGACCACTATCTGCACACCGCCCGAGCCGCCGACCGGCTGCTCATCCCGCAGCGTGACGCGATCGAGCTGGCCGCCCCGCGCGACGGCGTGACCCCGGAGGCCCTGGCCGACCCGCCGAGCGCGCTGGCGTGGTTTCGCGCCGAGCAGCTCGTGCTTGTCGAGCTCGTGCGGCGCGCGCCCGCCAGCTGCGACGACCGCGTCTGGCGGCTCGCCTGGACGCTTGTCACGTTCTTCGACCGGCAGGGCCACTGGGACGACTTCACCGCCACCCACAACGCCGCCCTGGAAGCCGCCCGCCGCCTCGCCGACCCGGTCGCGCAGGCGCATACGCACCGCAACCTCGGCCGCGTGTACGGGCGGCTGGGCCGCCTCGACGACGCGTGCTTCCACCTCGGCGAGGCGCTGGACTGGTATACGGCGACAGGCGACCGGACCGGCCTTGCCCACGTGCACGGAAACCTGTCGTGGGTGCTGGAGCGGCAGCGTCGCCACGCGGAGGCGCTCGGCCACGCCAACGAGGCGCTCCGCCTGCACCAGGAAGCCGGCGACAAGGCCATGCAGGCCAACGCCCGCAACACGGTCGGGTGGCTGCACGCGCTGCTGGGCGAGCACGAGCAGGCCCTGGAGCAGTGCGAGCAGGCGCTGACTCTGCTGCAGGCGATCGACGACCGGTTCGGCGAGGCCGTCACCTGGGACAGCCTCGGATACATCCACCACGGGCGCGGCGACCACACGCGGGCGGTCGAGGCGTACGAGCGGTCGCTCACGCTCTTCCGCGAGGCCGGTGACCGCCGTAACGAGGCCACGACGCTGGCCAACCTCGGCGACACCCACCACGCCGCGGGCCGTCCCGAGGCGGCGAGGCGGGCGTGGCGGCGGGCCGTCGACATCCTCGACGAGTTCGGCCACGCCGCCGCGGATGAGATCCGCGCCAAACTGCGTCGGGGTGGGAGCGCTGGCGCCGCCGCCCCGTGACCGGTCATCGGGAGGCCTGATCCTGTCCTTCGCGGCCGAGCAGGTCGCCCAAGCACTGACCTGACCGAACGGGGAGTCTGCTGTGGACGACAGTCCTACTCGCCGGCCCGAAGCCCTGCCGGCCATCCTCGCCGCCTCCACCGCACGCGGGTTCGCCATGGCATGTGAGGAACGGACCGGCTCGCTGCTGGCCACCCTCGCCGCGTCCAAGCCAGGCGGGCGGCTGCTCGAACTCGGCACAGGCACCGGAGCCGGCGCAGCCTGGCTGCTCGACGGCGCCGACGCCACCGCGAGCCTGACCACCGTCGAGGTCGACCCGGACGTACAAGCCATCGCGGTCCAGCACCTCGCCACCGACCCACGCATCACCTTCGCCACCGCCGACGCCGATCAGTGGCTGTCCACATACGACGGTGAACCCTTCGACCTGGCGTTCGTGGATTGCCGCCCAGGCAAGTTCCATCGCCTGGACGACCTGCTCGACCTGCTCAAGCCCGGCGGGCTTTACGTCGGCGACGACCTCCTGCCTCAGCCCACCTGGCCGGGGAAACACGAGGCTCGTGTCGCTGCTTTCCTCGTAGACCTACCCCACGTGGCGTGACTGCGGTCCACCACGTTGGCTTGGGCCTCCGGGCTGGTCGTTGGCGTGCGGGTCTGACGGCCGGGGTTGCGGGCGTGTTGCCGGTGGGCTCGGTGGGACGTCGGAGCCGGCAGGTGGACGTATCAGGCCGGTGTTTCGTTCGTCATGTGACGTGGGGACGGTTCCACATGATCCGTTTCGGTGTATATCGGATTTGTCGGAAAGTAGCCTGAGGAGGCTGGGCGTCACAGGCGGGCCCGGGGGGTCGGGCAGGCGTGTCGGAGGGGGAGCTATGGAAAGCGCAGAGGGGCTCAGGTCGAGGTTTTCCGGGCAGCTGATCTTGCCCGACGACCCGGGTTACGACGAGGCTCGTGCCATCTTCAACGCGATGGTCGACAAGCGGCCGGCGGTGATCGCCCGCTGCGCGAGCACCGCGGACGTGGCCGCGTCGGTGCGCTTCGCCCGCGAAAACGACCTGGAGGTCGCGGTGCGTTCGGGCGGGCACAGCGCGGCCGGCCTGAGTTCGTGTGACGGCGGGATCCTGATCGATCTTGCCGGGCTGAAGCAGGTCGGCGTCGACCCGGCCGCCAGGACGGCGCGGGTGGGCGGCGGCGTGTTGTGGGGTGAGTTCGACGCGGCGACCCAGCAGCACGGCCTGCACACGCCCGGCGGCCGCGTCACGACCACCGGGGTCGGTGGCTTCACCACCGGAGGCGGATACGGCTGGACCTCCTCGAAGTTCGGCCTGACCTGCGACAACCTGATCTCCGCGCGGGTGGTGCTCGCCGACGGCTCCGACGTCGTCGCGAGCGAGCGGGAAAACGCGGACCTCTTCTGGGGTATCCGTGGCGGCGGCGGCAACTTCGGCGTGGTGACCGAGTTCGAGTTCCGCCTGTACGAGCTGGGGCCCATCGTGCTCGCCGGGCTCGCGCTGTGGCCGGTCGACCGTGCCCCGGAGGTGCTGCGCGGCTGGCGGGACTATGTGGACAGTGCGCCGGACGAGCTGTCCACCGCGATGGTGGTGCTCACCGCGCCGCCCGAAGACTTCGTGCCGGACCACCTCAAGGGGCAGCCGGCGCTCGGTATGGCCGCGATGTGGGTCGGCGACCCGGCCGAAGGCGAACGCCACGTAGCGCCGCTGAAGCTTCTGGGGCCGCAGGTCGACCTGGTCCAGCCGATGCCGTACACGGCGTTCCAGGCCATGCTCGACCCCAGCGCGCCGAAGGGGTTCCGAAACTACTGGCGCGGGGAGTACATGAACCGGCTCGACGACGAGGCGATCGACACGTTCGTCGCCCACGCGCCGGGCGTGACCGCGGCCGGGCCGCCGTTCAGCCAGATGATCATGTTCCGCATCGGGCAGGGTGTCACCGCTGTGGCGGACGAGGCGACCGCCTTCTCGCACCGCGACGCCAACTACCTGTTCCACCCGATCTCGGTGTGGCCGGATCCGGCCGACGACGGGCGCGTCATCGCCGCCAACCGCGCCTTCGCCGCGGCGATGGAGCCGTTCGGCACCGGCGCCCCATACCTCAACTTCACGGCCGACACCGACCGGGTCCGCGACGGCTACGGCGAGCGGAAGTACGCGCGACTCGTGGCGCTCAAGGACAGGTACGACCCGGACAACGTCTTCCACCGCAACCAGAACATCAAGCCGAGCGAGCCGGCCCACGCCTGAAAGCGTGTGCCTTCACGCCTTGCGGCTCGGCCTGGGCCCGTCCAACCCCCAGGCGATGATCTGGTTGGGCGTGATCGTGATGATCTGCCGGGACAAGCCTGGCACCGGAGGTTCATGATCCGTCCGCGCGACCGCCGAGCCCCGGATCTCGATGCCGCGCGGCGTCCATGGGTCCACCGAGGCGAGGTCGTCCACGACGAGGGACACGGTGCTGCCCTTCTGGACGTTCCTGAACTTCTTGGTGGCACCCAGGGCGCCGCCGCCGATCGTGATCGTGCCCGCGTCGGCGTTCACGAAGAAGTTCACGGGGTTGTTCTGCACCTGACCAGCCGGCGAGACGGTGGCCAGGCGACCGATGCGCTGGCTGGTCAGGTAGTCGAGTTCGGCCTGGGTGAAGATCATGCGAACCAGCATGCCTTGCCTCCGGCGCCGCCGCCCATCCGGCCCCGACGAGCGGAGGGCCGGTGAATCGACAACGTTGTAAGGGCCACGCGATCGACGACGGACATCGCGACCGCCGACAACCCGAGGGTTATCAGGGGCGGCGATGTCCGCCGTGACGATGCGCTCAGTACTTGTCGGTGCAGGTCAACCTCTGGTTGCTGTCTTCACGGACGCACGCCCAGGCCTCCAGGTTCGCGTCGTTCACCATTCTGGTGTGTACCGCGGTGGCTCCGGCTGGGACGGTTTCCGGGAAGTTCGCGCCGTTGCTGCTGTGCACCCGCACCCGGTCGCCGGGGTCCGCGCTGTCGATCCGGGCCCAGGCGGCACGGCACGACGGGCTGTAGCGAAGTCGCACCAGGATCCCTTCCGGGGTCCGGATGCTGAACCGCTTGCCGGAGACGGAGGGTGTGTAGGCGTCGTCGTTGCAGTTGGTGGCGGATGGGCTCAGCCCGGTGCAGCTGCTGGCGTAGCACGTCGCCAGGGTGGTGACGGGCTCCGCCGCCGCCGGCGTCGCCAGCAGCGCCGTGAGACCGGCGCAGAGGAGCGACACGGCCGCCACGATGCCGGCCAGCCGCCGCATTCGCGGGTGGTTCTTCCTCGTCATCGGTGCCTCCCTTCCTGCCGCGGTACGGGTTCCGCGGCCTCGGTTGGCTCCACCGTCGTCCGCGGCGCTGGCATGGGTCTGGCGCGGCCCTGGCGCCGGAGGCTTGACCTGGTTCTTACAGTCGCTTGACCCGGTGGCGGCGGGTCGCCATCCTTACCCAATGTGATTGACCGCTACCGATTGCCTGAAGCGCAGCCGGCGGGTGAGAAGATCAACGAGTCAGAGGAGACCGAATACCGGATCCTCGGTCCGATCGAGGTGCTGCGGAGCGGGCGGCCGGTCCCGCTCGCCGCACCAAGGCAGCGGGCGCTCCTGGCGGCGCTGCTGCTGGAGGCCAACCGCGTGGTGTCGGTGGATCGGCTGACCGAGCTGCTCTGGGGCGAGTCGCCGCCGGCACAGGCCCGAAACACGATCCAGTCGCTGGTCCTGCGACTGCGCCGGGCACTGACCGCGACCGGCCCGACGGGCGGCGGCGAGGTGCTTGTCACGCGGCGACCGGGCTACCTGCTGCGGGTCGCGCCGGGCCAGCTCGACCTGGCCCGTTTCGAGCGGCTGTACGCGTCCGGCCGGGCCGCGCTGGCAGACGGGACACCGGGAGCGGCGGCCCGCCTGCTCCGGGAGGCGTTGGCGCTGTGGCGGGGCGAGCCGCTCGCCGACGTCGCCGGCGTGGGGCTGAGTGAGGTGGAGGCGCCTCGCCTGCGGGAGTTACACCTTCAGGCGCTCGAACGGCGCATCGAGGCCGATCTCCAGCTCGGCCACCACGGCGACCTGATCGCCGAGCTACCCGCCCTCATCGCCGAGCATCCACTGCGCGAACGCCTCTACGGCCAGCTGATGCTCGCGCTGTACAAGGCGGGCCGGCAGGCCGAGGCGCTGGAGGTGTTTCACGCACTGCGCGGCAGGCTGGTCGATGAGATAGGCGTCGACCCCGGGGCCGAGCTGCGAGGCATCCATCAGGCGATACTGCGCGGCGAGGTCGATCATCCACCGCCCGCGCTCGTGGCGGCGCCGGCACCGCACCGCCCGCCCGCGCAGCTCCCGCTCGACGTGCTCGGCTTCGCCGGCCGCGGCAGCGAGCTCGCCCAGCTCGACACGATCCTGGCGGAGGCCGGCAAGCAGGCCGCGGCGGCGCTCATCTCGGCCCTTTCGGGTACAGCCGGCGTCGGCAAGACCGCGTTGGCGGTGCACTGGGCCCACCGGGTGCGCGAGAAGTTTCCCGACGGGCAGCTCTACGTCAACCTGCGGGGCTTCGACCCAGGCGGGTCGGTGATGAGCCCGGCCGAAGCGGTCCGCGGCTTCCTTGACGCGTTCGCGGTCGCCCCGCAGCGCATCCCGGACAGCTTCGACGCGCAGGCCGCCCTGTACCGCAGCCTGCTGGCCGGCAAGCGGGTGCTGGTCCTGCTGGACAACGCCCGCGACGCCGAGCAGGTCCGACCGCTGCTGCCCGGCGCGCCCGGCTGCGTCGCGCTGGTGACCAGCCGCAGCCACCTGTCCGGGCTTGTCGCGACCGTCGGCGCCCGCTCCGTCACGCTCGGACTGCTCTCTCTCGACGAGTCCCGCGAAATGCTCGGCAACCGGCTCGGCGTACACCGGGTGGCGGCCGAACCGGCCGCGACGGAAGAGATCATCGCCCGGTCCGCGCGGCTGCCCCTGGCATTGGCGATCGTGGCCGCCCGAGCCACCACCCATCCCGGCTTCACCCTCGCCACCCTGGCCGCCGAGCTGCACCGGGCCCGCACGTTCCTCGACGCGTTCGCGGGGGAGGACCCGGTCACCAACGTGCGGGCGGTGTTCTCCTGGTCGTACCACACGCTGAGCCCGGCGGCCGCCCGGCTGTTTCGGCTGCTGGGGCTGCACCCCGGGCCGGATGTCGGGATGGCCGCGGCAGCCAGCCTGGCCGGCCTCCCGCCCGAGCGCGTGCGCCCCGCGCTGGCCGAGCTGACCCGCGCGCATCTGCTCACCGAACACGCCCCCGACCGGTTCGCCTTCCACGACCTGCTGCGCGCCTACGCCACCGAACTGACCAACACTCGCGACACCGACGACGAGCGGCGCGTCGCCGCCAACCGGGTCCTCGACCACTACCTGCACAGCGCCCACGGTGCAAACCGGCTGCTGCTCCACCCGCACCTCGAACCGATCGCCGTGACCCCGGCACACGCCGGCGTGACGCCCGAGGAGCTCGCCGACCACCGGGCGGCTCTGGCCTGGTTCACCGTCGAGTACCCCGTCCTGCTCGCGGCCATCCGGCAAGCCGGCGCCGCCGGGTTCGACACGCATTGCTGGCAGCTGGCCTGGACCCTCATCCCGTTTCTCAACCGACGCGGGCTGTGGCAGGTCCAGGCCGCCACCCAACAGGCCGCCCTCGACGCCGCTCGACGCCGGACCGACCTGGCCGGGCAGGCCCAGTCGCACCGGGGTCTCGGCGGCGCCTACATCCAACTGGCCCGCCACGACGACGCGAACACCGAGTTTCTCCAGGCACTCGACCTGTTTCGGCGGCTGGCCGACCCCAACGGCCAGGCCAGCGCGCACTTCGGCCTCGGCGCGCTGTGCGGGCGGCGGGGCCGGCACCGAGATGCGCTCGGCCACGCCCAGCACGCACTCGACCTGCACCGGTCCGCCGGCCACCGGGCCGGTCAGGCCAGCGCCCTCAACACGATCGGCTGGTACCACGCTCAGCTCGGTGACCACCGGCAGGCGCTCGCCCACTGCCAGCAGGCCCTCAGCCTGCATTCGGAGGTAGGCGACCGGCACGGTGAAGCCATCACCTGGGACAGCCTCGGCTACGCGCATCACCAACTAGGCGACCACCAGCAGGCCATCACCTGCTACGAGCAGGCCGTCGACCTGTTGCGCGAACTCGACGACCGGTACACCCAGGCGGACACGCTCACCCACCTCGGCGACGCCCATCGTGCCGCCGGGGACCTCGACGCCGCCCGCACCGCCTGGCACGAGGCGCTGGCCCTCCTCGACGGGCTCGAGCACCCGGACGCCGCTCAGGTCCGCGCCAGGCTTCACCGTTTCGCCCAGCCGCGGCGTGCCCCTACCACCAGCGCCTGACGCCGCTCAACACTTCGGCGGAATGGTCGTCGGCGAGTTCGGCGACGTGGGGCACGGCTTCTTTTTCTTCTTCTTCAGTACCTTCGCCGGAGCGATCGCCAGGTGTGTCGACTGCTGCGTCGCGGCGGACCCGGAGACCAGGCCCACGGCCCGCACACCGGCGGTCGGCACCACGAGCGCCGCCGTCACCACCATCCCGAACACCGCCGCCAGCCGGCCCAAGCGTGACCTCATGCCGTTCTCCTTCCGAACTTCGGCTGGATGAGTAACCCGCACCGACAGGCTCCCATCGGCGACTGGCGCGGCGCTGGCGCGGCTCACCCCGCCGACGGTTGGTCGCGGTGGGCTTGTCCCGCGGACGTGGCAGCGGAGGTCGGGGATCCCGGCGAGCGCCAGCTCGCCGCCGACCTGCGCGGTCTCCGGCGGGAGCAGCGGTCCGCAGCTGACGGCGAGCCGGGAAATCTAGGGTTTCCAGGCTGTTGTGGCCGTCGGCACCGGGCCGGATCTGATTTCGGGATGTACCACAGCAACCGCGGGCTCATGACGCGCCGCCGTGCTGATCGGCCCACCGCGCGGCGATCGCTCTCGCGTCGCCCAGGCGCGACTCCGGCACGGCCAGCGGTGGTGTCGCCACCCGCGCACCCAACTCGGCGAGCACGTCACCGAGGGCCGATGCCGCCGCGTCCGCGTGCGCCGGGGCGGCGGCCACGGCGACCGGTATGGCGGTCACGCCGGCCAGCTCCCGGTGTCCGAACTGGTCCAGGAACACCTTCAACAGCCCGGTGTAGCTGCCCTTGTACGCGGGCGTCGCCACGATGAGCAGCCGCGCCGACCGCACCGCGGCGAACGGGTCGGGCCCAGAATCCGTCCCGTACGCCGGCTCCGGGCCGAAGGACACCCCGACGACCTCGGCGAGCTCCACGACGCGGGCACTGTGGAGCGGCTGTCCCAGGCGGGCCAGCAGCGCCTCGGCCACCGCTTCGGCCAGTCCTCGGGTGCGCGAACCCGCACGCGGGTTGCCGACAAGGACGACGGTGGTCATCGCGACGCGACCAGCGGCCGTTGGGTGAACTGGTTGGCCGGGCGGGACAGTCCATAGTGGTCGCGCAGCGTCGTGCCGGAGTACTCGGCGCGAAACAGGCCGCGCCGGCGCAGGATCGGCACGACGTGGTCGACGAACGCTTCCAGCCCGGACGGCAGCACCGGTGGCATGATGTTGAACCCGTCGGCCGCGCCATCGCGGTACCACTGCTCGATGGCGTCGGCGACCTGCTCGGGCGTGCCGGCGAAGGTGCGGTGCCCGCGCCCGCCGCCGAGCCGTCCGATGAGCTGCCGCACGGTCAGTCGCTCCTGCCGGGCCAGGGTGACGATGAGCGTGTAGCGGCTCTTGGCGCCCTCGATCTCGTCTTCGCTCGGCAGGTCGGCGGGTAGCTGCTTGTCCAGGTCGAGGTCTTCGGGGGCGACGCGCAGCGTGCTGGCGAGCTGCTGGCGGGCGTACTCGGGCTTGATCAGCCGGTCGAGCTCGCCTTCCAACGCGCGGGCCTCGGCTTCGGTGGCGCCGATGATCGGCACGATGCCGGGCAGGATCTTGATGGTGTCCGGGTCCCGGCCGAGGCAGGCGGCGCGCCGTTTCAGGTCGAGGTAGAATGCCTGCGCCTCGGCGAGGGTCTGCTGGGCGGTGAACACCGCTTCGGCGTACCGGGCGGCCAGCTGCTTGCCGTCCTGCGACGATCCGGCCTGCACCAGCAGCGGGTAGCCCTGCGGCGAACGAGGCAGGTTGAGGGGGCCCGCCACCTGGAAGTACCGTCCTTTGTGGCGCGTCGGGTAGAGCAGGCCGTCGTCGCCCCACACGCCGCCGTCCTTGTCGCCCAGCGCCGCAGCGTCGTCCCAGCTGTCCCACAGCTTCAGCGACACCTCGACGAACTCGGCGGCCCGCTCGTACCGGTCGTGGTGGGCGGGCAGCTCGTCGAGGTTGAAGTTGCGGGCCGCCTCCACGCCGGCGGTGGTGACGATGTTCCAGCCGGCCCGGCCGCCACTGATGTGGTCCAGCGACGCGAACCGGCGGGCCAGGTTGAACGGCTCGTTGTAGGTCGTGGACGCCGTAGCGACCAGTCCGATGTGGTCGGTCACGCCGGCCAGCGCGGTGAGCAGCACGGTCGGCTCCAGCGTGCCGGCCGGGCGGCGTCCGATGTTGTTCCACAGCACCGGGCTGTCGGCCAGAAACAGCGAGTCGAGCTTGCCGCGCTCGGCGATGCGGGCCAGGCGTTCGAAGTGTGCGACGTCGGTCTGCGCGAACGGATCGCTCTCCGGCAGCCGCCACGCCGCCTCGTGGTGGCCTACGCCCATGAGAAAGGCGTTGAGATGCAGCATTGTCATCCTTCCGTCTGATCGACGCCGAGAGCGCGCAGCAGCGACTCCCGGTAAGCGAGAAACTGGGGTTGCCGGTGCGACCGGGGTGGGGGCAGGTCGATGGTCACCTCGACCGCGAGGCGGCCGGCGTCGAGCACGACGACGCGGTCGGCGAGCGTGACGGCCTCGTCGACGTCGTGGGTGACGAGCAGCACCGCCGGGCGGTGCCGGACGCACAGTTCGCGTAGCAGACCGTGCATCCTGATCCGGGTCAGCGCGTCGAGGGCGCCGAACGGCTCGTCGGCCAGCAGCAGGTCTGGCTCGCTGACCAGCGACCGGGCCAGCGCCACCCGCTGCTGCTCGCCGCCGGACAGCTCGCTGGGCCAGGCCCGCTCCCGCCCGGCGAGTCCCACCTCGGCGAGGGCCGCGCGGCCGCGTTCCACCGCGTCCGGGCCGCGCAGACCGAGGACGACGTTGGCCAGGACCCGTTGCCAGGGCAGCAGCCGGGCGTCCTGGAACACGACCGAGGAGTTCTCCGGCACCTCGACGACGCCGGCACCCGCCACGTCGCGGTCGAGGCCGGCCAGCGCCCGCAGTAGCGTGCTCTTGCCCGAGCCGCTGCGCCCGAGCAGCGCCACGAACTCGCCCGCGCCGACCTCCAGGTCGAGTCCATCCAGGACGGTGCGGTCGCAGAAGCGGCGTACCAGCCCGTGGACGTCGACGGTGCGGGTGGCGGTCAGTCCGCCAGCGTGCGTCGCCACGTCAGCGCCCTCCTCTGCACCATCCGGACGGCACCGTCGGACGCCAGCCCGAGCAGCCCGTACAGCACGAGTCCGACGACGATGACGTCGGTCTGGCCGTACTCCCGGGCCAGATCCATCATGTAGCCGATGCCGCTGGTCGAGTTGATCTGCTCGACGACCACAAGGGACAGCCACGCGGCCACGACCGCGAAGCGCATGCCGAGCAGAAAGCCGGGCAGGGCGCCGGGCAGCACGATCCGGCGGACGAACACGGCCGGCCGCAGCCGCAGCGACTCGCCCAGCTCGACGTACCGGCTGTCGATGCTCCGCAACCCGTTGTGGGTATGGATGTAGACCGGCACGAACACGCCGAGCGTGATGGTGGTGACCTTCATCTGCTCGCCGATGCCGAGCCACAGCACCAGCAGCGGTATCAGTGCGAGGGCGGGAATGGCGCGCTTGATCTGGATCGGGCCGTCCAGGACCGCCTCGCCCCACCGGCTCAGGCCCGCGACCAATGCCAGGACGGTGCCGACGAGGACGCCGATCGCGAGGCCCAGGCCGGCCCGGCGGGCCGAGACCGCCAGGTTTTCCTGCAGCCTGCCGTCCGCGACAAGGTCACCCGCCGTCGCGACCACCGTCCACGGCGCCGACAGGGTGCGCGCGTCCAGCCAGCCGGTCGCCGAACCGACCGTCCACAGTGTCAGCAGAAGCGCGGGTCCGACGGCGGCGCCGAACGGGACCGTGCGGCCCGGGCCCAGTCGCCGCCTCGGCTTGCGGGCCGGCACCCTCGCCGCCGCCCTGGGCCGGGTGAGCACGGAGGCGGTCATCGGGCACCTCCTGCGGCGAGCGCGTCCGCGGCGACCGACTCGTACCGCCGGTCGTACAGGTCCTCGGCCTTGAGTGGCTTGTTGCCGGTCTCCTTGGCCAGCAGGTCGATGGTCTCCTGGTGCCGGGCGATGGCCTCGGTCCAGCTCGCCGGGATGTCGGCGACGCCGGCGTTGTCGACAAGCCACCGGCCGTCCTCTGTCGTCAGGCCCTGGTCCTTGACGTAGTACCGTTCGATCCACTCGTCCGGGTGGGCCTCCCGCCACCGCCAGGCCCGCGCCCACACCCGCACGTACTCCCGGATCGCGGTCGCCTTCGCCGGATCGGCCAGCACGGTCACCGGCGCGTACAGGTGACTCGGGTCGTCCCGCAGCCCGTGCGCGATCGTGGTGGCGCCATCCCTGCCGTACCTCGTCTCGTACCGCCTGATCTGCACGCCGCCGATCGGCGCGACCTCGACCTGGCGGCTGGCCAGCGCGGTCACGTACACGTCGCCGGTGCTGGGCAGCTCCACAAGCTTGACGTCCTCTTTGGACAGGCCGGCCTTGTGCAGCACCCGCAGCACCAGGGCGCCCTGCGCCTGCCCGGGGCTGTAGGCGACCTTCTTGCCGCGGATGTCGGCGAGCGTGCCGACCGCCGTGCCCGGCGCGATGCCGAGCCGGTAGATGGCGTGGCCCAGCGGATCCTGGCGGAACTTCGACGCCACGATCTTCGTGGGGATGCCGGTCCAGTGCGAGTGGATCGGCGGGATGTCCGCCACCGCCCCGATGTCCAGCGCGTCGGCGCGAAACGCCTCCAGGGTCTGCGGACCGCCGCTGAGGTTGGCGAACTCCACGTCGAACGTGAACGAGTCGGCCAGGCCGGAGAACTCGATCGCCTTCTGGTGTTCCTTGTCGCCGACGACGAGCTTGGTGCCCTTCGGCACCGACTCCGCCAGCGGTGCGGCGGCGAGCGCGGCGTCCGGCTCGTCGTCGCCCGCGCAGGCGGTCAGGCCAAGCGTCGCCGCGCCGAGGGCGGCGGACAGAAACGCTCGACGGTCCAAGGCCTTCACTGATGCTCCTTTGTGGATCGGTTCAGGGCGGCGTACCGCCCCATGTGATAGAGCAAGGGCGCACCCTCGCCGTGGCTACCGGTCAGCGGCTCGGCTAGCACGATCGCGTGGTCGCCGGCCGGCACCCGCCGCGTCACCCGGCACAGCAGCCAGGCGACCGGCTCGTCCAGCAGCGGCACCCCGTAGCGGCCGAGCCGCCAGCCGGTATGCGCCGCGAACCGGTCGATGCCGCTGGTCGCGAACGTCCGCGCGACCTCGTGCTGCTCCTCACCGAGCAGGTGGACCGCGACGTGCTCGGCACGGGCGATCGTCGGCCAGCTCGACGAGGACCGGGCCAGGCAGAACGACACCAGCGGCGGGCGCAGCGACACCGACGTGAACGACGTCGCGGTGAAACCCACCGGTGGATCGCCCGCGGCGGTCACCACCGCGACGGAGGCGGCCTGCCTGCGCAACAGCGCGCGGAACGTGTCCGGGTCGACCGGTGCGTGTGGTTCGACGGCGACGGTCATTGGCGTACCTCCAGGTCGAAAGGGGCGCAGGCCGCGCGACGAGTGCGATGCGGCTCGGATCGGCCGTGAAGCGGGGACGCGAAGCGGCAGCCGGTCACGGTTGAACCCGGCGGCGCTGGGTGGGAGAAATGAGGGTGACGCGCTCAGCGGCAGCAGCCGCACGCGGCGGTCCAGCCGCGGCAACACCCCCGCGACACCGCGATCGCGATGCCGTCGAGGGGAAGGGCCTGGCTGGTCACGACCCCAACGGTAACCCATATCTCCTACATGTCAAGTAGGAGATGACCAGCTACGCGCTCGGTGTGCGGCCACTGTGCCAGTGGCGCCTGCAACGGGGCCACGGACGTGTCGAGATAGCTGCTCTCGTACGGCGAGCGATAGCCGTCGACCGCCGGCGGTTACCAGCGGTACGCGCCGAACACCGTCACCGGTACTATCTATAGAGTTTCGGGGTTGAGTTCGGCGTTTGTCCACAATGCCCTAAGCCGCCACGCCGCGCCGACCGAGCCGGGCGGGCCTCGGTCGCGGGGTTTCGGAGTGGGGGTGAATCCTGGCTCACGTGGCGACGGAAACCGTTTCCAAACAAGGAGGTTTGGAGGTTACCGCGATGTCCGTCGTGGTCCAGGCCGTTGCTCCCGCTGACGGACAGCGTGCTAGCCCAAGATAGTCGAAATGTGCCGTGCCGCCGCACCGCCGGTAACGTACCGTAATCAAATTCGAGACATAGTTGTGGATCTAGAACGGTTAGGGTCGATATAGCGCCCTAACCGTTCTAGATCGCGAACCTGGTGCCCAGCTACCCGGCGTGGTGGCTACTGCCTGCGACCGAGGTCCGGCTGGCTCGGTCGGCGCCGGTCTGGCGGCTTAGGGCATTGTGGACAAACGGCTGTCCTCAACCCCGAAAGCTCTATAGATCCGAACCTGCGCCCCAACTTCGGTCACGTTACGTTACCGACGGTGCGGCGACGCCCGCACATTTTGAACATTCTGGGCTACCGCGACGGACATCGCGGTAGCGCGCCTACTGCGGACGAGCCGAGGTCGGGCCGGGCGAACGCCAGCGCGGCGAACGCCCTATGTCGTCGATGGCGATGAGCCGCATGACCGGGTCGTGCCGCCACGGCACGGGGAGCGCGCCGTTTTGTAGGAACCGCGTCCGCCAACCGACGAATACGGGAAATGCCGCGCCGGCGGACGCCGCGTCCGCGAGCAGATGGCGGGCGATGGTGCCGCCCTGATCGCCGGTCGCGCCCGCGACGAGGACGGTCCTGCCGTCGCCGATCGGCGCTGTCTCGCTGGTCATGCACCAAGGTTCAAGGGCGGGCGTGCCGAGAACAACGCCGGATCCAGTATCGTCCGTTAACCCTGGTATTAACGAACGATGGCCGACGTGGAGCCGCGGGAGGCTTCGATAGACTCGGCGGCACCGGTCGGGGAGGGCGAATGGCGAGTGACGCGTCGTTCTTTGTCTCCTATGCCCATGGCGACGCGGCATATGTGACTCGACTCGCCGATCACCTGCGTGCGGCCGATCTCCCGGTCTGGTACGACGCGGATATCGGTTGGGGGCAACGGTTCACGAGCGAGATCCGCCAACGGATCCAGGACGCGCTCGCGCTCATTGTGATCATGTCGCCGGCGGCCGAGCAATCGGAATGGGTCGAGCGGGAGATTCTTGAAGGCCAGCGGCACGACCGGGTGTTTCTCCCCGTGCTCTACCGCGGTGAGCGTCTCTTTCTGCTGGCCAGCAGCCAGTATTTCGATGCCCGCGACGGGCGGCTCCCCACCGAGCGGGAGATTCGCCAGCTACGGCGCATCCGCGATCGGCATGTGGTCGGCACCGGCACGCCCGCGGCGGCCGGCCCGCTTCCGCTGGTGCTGCCCACCGCGCCCGGGCCGGCGGCGCCGGCGGGGGCCATGCCGTTCCACGCGTCGCTGGAGAAGCTGCGCGCCTTCCTCGCCGCCGGTGACGTCGAGCATGCCGACATCCTGACCACGTCGCTGCTGCTCGCCGCCGCGGGGCGTCTCGACCAGGGCTGGCTGCGCCGGGTGGACGGCCGGCACCTGCCCGCCGACGAGCTCGCCGCCATCGACGAGGCGTGGGCCGGGTTCTCGGAGGGAAAGCAGGGCTTCCGGGCGCAGCTGGCCTGCCATCCTCAGCCACCGCCCGGTGCGCCGCCCGGAGGGCAGCGAGACTTCGTGGAGCTGGCCCTCGCGCTCGGCTGGAAAAGCAGCCCGCATGAGGTCACCCCGCGATACGGGCAGTTCGTCGGGCCGGTGGACCGGGTTGCCTTCTTTCCCACCCTGCGCAACCCGCAGCTCGAGCGGCATCAGATTTGGTACGACCAATGGGTTGAGACCGTCATGGCGGTTCATTTCCGGCTTCGCGGGGCGGGCGGTTGACCATGGGATGGGTGGCGTTGGCGCTGCTCGTCATCATCGGCTTGGCGATGGTGGCGGCGTTGGGCGTCGTCCGGGTCCCGAAAGACATGATCGGGGTGGTCCACCGGCGGGTCGGAAAGGCCGACCCGCGTTACAAGGTGAGCCCGGGTGGCGGTCCCGGCCCGCAGGCCGCGACGCTGACCACCCACCGCAATTACTGGCTGCCGCCCCTGCTCTACCGGGTGGAGTTCTCGCCCCGCGTATACGTGCCGCCGGGCACCATCGGCGTGGTCGTGGCGACGGAAGGCGCGCTGGCCCCGCTCGACCAGACGCTGAGCCGGCACGTCGAGTGCGACAGGTTCCAGGACGCGCGGGCGTTTCTGCTCGGCGGCGGGCAGATGGGCCGGCAGCAGATGGTGCTTCCGGAGGGCATCTACGACATCAACCCGGAGATCTTCGACGTATTGACGGTGCGAAACATCGGCAAGGGACGGTTCGGCCTCACGGCGGAGGACCTTCGGGAGGTCGAGGTGCCGGTGGGCGTCACCGGTGTCGTGGTCGCCCTGGAGGGCGCCCCACCGCCGGAAGACGACGGCGCGGTCGGCCGGGAGGTGCCCGGACACCAGAGCTTCCAGCTGCCGTGGAAGTTTCTCGCCAACGGCGGCCAGCGCGGCGCGCAGGCCGAGACCCTGGGGGAGGGCGTCTACCGGATCAATCCCTGGTTCGCCCGCGTGGTCAAGATCCCGACCCGGGACATGATCCTGGAGTGGACGAAGCGGATCGCCAAGTCCGACGACCAGTTCGACGCGCCGTTGGAGCAGATCCAGGTAAACGTCGAGGGCTACTGGCTGCGGTTCGACATGTCGCAGACGATGCGGATCCCGGCCCGGTCCGCTCCCCGCCTGGTCCGCCGCTTCGGCGAGCAGAACGCGGCGGGCCGCTACGTGCCGGGCAGTTCCCGCCTGACTCCGGTGCAACGATTCGTCGAACGCGTGCTGGGGCGCACGGTCGAAAGCTACTTCCAGACCGCGGCCGGCAGATATCGGGTCCTGGACTTCATCGTCAGCCACGACCAGGTACGCATCGAACTCGAACAGCGGGTCCGCCAGGCGCTCGCGGAATGGGGGGTCGAGGCGGTCCGCACCACGCTCAACGAGTTCGAGCGTGACAGCCCCGATCTCGACCGCCTGCTCAAGGACCTGGCCAGCGAGCGGGCCATGGAGATGATCCTCGAGCACAAGCGGAGAAACGCGACCATCGCGGCAGAGATCCGCCAGATCGAGGTATCGGTCGATATCGCCGCCGAACGCGAACGCCAATTGATCGAGGTCAACGTGCTCGAGCGGCTTATCGCGCTCATGGGCAAAGACCCGGTGGTCCTGGAGCGCTTTCTGCGGCACCTCAAGGACATGGGCGTGCCGGCCTTCATCGGCTCCGACCCCGCCGCGCTGGCCACCATGCCGCTGCCGCTCATGCTCGACCTCATCAAGACGACGTTGACCCAGCCGCTGCCCGGCATAGACCGACAAGACCCCGGACCACAGTTGCCGCTTACCGCCGCCGAGCCCACCACACCACCGCGGGACGCACCCGGCGCGCGCGCCGCGGAGACCTGACCGATGATCAGTCGCGTTACGATCGGCGATCCGGTTTGTCATGGCGGTTGGGGTTCGGGTGGAGCCTCGCGACATCGAGATCTTCCTGACGCTCGCGGAGGAGTTGCACTTCGGGCGCACCGCGCAGCGGCTGCATGTGTCGCAGGCGCGGGTCAGTCAGGCGATCAAGGCGCAGGAGCGCCGCATCGGCGCCGCGTTGTTCGAGCGCACCAGCCGCGCGGTGCGGCTCACCCCGCTCGGTGAGCGGCTGCGGGCCCAGGTGCGGCCCGCGTACGAGCAAATCATGGCCGCCCTCGACGACGCGGCGAGCGCCGCGCGGGGCATCTCCGGCCTGTTGACCCTGGGCACGATGGGCGCGATGGCGCGCGCCGTCGACAACGTCGTCGCCGTCTTCCGGTCCCGCCATCCTTCGGTCGAGGTGCGCTTTCGCGAGGTCCACCCGCCGGACCCGTTCGCGGGGTTGCGCTCCGGCGACGTGGATGTCGCGGTCCTCTGGCTTCCGGTCCGGGAACCCGACCTGGCCGTGGGCCCGGTGCTGCGGATCTCGCCGGTCATGGTGATGGTCGCCGAATCCCACACGCTGGCCCGCCGGGACACGGTCAGCCTCGAGGACCTGGCCGACCATGTCGTCGTCGCACCGAACGGGCCCAGCCCCAGCTACATGGAAGACAGCCTCGTCCCGTTTCACACGCCGACGGGTCGACCGATCCCGCGCGGCGACCGGGTCAGCACGTTTCAGGAGGTGCTCACCACGGTCGCCGCCGGGCGGGCCGTCGCCCTCACACAGGCGGAAGCCGCCGCCTACTTCCCCTGGCCCGGCATTCGGTACATCCCGATCCGCGACGCCGTCCCCTCGCAGTGGGCCCTCGTCTGGTCGAAGGCGGCCGAGACCGCTCTGGTCCGTGCCCTCGCGCAGGCCGCCCAGGACGTCGGCACCCACACCTCGAACGACTTGCACGAACGGTGCGTCGTCGTAACCCTCCGTGTCGACTCGGGTCGCGGATGTTCCGCAAATGTCTCGGTAGTTTACCTGGCGGGGTGTCGATTCCCCTGGAGCGGCCGTACGGGGGAGCCCTCTGGGATCGTGGTCGCCGTCGATCCGTGAGTTTGGCTCGGGCTCAAGTGGGTCCTGCGGGACCGTCTGTCCAGGGTGGAGGATGCCCGGCCGCTCAGCTGTGCTGGGGCGGCGTGCCCGTCTCATGGGCCGAAAGTTTTCGTTTGCGGCCCTGAATCAGTTCATCATTTCCGGAAGTGCTCCGGTAGGCGCTGGATCGGTTAAGCGTGCCAGCGCGGCTGGTGGAGGCGATGATCAACCTCTCTCGCTCATGACCGCAGGTGAACCGGTTGGCGACCTCGTTCGAGCGGCGATATCCGTCCGGAATCATTCCGGAAGATATTGACGATCGTCGTGGTCATTGCAATACTCCCGTCGACCGGGGTCGAAGCCAGACGCGCCGGCGTCGTTCGGCCCTCGCCGCACGCTCCGTCACCCGGACAACGCCGAAAGGGCACTGCCTTCGACTCACCCGAACCCAGTCGCGCCGTGCGTGATGTTAACGCGAACAACTCAGCGCTGGTCTTGAGCCTCAGGAGGAAAGTCGTGTTGAGATCCAGATTGGTATTCAGGGCGGTCGCGGTCGCGGCGGCTCTCGTCGTGGCGACGGGGGGCGCGATGCTGACCGGCGGTCTGGGCGTGACCGCCTCGGCCATGGACGTCGGCACCGCGGCGGCGACCGCCGGCTGCGGCAAGGCGCCGACGCTGAGGAGTGGCACCTTCTCGATCCAGAGCGGCGGTCAGAACCGCTCCTACATCCTGCGGATCCCCGACAACTACGACCGCAACCATCCCTACCGGTTGATCTTCGGGCTGCACTGGCTGAACGGCAGCGCGGCCAACGTCTCCTCGAACGGCTGGTACGGGCTGCTGCCGCGGTCGAACAACAGCACGATCTTCGTTGCCCCGCAAGGCATCGACAACGGCTGGGCCAACACCGGCGGCCGGGACCTGACCCTCGTCGACGACATCATGCGGCTGGTCGAGGGCGACCTGTGCGTCGAGACGACACAGCGCTTCGCCCTTGGGTGGAGCTACGGCGGCGCGATGAGCTACGCGCTGGCCTGTGCCCGGCCGACGGTCTTCCGCGCGGTCGCGGTCTACTCGGGCGCCAACCTCAGCGGCTGCAACGGCGGCACCCAACCGGTCGCGTACTTCGGGATCCACGGCATCTCCGACAGCGTGCTGAACATCTCCCAGGGACGGGCGCTGCGGGACACGTTCGTGCGTAACAACGGCTGCACCGCGCAGAGCCCGCGCGAGCCGGCGCGGGGCAGCGGGACGCACATCACCACCGTCTACTCAGGATGCCGGTCCGGGTACCCGGTCCAGTGGGCCGCGTTCGACGGAGACCACACGCCCAGCCCGGTGGACGGGGGCGCCCCCAACGACTCCACGACCTGGACCTCGGGCGAGGTGTGGAGCTTCTTCGCACAGTTCCAGGGCACGCCACCGACCACCCCGCCGACGACGCCGCCAACCACTCCACCGACGACGCCGCCGACCACCCCGCCCACCACGCCGCCGACGAGCGAGCCGCCGGGTGCGTGCGCCGCCACCTACAAGATCGTTGGCCAGTGGCAGGGCGGTTTCCAGGGCGAGGTGACCGTGACCGCGGGGTCCGGTGGCCTGGCCGGGTGGCGGGTCAGCTGGGCGTTCGCCAACGGGCAGACCATCACCCAGATCTGGGGTGGCCGCAACACGCCCAGCGGCAGCACCCAGAACGTCTCCAACGAAACCTGGAACGGCAATCTCGGCGCGGGCGCGTCGACCACGTTCGGCTTCCTCGGCACATGGAACGGCACCAACAGCATCCCGGCACCGGCCTGCGCGCGGGCCTAGCCGAGCCAACCACCGCGACATCGGGCTGGGCACGCGACCGCGTGCCCAGCCCCCGGCATTCATGCCCACGGCAGCCCGACGTAGTTCTCCGCGAGCGAGGTGGCGGCCGCGTCCGAGGAGACAAGGTACTCAAGCTGCGCGCGTTGCAGGTTTCGCTGAAACCGGTCGTGGTCCGGGAAGTTGTGCAGCATCGAGGTCATCCACCAGGAGAAGTGCTGCACCCGCCACACCCGGCGCAGGCAGGTGGGGGAGTAGGCCTCCAGCGGCGTCTCGCTGCCGGTGCGGTACCAGTCGGCGAGGACCTCGGCGAGCACGGACACGTCGTGCACGGCGAGGTTCAAGCCCTTGGCCCCGGTGGGCGGCACGATGTGTGCCGCGTCGCCGGCCAGAAACAGCCGTCCGTGGCGCATCGGCTCGCAGACGAAGCTGCGCATCGGCGTGATGCCCTTTTCCAGGATCGGTCCCTCCTTCAGGGACCAGCCGTCGTGCGCGAGCCGGGTGTGCAGCTCGTCCCAGATCCGCGCGTCGGGCCAGTCGGCCAGGTCTTCGTGCGGGTCGACCTGCAGGTAGAGGCGGCTGATCCGGGGCGAGCGGAGGCTGTGCAGGGCGAACCCGCGAGCGTGGTGCGCGTAGATGAGCTCGTCCGCGGCCGGCGGTACGTCGGCGAGGATGCCCAGCCAGCCGAACGGGTACTCGCGTTCGAGAGTCCTGCGCGCGGAGGCCGGCAGCGTGCCGCGAGACACGCCGTGAAACCCGTCGCAGCCGGCGATGACGTCGCAGGCGAGCTCCATCCGCCGGCCGTCGACGGTGAACGCGATGCGCGGTGTCGGGGTTTCGACGTCGAGGAGTGTCACCTCGCCGGCCTCGAAGTGCAGCGGAGCACCGGTGGCGAGGCGGGCCTCGGTCAGGTCGTGTACCACGTGCTGCTGCCCGTAGATGGTGATCGCCCGTCCACCGGTCAGGTCGCTGAGCGGTATCCGGTGCGCCTGACCGTCGAAGAGCAGCTCGATCCCGTGGTGCACAAGCCCTTCGCGGGCCATGCGCTCGCCGACACCGATGGCGTGCAGCAGGTCCACTGTGCTCTGCTCCAGCACGCCGGCCCGGACCCGCTTCTCCACGTACTCGCGGCTGCGGGTCTCGACGACAACCGAGTCGATGCCGTGCCGGCGCAGCAGGTGCGACAGCGACAGTCCGGCTGGCCCCGCCCCGACAATTCCAACCTGGGTACGCACGTCCGCCTACCGGTCGGTTCTGCTGGAGCCAGCAGCCGTCGGCGTCGCGCTGCCCAATGCCGCCAACCCGCTACGGAGAACGCGTCCAGGTTTCATCGCCGTCCTTTCGTGGGAGTGGCTACACGGTGGCCCTGCCGCGGTCCGGGCGCAACGGAACGTTTCCAGCGGATGGAAACCGGTCGTGCGCTCCGCGCACAGTCGTCCGGAGGGCGTACCAATCGGGAGCCGTTTCGGGTATGTTTCCGGTCAGCGCGGCTGGCGAGGAGGCGATCCATGGCCGGAAGGTCCGTCACGCTGCGGGCGCTGTCCGTGCTCGACGCGTTCGACCCGGCTCACCGGCGGCTCAACCTCAGCGAGATCGCCCGCCGGTCCGCGTTGCCGATCGCGACCGCCCATCGGCACGTGCGCGAGCTGGTCGACTGGCGGGCCCTGGAGCGGCGCGACGACGGCACCTACGAGATCGGCACCCGGCTGTGGCACCTGGGGTTCCTGTCGCCCATGCACACCGGGCTGCGCGAGCTGGCGCTGCCCCACATGCAGGATCTGTGCGCGGCCACCGGCGACACGGTCCACCTGGCGGTGCGTGACGGGGTCGAGGCGCTCTACGTGGAGCGGCTGAGCGGCGTCCGTTCCGTGCGGGTCGTGTCGCGCCCGGGCGGGACGCTGCCGCTGCACGCCACGGCCGTCGGGAAGGTGCTGCTCGCCTGGGCTCCGCCGGCCGTGCGGCAGGCGGTCCTTGACCGGCCGGAGCGCCTGACTCCGTACACGGTGGTGGACCCGGCACGCCTGTCCGCGCAGCTCGACGAGATCCGGCACACCGGCGCGGCCTGGACCCGCGAGGAGCTGGTCTCCGGTGCTTCCTCGATCGCCGTGGGCGTGCGCGGCGCCGGCGGCATCGTCGCCGCGGTGGGCCTTGTCCTGCCGAGCACCCGGACCAACATCTGGACCGGCCTGAGCGCGTTGCGCGCGGCCGCCGCCGCGATCGGCACCCACCTGCGGGCCCGCGAAGGCTGGGACGCCGCCTGACGGCCAGGCCCTGGATGATCTATTCCAAGAGATTTCGAGCTACCGCGATGCCCGTCGTGGTCCAGGCCGTTGCTCCCGCGGCCTCACCCGTCCGCCGTTGGTCACGCCGGCCTACGGACGACGAGGCAGCAAAATCCCTGCTTTTGCTGCCTCAGACCGCGATTGAGGCCACAAGAGCAGGGATTTTGTCGGGATCTTGGTCGGGACGGGCGGCGGACGCGCGTCCTCGCCCAAGCCGCGGTGGGTGTCGCGTGATCGTTAGCCCGGATCTCGTGTGACCCACTGCGGCCCCCACGCCCAGCACTAGACAATGTGGACTAAACGCCGACGTCGGGCGGTGCGAGCCCCCTTGGACCCGCGGTCGGCGGGTGAGTTGGGCTTGGTGCGCCGAGCTGGCAGCGGGGGCCGGGGATCTCGGCGAGCCCTGGCGAGCCGCCGGCCACCGCGGTCTCCGGCGGGAGCAGCGGTCAGCGACTGACGCGGACCCGGGAAATGCTTTGAAATGCCTTGGAATTGATCGTCTAGCTCGCCTGCCCGCTGATCCGTCCCCAGGCGCGGGTGGCGGCGGGTTCCCATTTGGTGTGCTGGCGGTGGAAGAGCTTGGCGGCGCGGATGCCGCTCCAGCCCTTGGGCAGAAGGTCCTCGGGGAGCGCGGGGTCGACCAGGGCGAGCAGCCGCCAGGCGTGCACCATCCGGGTGACCCGGACGATGGGGTCGTCGGAGGGCGGGCGGGTGAACTGGTCGATGAACTGCTCGTACCGCTGGTCCAGCTCGTCTAGGTCCCAGGCCTGGCGCACGAGGGTGGACAGCTCCGCGCCGCTGAGGTGCTCGGAGAGGAAGATCTGCGCCTCGTGCGCGCCGGCCTCCCGCAGGATGTGCTCGGCCTCCGGGACGCGGTCGGTGTGGGTGGTGATCCAGACGCCCGGTGCCGGCTGGCCGAAGGCGGCCCAGCGCATCCGGGTGTACAGCAGGTGCCGGCCGGCGCGGTTGGCCTCGGGTACCCGGGCCAGGACGAGCAGCCAGCGCCGGTCCCAGTGCGGTTGCGTGGCGGTGAAGCCGAAGATCCGCGAGGCGCCGAGGTCGAGAAACTGCTCGAAGGCGGGACTGAGCTGCCACCAGGTGTACCGTCCCTCGCGGTGCGGGACGATCCAGCCGTCTCTCGACGCGCGGGTCAGGGCCTGCCGGCAGGCGTCCTCCTCGACGCCGAGGCGGCCGAGCGCGTCGACGAAGGCGGAGGTGGGCGCCGGCTGCCGGGCGGGCCGCACGTAGTCGCCGAGGACGGTGATCAACAGACCGCGTACCCCGCCCGTGCCGGCCGCGTACCGGCGGGAGAAGACGAACCTCTCCTCGGAGGCGCTGCCGAACCGACCCGGCGGGGGCGTCGCCTCCGGCGGCTCAGACATACCCGGTGGACTGGGTCATCAGCGCATTCTATGGGGCAGCTCCTCGTTCGACAGTTTCGTTGACTGGCGTAGAAGCGTTGTCGTATGTTTGTAGCGACAAACTTCGATGGAAGCTGGGCCGAGCGGGTCAGGTTGGGCGCTGCGCTCGCCGCGATCTCACCTCCACCGGAAGGTACGCAGTTGAGGAGGGACAATGCGCCTATCCCGGTTCCGCCTGTTCGTGGCGGTAGCCGCGCCCGCGGCGATGGCAGTCGCCACCGTGGGTCTCGTCTCGGCGACACCAGCGGCCGCCGCCACCGGTTGCCGGGTCACCTACTCGGTCGGTTCGCAGTGGCCGGGCGGCTTCACCGGCAATGTGAACGTGACCAATCTTGGCGATCCGCTCAACGGCTGGACGCTGACGTGGTCCTTCGCGGCCGGCCAGCAGGTGACCCAGGCGTGGAACGCCACGGTCAGCCAGAGCGGGGCACAGGTGACCGCCCGCAACGCCGGCTGGAACGGCAGCCTGGCCACCAACGCCAGCACGAGCTTCGGGTTCAACGGCTCGTGGAACAACAGCAACAACCCGGCGCCGGCGAGCTTCTCTCTCAACGGCACGGTCTGCACCGGCAGCACGGGCCCGACGACGCCGCCACCGACGTCCGTGCCGCCGACATCCGTGCCACCGACAAGTGCACCGCCGGCCGGTGGGCCGAACACGATGGGCTTCATCGGCTGCTCGATGGCGGAAAACGTGGCGCAGGGCTACGTGGCCGTCGGCGGGCGCCGCATGTGGGGCCCGTACGGCACCGGGGGTCTGGTCGTGCAGTCCTGGACCGACACCAACTCCAGTGCCTGGCAGCGCTTCGACCAGCAGTCGGCAAGGTTTGGCCGGCCGACGGCCGTGTGGGTGCAGATCTGCGTTTTCGCCCAGAGCGGCGCCACCTACAACGAGGTCCGGCAGCTCGTCGCCAACGCCCGCCAGCACGCCGCACCCGGCGCCACCGTCTACATCTCCGGCCAGCCGCTCTACGACGCCGGCCAGGTGTGCACCCTCGCCGGCGCGAACGGTCCGCAGCTGACCGACGACCTCGCCCGGCAGGCGGCCGCCGACGCCACGCAGAACGTCATCTACCCGGGCGTGTTCCGGCTCCGCACCGGTGAGGTCGCGGACGGCTGCCACGCCAACACCGCAGGCCAGCAGTCGCTGGGCCGGCAGGCCATCGGCTACTGGGGCTAGGACGGCGACCCAGGTCACCTTCTCCGCGTCCGCCCAGGCGGCGCGGGGAAGGAGGCTGTCTGTCTACTTTGGAGGCATGGGCGACGGATCGCCGCCGCGCTCAGGCGAACGCGGCCGCGGTCTCCTCGGACGGCGCGAACGCCGCCGCGAAGGCGCTCTGGACGGCCCACTTCACCAGCGACTCGACCAGCATGACCGCGAACTTGGCGAGCATGCTCGCGAGAAAATCTGCCACAGTCGCACGCTAAGTGAGCGGGGTGTCGTGATACCGGCGTACGGATTAACGCTCAGTAACAGGCTGGCGTACCAGCCGGGGCAGGAGAGGGGCGGCCAGGGTGCCGGCGGTCGCGGCACCGAGCGCGATGCTCCAGCCGCGCACGCCCAGCGGCCGGGAGCCGAATAGCTGGCTCAGCACCGGCGTCTGCACCACCAGTCCCAGGGCGGCCAGCGAGCCGAGCGCCGAGGCGATGACGAGCCAGCCGCGCCCGTTCATGGTGAGGGTCTGACCCAGCTGGGTGGCGACGAGCGCGACCAGCGCGACGGTGCCGGCGGAGGCGCGCAGGCCGGCGAGGCGGGCCAGCACGAGCGCCAGTGTCGCGGCCGCGGCGGTCACGCCGGCCCGCAGGTACACGTCGCGGGTGAGCACCGCGCCAAGCGACGACTCGGGCCCCTCGGCGAGCAGCGCGTCCGGTGTGACGCCCGGCGGCCGCCGGGTCGCCACGGCCAGCGCCGGCAGCATGTCGGTGAGCAGGTTGACAAGCAGCAGCTGCCGCGCGTTGAGCACGTCGCCGCCGCCGGCCAGGCTGCCGCCGACGGTGAAGATGATCTCGCCGAGGTTGCCGCCGACGAGGATCGACACCGCGTCCCGCACCGAGGCCCACATCATGCGTCCCTCGACGATCGCGTCGGTGATGGTCTCCAGCCGGTCGTCCACGACCACGACGTCGGCCGCCTCCCGGGCGGCCGGGGTGGCCCGCCGGCCGAGCGCCACGCCGACGTCCGCGAGCCGGATCGCCGGGGCGTCGTTCGCGCCGTCGCCGGTCACCGCGACGGTCCGGCCGATAGCGCGCAGACCGCGCACGATCCGTACCTTCTGCTGCGGGCTGACCCGCGCGAACACCGCGGTGCCGGGCAGCGCCGCGGCCAGCTCGGCGTCGTCCATCGCGTCCAGCTCGGGGCCGGTGACCACGCGGCGACCGTCCAGGATGGACAGCTCCGCGGCGACCGCCCCGGCGGTGCTGGGGTGGTCGCCGGTCACCATCACGACGTCGATCCCGGCCTGCCGGAGTTGGGCGACCGCGGCCGCCGCGGTGGTCCGGGCCGGGTCGGCGAGCGCCAGCAGGCCGAGCAGTTCCAGACCCCTGATCGAGGTACGGCCGAACGTGGCGCGCTGCCCCACCCGGCGCTCGGCCACGGCCAGCACCCGGTGGCCGCGCCGGGCCAGCCGGTCGACCTCCTCCTCGAACCGGTGCCGCGCCTCGGCGTCGAACGGCATCCGCTCGGTTCCGCGCAGCCAGGTGTCGCACCGGTCGAGTACCACCTCGGGCGCGCCCTTCACGCAGAGCCGCCGCCCGTCCGGAGCGTCGCCGAGCGTGGCGTGGTAGCCGCGGCTGGGCTCGAACGGCTCCTCCTCGACCGGCGTCCAGCCGCCGGCTCCGTACCCGGGCTCCACGCCGGCCGACCGCCCGCCCTCGACCACCGCGCGGTCGGTGGGGTGCGGCAGCCTCCCGACCGGCACCGGGCTGGCCCGCAGCGCCGCGGCGAGCACGCCGAGCAGCGGCTCGGAGAGCTCCTCGATCGGCCGGTACGCGGTGCCGTCCGAGACGCCGCGCAGGCTGATCCGGCCCTCGGTGAGGGTGCCGGTCTTGTCGAAGCAGAGCGCGTCCACGCGCCCCAGCGCCTCGATCGTCGGCGGGTTGCGGACGAGCGCGCCCCGGGTCGACAGCCGGTGCGCCGCGGCGAGCTCGGCGAGGCGCGCCACGAACGGGAGCCCTTCCGGGATAGCGGCGACGGCCAGGCTCACCGCGGGCGTGACGGAGCGGGCCAGCCCTCGCCCGCGCAGCAGGTCGACGAGCATCAGCACGGCACCGGCGCCGATCGAGACCGGGAGCGTCACCCGGGTCATCCGGTTGAGGCGCTCCTCGACACCGCCGGGGCGGGGCGGGTCGGCGCTCAGCCGTGCGGTCCGGCCCGCCTCGGTGCCGTGGCCGGTGGCGACGACGACCGCGGTGGCGTGGCCGGCCGCGACGACGGTGCCGGCGTACAGCATCGAGCTCCGGTCGGCCACCGTGTCGGCGGTACTGGGCCGCGACGACTTGGTCACGAGCTGCGACTCGCCGGTGAGGCTCGACTCGTCCATCTCCAGCGCCTCGGCCCGCAGCAGCCGGCAGTCGGCGGGTACGACGTCGCCGGCGGTCAGCTCGATCACGTCGCCGGGCACCAGCTGGCTCGCGTCCACGGTGACCGGGTCGTCGTCGCCGCGCCGCAGCCGTACGGTGGTCGCGGCCCGTTCGCCGAGCCGGCGCAGTGCCCGCCCGGCGCCGACCTTCTGCACACCGCCGAGGACGGCGTTCACGCCCAGCACCGTGCCGATCATGGCGGCGTCCAGGACCGAGCCGACCGCGGCGGAGACGCCGGCCGCGCCGGCCAGCGCGGGGGTCAGCGGGTTGGCCAGCTCGCCGATCGACGCCCGGGCCAGGCCCTCGTCCTCCGGTTCCGCCGGCTCCGGTGCCTGCTCCGCGCGGCGCCGGGCCTCCCGCTCGTCGAGCCCCTGCGGGCTGGTGGCGAGCCGGTCCAGCACGGCCCGGCCGGGCAGCGCGTGCCACGGGGTGCGGTCGGCGGCGACCGGCGGCGGGCGCCGGGACAGCTCGAGCCCGGCCCAGGTGCCGGCCGCGAGGCTGATCACCGCACCGGTCTGGGTGACCACGGCCGCGCGAGTCACCGCGCCGCGCGCCGGGCCAGCCACGGCGAGCAGGCCGGCCACGGTCGACGCGGCGAACGCCACCCGTGACGAACGCCGGCTCACCGGCCCGGCCGCGGCCACGGCGTCCAGCAGCAGGCAGGCCTCGGCCAGCCCGGGCCCGCACAGTACGGCGGCGCCGCGCGGCGGCCGCGCCTGCCGGCCGAGCACGCCGATGCCCACGTCCGCGCCGGCGAGCGCCGCGCCGCCGCGCCCGGCGACGAGCACCACACCGTGCCCGTCCGCCTGCAGGTCGCGTATCGCGCCGGCCAGCCGCGTCCCGCCGGGCACCAGCCGGTCGAACGTGAGCCGGTGCTCAAGCCCCGTACGAGAGCCGGCGAGCACCACCTCACCGGCCGCGTGTGCGGCCGCCAGCAACGCGTCGGCGAGCGGATCCAGCTCGGGTACGACGGAGACAAGCCCGGCCGGAACGCTTCCGTGCCGCAGCATCAGCACGACCCCGCCCGCGCGCCGCGCCTTCCGCGCCCACGGGTCCGTGCCGTTCGCCGCGTCGACCGGTGCGACCGACCACTGCCCGCGGCGGCGCGGCGCGGCGGGATCCGCCAGGTCGACAAGCTCGTGGGCGCGCCGCCGCAGCTCGGCCGGCTCGACCGCGGGGTCGAGGCTGAGCACCTCGTCGACGGCCCGCGTGCCGGTGAGAAGTGCGGACGGTTCGAGCACCACGACGTCGACGCGGTCGAGGCGGCGCAGCGCTTCCGGGTCGGCGATCAGCACGCCGAGCCGGGCCGCCGTCCGCCCGACCTGCGCCGCGTAGGCGTCCCGACCGAGCCGCGCGGCCTTCGGCAGCGCGGCCACCGCGAGCGCGTGGGCCCGCCGGGGATCGCGGGTGACGACCAGCCCGGTGACGTACCCGGCGCCCGCCGCGCTGGTGACGACGTCGGTGTACCGCTCGATCGGGCCGGGCGGCAGGGGAGCCGGCCGCCCGGTCGGCTCGCGGACGTCGGCCTCCTCCTGGGCGTCGCCGGTCGCGTCCGCGGCGGCCTCCTCGCCGGTGAGGCCGAGCTCGTCCCAGCGGCGGAGCCAGGCCCGCCGGCGGCTGCTCGCCTCGGTGAGCCGGGAGAGCCGGTGCGCGGCGTCGACCGCCAGCCCGAACGTGCGCCCGGACAGCGCGTTGGCCGCGGCGCCGCACATGCCGAGGGTGAGGTCCGCGCGCCCGGGGCCGAGCCGGCGCACCAGGGCCTCGCGGACCCGTGGTGACGCGTCGGCCCAGGACAGCGCCGTCGCTACCGCGTGGGACCCCGGCCTGCTGGGCAGCAGGCGACCGGCCAGGGCGACGCCGATGCCGGCGAGGTTGGCACCGAGAGTGACGGCCTCCCGGGTCACCGCGCCGTTTCCGGGCGCGGCCGGGCCCGGGGCGGGGGCGGCCATGTCCGTGGGTGGTCAGCGCTTGGCTGGCCGGGGCCGGGTGCGCGCACCGCCGGCCTTGGTCGCTTTGGTCGCCGCCTTCTTCGTGGCGGTGGGGGTACTCGACAGGGCCGCGGTGCGCCGCGCCGGGCGCTCCCGGTCGGCCGTCTCACGTCGCTCCGGGCCGGTCTTCGCGCCTTCGTCGCTGGTCTCCTCGCGCCGCCGCCCGCGCCGCGCGACGACGGTGCCGGCGGCGATCGCGGCGGCGACAGGCCACTCGATCAGCCCCACGGCGCCGAGCACGCCGAGACCGGCGTAGTACGCCAACCGCTCCGGCGCTGGCAGGTAGCCGGCGGCGACCTTGGCGGCGTGCGTCGCCTCCGCGCGGCCGACCCGCGGGACGGAGGGCCGCGGCACGCGCGGCATCGGCGGCCGGGGCAGCCGCGCGCGCGGCACATGGAACGTAGCGGTCACGAACGGAAGGTTGAGTGTGCGGTCCCGCCGGGCGGGTCTGGCTTCGGTCGCGGTGGTCATCCTGCTCTGCCCCCTCGAAAGCTGAAACCATCACCTCTACCCCGACCTGCGGGAAGCCATGCGCCGCGGCGCTCAGGTTTTTTGGGCTCGGCGCTCGCGGGGTTTCGCGGGCTCGGCGCTCGCGGGGTTTCGCGGGCTCGGCCCTCGCGGGCCGAGCCCGCTCCGTCATGCGCGGGTGAACTCCATGATCCAGTTGGATTCCCAGGTCTGTCCGCCGTCGGCGGAGAACTCCTGTTCCCACCGTGCCGAGGTGGGCGTGATATCGGACCAGATGAAGTGCGCCTTGATCGGCTTGCCGTCGTGGGTGTCGTCGCCGTAGAAGTCGCCGCGGCCGTCTGTGAACGTGCCCACAACCGGTGGGAAGAGCACGCCGGTGCGGCTGTTCGCCCAGTAGATCGACCATTCCTTCCGCTCGGTGTCGAACAGGCGCAGGGTGAAGCCGCGGCTGCCGAGCGTCGGGAAGATGATCTCCTCGGTGTTGCCGCCGCCGTCGAAGATCGGCTGGCAGGCCGTCGTGCCGGCGAAGGTCTCCCACTCGTCGCTGCCCACGAACAGCGTCTTGAGCCGGCGGTTGACCACGTTCCACGAACCGATGAAGAAGTCGAAGTCGTTCATGCCAGCGATCGTGGCGCACTACCCCTGACAGCTTCTGTCAGTGATCTGGCAACTTCTTACGAAGGAACGCGGCGCAGGGTGGCTACTACTGCCCGCCCAGGTCTAACCACGTTGATCAGACCTGGCGCGTTCGCGCGTGGCTCGTCGCCCACGCCAGGGCGTGGTCGGCGACCCGCTCCCAGCCGGGCACGCCGCAGGCGGTCGCCTCACCCGGCGGGGATGAAGTGGACCAGGTCGGCGGATCTGGTCGCGGTAGGGCAGAGTGTTCACGTGGTCATCCCGGTCCACGACGTCAACCCGACCCGGCGCACCGCCTGGGTCACTTACGCGCTGATCGGGCTCAACGTGATCGTGTTCCTGCTGTCGCCGGCGGCCTCCACCACCGGCGTCCAGCAGGTCGGCCTCGCCGCGCTCTGCCGGCAGGAGGCGTTCTACGACCAGTACGGTGCGATCCCGCGCGAGCTCACCCGAAACGAGCAGCTACCGACCGCGCCCACCGGCGAGGTCGGCCGGGGATCGCGCGGGCCGGGGTGTGTGGTGGCACGTCCGGCGTACGAGAAGATCCCGGCGCTGTCGGTGCTCTACTCGATGTTTCTGCACGGCGGCTGGCTCCACCTGCTGGGCAACATGCTCTTCCTCTGGGTCTTCGGAAACAACGTCGAAGACCGGCTGGGCCGCGTGCGCTACCTGCTCTTCTATCTCGCCGCGGGTTACGCCGCGGCATACGCGTTCGCCTTCGCCAACGCCGACTCGGTCCAGCCGCTGGTCGGCGCCTCCGGCGCGGTCTCCGGAGTGCTCGGCGCCTACCTCGTCCTCTATCCCCGGGCGCGGGTGTGGAGCCTCGTGCCGATCCTGCTCTTCCTCCCGCTGCGCCTGCCCGCCTGGCTGGTGCTGGGGCTCTGGTTCGCGATCCAGTGGGTCTACTCGGCCGGGTACGCGGTGTCCGAGGCCGGCAATGTCGCGTACCTGGCCCACGTCGCCGGCTTCCTGCTCGGCGCCCTGCTCGCCATCCCGCTTCGCGGCACGCGGCCGCCCCGCCCGCGGCCGCGGACCTGGGCACCGCGGCAGGGATAGCGGCCGAAATCGGTTCGGGCGCGTGAGTGGTGGGTAGGCACATCGTTGACGGAGTTTTCCCTCGCCATGGGAGGTTGTCATGCGGATCGCGGTTGCCGGTGGTACCGGTACCGTCGGGCGGCATGTAGTAGACAAAGCACAGGAGGCCGGGCACGAGGTGGTGGTGCTGAGCCGGTCGCAGGGCGTAGACGTGGCCGGCGGGGCCGGCCTCGACGAGGCGTTGAGCGGAGTCGACGCGGTGATCGACGTCACCAACCCCGACACGATCGACCGGGAGGGCGCCTCCAGGTTCTTCACCACGGTCGCGAGTGGACTGCAACGCGCCGGCGCCCAGGCTGGCGTGCGGCACATCGTGACACTCTCGATCGTCGGGATCGACGAGACCTCGTTCGGCTACTACCAGGCCAAGCTCGACCAGGAGCGGGCCGCTGCGGATGGGCCGGTGCCCCACACCATCGTGCGGGCCACCCAGCTGCACGAGCTGCCGGCCCAGCTGATCGGACTGACCCGGCAGGACTCGCACGCCAGCGTCTTCGACGTGCGCGCCCAGCCGGTCGCGGCGCGTACCGTCGCCGAGGTGCTCGTGGAGGCGGCCGAGGCCGCGCCGGCGGGCCGGGCGCCGGATCTGGCCGGGCCGGGGGAGGCCGACCTCGTCGACATGGCCCGTGCCTTCGTCGAGCGCCGCGGGCTGGACATCGAGGTGGAGCCGGACACCCGGACGATGTCCGGCGTACCACCACGTGCCCTGATGCCCAAGGATGGCGCCCGGATCGAAGGTCCCACCTACGAGGCATGGCTCGCGAGCCAGGACGCCGCGGCGCTCACGGTGTGACGAGCGCGGGACGCCGGCTGGGATCAGTAGGTGTTGCCCGCGGTGGTCAGCCGCGTCTCACCCGCCGGCAGCGCGGGGCATCCCGCGGCACCGGGCCAGGTGGGGCCGGGCAGGTGGAGATACCAGGTGGGGAGGTTGGCGGTGCTGCCGGTCAGGTACGTGCCGAGGTCGTTGTTGGTGAACCTGTTGTGGTACGACGAGCACTGGCCCGTGGCGGTGTCGACCTCCTCCAGGTAGTGCGCCGACGGCGGTTCGGAGCGGGGAAAGCCGTTGGCCCCGAAGGTGTTCGCGTCGAACGTGTTGTAGTTGCTGGCGTCCCGCACCTTTATCGGGTCGCTGCTGACGCCGGTGATGGTGTTGCGGGAGAAGTCGTTGCGCGAGCTCTTGTGCGTCACGTAGATGGCGTGGATGTAGCTGTTTTCCGAGTTGCGCAGGTTGACGAACGAGTTGTTGACGATGCGGTTGTCCGACGACTCGGTCAGCACGATGCCGGCGTACCCGCAGCGAGCGAATGTCTCGCTCAGGCACAGTCCGCCGGTGTACGCGTTTCCGATGGAGGTGAACAGCATCCCGAAGATCGTGTTGCCGTTGAGGCCGCGGGCCGATGGCAGGCCGGGACCCGACGACGGGTGGTAGCCACCGGGGCACGAGCCGGCCGAGCCGTCCAGCGAGATCGCCGAGCTGGCGTAGTAGCTGACCTGGAGGTAGTAGAAGCGCAGGCCCGCCGTGCCGCCGCCGGCCAGCGGCCGCCCGTTCGGACCGGGACAGCCCATGAACCAGGCACCGTCGATGTACCGGCCGGAGCCGCTGGCCCGCGCGTTGTGGAAGACCGGGCGGGCGGCGATACCGGAGAGGCCTTCGCCGTACTCGTAGTCGTCCGGCATGAACGAGATCGTGCGCCCCGGGCGGTACGTCGTCCACACCAGACCCGCGGCGATGTACGTGCCGGCGTGGATGCGCACCTCGACGTCCTGGTCGAGCGGGCCGGCGAGCACCAGCTCCTGCACCCGGATCAGGCTCCGCACCGCGCTCGCCGGCGTGGCACCGGTGTTGGCGTCCGAACCGGCGGCGTTCATGTAGATGGTCTGGATGCTGGCGGCGGTGGCCGCTGAGGCCGTGACGGCGACGCCGGCCGTGGTCAGGGCGATCACCATCCCGATGTTCGTGGCGATCTTCAGAATCCTCGACATGATCCGAAAGGCTGGCGGTCGGTGAGCGTGGCGGTCGCGGCGCTGGCGTAGCGGCGGGCCAGGTGGGCGAACGCGGCTTTCAGCTCGGGCGGTCCGACCACTTCGATGTCGGCGTCGAACCTGCCGATCGCGGCGGCCAGGCCCGGCCACGACCACGAGCCGAGCGTGAGCCGGCAGCGGTGCGGACCGAGCTGCTCGACGACCGCGTCACGGGCGAAGGGCGACACGTCGGCGGCGGGGAGGTGGAGGATCACCTCGCCGCGGCAGGGCCAGTCGCCGGTTCCGTCGGAGCCGTGAAACCTGCTGGTGACGAACGCTGCCACGCTCCCACCGGGCAGCTCGCGCGGGGTGAATCGGGGCCCGGTCGGCGTGCGCGGAGTGATCCGGTCGGCGCGAAACGTGCGCCAGTCGCCGCGGTCGAGGTCCCAGGCGAGGAGGTACCAAAGCCCGCCCCGGGCCACGAGGTGGTGGGGCTCCACCCGGCGTGGCGGGGTCGGCGTGCCGCGGCCGGGCTCGGCACGTGACGCGGACGGGTAGTCGAAGCGCAGCACCTCGCGGGCGTGCACGGCGGCGCTCAGCGCGGTCAGCACGCCACTGTCGGCCCGCGGCGCGGCAGGCCGCTCGACGGCGGTGACCTGGAGGGTGTCGATGCGGTGGCGCAGCCGCGCGGGCATGACCTGCCGGACGGTGCGCAGCGCCCGCGCCGCGGCTTCCTCGATGCCGGCGCCGGCGGAGGTGGCGACCTGGAGGGCCACGGCGAGGGCGACCGCCTGCTCGTCGTCGAACAGCAACGGGGGCATGTGTGTGCCGGCCTGGAGCCGGTATCCGCCGTCCGGACCTTTGGCGGCGAGGATGGGATAGCCGAGCTCGCGCAGGCGGTCGACGTCACGGCGCACGGTGCGCGGGCTGACCTCCAGCCGCTCGGCCAGCAGCGCCCCCGGCCAGTCTCGGCGCGCCTGCAGCAGTGACAGCAGTGACAGCAGCCGGGCTGAGGTCTTCGGCATGTTTCTCATACTGCCGGAAGAAGAGGACACATCCTGGCCGCTTCCTTTGCGACGGTTGCCGCACACATCCGGATCAGTCCGAAGGTAAGGAGCCGATCTTGTCTGTCACCACCACGACCCACCTGAACTTCCGCGGCGACGCGCGCGCCGCGCTTGAGTTCTACAAGTCCGTCTTCGGCGGCCACCTCGCCGTCGTCACGAACAAGGACGCCGGCAACGTCCAGGAGGAGTCCGAGGCCGACCAGGTGATGTGGGGCCAGGTACTCGCCGAGAACGGCTTCCACGTCATGGCTTACGACGTGCCCGCACGGATGGCCTACGAGCGGGGAGAGAACTCCTTCTTCGTATCCCTGCGCGGCGAAACCGTCGAGGAGGTCACCGGCTACTGGGACAAGCTCTGCGAGGGGGCGACCGTCGTGGTCCCGATGGGCCCGGCGGGCTGGGCGCCCGCCTACGGGATGGTGCGGGACCGTTTCGGCGTCGTTTGGGCGGTGGACGTCGTGAGCGGTCAAAGCCGGTAGCGGGGGATCTGCCGTCCATCCGTTTAGGGGATTGCGGTAGTCTTCCCGGAAACCGTTTGTGTGGGGGTGTGGAGTCATGGCGCGGCAGGTAATCGAGACTCTGATCGACGACATCGACGGTAAGGCCGCCGACGAGACAGTTCGGTTCGGCCTCGACGGGGTCGACTACTCCATCGACCTATCGGGCAGAAACGCGGCTAAGCTTCGCTCCCTGCTGTCGGCCTACCAGGAGGCCGGCACCCGCCTCGGCCGGTCGGGCGTCCCCACACCCGGCCGGCGGGCGACGGTCGGCGCACGCCGTGCCGGTGGCCGCGACGAAAACAAAGCCATTCGGGAATGGGCCGCCAAGCAGGGTAAGGAACTGTCGGACCGCGGCCGGATCCCCACCGCCATCGTCGACGAGTATCACGCCGCGACGAAATAGCTCGGCATCTTTCAGTAGGACTCGGTGCGTCGCTCATAGGCTTCTCACAGCCGACGTACAAGGTCGGCAAAGAGCCGCCGGTGAGCCTGGGGTTCAACGAGCTCCCGACTATCCGAGATGGGTTCTGATGAAGATTCGAAAGATGTTCGCCGGCCTGGCCCTGGTCGCGGTTCTCCCGCTCGGCGCCGCCGCCTGCGGCGCGGACACCACCGATGCCACAAACACCAGCACGAGCACAAGTACCAGCACCAGCGACACCACGGCGTCCGGCACCGCGAACGGCGGCCCCCAGGGCGGTGGCGCGGGTGGGGTCGACGTCTCTTCGGTCTCCACCGAGGAAGAGTTGATCGCCCTCGTGCAGGAGGCTTACGGCGACGGAAGCCTTGGCCTGCACCGCGGTCACCAGCCCGTCGAGGAGGTGCTCAACGAGGTCCTGACCATCAGCCACGAGGAGCTGCACACCCGGATGGACTCCGGGCAAAACCTCGCGGCCGTCGCGACCGACCTCGGTATCGACCCGCAGACGCTGATCGACGCCCTCGTCGACGCCTGGAGCCCCGCGATCGACAAGGTGCTGGCCGCCGGCGAGATCACCGACGCTGAAGCCGAGCAGTACCGGCAGGCGTTGCGGGACGCCTTCACCTTCCGCGTGACCTGGAACGGCGAGGACGCCACCCCGACCTTCGCCGGACTGGACGCCTGACCCCGCTGCCGTTGGTTCAAGGAGACCTGGGCACCAGGTCTCCTTGACCAGCCAGAGTGGACGGTCGGTTACTCGGCTCCGCAGATGGTCTCGTCCAGCAGCTGGAAGCTGCGGGCCATCACCGCACTGGCCGCGGGCTCGTCGGCCAGCCGCGTGTTCGTGTACACCACGGCGGCCCGGCTACCGTCCTCGGTGACCGCGTTGACCATGGCGGTGCCGGGCGCGTCGCCGGGGTGTGCCCAGTACCCGCCGCACCGGTTGGGGGCCCAGAAGATGCCCAACCCGTACCGGAGCCCGGGGAAGAAGCCCTGGAACGTCTCGGCCAGCACCGTCTCGTGCATCTGAGTCATCTGCTGTGGGCGCAGCAGCTGGCCGCGCCGCAATGCCTGCCAGAAGCGGGCCACGTCCGTGGTGGTGCTCACCAGACCGCCGGCGGCTCCGCCGTAGCTTGCGTTCAGCAGGGTGGTGTCCACCAACGGGCCGCCAGGCGTGAACTGGTGGTAGCCCTTGGAATGCGGTCGGGGCAGGTAGGAGCGATCGTCCTCATAGGACGTGTGCGACAACCGCAGCGGGTCGATGATGCGCGACCGCACGGCCTCCGACCATGGCCGTCCGGTCACCTTTTCGATGATCATGCCGGCCAGGATGTAGTTGGTGTTCGAGTAGCTCCAGTGCGTACCCGGTGCGAACACCGGCTCGTGTCGCATCGCCAGTGCCACGAGGTCCGCGGCGCTGACATTGTCGAACCGGTGCTGGCGGTACCCCTCGGCCGAGCCGAACGCGGGGACGTCCTCGAAGTAGTCGGGGATCCCGCTGGTCTGCTGGAGAAGCTGCCGGACATTGACCCTGCTGCCGTCGTTTCCGTTGCCGGACACGACGTCGGGCAGCCAGCGCTCGACCGGGTCGGTCAGGGCCAGCCGGCCCTCACCCACCAGCTGGAGCACCACGACGGAAACGAACGTCTTGGTGTTGCTGCCGATCCGGAAGTACCCGTCGGGCGGCATCGGCGCGCCGGTACGCCGGTCCGCGACGCCGCTGCGCGCCCGCGTGACGCGGTCGGCGTTCCGTACCAGCCCCTGCGTCCCGATGACACCCAGGTCGCGCAGGTCGTCGAGGCCGGCCTGCAGTTGGTTTCGCTCGGTCACCGGGGCGGCCTGTGCCGCGGCAGGGATCTGGGCCGCGAATGTGGCGCCGCCGGCGACCGCCACGATTGCCACGAACGCGGCAAGCGGTGCTTTCACCTTGCTCCTCCATCTCTTGGTTGCGGAGGAACTCACCGTAAGGAAATGATCAATGCATAGGCCATCCGGCTGGCCTGCGGAAAACAGGTGAGGCTAGCCCCCCGCCGCCATCTGCCAGAATTCGAACGTGGATTGGACTGTCGCCGTGATCTGCGGCGCTTCCGGCGTCGGAAAGTCCAGCGTCGCCCGTGCGCTGGCCGTGCGGCACGGCGTCCCGCTGGCCGAGGCCGACGACGTGGTGACCGCGCTGAAGGCGCTCACCACACCGGCCACCCATCCGGCGCTGCACAGGTGGGACAGCGATCCGGCGGCGCGGTCGTGGTCACCGGAACAGATCGTCGACCACACGCTGGCGGTCGCGGCGGAATTGGCGGCCGGCTTTCGCGCGGTCATCGCCGACCACATCGAGTACGCGGCGCCGGTGGTCCTCGAAGGTGACTATCTCACGCCAGATCTCGTGGTCGGCCTGCGTGGAGCCCGCGCCGTCGTGCTCTCCGAGCCGGACGAGGATCGGCTAGTCGCCAACCTGCTGGCTCGCGAACCGCACGCCGGTCGGCAGAGGCCCCGCGCCCGGGTGAGCGCACGCTACGACGCCAGCCTGGTCGCCAGCGCGAGCCGTGCCGCAGTGCCCGTCGTCCAATCGTGGCCATTCCACGACGCCGTCGACCGGGTCGAGTCGGCGTTGCGGAGTGCCTAGAGCTTTCGGCGTCGGGGTGACACCCTGGCCCGCTTGGCGGCGAAAACCCTTTCCAAACAAAGAGATTTGGGCTACCGCGATGTCCGTCGTGGTCCCGACCGTCGCTCCCGCGGCCTCACCCTGCGCGTCTGGGCGATCTCACCCCAGCCGGCTACGCCAGCCCTGAAGGCCTGGCCGGGTCTGATGCTTTGGTACGTGGCCAGCGGCGGATGGGTGTGGCCGCGGGAGCAACGGCTCGACCAGACGGACATTGCGATAGCCCAAATAGCCGAAATATGTAGGTGTCGCCGCACCGCCGGTAACGTAGCGTAATCATTTCCGGGCCGTAGATGTGAATCTAGAACGGTTAGGGTCGATATAGCGCCCTAACCGTTCTAGATCGCGAAACCTGGTGCCGGTTACCCGGCATGGCGGCTACTGCCCGCGATCGGGGGCCGCCCGGCTCGGTCGGCGCCGGCCTCGCGGGTGGGGACATTGTGGACAAACGCTGACCTCAACCCCGAAAGGTCTCTAGACTTCCGACAAACGCCCCGGACCGATGGAGTCCGGGGCGTCGTGACGTCGTGGCTAGCAGTGGCCGCAGACCGGATTGGGGTCTCCCTCGGAGCGCCGTTGGAACGGCCGGGCGACAAGTTCGCCGTCAGGGGACGTGGGCCACGCCTGCAACGGCGACGCCGCACTCTTCGAGGTGAGTTGGACGCATGCGATACGCACGTCGTAGTCCGTGACGACACAAATCCCTATTGGCTCAGGGAGCCGTTCCACCCGCATCCCGTTGGAGAACGCCGTCCTGTCCGCGTGGGCGTACCAGTGCATGTCCTCCTCGTTCAGGGTCCCGTAGGGAAAACTCCCCAGGAAGACGGCGTATCCCCACCGCGGCAGTGGGTTGTCCGCCGACACACCGCAGTCCAGATACCCGGTCAGCGTGAGGTAGTTACCATCGGTGACTTCCGCTTGCTCGATGGCTCCGGAGAAGCACGGGATGGTCTGCCATCCGGGATCCGCCGCCGCGGGTGGAGCGGCGACGAATAGCGTGACGACCACGGCGGCCAGCATGGTCAGGTATTTCATTTGTCTCCCCCGTCGGTGGTATCGGCTTGTGTGGAGAGGCCGGGTGGCGTCGCCACGTTCAGTGCGCCGAGCGCGAGGCCCAGCTGGAAGCGGTTGTCGACGCCGAGCCGGTCCATCAACGCCCGCAGCGTGTAGGTGAGCGAGCGGGCGGATATGCCGAGCTGCCGCGCGGAGGCGGCGTCGGTATGGCCCTGGGCGAGCAGCGCGACGATCGCCTTCTCTCGTGATGTCAACACGATCGCGGGTACTCCATCTCGGCGTGGGTCCACCGCGTTACTCCAATGACGCGCGAACAGCCTGACGAGCGAATCGACCGCGGCTCGGTCGACGACCTCCCACGTGCCCCGGTCGAGGTCAAGGGGATCGACGGCGAGGAGCGCCACCCGCCGGTCGAAGACCATGAGCTTTTGCGGCAGGCGCGCCGCCTCCCGATACTCGCCGCCGAGCTGGCCGAACTCGATCGCGTGCTGCGCCGAGCGGTCGCCGTCGGCGGGCGGGCGGCTCAACGTGCGCATCCGGACGCCACGACGCAAGGCCGCGACATCCAGCGGCGCGCCGACCGACAGCTCGTCTGTGCTGAAGACCTGCTCGGGCTGCATCGACAGGTGCTCGACCCGCTCCAGGGCCGCCAACTCGGCGATGCGCCGGCGCCGGGCCTCACGGTCCGGCAGGTGCCTGGCCGGAAGCGCGACCCGTTCGAACGGATCAGCATCCGCGCCGGTGGCCGCGGCGGCGCGCCGGAGCGCCTGCCGCCGCAGGGTCGTCACCACCGCGTCCGCGGGCAGCGCCCGCCAGGTCGAGGCGTACCCCGACGACTCGCGTTCCACCTTGACAACGTCGACGGCCAGCAACTCGCCCAGCGCGGTGCGTACCCTCCGCACCCCCAGGCCGAGCTCCGCCGCGACCTCCCCGGCGGCCTGCGACCCGAAGGTCAGCAGACACCGGTACACCAGATCGGCGTCCGCCGAGACACCCCAGCGGACAAGCGCCGGTACAGCCCTACCGATGGCGAGCACCCCCGTTTTTCTGCCTGCCACGTATGACCCTCCCCCGAACCGACAGACCTCGGTACGCAGCGATATAAGCACTGGAGTACGAAGATGTCTGCATTCCGCAAGATCATCGAAGAATTCGTTGCTCGATTCCGCAACCGACCATGATCTATGCGCCCAGGTTCAAAGTACGTCGGCTTCGATGATCGACAGGCCGTCGAAGGAGTCCTGGTCGAAATCGCGGGTGTTGGTCGTCATCACCACGACGAGGTCCAGATCCTTGACGATGTAGATCATCTGGCCGCCGGATCCCCACGCCATCGCGGCGTGGTGGCCGGCGATGTCGCGTAGCCAGAAGTCGTAGCCGTAGCTGTACGGGGCGCCGGCGGCCACCTGGTTTGTCATCGACGCTCGCACCCAGGCCGACGGGACGAGCTGCCTGCCGTTCCACCGGCCCTCGTGCAGGTAGAGCAGCCCGAACTTCGCGAGCTCGCGTGGCGTCACGTAGAAGTTGTAGCCGCCCGAGAAGTAGCCCTGCGGGTCGCTGCCCCAGTGTTCGGCGACGACGCCCATCGGCGCGAGCAGGTTCTCGTGGATGAAGTCGCACGCGGTCGTCCCCGTGGCCGAGGTCAGTACGGCGGAGCTCAGATGGGTGTCGCCGGTGCTGTAGTTGAACGTGGTGCCGGGCCGCGCGGCCTTCGGAAGCTCGAGGATCGCCGTGATCCAGTCGGGTGTTCGCTGGATCTGGGCTTCGGTCGTGTCCTCCTCCCACCGGGTGCCCGAGGTCATCGTGAGCAGGTCCCGCACCGTGATCGTCCGGGTCTCGGGGCTCATCGCCGCGACGTGGCGCGGTGGCAGGATCGAGGCGATCGTCGCGTCGACGCCGGGGATCCGGCCCTGGTCGATCGCGATGCCGATCGCGGCGCCCCAGATGCTCTTGGACGCCGAATGGACATTGTTGCTCTGGTCCTTCGCGCTGCCGTTGTAATAGCTCTCGAACACAAGGGCGCCGTGGCGGATCACCAGGAAGCTCGACATGTGCGGTAGATCGGCCAGGGTGGTCGAGGCCCGCTCGAGCCGGCTCGAGCTCATGCCCTGCTCCTCCGGGCTCGAGATCCTCCATGACGCGCTGTCGTCGACCGGGTCGGTGTAGGTCGGGTTGTCCTCGTAGAAACTGTCCGTCGACCGAGGACTTTGGATCTTGCCGCAGTCGAAGACAGCGCCGGGCGGCGCCGGCGCTGAGCAAGACACGATCACGGGCAAGATCGCCAACATGCCGATACCGAAACGCGGCGTCACCACCAGCGGTACATTACGCGCGGCCGAAAAATCGGTGCCGAAGACGTTCTTGGCGCGCTGAGCCCCTATCGGGCCGCGACGGGCGCTGGCGCGGCGTCTACCGACGGGATCCGCACGGCTCGCGGGGTGACCGTGCGCAGCCTCTCGTACGCCGCCCGGGCCGCCTCGTCGCGTGCCGTGTAGACGGTCAGCCGGGCGCCGGGCTGGTCGGTGAGCCAGCTGTGCACGACCTCGGCGCGTATCGTGCCGACCTCGTCGTGGTGCAGCACCTTGACCATGCTGTCGATCGGCGCCACGTCGTTGCGCTGCCACAGCTCGCGAAACTCCGGCGAATGCGCGTTCAACAGCTCCAGGATGTGCTGCCAGCGCGGGTCGGCGACGTCCGCCGCCATCGCCGTGCGCATCTTGGCCACCAGCCGCGGCGCGTTGTCCGCCCAGTCGCCCATGACGCGGCGCCATCCGGTCTCGCAGAAGTAGAGGATCATGGTATTGCGGTAGGGGCAGGGCAGCATCCGGTAGTCGCCGGTCAGGGCGAGATAGGCCGGGTTGCTGGCGAGCAGGTCGAAGTGCCGGCTGACCACCACCGCCGGCACCGGATCCAGCGCGTCGAGGACCGCCTGTACGGCCCGGCCCACCTGCGGCGGCTGCGGTGTCCGCAGCGGATCGGTGAGCTCGGCGAGGGTGAACAGGTGGGCCCGCTCGGTGTCGTCCAGGCGGAGCACCCGGCTGAGCGCGCCGAGCACCTGGCTGGACACGTTGATCGGTCGGCCCTGCTCCAGCCACGTGTACCAGGTGACGCCGATGCCGCAGAGCATGGCGACCTCCTCGCGGCGCAGGCCGGGGGTGCGCCGGCGCAGCGTCGGCGGCATGCCGACCATCTCGGGGGTGGTGCGCTCGCGCCGGGAACGGACGAACTCGCCCAGTGCTTGCCGGCGCCGCTCGGCTACGCTCTGCGTCACCGTGCCACGGTATCCGGTCCGCACGGCGGCAGCCTGGTTCGTTCAGTACCAGTATCAGGTGGGCCTAGGTACTAGGTTCGGCCGGCGTCGAGGCTGGCGGCGTGACCTCCGCTGTGGCAATCCAGTCCACCCTGCCCACCCGACCGGCCGCGCCGTGGCACGCGTTGCCGGTCCTGTTGCTCGGCGCGTTCCTGCCGATCCTGGACGCGTTCATCGTCAACGTCGGCCTGGCCCGGATCGAGCAGGACCTGCACGCCGGCGCGGGCGCCCTGGAGCTGACCGTGTCCGGCTACGGTGTCGCGTACGCCTGCACCCTGGTCCTGGGCGGCCGCCTCGGCGACCGGTTCGGCCGCCGCCGGCTGTTCGTCATCGGGCTGGCGGCCTTCACCGCCACCTCGACCGCGTGCGGGCTCGCCCCCAACGTCACCGCCCTGATCGGCTTCCGGATCTGCCAAGGCCTGGCCGCCGCGCTGATGTTTCCCCAGGTGCTGGCCTCGATCCAGGCCAGCTTCACCGGCCCGGACCGGCAGCGGGCGCTGGCCGCGTTCGGTGTCATGGCCGGTGCCGGCGGCGCGGTCGGCCAGCTTGTCGGCGGCGCGCTGCTCGCGGTCGACGTGGCCGGGCTGTCCTGGCGGCCGCTGTTTCTGGTGAACCTGCCGGTCGGCGTGCTCGCGCTGCTGCTCGCGCCGCGCCTGCTGCCCGAGACCCGCGCGGCCGTCGCGTCCCGGCTCGACGTGCCCGGCGCGCTCGCGCTCGGCACGACCATCGCGCTGCTGCTCGTCCCGCTCACGCTGGGCCGGGCCGAGGGATGGCCGCTGTGGGCTTGGCTGAGCCTGGCCGCCGTCGCCCCGGCCGCCGCCGGCTTCGCACTCTCGCAGCTGCGTAAAGAACGATCCGGGGGTACGCCGCTGCTGCCGCCCTCACTGCTGCGGCTGCCGCTGGCCCGGCACGCTCTGCTGGCCTGCCTGACGTTCGCCACATGCATCGGCGGCTTCCTGTTCGCGACGTCCATCACCATGCAGGTGGCCAACGGGTTCGGGCCGATGCGGGCCGGGCTGTGCATGGCGCCGTGCGCCCTGACGTTCCTCGTCGTCTCGATCCGGGTGAACCGGTGGGTCGGCCGATACGGATCCTCGGTGCTCGTGCTCGGAGGCCTTGTGTTCGCCGCCGGGCTGGCGGGGCTCGCCATGGTCGTGGCAACCACCCGCGGCACCCTCTCCCCGGTGGGCGTCGCGGTGCCACTGGCCGTCGTCGGCTTCGGCTGGGCGATGGTGCTGAGCCCGATCATCGGATTCGTGCTGGGCGCGCTGCCGGCCGACCGTGCCGGCCTGGCCGGTGGTGTGCTGTCGACGGCGATGCAGATCGGGCTCGCCGTCGGCGCCTCGGTCGTCGGCTCGGTGCTGTTCGGCCTGGCCGGCGCGCACCCCGACCGCGCGGGCTGGCGGCACGCCACGCTCGTGACGCTGTCTGTCGAGATAGGACTCGCGCTGGCCACCGCGCTTGCCTGCACCCGCCTGCGCCGGCCGTGAGCCGTCACCCGGTGCGGTGGCGGCCGGGGGTGGTGCCGACGACGGCGGTGAACGCGGCGATGAAGCCGCTCGGGTTGGCCCATCCGCAGGCGTGGGCGACGCGTGTGGTGTCGTGGCCCTCGGCGAGCAGGATGAGTGCGTGACAGATGCGCAGCTGGGTGCGCCACTGATAGAACGTCATGCCCAGCTCGTCGTGGAAGAGGCGGCTGAGCGTACGGGCGCCGGCTCCGACGGCCTGACCGAGCGCGGCCAGCGGGCGGCTGTCCGCGGGGTTTTCGTCGAGGATGCCTGCCACGGCCCGCAACCGGTCGTCGCGTGGTGCAGGCAGGTGGGTGGGCTGCTCGTGCGCCTCGCGGAGCTCGTCGAGCAGGACCCGGTGGAGGCGGGTGCGGGCGCCGCGGTCGAGGTGCCTGGTGCCGGTGAGGGTGAGCAGGACCTCGCGGGCCAGGCCGGAGGCGAGCAGCACCGCCGGGTGAGCGGGCGCGAGCCGGGCCAGTGAAGGCGGCAGGAAGACGATCCGCATGTCGGTCTCGCCGTGCGCGCGGTGGTGGTGGACAGAGTCTGCCGGGATCCAGGCGACCCGGTTGGCCGGGACGATCCAGGTGCCGCGCTCGGTGTGGATGGACAGCACGCCGCTCGCCGCGTACACCAAGTGTCCGCGCGGGTGGGAGTGTGGCCGGCTGGTCCCGCCCGACGGCCACAGGTGCGCGCCCCCGGACGGCCAGATCCGCGATTGGCGGGCTACGGGCATAACTTGGCATTCTAACGGTGGGCCGCCGTGCCGGTGCGCGACGACAGTTCAGGGCATGAAAACGACCATGCGAGCGGCCGTCTGCGTACGGGCGGGCGGCCCCGAGGTGCTGGAGATCCGTGAGCTGCCGATGCCGGCGGTACGGGAAGGTTGGAGCCTGGTGCGCGTGATGGGCGCGGGCCTCAACCGTTCGGAGTTGCGTACCCGCCAAGGACATTCGCCGGGCGTGCGGTTCCCGCGGGTGCTGGGGATCGAGTGCGTGGGCCTCGTGGCGGCCTCGACCGACCCCGCGCTGCCCGAGGGCACGACCGTCGCGGCGGTGATGGGCGAGATGGGCCGGCGGTTCGACGGCGGCTACGCCGAGTACGCGCTGCTGCCGAACCCGCTGCTCATGCCGGTGACCACCACGCTGCCGTGGGAGGTGCTGGCCGCGCTGCCGGAGACCTACCTGACCGCGCGGGGCGCCCTCGACGCGCTGGAGATCCGGCCCGGCGAGCGACTGCTGATCCGTGGCGGTACGTCGTCGGTGGGCATGGCCGCCGCGTCGATCGCGCACGGCCACGGCGTCGAGATCGCGGCCACGACCCGCCGGCTCGAGAAGGCCGGCGCGCTGACCTCGGCCGGCGTCGACCACGTGCTCCTCGACGACGGCGGCCCGCTGGACACGCCGTGGCCCGAGGGGCCGAGCCACGTCCTGGATCTCGTCGGGGCCGGCACGGTCGCCGACTCGCTGCGCATGGTCCGGCGGGGTGGGACCGTGTGCGTGGCGGGCTCCCTGAGCGGATGGCTGATCCGCGACTTCGAGCCGATCGCGATGATCCCCTCCGGCACCCGGCTCACCGCCTTCCACAGCGACGACACCAAGGGCAGCGCCGGCACGGCCCTGCTGGAGCGGGTCGTCCGCAACGTCGAGGCCGGCACGTACCGGCCCAACATCGACCGGGTCGTCGGCCTGGACGACATCGCCGCGGCCCACCGGTACATGGAGGACAACCGCGCCGCGGGCAAGGTGGTCATGCTGTTCGATGGTGATGATGCGGCCTGGGATGTCGGATAGCGTACGTACAGATGTACTCGTCGCGATCGTTGTCCGAGGGTGTCGCCATGAGCGTCGTTTATCGGACCGAGGACGAGCCGGTGCGGTCGCGTCTGGACCGGTTGCTTCACGTCGCGGCGGAGTCGGTGGCGCCCATCGACGTGCGGATCACGGAGCCGGACTTCGCCGGACGAATGATCGCCGGCGCGTTCGGTGTGTCGCAGATTCTCGAGGTGACCCTCGACACCTCGGCCGAGGCGGTCCGGACGGCGAAGCTGATCCGCCGTTCTGACCCGGAGTTCTACAAGGTTGACGTGGTGACGGCTGGCCGCATGGTGGTAGGTCAGGGCGGGCGGGAGTCTCGCCTTGCTCCCGGCGACGTGAGCATCTTCGACCTGTCCCGCCCGGCCTATTGGTTCAACGAGCCGGCTCGCTTCGTCGGTGTCTGCTTTCCGCGGGCGCTGCTGCCACTGCCCGCGGACGAGGTGGCCCGTATCACCGGTGCGCGGATCGCCGGTGATCGCGGCGCCGCGGCGCTGGTTTCCACGCTGGCGCGGCAGATGCCGGAGCAGGTGGACTACCTGGGTGCGGCAGACGGCGCACGGCTGGGCACGGCGGTGCTCGACCTGATCACGGCGGTACTTGCCGCACGGCTGGACCGGCAGTCGGCGGTGCCGCCGGAGAGCCGGCAGCATGCCCTGCTGCTACGCGTGCACGCGTTCATCGAGCGGCGGCTGTCCGACCCGCGGTTGTCACCGGCGAGGGTCGCGGCGGCGCACCACATCACGCCTCGTTACCTGCACAAGCTCTTCCAGGCCGAGACCTCGACGGTGTCGGCGTGGATCCGGCAGCGGCGCCTCGACCGGTGCCGCGCCGACCTGCTCGATCCGACCTTGCACGACCGGCCGGTGAGCGCGATCGGCGCGCGGTGGGGGTTCGCAAGCCCGGCCCAGTTCAACCGCGCCTTCAGCGCGATGTTCGGCATGCCACCCGGCGAATTCCGACGTCTCGCGAACAACAAGGCCAACCGGTAGGGCGGCCGGCCCGCGATCAGTTCCCTACGGGTAAAGGCTTGTGCGCTGTGTACTAACGACACCGCGGGGTCCAGTGAAGAGGCTTGGTGCAGCCCATCACGGGGACCTGAAGGAAGGGGCAACGCACGATGCGTGTCGCACGAGTCTCAACGATGGCCGCGACAATTGTCGCCGGCCTGGCGCTGGCCATCGCCACACCCGCCGGGGCGGCTACGGCAGCAGCCGGCAGTGTCCACAATGGTCTGCCCACCCAGGTCGGCATCCAACAGACCTGGCTGTCCGACCCGAACCTGACCTCCAACAAGCAGACCGCGGTTACCCGCACATCCGCCCGAGGCACCGCACAGATCCGGTTCGGCACCTACCAGGGAGTCCAGTACGGCTGGGCCCGAATCCTCGGCGCCACCGGCGACTACGGGATCCGTTTCGAGATCGATCTCAACGGCGACCGGGTCTGGGACCTGGCGAGCACCCAGTATCCGATCAGCCCTCGCAGCTACACCCAGGGGTACGCGACCTCTTCATCCGCGAGCCGGGCATTCCGCGCGTGCATCACGATCGTCGGGTTGGAGGACGACTGCAATACGGGGGGCGCGGCCCCGACGACTACCGCCTGGTGGTAATGCCGGCTGCTTGAAACGGCGGCGGCTCCGGAACGCGCCGGAGCCGCCGCCGAAGTCACTCGATGCCGAGGATCTCGTTGATCCGTTCGACGACCTGTTTTTGGTACCCGCCTTGGATGCGTTGTCGTTGAGGCCGAACAGCTGCGTCTCGGTGGCCCCGGGCACGCTCACGTCCGCGTACGCGCCGTCGAGCAGGTATCCGCCGGTGCCGTTGTCCGGGGTCGCGCTGGTCAGGCTGTAGTCACCGACCACCTGGAGGCCGTTGCTGACCCGGAAGGCGCGGGTGCTGCGCGCGCCCGGGAAGTCCAGCGGCTTGAAGCCATCGGCCTGCATGAGGAAACCGTGCTGGGTCCGCCGGGCGTCCTCGTAGAAGCCGACGACCTGGCCGGCGTTGTTGATACCGCGCGCGGCGGTGCCGCGTGCCGCGCCCGGGAAGTCGATGGTGGTGAAGACACCGCCGTCGAACAGGAACCCGTGCGAGGCCGACGTCAGCGCGGGATGAGGCCCGCCGACCGCGGCCGACGCAGGCGCCGCCAGGCTCACTCCTATCAGGACAGTCGCCAGCAGTACGCGCACCGACATGACATTCCCCCTCCGCACGCCCACACCCGAGGCGACACCCTGGTCGCAGGCACCGACGGTAGTGACGCCGAGGAGGACCTGTCTTGAGTAGCCGCATTACTCACCCGCTTCAGAAGAATGTCCCGGGTTCGCGTCAGCGGCGGACCGCCGCTCCCGCCGGAGACCGCGCAGGCCGGCGGCTCGCGGGGCGAGCCGAAAAGCCCCGCCCCCGCTGCCCCCGCCGCGGGGCAAGACCCGACCGCCGGGGCCACAACGGC
>Ga0081539_10001024_pt1 | contig 51459 bp, 39 predicted proteins | sample TabmetS4T2R2_FD_71023 | JGI IMG/M metagenome (GOLD analysis project Ga0081539, IMG submission 71023) | Tabebuia heterophylla rhizosphere microbial communities from the University of Puerto Rico - S4T2R2 | ecosystem: Host-associated > Plants > Roots > Rhizosphere ... | reverse complement strand
GGGGGCGTTGTCGGCGGATTCGATCAACGGTCGGACATTCAAGCGTTGTCCTTCTCCGACGACGCGACGGTGACCGGACCGGTCGCCTTCGCCGGTTACGGCATCGTCGTTCCCGAGTCGCAGAACTTCGGATACGACAGCTACGCGACGGTCGACGTCAAAGACAAGCTCGTCATCGTTCTGCGGTACTTCCCAGAGGATGCCGATCAGCAGACCAAAGCGATCCTCGCTCGGTATGCGGACCTGCGCTACAAGGCAATGGCGGCGCGTCAGCACGGCGCCAAGGCATTGATCGTCGTGACTGGTCCGCGGTCGCCCAACGCCGGGCAAACCGTTCCAATGAGCTTCGATACCGCGATTGCGGGGTCTGGGATTGCCGCAGCGAGCGTCAGTGAAAAAGTGGCTGCCGAGTTGTTCAAGGGTGGCCCGTCGCTGGATTCAGTGCAGAAGGATCTCGACGGCGGCAATCCTCACGTCGCCGGTTTCGATCTGCCAAACGTGACGGTTACGCTCAAGACGGCCATCGTCCGGGAGAAGCAGACGGGTCGCAACGTCATCGCCTATCTGCCGGCAACGACCACGGTCCCGGGCATGACGAAACCGTGGGTGGCGATCGGCGCGCACTACGACCATCTCGGTCGCGGCACCCACGGAAACTCACTGGCCGGCAAGGAAGACGCGGGCCGGCCGCACGTCGGCGCCGACGACAACGCGTCGGGAACGGCGGCCGTGCTCGCGATCGCCGAATCGCTGGCGAAAGATTCCATCCGCAAGCGCAATCTGCTGGTCGCGCTCTGGTCGGGTGAAGAGATCGGCTTGGTGGGCTCGAGTGCGTTCGTCAACATGCCGGCGGTGCCCCTCGAGCAGATCGCGGCCTATCTCAACTTCGACATGGTCGGACGGATGCAGGACAACAAGCTGACGGTGCAGGCGACGGGCACGAGCGCCGCCTGGCCGTCGATGCTCGAGCGAGCGAACGTCGCCGCGGGCTTCGATCTGACGCTCGCGCCCGATCCCTATCAGCCCACTGACGTCGCGAACTTCAATCAGGCCAGCGTCGCGTGCCTGACCTTCACGACCGGCGCGCATGGCGATTACCACAAGCCATCCGATACGCCCGACAAGATCGACTATCCCGATCTCGATCGCATCGCCGACTTTGCCGCCACGATCGTGCGACGTCTGATGGAGTCGAACGACGCGCCGCAGTTCACCAAAGTCGACCAGTCGTCGCAGACCGCCTCCCGCACCGGCGTGCGCGTGTTCACGGGAACGATCCCCGACTACACATCGAACGCGAAAGGACTGCTGCTTGGTGGCGTCGTGGGCGGCGGACCCGCGGAACAGGCGGGCATGCAAAAGGGAGATGTGATAGTCGAGATCGCCGGCCAGTCGATCGCGAATATCTACGACTACACCTACGCGCTCGAGCTCCTGAAGATCGGGCAGGCGGTGAAGGTCGTCTACATGCGCGGCACGGATCGCCACGAAACGACGCTGACTCCCGCGGCACGACGATGACACCGGATTGGCAAACTCCCAACCTCTGACGCCCGTCCAACTACCAACTCCCGATCAAATCTGATGTGGGAGTTGGTTCACCTACGGGGTGGGGAATTGGGAGTTGACTCTGTCTTTTCGTTGAGCACCCCCTCGACCTGCTCCGCCAGCGGATCCATCGTCTCGACCGGCCCCTGAGCCTTCGCGTAGACGAACGCGATCGCGAAGATGATCACGACCACGCCGAGGGAGATCCACGGCGGGATCTCCAGTGCGATGAAATGCGCGCCGTGGAGGTACTCGAGGCACAGTTTCGCGCCAACCCACGCGATGATGATGAACGCGCCATCGACGAGCGCCGGATACCGCTGCACCAGCGCAATCAACTGCCCGACGACCACACGCATCGCGACGATGCCGAGGATGCCGCCGGTCACGACGACCCACACCTTCGGCGACATCGCCACCGCGACGAGGATCGAGTCGATCGAGAACGCGAGGTTGACGAGTTCGACGCGCACGACGGTCGCCCAGAACGGCGACAGGCCCACCCACGCCTTCGCCCGCGGCGGCCGCCTCCGCTCGCTCGCGTCCTCGTGTCCGGAGAAGTGTGAGTAGGCGAGGTAGAGAAGATAGAGCCCGCCCAGGAGCTTCACCCACACCACTCTGATGAGATACGCCGCCGCAAGCGTGGCGACAATGCGGAACGCAAATCCGCCCAGCAGACCGTACCGAAGCGCCTGTCTGTGTTGAGAGCTCGGCAGGCCCAGAACCATGATGGCCATCACGAGCGCGTTGTCGGCGCTGAGCAGGCCTTCCAGGCCCACCAGCAGCGCCACTGTCAGGAAATCGGCGAGTTGGACGTCCAAGTGTCTCCCATCGTACCCCGGAGGTGCCCGCCACACCTTGACACATAGCATATCAAGCCCTACACTCGAAACATATCAACATGGTGCGTCGGATCGAGTAAAGGGTATGACCATCGAGCAGGATCTGTATTTCATCAGCATGGCAGCCGAGATGCTCGGGATGCACCCGCAGACGCTGCGGAAGTATGAGCGGCTCGGACTGATTCAGCCGACCCGCACGATCGGCAGCATGCGTCTCTATTCGCGCGAGGAGCTCGAACGGCTTCGGCTGATCAAACGGCTGGTCGACGAGCTCGGGATCAACCTCGCCGGAGTGCAGCGGCTGCTGTCGATCGCCGAAGTGATGCAGCGCATCCGGCCGCTGATGGACGAGAACTCGCTCAGTACGGGCACGGGGCGGCGGCAGCTGCTGACCGAGATGCGGCGGCTGAACGAGATGATTGGGTTGTGAGTCGCGCCGGGTCGGCTGCGCCGAACCCGGCCTACGAACGGATCGTCGCTGAATCGTAGGGCGGGTTCCGCGAAGCGGACCCGCCAACAACGCGTATGGATTTCAAAGACTACTACTCCACCCTTGGCGTCGCGAAGACGGCCTCCGACAAAGAGGTCAAGGCCGCGTACCGCAAGCTCGCGCGCAAGTGGCACCCCGACGTCAACCCCGGCGACAAGGCCGCGGAGACGAAGTTCAAGGAGATCAACGAAGCATACGAGGTGCTCGGCGATCCTGAGAAGCGGAAGAAGTACGATGAGCTCGGTGCCAACTGGCGGATGTACGAGCAGGCGGGCGCGGGCGGCGCCGGCAATCCGTTCGGCGGACAGTGGAACGCGAATGCCGGCGGTGGCCAGAGCGGGTTCCGCACGATGACCGAGGAGGAGATGGAGGGTCTCTTCGGCGATTCGAATCCGTTCTCCGATTTCTTCACCACGTTCTTCGGCGGAGGCGGAGGCCTGGGCGGCGGCGCGCGCGTGCGTACGGGAGGCCGGGCGGCCCGTCGCACGGGCCGCGACCTCGAGCACGAGATTGAACTGTCGCTGGAGGAGGCCTACAACGGCGCCACGCGTCGGTTGTCGTTCAAGCACGAGGACCAGCCGCGGACGGTCGACGTCCGTATTCCCGCGGGCGTGGACGACCGGTCTCGAGTTCGTGTCTCCGGCGAGGGTGAACAAGGATCGGGCGGTGGAGGCTCGGGCGATCTGTATCTGCGGATCCACCTCGTGCCGCATCCCGTCTTCGAGCGCAAGGGTCGCGACCTGTACGTGAAGGTGCCGGTGCCCGTCCCGACCGGTGTGCTTGGCGGCGAGGCGGAGGTGCAGACGATCAGCGGCAAACCCGCGCGTCTGAAGATTCCGCCGCTGACACAGAACGGTCAGGTATTCCGGCTCAAGGGCTACGGGATGCCGACGGTGGGCAAGACCGACGAGAAGGGTGATCTGTACGCGCGCATCGAAGCGCAGCTGCCGACACGACTGTCGACCGAAGAGCGCACCCACTGGGAAGCATTGGCCAAGTTGAGTGAAGCGGCGGGGAAAAAGCACAGCGCCGCGTGAGAGGAGAGTGAAGGTATCAGTACCTGATTCCTTCCAGGATCGCACCGATGAACATCAACAAGTTCACTGAAAAGGCGCAGGAAGCGGTCGTCACCGCACAGAACCTTTCGACGGAGCTGCATCACGCCGAGGTCGTACCGGAGCACCTGCTCGTCACGCTCGTCGAGCAGGAGGGCGGCATCGTGCCGTCGATCCTGCGCAAGATGAATCTCGAGCCCGCGAAGGTGGCGGCTGATGCACGCGCCATGCTCGGCACCCAGCCGCAGACGTACGGCGCGGAGGTGCGCCTGTCGCCGCGGATGAAGCTGATCTTCGATTCCGCCGAAGCGGAGTCGAAGCGGCTGCAGGACGAGTACGTCAGCACTGAGCACCTGCTCGTCGCGCTCGCCACCGAGGTCGGACGCTCCCCTGCGGCGCAGCTGCTGCAGCGCTCGGGGGTCACGAAGGACGCACTCTACGCCGCGCTCACGCAGGTGCGCGGCAATCAACGCGTCACCTCGCAAAATCCCGAGGCCACCTACGAAGCGCTCGCGCGCTATGGCCGCGATCTGACGGAGCTCGCGCGCAAGGGCAAGCTCGATCCCGTCATTGGCCGCGACGAGGAAGTGCGTCGCGTGATCCAGGTGCTGTCGCGACGCACGAAGAACAACCCGGTGCTCATCGGCGAGCCTGGCGTCGGCAAGACCGCGATCGTCGAAGGCCTCGCCCAACGCATCGTCCGCGGAGACGTGCCCGAGGGATTGAAAGACAAGAAGATCTTCGGTCTCGACATGGGCGCACTTGTCGCCGGCGCAAAGTACCGCGGTGAGTTCGAGGAACGTCTCAAGGCGGTGCTCAAGGAGATCACCGAGTCCGATGGCAAGATCGTGCTCTTCATCGACGAGCTCCACACCGTTGTCGGCGCGGGTGCCGCCGAAGGCGCGATGGACGCGTCGCAGATGCTCAAGCCGATGCTGGCGCGCGGCGAGCTGCACACGATCGGTGCGACGACACTCGACGAGTACAGAAAGCACATCGAGAAGGATGCGGCGCTCGAACGTCGCTTCCAGCCGGTGCTGGTCGACGAGCCAACGGTCGAAGACACGATCTCGATCCTGCGCGGGCTTCGCGAACGCTATGAGATCCACCACAAGGTGAAGATCAAGGATGCGGCGCTGGTCGCCGCCGCCGTGCTGTCGCACCGCTACATCACTGATCGCTTCCTGCCGGACAAGGCGATCGACCTCGTCGACGAGGCTGCGTCGAAGCTGCGCATGGAGATCGACTCGATGCCAGCGGAGCTCGACGAGGTGCGCAGGCGCGTGATGCAGCTCGAGATCGAGCGCGAGGCGCTGCGCAAGGAGACCGACGCCGCGTCGAAGGAGCGTCTGGGTCGCCTCGAGAAAGAGCTCGCCGATCTGAAGGAAGAAGAGCATCGTCTGCGCGCGCAGTGGGAGCAGGAGAAGTCCGAGATCAGCGGCAGCAGCAATCTGAAGGAGCAGCTCGAACAGGCCCGACTGGAGCTCGACGCCGCTATCCGCGCGGGCGACTTCACCAAGGCCTCGGAGCTGCAGTACGGCCGCATTCCGGATCTCGAACGACGACTGCAGGCACAGGATGCGGACGACGCGAGGCCGACGGGCTCACGCCTCCTCAAGCTCGAAGTCGACGAAGAGGACATCGCCGAAGTCGTCGGCAAGTGGACGAACATCCCGGTGAGCCGGCTGATGGAGGGTGAAATCCAGAAGCTGATTCACATGGAGGAACGTCTCCACGAGCGCGTCGTGGGACAGGACGAAGCGATTCAGGCGGTCGCGAATGCGATCCGCCGTGCCCGCGCCGGCCTCCAGGATCCGAATCGTCCGCTCGGCAGCTTCATCTTCCTCGGACCGACCGGCGTTGGGAAGACGGAGCTGGCCCGGGCGCTCGCCGAGTTCCTGTTCGACGACGAACACGCGATGATCCGCATCGACATGTCGGAGTATCAGGAGAAGCACACCGTTTCGCGGATGCTCGGTGCACCCCCGGGGTATGTCGGTTATGAGGAGGCCGGCCAGTTGACGGAAGCGGTGCGACGGCGTCCGTATTCGGTCGTGCTGTTCGACGAGATCGAGAAGGGGCATCCCGAGGTCCTGAACGTCCTGCTGCAGCTCCTCGACGACGGCCGGCTGACCGACGGCAAGGGACGGACCGTCGACTTCAAGAACGTCGTCGTAATCATGACGTCGAATCTCGGGAGCCAGTACATCGCGGAGAACAGCGGCGAATTGAACGAGGGCGCGCGGCGGCAGATCACGGAGGCGCTGCGCCAGCACTTCCGGCCGGAGTTCATCAACCGAATTGACGAGATAATCTTCTTCCATGCGCTCGGCCTCGAGCATATGAAGTCGATTGTCGATATCCAGATTCGGGGCCTGCTCAAGCGGCTCGAGGATCGCAAGATCCACGTCGAGCTGACCGAGGCGGCCAAGGGTTATATCGTCACGGAAGGGTACGATCCGATGTTCGGCGCCCGGCCGTTGAAGCGGACAATCCAGCGGAAGGTCCTCGACCCGCTGGCGCTCCGGGTGCTCGAAGGTGAGTTCCGCGAGGGCGACCGGGTTATCGTAGATGCAGGAGCGGACGGCTTGGCCTTCCAAAAGGAAGCCGTACCTGCGTAACTGGTTGGTGGTTGGTGGTTGGTGGGTCGTGACTATTCGACATCCTGACAGGCCAGCTTTCGGGATAAAGGACGACGAGGTTGGCTAACTTTCGTACGCCGTCGGGGATGAACCCGCGGGACAAGCGGCCTGGCGATCGCCGGCCGCTCGGCTCCGGCACGGGTCGACCCGGCGGTGCCGTCTGGTACGTGCTCGGATTTCTCCTCCTGATGGCGCTCGCGCAGGCGTGGTTCCTCGCGCCAGGCGGGCGGCAGATTTCCTACAGCGATTTCAAGCAGGCGATTCGATCGAGCCAGGTCGCCGAGGTCTACGTCGGCGAACAAACGATCCGCGGCACATTCAAGCGCGACGTCGCCGGAACGCGCGCGTTCAACACCAATCGCATCGACGATCCGAAGCTTCTCGAGGAGCTCGATCAGGCCGGCGTGAAGTACACCGGCGAGTTCGTCAGCCGGTGGCTGCCCGAGGTGCTCGGATGGGTCCTGCCGCTGCTGTTGCTGTTCGGCATCTGGAGCTTCTTCTTCCGTCGGATGGGTGGCGCCGAAGGCGGCGTGATGTCGTTCGCGCGCAGCAAGCATCGCGTGTTCGCCGAAGACGATGTGAAGGTGAGCTTCGCGGACGTCGCTGGCGTGGACGAGGCCGAGCAGGAGCTCAAAGAGATCGTCGAATTCCTGAAGACCCCGAAGAAATACACGAATCTCGGCGGCCGCATCCCCAAAGGCGTGCTGCTGGTCGGGCCTCCGGGCACGGGCAAGACGCTCCTCGCGCGCGCGGTAGCCGGTGAAGCCAAAGTGCCGTTCTTCAGCCTGAGCGGCTCGGAGTTCGTCGAGATGTTCGTCGGCGTGGGCGCGGCGCGCGTCCGCGATCTGTTTCAGCAGGCCGAACAGAAGGCGCCGTGCATCATCTTCATCGACGAGCTCGACGCGCTCGGCCGTGCGCGCGTGCAGAGCCCGATGGGCTCACACGAAGAGCGCGAGCAGACGTTGAACCAGCTGCTCGCGGAGATGGACGGCTTCGATTCGCGCAAAGCGATCATCATCATGGGCGCGACCAATCGTCCTGAAGTGCTCGACCCTGCCCTGCTCCGTCCGGGGCGGTTCGATCGACAGGTGCTGGTCGACAAGCCCGATGTGAAGGGACGCGAGGAGGTGCTCCACATTCACACGAAGAACGTGAAGCTGGCGCCGAACGTGGACCTGAAGATCGTGGCGGCGCGCACCGCCGGCTTCGCGGGTGCCGACCTGGCCAATCTCGTCAACGAGGCGGCACTGCTGGCCGCGCGCAAGGACAAGAGCTTCGTCGAGCCGAAGGACTTCGACGAGGCGATCGATCGCCTGATCGCCGGGCTCGAGAAGAAGCGCGTCATGAGCCAGAAGGAGCGCGAGATCGTCGCCTACCACGAATCGGGTCACGCCATTGTCGCGACCGCGATTTCCGGCATGGACCCGGTGCACAAGATCTCGATCGTGCAGCGCGGGTTCGGGGCGCTCGGCTACACGATGCAGCTGCCGCTCGAAGATCGATACTTGATGCAGCAGCGTGATCTGCTCAACCAGCTCGCGGTGCTGCTCGGCGGACGCACGGCGGAAGAGATCGCGCTCGGCGAGATCTCAACGGGCGCGCAGAACGATTTGCAGCGAGCCACCGACATCGCCCGCGCGATGGTCACCGAGTGGGGCATGAGCGATTCGCTCGGCGCGGTCAACTACGATGGGCACAAGCGCAACAAGTTCCTCGACTTCTCTCTGGGCCCGGAGCGCGGTGCGTATGCCGAGGACACCGCTCGACTCATCGACGCCGAGGTCAAGCGCATCATGACCGAGTCGCACAACGAAGCGCGCCGGATTCTCACCGGGCAGCGCGATGCGCTCGAACGCGTCACGCGTCGTCTGCTCGAGATCGAAGTGATGGAGGGCGACGAACTCCGCCAGATCCTTGGTGTCGCGTCGACGACACAGGAGTCATCCGAGACCGTTCCGTTGCCCACGTCCGAATTGCGCTGAACGCTCTGCACAGAATTTCACCCGTCAAAACTCTTGATCGCCGCAAATCGCAGGCGTATCGTCAGGAGCACATCGCGCAAACGCAAACAGGGGGCAGTATGTCAGCAGGCCTCTCTCATCGCGTATCGCACCCCGAGCTCCTCGACGCCAAGCGCAACGCAGTTCGCAGTCTGAACCACACACCACAACCGATCGATGTCAGCTCGCGCGTGCGCGGCGAGTTCGTCGAGATGCGCGGCTTCTCGCCGACTGTCGAGCAGGCGGCGCGACTGTTCGACTTGTCGCGTGACGAATGCTCTGCGGTGCTGGGGGGCCTGGTGCAGCAGCGGTTTCTGACGCTCACCTCGGACGGGCGCTATCGATTGGCCTGATAACGGATCAACTCCCAACCCCCAACCCGCTGACGCCGAACCAACTCCCAACGTTCGATTCACGCCTTGGAAGTTGGAAGTTGGCTCGGGCGAAGTGAGTTGGGAGTTGACACCTGGTCGAACACCGCCACTGTCGCTTGCCGTCCAAGATGGAATGGCACACTCGTCACGACCACGTTCGGCTTGAACAGCAGTGCGCCCTTGATGAGGAGCGCGTGCTGATTGTGGAGCAGATGCTGCCACAGGCGCCGTGGCACGAACTCCGGCAGGATGACGGTGACGTAGCCATTCGGGTCCCTGGCCTGCACCTGTTCGATGTATTCCAGCAGAGGCTCCATCAGCGATCGGAACGGTGACTCCAGCACCACGAGGTCGACCTGTTGCCCCCATTGCGGCCACTGCTGGCGAATGGCCTGGGTCGCAGCGGGATCGATGTCCACGTACACCGCTCGCACGTCCGCGGAGAGCGTGCGCGCATACTGCAAAGCCTTGACGACCGCACGCTGAATCCCGCCGATCGGGACGAGCACCACATGCCGTCCGACAGGCTCGGCCTCGAAGCCGCGCAGCGTGAGCTCCGATGCCACATGGTCGTAGTGACGGCGGGTGATCTCGAAGATCGCGACCAGGGTCGGGATCATGACGATGATGATCCAGGCGCCTTCGGCCGCCTTCGTGGTAGCAACGATGACGAGCACGACACCCGTGACGATTGCCCCGAACCCGTTGATCGCCGCACTCGTGCGCCAACCGCGCCCTCCCAGCGTTCGCCAGTGTAGGACCATCCCGGCCTGGGACAACGTGAACGAGACGAAGACGCCGATCATGTACAGCGGGATCAGGGCATGTGTGTCGCCGCCGAACACGACCAGCAATACCGATGCGAGCACGCTCAGGATGACGATTCCGTTGGAGAACGCCAGCCGATCGCCCTGGTTCATGAACTGCCGCGGCAGGAACCGATCGCGCGCGACGATGGAGGCGAGCCGCGGGAAATCCGCGTAGGCGGTGTTCGCCGCGAGCACCAGGATCAGCATCGTCGCCGCCTGCACGGCGAAATAGAAAACGCTTCGCCCGCCGAACGTCCCGCGCGCGATCTGCGAGACGACGGTCTCGCTCTCGCTCGGAATGATGTCGTAGGCATGCGCGAGCAGCGTGATGCCCATGAACATCGTGATTGCCAGGACGGCCATCGTCACCAGCGTCGATGCTGCGTTCTTGCTTTCCGGCGGACGGAATGCGGGAACGCCGTTCGAGACGGCTTCGACGCCGGTCATCGCGGTGCAGCCGTTGGAAAATGCCGTGAGCAGCACGAACGTCGTCAGGACGCTGACTCCGCCAGAGCCGAGCGGAATCGGATTGTCGGGGGCAGGCACAGGTCCCAGCGTTCCAGCGAAGTATCGCCACGCGCCCACCGCCAGCATGAGAAGGATGCTGACAATGAAGAAATACGTGGGTGCCGCAAACAGACGACCGGATTCGCGAATGCCGCGCAGATTGCCGATCATCAGCACCGCCACGAATGCGAGCGATATCGCGACCGTGTTCAGTCCCCATGAAGGAAACGCGGACGTGATCGCCGCCACGCCGGCCGCGATGCTCACCGACACCGTCAGCACGTAGTCGATGAGCAGCGCCGAGGCGGCGATCAGGCTCGGCAGGCGCCCCAGGTTCTCTTTCGCAACGATGTAGGCGCCCCCGCCGCTTGGATACGCGTGAATGGTCTGCCGGTACGAGAACGCCACGATGGCGAGCATCGTGGCGATCACGGCGCCGATCGGCGTGACCAGACCAAGCGCTGCAACACCGCCAATCGTGAGCACGCGCAGAATTTCTTCAGTGGCGTACGCGACGGAAGACAGCGGATCCGATGACAGCACCGCCAGGCCTGTCACCCTCGAGAACCGCTCGTGATGCGCGAGATGAGACGGAATCGGAGCGCCAACGAGCAGGCGCTTGACCTGAGACAGAAACGATTCGTCAGACACCAAGACCTCCAACGGCCGACGGGGTTAGCTGACGGGCTCGAGGTTGGAGTCCTCTACCTCCGCCTGTGCCCTCTCGGGCGTCAGCGTGAGGATTCGCCCCGGCGCGGCCACCTGACCGCGTGGGTCCCCCGTGTCGCTCCATGTGAAGCGACTTAGGCACTGGTTTGATTATCGGCCTACGAACAGTGGTCCGGACGCGGCGGGTGCCCGTACTTATGATCTTTTTATGACTTTCTTACATGTCGGGCGGCGATGGGGTCCGGTGGCGAGGCTGTTGTTTCGTCGCTGACTCATCACCAGCATCGAGTCTGGTCGCCAAGCGGTATTCGAGCCGCAGTTCCGCGATCCATGCCCAGGCTGGTGGAATGAGGAACAACGTGAGCGGCACCCATCGTGCCCCCTGGGACAGATCGCGAAACAGCAGATCGATCACGATCGCCAGCAGCGCGAGCACTCCGAACCGTTGTACGAGCAGACGCCGGAATATCCTGACGCGGTCGAGTGCCACGTAGTCGGCGACGATGGCGCTCAGTTCTTCTCCCGAGACGGCGGACCCGCGGAGCGAGGTCACCGCGTGCATGTTCCCCTGCACTCACGTGGTTGTACCGCGCGGCTGCGTAATAAACCCATAAAGACTCGATAAGAAGTTCGTCAGACCCTCGGTTCATTCGGGTCTCGATGGCAGAATGGCTACCCACGGATGATGTTTCGATACATCCAGCTACGCGATACGACGGCACTGGTGGCGAGCTTCTCCGCTATCGCCGTGGCGACGGCGCTCCTGCGCACGTTTCCCGACGTGAGCCCGACGACCGTTGCCCTGACGCTCCTGCTCGTCGTCCTGGGAGTGGCAACTGTCGCGCGACTGCGCATCGCGATCCTGGTTTCCGTTGTTGCGATGTTGACGTTCAACTTCTTTTTTCTGCCGCCAGTCGGCACGTTCACCATCGCCGACCCGCAGAACTGGATCGCGCTGTTCGCGTTTCTCGCGGTCGCGATGATCGCCAGCAACCTGTCTGCGGCGGCACAGGAACGCGCCCGCGAAGCAATCGCCAGCCGCAACGAGGTGACGCGGCTGTTCGACCTGACGCGCGACGTGCTGCTGACCACTGAAACAGCCGGAGCGATCGACGCCCTCGCGCGGCACGTCGCACGACGATTCGAGCTCTCGAGAATTGCGATCTGCCTCCCTGCCGACGACGGCTGGCGGATTCATCAGGGCGCGGCGGAGGAAATCACGATCGACACCGATACGTTGAACACGGCCCTGGCCAAGGCCCGTGGAACCGTTGAATTCGACGCGCGGCAGCGCGCGTACGGAGGCCATCTCCGTATCGGCGTGCAGAATGAGATCTCGATCGTCCCATTGCGACACGGCACGCGAGCTGTCGGACTGCTCGCCGCGTCCTCACCGCGCCTCGATATCGGCACGCTCGACGCGGTCGCCGGCGTCGTGGCCATTGCCATCGAGCGCGCACAGTTCCTGGCTGAGCGCGACGCCGCCGAGCTCGTGCGTCAGAAGGCGGACCTCGCCGCGACATTGCTGGCGTCGCTGAGCCATGATCTCCGCACGCCCTTGACCGCGATCAGAGTTGCCGTGGAAAACCTCGGAGGCGAGCTGGCCCATGATGAGCGTCGCGCCCAGGCAGCGGCCGCCGTCACCGAGCTCGAACGCCTGACGAGACTGTTCCAGGACATTCTCGATATGGCACGCATCGACTCCGCGGCGATCCGCATCGACCGGGAGTGGGTGTCCGCGTCGGACGTTGTCGATGCCGCTCTCGCGCATGTTCGTCACGCGCTCGAGGGACATGCGCTCCGCGTCGATGCGGACATGGACAGCGAGGTGGAGCTCGATCCCCGTCTCACGTCGGGCGCGCTCTCGCACATCCTGGAAAATGCCGCCCAGTATTCCCCCTCCGATCGCGAGATTGTCGTGTCCGCTCACGTCGAACCGGATGGACTTCACGTCTCGGTGACCGATCAGGGACCCGGGCTCGATGCCGGCGAACTCGAGCATCTCTTCGAGCGCTTCTACCGGGGACGCTCGGTGCGGCGGATCACGTTCGGCACCGGCATGGGACTCGCGATCACACGCGGGTTGTTGGCAGCTGCGGGCGGACGCGTGTGGGCGGAAAACATTCCCGGCCGGGGTGCTCGGTTCTCGATTGTCGTGCCTGGTGCAGTCCGTGCCGCCACGGTGGCCTCCTGACCATGGGTGCCCGCATTCTCGTCGTAGACGACGAGCCGAACATCATCGCGACCGTGGCTCCCCTGTTGCGGGCGCGCGGATACGAAGTATTTTCAGCGATGACCGGGCTCACGGCACTCGACTCATTCGATCGGGACAAACCTGACCTCGTCATCCTCGACCTCGGGCTGCCGGATATCAACGGCGTCGACGTGTGCCGTCGCCTGCGCGAGGCGGCATCCGGAGTCCCGATCCTCGTGCTCTCGGCGCGCGGCGCGGAAGGCGACAAGGTGAATGCGCTCGACGCGGGCGCCGACGACTACGTAACCAAACCGTTCGGCGCCGCCGAACTGCTCGCCCGGATTCGCGCGGCGTTGCGGCGCGTCGACACGCCGGCGCACAGCAGCGAGCCGATTTCGCGCGGCGGCCTGATCGTCGATCGCCAGCGGTTCCGGGTGACGCGCGATGGCGAGGAGGTCCGGCTCACGCCGAAGGAATTCGAGTTGCTGTCGTACATGATTCAGCATCCCGGCCGCGTGCTGACGCACCGCACGCTGCTCAAGGCGATCTGGGGACCCTATGCGGTCGATCAGGTCGAGCACCTGCGCGTACTGGTCGGTTCCCTCCGCAAGAAGATCGAGCGGACCCCTTCGACGCCGAAGTACATCCTCACCGAGCCGTGGGTCGGCTATCGATTCGCGGACAGCGACAGCCTGGACGAGCCCCGCACGCCATGAGTACTGATACCGCGGCTGTGGTCGCGGTGCCGGAGAGTCGCGCCGACCCCTGGCTCCGCACGACGGTCGGTCGCGTGCTTTGCGTGTTGATTCCGCTCATCCTCTGGTTCGCGCCACTGGCCATCGACTCACGGACGCAGCATGCGCTTGCCATCGGCGCCTTCATGATCCTCGGGTGGATCACGGAGGCCCTCGACTACGCGATCACCGGCTTCGTCGGCTGCTATCTTTATTGGGCACTGGGCGTGGTGCCGTTCGGCGTCGCGTTCAGCGGCTTCGCGACCGATACGCCATGGTTTCTTTTCGGCGCCGCTCTCTTCGGGGCGATGGTCACCAAAACGGGACTGGCTCGCCGGATCGCCATCGTCGTCATGCGACGAGTTGGCAACACGTTTCCGCGCATCCTGCTCGGTCTGATCATCACGGACTTCCTGCTCACCTTCGTCATCCCATCGGGCATTGCGCGTGTCGTCGTCATGTCGGCAATCGCGCTGGGGCTCGCCGACGCCTTCGGCGTCCGGCCGGGGAGCAATATCGGCCGCGCGATGTTCCTGGTCATCACGTATGCCGCCGGCATCTTCGACAAGATGATCATCGCGGGGGCGGCCTCGATTACGGCGCGCGGCGCCATCGAACGCGCAGGCGGCGTCGAAGTGCTGTGGAGCCGATGGTTCTTCGCCTATTTGCCGTGCGACGTGCTGACGGTGCTCATCGCCTGGAGGCTGACGCTGTGGCTCTGTCCGCCGGAGAAGACCGTCTCGATGCTAGAAGCCACGTACCTCGACGATGAGATCCGGCAGATGGGCGGCTGGAACGCGACGAGCACCCGCACGGCAGTTTTGATCGCCGTCGCAATCGGCCTCTGGCTCACCGACTTCGTCCACCACATTTCACCGTCGATCGTCGGGCTTGGGGTTGGCCTTGCGGCCGTTCTGCCTGGAATCGGCGTGTTGACCGTCGACGACGTCAAGCGGATGAATTATCTGCCGGTGTTCTTCGTGGCTGCCGCTGTGAGCATGGGCGAAGTCCTCGCCCAGACCAAGGCCCTCGACCTGTTGACCGACCTGCTCCTGTCCTGGATGGAGCCGATGCTCGGCAGCATCGTGCAGTCGACGATCGTGCTCTACTGGACCGCCTTCGCGTATCACATCCTCCTGGCCAGCGAGATCTCGATGCTCGGCACGTCGATTCCGATCCTGATGAATTTCGCGAGAGAGCACGGCCTCGACCCGTTGCTCGTCGGAATGATCTGGACGTTCGCCGCGGGAGGCAAGGTGTTCGCCTATCAATCCGGAGTGCTGGTCGTCGGCATGTCGTACGGATATTTCAGCAGCCGCGACCTGTTCCGCCTTGGCCTGCTGTTGACGATCGTTCAGTGCGTGCTGCTGCTGCTCCTTGTCTTCTTCTACTGGCCGCTGATTGCGATTCGCTGAACTCACGCTAATCCAACGCCGACGAGAACAACGTCGATCGCCTTGATCCCGATGAAGGGCAAGACGACTCCGCCTACGCCGTAAATCAACATGTTGCGGCGCAGGATCGCGGCCGCGCCGAGCGGCGTGTACGTGACGCCGCGCAGAGCAAGCGGAATCAGCGCGATGATGATCACCGCGTTGAAGATGACCGCCGAAAGAATCGCCGACTGCGGCGTCGCCAGACGCATGATGTTGAGCACGTTCAGCTGCGGGAACGCGAGCACGAACATCGCCGGGATGATGGCGAAGTACTTGGCGACGTCGTTGGCGATCGAGAACGTCGTCAGGGTGCCGCGGGTCATCAGCAGCTGCTTGCCGATCTCGACGATCTCGATCAGCTTCGTCGGGTTGGAGTCGAGATCGACCATGTTGCCGGCTTCCTTGGCGGCCATGGTGCCGGTGTTCATCGCCACGCCCACGTCCGCCTGCGCCAGCGCGGGTGCATCGTTGGTACCGTCCCCGGTCATCGCGACCATACGACCGCGGGCCTGCTCCTTCCGGATCAACTTCAGCTTCTCCTCGGGTGTCGCTTCCGCCATGAAGTCGTCAACGCCGGCCTCGGCGGCGATGGCTGCCGCCGTCAGCGGGTTGTCGCCGGTGATCATCACCGTCTTGATCCCCATCGCCCGGAGATGGGCGAACCGGTCGCGGATGCCGCCCTTGACGATGTCCTTCAACTGAATGACGCCGAGCGCGCGGCCGTTTTCAGCAACCGCCAGCGGGGTCCCGCCCTCGCGTGCGATGCGCTCAACCTGCTGTGTGACTTCGGCAGGTACCGTGTTGCCATGCTCCTGGACGAGCCGCTCGATCGCGTCATACGCGCCCTTGCGAATCGTGCGGCCGTTGATGTCGATGCCGGACATGCGCGTCTGGGCGGTGAACGGAACGAAGTTCGCCTCGTGCTGCGCAAACTGCCGCCCTCGGATCCCATGCTTCTCCTTCGCCAGCACGACGATCGAGCGACCCTCAGGTGTCTCATCGGCCAGCGACGCCAGTTGCGCGGCGTCCGCCAGCGCGTAATCGGTGATTCCCGGCGCCGGCCGGAATTCGCTCGCGTGGCGGTTGCCAAGCGTGATCGTCCCAGTCTTGTCGAGCAGCAGCGTGTCGACGTCGCCTGCGGCCTCGACGGATCGCCCGGACATGGCCAGTACGTTGTGCTGGACAAGGCGATCCATGCCGGCGATACCGATCGCAGAAATGAGCGCACCGATGGTTGTCGGGATCAAACAGACGAGCAGCGCGATCAAGACCGGAATCGGGATCGTCGTTTTCGCGTAGAGCGCAAATGGCTGCAACGTGACCACGACGAGCAGGAAGACCAGCGTCAGCACCGCCAGCAGAATGTTCAGCGCAATCTCGTTCGGCGTCTTCTGGCGCTCGGCACCTTCGACCAGGGCGATCATGCGGTCGAGGAACGTTTCGCCCGGATTGGAGGTGATCTTCATCACGATCCAGTCCGAGAGAACCTTCGTGCCGCCGGTCACGGCCGAGCGATCGCCGCCCGCCTCGCGAATGACCGGCGCCGATTCACCGGTGATCGCCGATTCGTCGACGCTGGCGACGCCTTCGATGATCTCGCCGTCGCCCGGGATCATCTGCCCTGCCTCGACGCGAACGAGGTCGCCGGCGCGCAGCGAGTTGGCATTCACCGTCTCGCGCTGGCCGCCCCCGAGAAGCCGCACCGCAGCCGTTTCGGTCTTCGCCTTGCGCAGCGTGGCGGCCTGCGCCTTGCCTCGGCCTTCCGCCATCGCTTCGGCGAAGTTCGCGAAGAGCACCGTGAACCACAGCCAGAACGCCACTTGTCCGGTGAACAGCGGCGCCCCGCCTCCGCCCGCCAGTTCCTGGATCCATGCCATCGTCGTGAGGGCGCTGCCGATCTCGACGATGAACATCACCGGATTCTTGATTTGAATCCGTGGGTCCAGTTTGCGGAACGAATCGGCGATCGCCTGTTGGACGATGCCGGAATCCCAGATGGAAACGGTCCGTGCGCGTTCTGTCATCGTCGTGTCCTAATCAGTGCCCGTCTGTACTGTTCGTTGGCGCTGGCGCCGGCAATCCGAACGTATCGTCGAGAGCGATATTCAGCTCGAGAACATTGACGCGCGCGCGGCCGAGGAAGCCGAACGTCGGACCCTCCGTGTGCGCCGTAATCAGCTCCCGCACCCTGTTCACATCGACACGACGGCTACCCGCGACACGAGGCGTCTGGAGATCCGCCGCGGCGGGCGGGATGTGTGGGTCCATGCCGCCGCCGCTGGCCGTCACCATTTCCGACGGAATCTGCTCCGGTTTGACCCCTTCTTCCTTCACGACAGCGTCAAGGCGCTCTTGCACCACCTTCAGGTGGTCGGGGTTCGACGGTGCGTAGTTCGTACCGCCGGTGGACGCCGCGTTGTAATCCACGCCCGACGGCCGCGAGTGAAAGTACTCGGGCCGCGTGAACTTCTGCGGGATCAACGTGGATCCGACCACGGTCCCGTCCGCGCGGCGGATCAGGCTACCTTCCGCCTGCGACGCGAAGACCGTCTTGCCGATCGCCCAGAACAGCATGTGATACACGCCGCCAAACAACACGAGCGTGACGATGGTGAATCGGATGCCTTGTTTGATTTCCTTCAACATGACGAATTCCTACCGCAACGCGAGGTACTCCGCGATCGGCCCGAGCACGGCCACCGGCATGAACATCAGCAGCCCCAAAATCACGATCACTGACCAAAGGGTGAAGCCGAAGGTGGCGCTCTCGGCGCGCAGCGAGCCCGCCGTTTCCGGTGCCGCCGGCTTCGCGCCCAGCATGCCGGCGAGCGCGAGCGGCGCGATGATCGGGATGTAGCGCGAGAGCAGCATCACGAGGCCGGTCGAGATGTTCCAGAACGGCGTGTTGTCGCCGAGACCCTCGAAGCCGGATCCGTTGTTGGCATTCGCGGAGCTGAACTCGTAGAGCATCTCCGAGAACCCGTGCGGCCCCGGATTCTTGAGCCAGCCCAGCGTCATCTCCGGGTTGGTCGTCGTGGCCCAGACGTAGCAGGCGATTGCGGTGCCGACCAGCGCGGCAAAGGCGTGCCACAGCAAGGCAAGACTGGCCAGCTTCATCTCCTTGCCCTCGACCTTCTTGCCGAGGAACTCCGGCGTGCGGCCGATCATCATTCCCGCCACGAAGACGGCGACGATGATGAAGATCAGCATGTTGATGAAGCCCACACCCACGCCACCGAAGATGTTGTTCAACCACATCCCCATGAACGGCATCAACCCGCCGAGCGGCATCATCGAGTCGTGCATGGCGTTGACCGACCCGTTCGACGTGACGGTCGTCGAGACCGCCCACAATGCCGACAACCCCGTCCCGAAGCGAACCTCCTTGCCTTCCATCGATCCGGTCGATTGGTCGACGTGCATCCGCCCGATCGCCGGATTCCCCGCGACTTCCTGTGCAACGCCAAACATCACCATCGGCACGTAGAGCGCCAGCATCACGACGAAGATCGTGACCGCCAGCTTGGGTCGCTTGGTCATGTAGCCGAAGGTCCACACCATCGCCATCGGGATGAGAAGGATCGACCACTGCTCGAAGAAGTTGCTGAGCGGAGTCGGATTCTCGTACGGGTGCGTCGAGTTCGGGCCGAAGTAGCCGCCGCCATTCGTGCCCAACTGCTTGATGGCGACCATCGGCGCAACCACCCCGCGGGCGATCGTCTGCTCGACCCCCTCCACCGTCTTCACCTTCGCGGCGGCGTCGAACGTCATCGGCGACCCTTGCCACAGCAGGATGATGCCGACGACCAATGCCAGCGGCAGAAACAGCCTGACCGTGGCCCTGGTCAGATCGACGTAGAAGTTTCCGACGTGCTGCAGTCGATTACCCACCAGCCCCCGGATGACGGCAATGCATGCCGCAACGCCGGTTGCCGCAGTCACGAACTGCAGGAAGGTCGCAAACCCCATCTGGCTGAGATAGGACAGGCCCGTCTCGCCGCTGTAATGCTGCAGGTTGGTGTTCGTCGTGAAGCTCGACACGGAGTTGAACGCGAGCGTCGGCTCCATGTTGCTGATGCCGTCGGGATTGAGCGGCAGATACTGCTGCAGCGTGACGAGCGTCCAGGTGGCGAGCCACATGAAGACGTTCGACACCAGCATCGAAACCGAGTACTGCTCCCAGTCCTGCTCCTTGCTGGTGTCCACGCCGGCGAAGCGCAAGACGAGCCGCTCGATCGGCACGAGCACAGGATCAAGCCACGTGCGCTGGCCGGTGAACACGTGATACATGTAGCGGCCGAGCAGCACGCTCGTGCCGATCGTGAACAGAATGGTGAATCCGACGGCGATATATTCCGTACCCATTGCGACCTCAGAATTTCTCAGGCCGCACCATCGCGTACACCAGGTACACGAAGGCGGCGATGCTCAAGACCAACGACAACAGAGTCATGACATCACCTACACCTTGTCGCAGAGGGCGACGAAGCCGAGCATTGCCGCGAATGTGACCAACGCGAGAACAACCATTCCAACGGTCAGCATGACGCTCCCTTTCCAACTCGCGACAACTCACTGTAGGTGGCTCGCGAGTATGAAGGCCGTCAAGAGTTGATAAAAAAGGTGTAAGCACCGTCGGCTGCAAGAAAGGCATAAATAGTTCGTAAAGAGCCGCGTCGCCGCTTTCGCCGCACGCTACGATGCAGGGAGTGACCGAACCCGCGCGTCTCACCGGTGAGCAGATGCTCGCCAAGCTGCAGACGGAGGAACGCCCCCGGCTGCGTATCTACATCGGCGCAGCACCGGGCGTGGGCAAGAGCTACTCGATGCTCGAGGACGCGCACGCGTTCACGCGCGAGGGCATCGACGTCGTCATCGGCCTCATCGAGACCTACGGCCGAACGGAAACCGAGGCGAAGATCGGCGACCTCGAAATCATTCCCACGCGCAAGCTCGATTACCGCGGTGTCGTGCTCGAGGAAATGGATCTGGACGCCATCCTGCGCCGCAAGCCGCAGCTGTGTGTGGTCGACGAACTGGCGCATACCAACGCGCCAGGCAGTCGTCACGACAAGCGCTATCAGGACGTGCTCGAGTTGCTCGACAAGGGAATAGGCGTGCTGACGGCGGTGAACATCCAGCATTTGGAGACACTCAACGACGCCGTGGGTCGTGTCACCGGTGTGCGCGTCCGCGAAACCGTCCCCGACACGGTGCTCGATCGCGCCACCGAAGTGGTGAATGTCGACGTGACCGTCCAGGAGTTACAGAGTCGCCTTCGGCAGGGGAAGGTGTACAAGCCCGAAAAGGTGGAACAGGCGCTGACGAATTTCTTTCGCGAGACCAACCTGTCGACACTGCGTGAGCTCGCCCTGCGCGCGGTCGCCGACGAAGTCGGCGAGAAAGCCGCGTCGCGCCGACAGCAGGAGGGGCTCGAGCCTGCCCTCATTCCTGAACGCGTGATGGTGTGCATGAGCTCCAGCGCCGATGCCCCACGCGTCATTCGCGCAGGCGCGAGAATCGCGCGACGCCTAGGCGCACGCTGGTATGCGGTGTATGTGGAAACGCCGCGTGAGGCGCCCGGTCACATCAATCAGAAAGACCTCGATGCGCTTCAGCGCAATCTCGCGCTCGCCGAGGAGCTCGGCGCGACCATCGTCCGCGTCACGGCAGATCGACCCGCGGATGGTTTGATCGCGTTCGCGAAGCGCGAAGGCATCACGCACGTCATCTTCGGCCAGACCGCTCGCTCGCGTCTGGAGATTCTGGTGAAAGGATCGACGCTGAACCGGTTTCTCGAGGAAGTGCGCGATGCGGCGGTGCAGGTGGTACCGCTCGGCGAGTCCAACCTCTGACGCCGCACGTCAGCCGTAGATACGCGCCAGCGCAAAGAGCAGGACGAACGCCACGACAAGGCTCCAGCCGGCAACGGCCCATGGCCAGACTGGCGCGTTGATATACGGACTCTCCAGCTCGTTGCTCTTGCTGACCACGCGCGTCACCTCCCTCCTCACACCTCCAGGGTACGAGTGCCCTGGCTAAGAAAGTCGAAAGAAGCGCGTAAGAAGTGCATAAAAGCGACGTGAGTGACCACGAGCCGCCCGGCGAAGGCTCGACCCCCGTGATCGCGGTTGACAGGTTTCGCTTCCCCACGTATAAGCGGCGCGGGAGGCGATCGTCGATGCGAGCTCTCATTCGTCCAGTCCTACGGTCCGCGCTCGTTGCGCTGGCGTTCTTTGTCTGTGCATTCCACATGGTGCCCGCGCGGGTCCGCGCACAGGGCGGCGCACCGAAGAACTTCCTGCCGATCGGGCCCCCGGCGAACCTGCGACCGTCCGCCGTGCCAGATCTCTCAGGCGATTGGGGTCCGGGTCGCGGCGGTATCGGCCAGAGCCTCAGCGGCGCGGACATCAACGGCCGGCTGCGCGGCAAGGAGCCGGACATCCCCTACTTGCCGGAAACGCTGAAGAAGACGCTCGCCTACGTGCCGGCCACCGGACCGGAAGCGAAGTTCGAGACGAATACGGACCCGCAGATCCATTATTGCGAGCCACCGGGACCCGCGCACATTTACATGTGGCCCGCGAAGCACAAGTTCATCCAGACGCCCGAAGCAGTCTACATCCTCCACGAGCTTGGTCCTGTGTTTCAGGTGGTGTGGCTCAACGCCAAGCACCCGGAGGATCCCGATCCGCAGTTCTGGGGACATTCAATCGGGTGGTACGAGAACGGGGACACGCTTGTCGTCGATACGATCGGCACGAACGAACGGACGCTGCTCGATCAGGTGGGGCACCCGCACACCGAGCAGATGCATCTGGTCGAACGCTACAAGCGCGTGAGCAGGACCGAACTGGAGCTCGACATCACGGTCGATGACCCGGGCGCCTACGCCAAGCCCTGGACCGGACACCGCAATTTCCGGGTATCGGATACCGGGTTCATGCGTTTTCCGTGGGTGTGCTCGGTGCGGGACAACAACGAGCACTTCGACAGCGTCGGCAAACCTGCCAATACCGGCGACACGACCTTCAAGTAGCTGGTTGGTGGATGGTGGATAGTAAGTAGTGGTCAGCGGATCTCAATCGCGTAACGACTATCTACCGTCCACCACCCACCAACCGATCAGAACTCGTATTTCAACGCGAACTGCATGATCCGCGGATCGTCCGCGGTCAGGATGCGTCCGAACGTCGCGCTGCTCAGCGTCGTGACCGGGTTCCCCTTGATGAACCAGTTGAACGCGTTGAACGCCTCGATGCGCGCTTCGATGCGATGCCCCTCCTGGAACCGGAACGACCGCACCAGCGAGAGATCGACGACCTTGCGCGCGGGTCCGTCATAGGCGTTGCGAACGGAATTGCCGTAGGTGCCGAGTGCCGGCTGCGCGAACGCCGCCGGATTCAGCCAGTTATTGAGGCTCTTGTCACCGTAGGGGTTGTCCATCACCTGGTTCGGGCGCTGTGTCGTTGCCTGAATCCCGGACAGCGCGCGATCGACGCCGTTGACCACGGTCAGCGGCGCTCCCGACTGCGCGCGGAACACACCCGACAGCCTCCATCCGGAGCCGAGCATCCGCGCCGTTCTGTTGTTGAACTGCGGAGCCTCGATGCTCGCCGTGAAGTTGAAGATGTGCTTCCGCCACGCATCGCATCGGCCCTTGTCCATCTCGAAGAGTTTTTCCTGTTCCGCTTCCGACGGCGGATTCAGCAGCGAGATCGGATGCGTATAGCCGGTGGCGACGTTGAGCGGCGCCTGCCCCTGATTGATGAGACCCTCGCAACGCGAGACGGTGTAGTTGGCGGTTGTCGTCACGCCACCCGCGGAACGGCGCTGCATCGAGAGCAGGAGGCCCTGATAGTCCTGCCAACCCGCGTCGCTGATGTAGTCGAGATAGCCGTAATACTGTCCAACGGCCGGATTGAACAGACTGAGCTCGCGACGCTGGTCCAGCGAGTTGTTGCAGTTGGCAAACGTCTGGCCGCCGGCGGTACACGGTGATGTCGGCGTGGCGCCAGGCGTCGTCACCACTCCGGGATTGCCATCGACGACGCCCCAGACGTTGTACATGTGCGTGCCGAGGTACGTCGCGGCAAACGCCATGTTCTCGCCGACCTGCTGCTGGAGCCCGACGTTCCAACTGTGATTGCGCGTCGTCTTGATGTCGTACGGCACGGTGATGAACAGCGAGTAGAGCGCGGAGTTCCAGGGGTAGTTGGTCGCGCTGCCGACCTGCACCGGGAATGGGTTGACGCGGCCCACTGATCCCCATGGATCGTCGAGCGTCGAGCCGTTCAGCCGCTGCTCGAGACCGAATGGTGGCGCCGAGCGCGAATCGAAGAAGAACTGGCCGCTGACGAAATCGCCTGTCAGCCCATAGCCGACCCGCGCGACCGTGCGCCCATCACCCTTCGGATCCCACGACGCGCCGACGCGCGGCGCGAAGTTCGACCACACGGTCTTCATCCCCGTCGAGCCAGGGAAACCCGTGTCGCCCGGGTAATACAGTCCGACCGGAGCCTGCGGGTAGACCGTGCTGCGTGTGCCCGCCTTCAGTCGTGCGGCGTCGAAGTTGTAGAAGGCCTTGTCCTGGCTGTCCTGCGGGAACCACGGCTCCCAGCGCAGACCGTAGTTCAATGTGACCTTCGACGTTGCCCGCCACGTGTCCTGGGCGTACAGCGCGAAGTACGGCTGTTTGATGTCCTGTCTGAACGGCGTCGCTTCGCGGAATTCGAAGACTTTGCCGAGCAGGAAATCACCAAGCGGCAGTCCAGTCACACCGCCGTTGAACGAGATCGGACCCATCGAACGGACGTTCGATTCGGTCTTCCAGTCGGAGAACGACACCGCGCCACCCACCCCGTACTGATGGTTGCCGCGCACGATCGTCAGATCGTCGTTGAAACCGAGGGTATTCGGCTTGTAGAAGGAGAACGTCTCGGTCCCGACGTTGATCGAGAACGCGCCGGTCGTCGTGATGTTCATGTAGTGCGGGATGTAGGTGAACATCTTAATGCCGACGTCTTCGGGGCCGAACATGTCCGCGTGCGTCCGCAGGATTCGCGTGCGGTTGACGAACAGGCGGACGTTGTTGACGGTCGTGTTGCTGAGCACCATCGTGTCGCCGACGGTGAACGAATGCTGCGCGTTGTCGCGGCCACCCGCGCCCGCGCCGCTGCCCGCGGCAAGGATGTTGTCGGGCGTGTTCTTCAGCGCGGGATCCCAGAACGTCGTCGCGAGCATGTAACGCGCGAACAACGTGTGGTTCGGCGAGAACGTCCAGTCGATTCGACCGATCGGCTGCGACTCGCGCGGCTTGGTGGTCCGCGCGTAAGCGATCTGACCGCATGGATCGGTGGTCGTCGGCAGCATTTTCGCGATCTTCACGGCCGCCGGGCTGAGGAGCGCGGGATCGATGCGGTTGTTGACGAAGCCAAGCGCGGCAGGCAGGGTCAGGTTGCCGGCTGCACGACACTGCGCCGAGGCAACGGTCGAGAAATCGCCAGCGAGCATCGCCGGCGTCGGGATGAACGTGATGATGTCGGCCGGTGTCACCTCGGTGCGAGTCCCCTGGTAGGCGCCGAAGAAGAAAATCCGATCCCGCAGAATCGGCCCGCCGAGCACGCCGCCGAACTGATTACGCACCAGACCATCATCGGCTCGCTCGCCGGTTGTCTTGTTGATTGCCGCGAAGGGGCTGGTGGCGTTGAAACGATGGTGGCGGACGAACTCGAACACATCACCGTGGAAAAGATTCGTTCCAGCCTTGGTGGCGATGCTGACCGTGCCCCCGGCCTTGTAGCCGTTCTGCGCGTTCTGCGAGCTGGTCTCGACGCGGAACTCCTGCATCGCGTCGGGGAACGGCAAGGTCAGATTCACGCCGTCGTACACGTTGTTGTGATTCGCTCCGTCGAGCAGATAGGCGACGCCGAACGCCTGGCCACCGGCAATGGCGATGCCGCGGCTGCTGGTCAGGCTCCGGCTCGATGGGTTGCCCGTGTCGACGGCGGCGCCGGCGAGCACGATCAACTGCGTCGGGTTGCGACCTTCAAGTGGAAGCGCCTCGACCTGTTCGTTCGTGATCACCTGGCCGATCGCGGGGTTGCGCGTCTCGACGAGCGGCGCCGCAGCCTCGACGGACACCGTTTCAGCGAGGTTGCCGAGCGGCAGCTTCACCGCGATCACGGGATTGCTGCCCACCTGCAGCACGATTCCCGTCTGGACGTAGTTGCGGAAACCGCTCAGCGATACCTCGAGCCGATACGGACCGATCGGGAGGTTCGTCAGCGCGTATGCGCCGTCGGTGTCGGAAACCACCTCACGACGGAAGCCGGTATCGGTCTGAATCGCGGCGACCGTGGCGCCGGGAAGGACGCCACCGCTCTCGTCAGCAACCGTCCCGTTGATTTGTGCCGTGGACTGCGCCAAGCCGTTCGAGGCGGCCAGCAGAAGAATCACCAACCCGAGAAACGCCGTTCGCAACGTGCGACTCATTGAACCCCCTCAATCGTGGAGGAACCGGCAGCAATTGAACTGAAACGTCAGTTGTGGGGCTGAATGATACCTGGGGTTGACTGCTTGTCAAATCCCAAAACCCAAATCCCAAAACCCAAGCCCCAATGAACAACGGAAGCGATGGAACTTGGGGTTTGGAGCCTGGGATTTGGGTTTTGGGATTTGGGATTTGGGTTTTGACGGACAACCACTATCGACCCGCCACTATCCACCAACCAGCCGGAAATGGTATATCAGTCGCCACAATGACGGCCGTCGTGTGTCGTGCCGCGGTCACTGGCTTCGCGTTTGTCCTGGCATTCGTCGCGTCTGTCTCGCTGGCAGGCCAGGAAAATCCGTCGGGACCTCGCAGCGCCTCCGGCCTCGAGACGATTCAAGTCCGGCCGAATGTTTACGCCATCTTCGGCGCCGGCGGGAACGTCGTCGTGCATGTCGGCGCGGACGGTCTCGTACTCGTCGATAGCGGATCGGCCGACACGGCCGACAAGGTTCTGCAGGCGGTCAAGGCCATATCCCCTCGCCCGATTCGCTTGATCGTCAATACGAGCGCGGACGCCGATCATGTCGGCGGCAATGGCGTCCTCGGCGACGCCGGCGTCTCGCTCAGCACCGATCCATTCAGCCAGGAGAGCCATGCGACCGTTCTGGCCCATGAAAACGTCCTGCTGAAAATGAGCGCGCCAACCGGCAGCGCGTCGCCGTTTCCGACCAACGCCTGGCCCAACGACACCTTCACCTCGCGCTTCCGCTCCCTCTACGTCAATGACGATGCGCTGCAGGTGATTCGGCAGACGGGCGCGCATTCCGACGCCGACGCGATGGCGCTGTTCCGCAACGCTGACGTCATCGTCACGGGCGACATCATCGACCTCAGGCAGTTTCCCGTCATCGACCCGGCTCGCGGCGGCAGCATTCAGGGCGAGCTCGAGGCGCTGAACCGGCTGCTCACTGAATTCGTCGTTCCCAACATTCCGCAAGTACTCAAACACGGCGGCACGGTTGTCATTCCCGGTCACGGCTACGTGTCGGACTACGCGGAAGTGGTCGAGTATCGCGACACGGTCACCGTTGTGACCGACATCATTCAGGACATGGTCACCAAGGGGATGACGCTGCAGCAGGTGAAGACGGCGAATCCGACGAAGGGCTATCGGGCGCGCTATGGCAGCAACTCGGGTCGCTGGACGACAGATATGTTCGTCGAGGCCGTCTACAACGGCCTGAAGAAGAAATGACATCGTCTCGCTTCGTCGTCGCGCTCGTCGCTGTGGGCCTGTGTGCCTCGATCGAGGCGCGCGCCCAGCGGCGTGGTGGTGGTCAGCCTGGTGGTCCACCCGCGACGCCTCGCGCCGGGGCACCGATCGACCTCACGGGTCAGTGGGTGGCAATCATCTCGGAGGACTGGCGCTGGCGGATGATCACGCCTCCCAAGGGGGACATCGTCAGCATTCCGTTGAACCTGCAGGGTCAGCAGGTCGCCGAGGCGTGGGACCCTGGCAAGGATGAAGCCGCCGGCGAGCAGTGCAAGGCGTACGGCGCTCCGGGACTGATGCGAGGGCCGATCCGGATGCGCATTTCGTGGGCGGACGACACCACGCTCAAGGTCGACACCGACTACGGCATGCAGACGCGACTGCTCCAGTTCGCTCCAGCGGCTACGCCCGCCTCCGCTCGCACCTGGCAGGGGGCAACCGCGGCGCAATGGCTCGTGAGAGGCGGCGGCCGTGGCGGTCAGCGCTACGGATCGTTGAAGACGATCACCACGAACCTGCGGCCCGGTTACCTGCGTAAGAACGGCGTTCCGTACAGCGAGCGAGCGGTCTTCACGGAGTACTGGGACGTCCACTCATTGCCGAACGGCGACCGCTACCTGGTCAACACGAACGTCGTCGACGATCCGGTGTACCTGCAGCTGCCGTTCGAGACGGCAATTCACTACAAGCTGGAACGCGACACGAGCAAGTGGGACCCCACGCCATGCGACGCACGATTCTGATGCCGACCACGGAGCGTGAAGAGTCGCGTTGCCCACGGAGTTCACGCAGATGATTAGGGCTGTCGTCACCCGGACATTCATTTTGATCGCGCTCGTGGTTACGCCTGCCTCTGCCCTGGCGCAGGTCGAATTGAACGGGTCGTATTCAATTCGCATGTACGAGGACTACATCGAGCGCGGACCCGGATCGTTCCTCGGCGATTTCACCGGGATGCCGATGAGCGACGAGGGACGCGCGAAGGCGCTGCTTTACACCTCGAACCTGCCATCGACCATCGAGCGGCAGTGTCTTGCACAGTCGCCGTGGGTCGGTCTGTATCGCCCGCTCGGTCTTCGCATCTGGAGTGAGGTCGAAGACGGTCGCGTCGTGGCGTGGGTGATGGGCGGCGATTACCTGCGCGACACGGTCAGGATCTGGATGGACGGCCGGCCGCATCCGTCGGCGAACGCGGCCCATCCGCCGTCGGGTTTTTCAACGGGTCACTGGGAAGGCGACACGCTGGTCGTGCGCACCACTCATGTGAAGACCGCGTGGATTCGCCGTGGGGTGGGGATCCCGGGCAGCGATCGGTCGGAGTTCACGGCGCTGATCACGCGACACGACAACCTGCTGACGATCACGACGATTCAGGACGATCCGATCTATCTCACCGAGCCGCACGTCGTCAGCCGTGTGTGGGAATTCGATCCGAACGGCAGTCAGGCTGGAAACAATCGCAACACCTGCAACGTCGGCAATGAACTCCCCGCGCTCGAGGACACAGGCAAGGTGCCGCACTATCTTCCGGGACAGAATCCGGAAGAAGAGTACATGGTGAAGCACTACAACATCCCGAAGGACGCGGCGCTGGGACATGCGTACACGCTGTATCCCGAGTACCGCAAGATGCTGCGCGGCAGCTACAAGCCGCCGACGTCCTGCGATCGCTATTGCTGTGGATGGATCGAGCGGCAAGGACTGCCCGGCGCCGCCCCTGGCTTGACCTGCAATGATGGAAACCTGCCGCGCGCACTGCGCGATGCGCTGACAAATCCTCGCCAGCCGAATTGAGCCCAAATGGGCCACCTGAAGGTGGCCCCCACGATTTCATCAAGAACGATCGTCAGCGCGGCGAGTCGTAGGGGCGGCCTTCAGGCGGCCCTGGACGAATACACCAAGTCGTAGGGACCACCTTCAGGTGGCCCTGGACGAATCCACCAAGTCGTAGGGACCACCTTCAGGTGGCCCTGGACGAATCCACCAAGTCGTAGGGGCCACCTTCAGGCGGCCCTGGACGAATCCACCAAGTCGTAGGGGCCACCTTCAGGTGGCCCACCATCACTGCACGATCGTGAGCTGCGAGTTCTCGTACGAGAACGGAAGGAAGTTCGCCGTCCTTCCGAAGCGATCTGTCGCTGTCACCGTATAGCTGAACTTGCCAGTCGTCGCATCCATCGGGACGACCCACGCTCCCGTCCACGTGTTGGTCGGCGGGCGCAGGTACCCCGGAGGAACGTTGCCGACACCGCGCCAGCGCATCGGCACATCAATCGTCTGGCCGGCGTAATTGATATGTGCCGTGAGGACGGCGGTGTTCTCGACCTCCCCGCTCCCTCCGTCGATCGCCGTCATGCGGAATCCCACACGCTGGCCGGGCTTGAAGCGGTTGGTGAGGATACAGCTGTCAGGATGCGGCGGCCGCTCGAACAGCGAGAGGTCACCCCAGATCACCAGCTTGCCCGAGGGATGCCCGGGCTGCGGCGCCGGAGGTGGTGGCGGTGCTTGTGCGGCTCCCCGACCTTGAGCCGGCGGCTGCCCGGGAGGCGCCTGCGCCAGCGTCGCGAGCACGGCGACCGAGATGATGCAAAGCGTTGCGATCAGCGTTCTCATATCGAGCACTCAGGGCGCCGGTGCGGGCGCAGGCGGCCCAGCGGCGACGAGCTCCTTCCCGTCCTTCAGCACGATCTTCTGCAGGTTGCCGACGGTCGCTCCGTTCTTGGCCGCGAAGATGTAAACGGTCACGACGTCGCCTTCCTTCAGCGACCGTCGCGTCCAGCCGCGCTCGAGCATGACCGGCGCCGGTTCGGTGGACGCTACCCAGTGCTGCAGCTCCCCTTTGTCGCTCTTGGCGTCGAAGTAGATCTGGTTGTGTGGAGTACCCCACTCGAACTTGGTGACCGTGGCGTCCTTCAAGACGACCGCCTTAGTCGTGTCATAGAGATTGCCACCATGGTGTGCGAGGACCGCCGTCGACGTGGACGCGGCGAGCACCATCACGACAGCAAGCGTCGTGCTCTTCATCTGCACCCTCCCGGGCATCACTGATTGACCGCCAGCACGCTGATATCGCACGTGGCCGAGGGAATTGTCAACACCAACTACCAACTCCCAACCACCAACCCCCACCATCCACTATCAAACCACCCACCATCCAGCCGTGCTACAGTCCGCCGAGTATGACCCGCGCGTCACGACAATTTGTGGCATTGATTACCGTCCTCCTTATCGCGTTCGTCTCGAGCGCCCTCGTCGCCGCCAGCCAAGGGCCTCAGGCCGCACCTGCGCCACGCCAGCCCATGGCCGAAGAGGTGTTCAAGAACATCCAGGCGTTCAAGGGCGTCCCGGCCGATCAGTTTCTTGCCTCGATGGGATTCATCTCGAACGCGCTTGCGGTCAGTTGCACTTACTGCCATCCGACCGGGGGCGGCGGCGGGTGGGCCGAATATGCCAAGGACGACAACGACAAGAAGCGGACGGCGCGGCGGATGATCGCCATGATGAACGGCATCAACAAGACCTACTTCGGCGGTCAGACGATGGTGACGTGCGTCTCGTGTCACAACGGGTCGAACCGCCCGAAGACCAAGCCGAACATCGCCGCCTACTACAACCTGCCGACGACCGACGAGCCCGAGGAAATTGCCCGGCAGGCCACGGGTGCTCCGTCGGCCGACCAGGTGCTCGACAAGTACATTCAAGCGGTGGGAGGGGCACAGCGTCTTGCAACAATCACGAGCCTCATCGCAAAGGGGACACACATCGGCTATGGCGATGCCGTGAAAGAACCCGTGCAGATCTTCGCCAAGGCGCCGAATCAGTGGAGCGAGGTGCAGACGACATCGAGCGGACCGATTATCACAACCTACGACGGACGTGCCGGCTGGGTGATCGCGCCTGAAGCGTTCAGCCCGCTGCCGCAGCGGACGCTGAGCGGAGGGGAGCTCGACGGCGCGCGCCTCGATGCGATCCTCTCGTTCCCGGCCCAGATCAAACAGGCGCTGACCAACTGGCGCGGTGCCATTCCAACCGCCATCGGAAACACCGACGTCCAGGCGATTCAGGGCACGATGGCGAATGGCTTTCCGGTCAAGCTCTACTTCGACGACGACTCCGGGCTGCTCCTGCGACAGGTCCGCTACATCGAAACGCCGCTCGGTCGGGCCACCTGGCAGATTGACTATGCCGACTACCGGGATGTGAGCGGCGTGAAGATGCCGTTCACGCGCACGCTCATGTGGCAGGCGGGACAGTCGACTGTCGAACTCACGGAGATTCAGGCCAACGCACCAGTGAACGCGTCGCAATTCGCTCGGCCCGCCCGGTAGATCACGTGCTCCTCGGTGGGTCGGTCTTCGTCACCGGCGCCAGCGTCCTGATTCTGGAAGTCGTCGCCGTCCGCATCCTGTCGCCGTATTACGGCAACACGATCTTCACCGTTTCCAGCGTCATCAGCGTCATCCTGCTGGCACTCAGCATCGGTTACTACGTCGGCGGCGCGCTCGCCGACCGCCGGCCGTCGCTCGAGTGGTTCTTCGCGATCATCCTCGCTGGCGGCGTTGTGCTCCTCGCATTCCATCTCCTCGGGAACGTTGCGCTGCCGAGAATCGGCACGACGTTATCGATCGTCAGCGGTCCCCTGCTGTCCGCTGCCCTGCTCTTTCTGGCGCCGGCGCTGCTCCTCGGCGCGATCTCACCGTACGCGGTGAAGCTCCGTAGCGTGGCCGCGCCGAACACTGGAGTTGGGCGTACAGCGGGCGCAATCTTCTTCTGGTCCACGCTCGGCAGCATCACGGGGAGCCTGCTCGCCGGATTCGTGCTCATCCCACTCGTCGGCATCGACCGCATCATCATCGGAACCGCGCTCGTGCTCGCGCTGCTGGGCAGCAGCGCTCTCGTGGCGCTGCGCGCGAGACAAACGCGGATCTATGTCGCCGGCGTCGCGTTCCTCGTTGTCTTCGGGCTGGCCTGGTGGATCGCGACACCGGTCGACGCCAGCGTCATCTACGTGCGCGACGGTGTCTACCAGAAGATCACCATCTACGAAGGTGCGTTCGTCGGCCGCCCGGTCCGATTTCTGCTGCTCGATCGCAGCGAATCAGGCGCCATGTTCCTCGACTCACCGGACGCGAGCGATCTCGTCTACGACTACACGAAGTATCACTCGCTGTACAAGATCTTCCCGCCGCGCGTGCAGCGTGCGCTGGTGCTTGGTGGTGGCGCGTACTCCGTTCCAAAGGCGCTGCTGAAGGAACTGCCCGACGTCGAGGTCGACGTGGCGGAGATCGAGCCGTCCCTCTTCGAACTGGCGAAACAGTACTTCGGGGTCACCGAGTCGACGCGTCTGCACAATCACGTGCAGGATGGCCGCCGTTTCCTGCAGGAGACCAGGAGCACCTATGACCTGATCTTCGGCGATGTCTACTACTCCTATTTCTCCGTCCCGCCGCAGTTCACCACGCACGAGTTCTTCACGCTCGCGCGCGCTCGGCTGAACCGCGACGGTGTGTTCGTCGCCAACATGATCGGCGACCTATCGCGCCGCCAGCCGTCGCTGATCATGGCGGAGCTCCGCACCTTTCGCGACGTGTTCCCCAACAGTTACTTCTTTGCCGTCGAATCGCCCGAGAAGACGGCGCTCATTCAGAACATCACGCTCGTCGGCTACAACAGCAACCGGCGAGTCGACATGACGTCGCCGCCAGTGACGACGAATGCGGATGCGCTGATTCGATTCCTCAGGCTCAAGCAGCTCGACGTCGAGCGGCGCTTCGAATTGTCACCATATCCCGTGTTGACCGATCGTTTCTCGCCCGTCGAGTATCTGACCGCGCGCGTGCTGCAGCGATCGCTGAACGCGTCGTTCGATGTGAATGGTGAAGAGATCGCGGCACTGCGCGATCAGCTCCTGCGCTATGGCCCTGCGGCCACCGGCGCCGACGGACATGACCGCGTTCGCGACTTCATTACGGCGGAACTCCAGGTCATGGCTCAGGACATCGATGTCTACGGCGGCACGGTGACAGCCCACCTGTTCACCGGCGACCCATGGAGCTTCAGACTCTCCGCTCGATACGACACCTCGCCCGCAGCGGTCGCGGTGCTCCTTGAAGTCACACGTGCCCTGATCAGTTCATCTGTTCCACCGCGCGGTGGGATTGAACTCGCGTTCAGCGACACCCTCGTCAATCCGCCATTTCAGCCAGACGCTCTGCCGCCCGCGATTCGAATCGACGAATCGTACGCTGACGCGATGGCCGACGGAACGGCTGAGAGCCTCGAACGCATCGCTCGCGCTGTGCTTCGCTCCGTGACCACCTCACGTTGACGCCGACCGACGAGAGACGAAAGACTAGGGACCAGAGACCAAAGATAATCGACGAGAGACCGCAGACGACAGACCAGCGACGACGACCGAAGGAGATCCGATGGGCGACCGCGTCACGTTCACAGCCAATGGCCACAACACTCCGGGCTACCTCGCCAGGCCGGCATCCGGCGGCGGGCCCGGCGTCGTCGTGATCCAGGAGTGGTGGGGCCTCGTGCCACACATCGAAGACATCGCCGACCGCTTTGCGGCAGAAGGCTTCGTCGCGCTCGCGCCGGATCTCTATCACGGCGAAAAGGCCACCGGACCTGATCAGGCAGGCAAGCTGATGATGGCGCTCAACATCGAGCAGGCCGAGAAGGATCTGCGCGGTGCCATCCAGTATCTCCGTCAGCAACCGGGCGTCACCGGGAGCAAGGTCGGCACAGTGGGCTTCTGCATGGGCGGCGCTTTGTCGCTGTTCGCCGCGTCGAAGAATCCGGAAGTCGGCGCCTGCGTCGTGTTCTACGGCGGACATCCCAAGGTCCAGCCTGACCTGCCCAACCTGCAGGCGCCGGTGCTCGGGATCTGGGGCGGTAAGGATGGCTTCGTCAATCAGGACGTCGTGAAGAAACTCGACGAGCAGCTGACGTCACTCGGCAAGCGTCACGAGTTCCACACCTATCCGGCCGCCGATCACGCGTTCTTCAACGACACGCGCAAAGAGGTCTACGATCCGGCGGCGGCAACCGACGCGTGGCAGAAGACCGTCGCGTTCTTCAAGAAGGAATTGGGGTCATCTTGATGCCGCCCTTCGGCCGGAGTGTGATGATCGGCTGCATCTCAATCTTGTGACCAGGCACGAGTCGTAAGCGCCATCGTTGCGCGATCGTGGCCAGCGCGAGAATCGCCTCCATCCAGGCGAAGTGCTCGCCGATGCAGATCCGGGTGCCGGCACCGAACGGGAAATAGGCGTAGCGGTGCCGCTCGACCCGCCCCTCATCCAGCCAGCGCTCCGGTAAGAACTGCTCCGCGTCTTCCCAGAAGCGCGGGTCGCGGTGCAGCAAGTACTGGCTGATCAAGACGACGGTGCGCGCCGGGACCACGTAGTCGGTTCCGGGGATCGCATAGGGCTCGAGGGCTCGGCGACCAACCAGATACGCCGGCGGGTAGAGACGCATCGATTCAGCGACGACCGCCCGCGCATACGACAACCGAGGCAGATCTCCCGCCGACGCGTCACGTCCGCCGAGGACCACAGCGACTTCGGCATGGAGCCGCGCCTCCGCCTCGGGATGCTGCGAGAGCAAATACCACGTCCAGGTGAGCGCGTTCGCGGTGGTTTCATGACCGGCAAGCAGCAGCGTCATCGCCTCGTCGCGAATCTGCTCGTCGGTCATCCCGGCGTTGTCGCCTTCGACGTCCCGCGCCGCGACCATCATCGAGAGGACGTCATGTCCGGTCGCGCCCTTCCTCCGCCGCTCGGCGATCAGGCGATACACCGTCGCGTCGAGCCTCGCTCTCGCTCGTTTGAAACGAATGGCCGGAGGAATCGGGACGTTCACGAGCTTGTCGCCGAACGGCAGCAGCGCGAAGTTGAAGCTCGCCAGCGCGGACGACACCGCGTCACCAATCTCTGACGCCTCGCCCTCGACGTCCGCATCGAACAGGGTCTTGCCTGCGATGGCAAGCGCCAGGGCGGCCATCTCGCTCGCGACCTCGACGACGCTCCCGGCTCGCCACGCCTCGGACCGACGACGGGTATGATCGACCATCGTGTCGGCGTAGCCGATGATCCGCTCCCGATGAAATGCGGGCAGCAGCAGACGTCGTTGGCGAGCGTGGAACTCGTCCTCGCTCGTCAGCAGCCCGTCCCCGAGCAGCATCCGCGCGCGCTCCAGTCCGACGCCCTTGTGGAACGCGCGATGGCGTGTGACGAGCACGTCGCGCGCGAAATCGGGGTGGTTCAGGATGGTGAAGGGTGCACCGGCGACCTCGAAATAGACGACGTCGCCGTATTTCCGGGTGAACCGCTGCAGCAGCTGTAGCCGGCCGCGGCTGAAGGCAAAGGCCATCGTCCCCGGCAGGCGTCGTGACGGACCGGGCGGCAGGTTCGACATCGATGGTCCGGCCATTATCGTTCGTGAGCGGCACCCGACCCACGGGGCACCCTTTCACAGAGGATTTACCCGCGGCGGCCGCCAATCTGCGCGATAATCAGGCATCCCCGTTATGGCAATCCGCACGCCCGGCGCGTTTCGCCGGTGACGCGATGACCTGCGCGCAATGCGGCAGCACCACGGCGGCCGAGGCCGCGCGCTGCCCTCATCCTCTACGACGCGCTGGTGGGGCGGCGACGAACGCAGGACCAGACTGCGGTGAAGGAGCTGCGGCGACGGATGTCGGCCGCGCCCCCGCCGCTCGGGACGGTGGTCCCGGGAGTGCCTGATGCACTCGCCGCGCTCGTCTCGCGTTGCCTCGAGCCGGACCCGGCGAATCGTCATGCGTCTTCGGCCGACCTGCTCGCTGAGCTGGAACGCCTCGACGACAACGGCGTTCCGATTCCCGAAAAGCGGCACCTGACGCCCCGCCTGATGGCGGTCGCCGCGGTCCTCGTGCTGGCGCTCCTCACCGCGACATTCTTGGTGACCCGCCGAGCGGTGCAGCCCGCTCAGGCACACGAACCGATGTCGGTCCTGATCGCCGACATTGGCAACGCGACCGGCGATGCCGAATTCAATCACACGCTCGAGCCGATGATCAGGCTCGCCCAAGGGGACTCTGGACCGAGAGCGGACTCAGTCGATCGACCGAGGCACGGCAGTGTCAATGCGCGCTAATCCGTGACGCAGCCTTCTGCAGCGGACCGCACCAGACGGATGTATTTTCCCAACACGCCCCCGGTCGCCTTGGGCGCCGGCTGGGTCCACGAGCTGCGCCGTCGGGTCATTTCGACCTCGTCGACCTCGACACGAAGCTCGCAGGCGGCCGCATCGACTGTGATGCGATCGCCGTCACGTACGAGCGCGATAGGGCCGCCGTCCTGCGCTTCCGGCGTGATGTGACCGATGATGAAGCCGTGCGACCCGCCTGAGAATCGTCCGTCGGTCAGCAGCGCGACGTCGGCGCCGAGGCCGGCTCCCATGATGGCGGATGTCGGCGTGAGCATCTCCGGCATCCCGGGTCCACCCTTCGGCCCTTCGTAACGAATCACCACGACGTGCCCTTTGCCGATCTCCCCCTTCTCGAGTCCGGCAAGCATCGCCTCTTCGGAATCGAAGACCTTGGCCGTGCCGACGAAGCGCTCGCCTTCCTTGCCGGTGATCTTGGCGACCGATCCGTCCGGTGCGAGGTTGCCGCGGAGGATGCGGATGTGCCCACGCGACAGCACCGGCGATTCGATCAGCTGAATCACCTGCTGCCCCGGTGTCAGTGGCGGCAGGTCGGCGATGTTTTCGCCGAGCGTCCTTCCGGTGACCGTCATGCAGTCACCGTTCAGGAAGCCTCGCTCGAGGAGATACTTCATCACCGCGGGCGTGCCGCCGACCGAGTGCAGATCCTCCTGCACATACTTGCCGCTCGGCTTGAGATCGGCGAGCAACGGGACCCGATCGCTTGCCTTCTGGAAATCCTCGAGCGAAAGCTCCACGTGCGCCGCTCGCGCAATCGCCATGAGATGCAGCACGGCGTTCGTTGATCCACCCACCGCCATCACCATCGTCAAGGCGTTCTCGAACGCGTGACGGGTCAGGATGTCGCGCGGCTTCAGATCTTTTTCGAGCAGCGCGTAGACGGTGGGGCCGGCGCGACGGCATTCGTCGAGTTTGCCGGGGTCTTCCGCTGGCAGAGAGGAACTGTACGGAAGCGTGAGGCCCAGCGCCTCGATGGCAACCGCCATCGTGTTCGCCGTGTACATGCCGCCGCATGCGCCCGCACCGGGGCACGCGTGGCGAACGATATCGAGCCGCTGTTCGTCGGTGATAACGCCGGCGATGTATTCGCCGTACGACTGAAACGCTGAAATGATGTCGCGGGGCTTTCCCTGCGCGAACCCGGCCCGGATCGTGCCGCCGTACACCATGAGCGCCGGGCGATTCAGACGCGCCATCGCGATCACGCTGCCCGGCATGTTCTTGTCACAACCGGGCACCGTGACGAGCGCGTCGTACCACTGCGCGCCCACAACGGTTTCGATCGAGTCGGCAATCAGGTCGCGCGACGGCAGCGAGTAGCTCATGCCGTCGGTCCCCATCGACAACCCGTCGCTGACACCGATCGTGTTGAAGCGAAGGCCGACCAGTCCCGCGGCTTGCACGCCCTCTTTGACCGCGGCACCAAGGCGGTCCAGGTGCATGTTGCAGGTGTTGCCCTCGTACCACATGCTGCAGACGCCCACCTGCGGCTTCTGCAGATCGGCGTCGGTCAGGCCGATGCCGTACAGCATCGCCTGCGACGCACCCTGGCTTCGTGGCTGGGTGACGCGAGAAGAGTATTTGTTCAACATGCGCGAATGGCGGGTCTGAAGAGCAAGACCCGCCCTACACTGTCGCGGGTTGTGGGAGCTGCACGGGATCGAGGAACGGCATCATCCCGCGAAGCTTCGCGCCAACGACCTCGATCGGATGATTGCGGTCCGCTTCGCGCATCGTCTTGAAGGCCGGGGAGCCGGTCTCGTTCTCGGCGATCCACTTCTTGGCGAAGGTCCCGTCCTGGATCTCCTTCAGCAGCTGCCGCATTGTCGCCTTCGTCTCGGCAGTGACGATTCGCGGGCCAGCGGTGTAGTCGCCGTATTCAGCCGTGTCGCTGATCGAGTAGCGCATGTACTGCAGCCCGCCGCGGTACATCAGGTCGACGATCAGTTTCAGTTCGTGCAGGCACTCGAAGTACGCGATCTCGGGCTGGTAGCCGGCTTCGATCAGCGTTTCAAATCCCGCCTTCACCAGCGCACTCGTCCCGCCGCACAGCACCGCCTGCTCGCCGAACAGATCCGTTTCGGTTTCCTCGGCGAACGTCGTTTCGATCACTCCGGCTCGCGTGCAGCCGATGCCGCGGGCGTACGAAAGCGCCGTGGCGCGCCCTTTTCCAGTGATGTCCTGGTGCACGGCCAGCAGTCCCGGTGTGCCCGCGCCTTCCTTGAAGACCTCGCGCACGCGATGCCCCGGTGCCTTGGGTGCGACCATCGTGACGTCCACATCCTTCGGCGGCACGATCCAGTTGAAGCGCACCGCAAAACCATGCGCGAACATCAGCATCTTGCCCGCCGTCAGGTGCTGCTCGATCTCCGCCTTGTAGACGCGGGCCTGATGCTGATCGGGGATGAGCACCATGATGACGTCGCCCCACCTGGACGCATCGGCGACCGACAGCACCTTGAGTCCCGCGGCCTTCGCTTTGTCCGCGGACTTGCTGCCCGATTGGAGGCCGACGACCACATCGACGCCGCTGTCCTGCAGATTGAGCGCGTGCGCGTGACCCTGTGAGCCGTATCCGATCACGGCGACCTTGCGCCCGCGGATCAGCTCGATGTCCGCGTCCTTGTCATAAAACATCGTGGCCATTCGTGCTCCTTGTGGGAATCAGGTATCAGGAATCAGGGTTCAGGGCTGGTCTAGGAATCAGACCTGATCGCGACCGCCTGATGCCTGGGCGAGGCCCTGAATCCTAATGCCTGAATCCTGATCCCTTCCATCTACGTGTATTGCGCGGTGTTGAGCGCCGTGTCGCCGCGACGCATCGCGACCTGACCGGTCCGGACCATTTCGATGATGCCGAGCGGCTCGAGGCGCGCGATCACGCTGTCGACGTGCGGCGGCTCCCCCGTGATCTCCAGCGTCATCGTCTGGTCGCCGGAGTCGACGATGTGCGCCCGCGTTTCATCGACGACCCGCAGCAGGTGAGCACGATCGTGACCTGCGACGGCCACCTTGACGAGCGCCAGATCGCGCGCGACGGCCGGAACCCCGCCGAGATCCTCCATCTGCAGCACGTTCACCAGCTTGTGCAGATAGGCGATCACACGCTCGGCGCTGGTCTGATCGCTGTCGATGACGATGGTCATCCGCGAGATGCCGGCGTCAGCCGTGCGGCCCACCGTGAGCGATTCGATGTTGAACGCGCGGCGGCGAAACAACGACGCGACGCGATTCAGGACGCCCGGTTTGTCTTCGACGAGAGCGACGAGGGTGTGGTGCATGTTGTAAACCTGCAGGAATCAGGAGTCGGGTATCAGGAATCAGGGCTGGGCCAGGACTCAGCTCCGAGGAACGAGCGCTAAGACCTGATCCCTCACGCCTGATCCCTAGCCCAGCCCTGAATCCCGATTCCTGACACCTGAATCCTTCTTCACATCGGGTCCACCGCGGACTCGACCAGGACACTTGGCTGCGGCCGGCGGATCATCGCGTGCAGATCGGCGCCCGCGGGAACCATTGGATACACGCTGTCTTCCTGCTCGACGCGGAAGTCGATGAGCACGGTACCGTCGGCTTCGCGCGCCCGGCGAACGACGTCCTCGACTTCACCACGCTTCTCGACGCGGAACCCCTGCAGACCGTGCGCCTCGGCGATCTTCACGAAGTCAGGGCTGCGCAGCGGCGTCGCTGCATAGCGCCGTTCGTAGAAGAATTCCTGCCACTGACGCACCATCCCCAGATACCCGTTGTTGATCACAGCAACGTTGACCTTGACGCCTTCCTGCGCCGCCGTCGACAGCTCGGCCTGCGTCATCTGGAACCCACCGTCGCCGACGACCGCCCAGACTTCTTCATCCGGCTTGGCCATCTTCGCGCCGATCGCGGCCGGCAGGCCGAAGCCCATCGTGCCGAGGCCACCGGAGGTGATCAGCGTGCGCGGCGTCTCGTGATGGTAGTACTGCGCCTCCCACATCTGATGTTGACCCACGTCGGTCGCAACGATGGCGTTGCCGCCGGTAATGCGCCAGATGTCGTTGATCACGTGTGGGGCGTAGAGATGACCGTTGTCGGGGAGCTGCTGGATGTCGCGGACGGCCGAATCGCCTTTCATCGAACCGATGTATTTCAGCCAGCCGGCGTGTTCCTTCGGTTCGACGGCGTCGAGCAGATCCTTCAACGCGTCGCGCAGATCGGCCACGATGGCGGCGTCCGCATGCACGTTCTTGTTGATTTCCGACGGGTCGATGTCGATGTGGATCTTCTTGGCGTTGATCGCGTAGGTCTTCAGATTCCCGGTCACGCGATCGTCGAATCGCATACCGAAGGCGAGCAGCAGATCGGCTTCCTGAATCGCATGGTTCACCCACGCCTCGCCGTGCATGCCCATCATGCCGATGTTCAGCGGATGGCTGGCGGGAAACGCGCCGAGACCGAGCAGTGTCAATGCCACAGGCGCGTTGATGCGCTCGGCGAATTTCCGAACTTCGGCCATCGCGCCGCTCTGCAGCACACCCTGCCCGGCGAAGATCACAGGCTTGCGACACGTCCGAATCAGATCAACGGCCTTGGCGAGCTCCGATTTTCCTATCGCCTGCTTCGGACGATACCCGCGCAGCTTGACCGGTGTCGGGTCCCAATCCCAGTCGATCGACTTCTGCTGCGCGTCCTTGGTGATATCCACCAGCACCGGACCAGGTCGGCCCGACTTGGCGAGATGGAACGCCTCCTTCATCGCCGGCATGATGTCCTGGACGCGCGTCACGAGATAGCTGTGCTTCGTGATCGGCAGGGTGATGCCGGTAATGTCGGTTTCCTGAAACGCGTCGTACCCGATCAAATGGCTTGGCACCTGCCCCGTGATGCAGACCATTGGCACCGAGTCCATCTGTGCCGTCGCAATGCCGGTCACCAGGTTGGTCGCGCCGGGCCCGGAGGTCGCGATCGCGACGCCCACGCCGCCGCCCGCCCGCGCGTATCCGTCGGCCATGTGTGTCGCACCCTGTTCGTGACGAACGAGCACGTGGCGGACGGGATAGTCCAGCATCGCGTCATACGCGGGAAGAATCGCCCCACCCGGGTAGCCGAACACGGTGTTGACCCCCTCGTGGACCAGACACTCCCAGATGATCTGTGCGCCGGTGCGTGGCATGGGCATGGGCTTCAGTGTGCCTTGTCGGGCTGGCATCAGTCAAATTGATAGTCCTTCCCACAACATAACGAACCCGAATCAAAGTTGCCGGTCTCGAGCCCCCGCGAAGCGGTCGCGGCGCGGCTTTTGAACCTGCACCACGTCGGAGGAACCCATGAAGCTGAAGTGGATTCCGGTTGCTTTGCTGAGCTCGGTGGCAATTGCCGGTTGCAACAAGCCGAGCCAGGAAAATGCCCAGAATTTCAACCAGAACGTCGGTACGCCCAGTGCCGTCGCTCCACCGTCGGCAACAGATCAGACTGGGGCACCGAGCAGTGCGGGGGCGCAGGGGACAACGGGAATCGAAGAGCCGACTCGAACCGGCCAAGGGCATCACGCGAATGCGGAGCGCCCTTTGGTGCCGCCGGACGTGCCAGTAAGACCGGGCCGGGCTGTGGCCCCACGCTCGGCCTCACGCTCGACCGCCAGGGCTGCCAGCACCGCGTATCGCGAAGTCACCGTTCCCGCTGGCACGTCGCTGCCGCTGGAGTTGACGACACCACTGTCCTCGGACACGGCCCACGTGGAGACACCTGTCCGCGCGCGCTTGCGTGATGCTGTCGTGGTCAAAGGCTTCACCGCGATCCCGGCGGGTACCGTGTTCAACGGCACGGTGACCGACGTCGAGGAATCGGGACGAGTGAAGGGTCGCGCGACGCTGACGTTTCGATTCCATGAAGCGACCGTGAACGGCGTGCGCGAGCGTCTGAGCACCGAGCCGCTCACGTTCCGCGCTGACGCGACCAAAAGAGAGGACGCGACAAAGATCGGCGCGGGTGCTGGCATCGGTGCGGCAATCGGCGCGATCGTCGGCGGCGGCAAAGGCGCAGCGAAGGGCGCCGCGATCGGAGGCGCTGCGGGTACGGGCGCCGTCCTCGCCACGAAGGGCAAGGACGTCAGCCTGCCGGCCGGCGCGAATCTGACGACGAGGCTCGAGGAATCGGTGAACGTGCGGGCGAAATAACAGTCGCAATGCAAAATGCAAAATTGAAAATGCAAACACTGTTCGGTTTGTCACAACGGGGTAATAGCGCTCGGCCTTCACTTCGTTGCTGCTCATCGTGTGAGGTTTGCATTTTTCGTTTTGAATTTTGAATTACGTCGCAGGCTTGTCCTGCGCCTCGGGCCCAATCGCTGCTTCGGCGGCCTCGAACCCGACGCGTGAGTGCGTGCCGTCGCAGAACGGCTTCTTCGTCGACGCGCCGCACCGACACAAGGCGATCGGTCGGCGCTCGACGCGGTACTCCTGACCATTCCAGTCGACGACACTCGCCTCGTCGCTGTCGACGACATACGGTCCATTCTTGCGAAGCCTGATCGTAATCACTTGTCAACTCCCAACTCCCAACCTCCAATTCCCAACGCAATTCTCAACCCGCCGTGGGGTTGGAAGTTGGGGGTTGGCTCCACCGTAAGAGGATTGGGAGTTTACCCAGCTCACCCGACTCTCTGCATCGACGCGAGGAAGTCGGCATTGGCTTTCGTCTTCCCCATCCTGTCCAGCAGCAGTTCCATCGCCTCGACGGGTGACAACGGAGTCAGGACTTTGCGCAACACCCAGATGCGTTGCAGATCCTCGCGCGCCACGAGGAGTTCCTCCTTGCGCGTCCCGCTCTTGGTGATGTCGATCGCGGGGAACACGCGCTTGTCCGACAGCTTGCGATCGAGATTGATCTCCATGTTCCCCGTCCCCTTGAACTCCTCGAAGATCACGTCGTCCATGCGCGATCCGGTATCGATGAGGGCCGTGGCGATGATCGTGAGCGACCCGCCTTCCTCGATGTTGCGCGCGGCGCCGAAGAAACGCTTCGGCTTCTGCAGCGCGTTGGAATCCAGACCGCCGGACAGGACCTTGCCGGAAGGCGGGATGACCGTGTTGTAGGCGCGCGCCAGGCGCGTGATCGAATCGAGGAGGATCAACACGTCCTTCCTGTGCTCGACCAGGCGCTTCGCCTTCTCGATCACCATCTCGGCGACCTGCACGTGGCGCTGCGCGGGCTCGTCGAACGTCGAGGAGATCACTTCGCCCTTGACCGACCGCTGCATGTCAGTCACTTCTTCCGGCCGCTCGTCGATGAGCAGCACGATCAGGTACACCTCCGGATGGTTCACCGCCAGCGACTGCGCGATGTTCTGCAGGAGCATCGTCTTGCCGGTGCGCGGCGGGGCGACGATGAGGCCACGCTGCCCTTTGCCGATGGGCGTCATCAGATCCATGACGCGCGCGGACAGATTGTCGCCGCCGTTTTCCAGATGGAACGCTGCGTGCGGATAGAGCGGCGTCAGGTTCTCGAAGAACAGCTTCTCGCGCGTCTGATCGGGCGCCTCGAAGTTGACGGCTTCAACCTTGATCAGGGCGAAGTACCGTTCACCGTCCTTCGGCGGACGGATCTGTCCCGAGATCGTGTCGCCCGTGTGGAGATCGAACTTCCGGATCTGGGACGGCGAGACGTAGATGTCGTCGGGCCCGGGCAGATAGTTGTAATCAGGAGCCCTGAGGAATCCGAATCCGTCGGGCAGCACCTCCAGCACGCCTTCCGAGAAGATGAAGCCGCTCTGCTCGGCCTGCGCCTTGAGGATCTGGAAGATCAGCTCCTGCTTGCGCAGGCCGCTGAAACCGTCGACGCTCAGATCCTTGGCGACCTGTGTGAGCTTTTGAATGCTCATGTCTTTCAGGTCGTTGATGTTCAGCGTGGGACGGCTCTGAGGCGGGGCGGCTGCGGGCGGCTGCGGCGTCGCGGGGGCAGGCGGCGTGTCGGCGGGCCGCTGTTCTGCGGCGCGCGCCGGACGCGGCGCTTTCGGTGGCCGATCGGTCGCGCCCTGATCATGGGAGCGTGTCGCGCCCTGACGCTTCGGATGACTTGGCATGGGAGTACCGCTGGTCTTTCTGGATAGCTGACGACCTAGGTGTTCAGGTGGGTGCTGGCGAGTATGGAACGGTGTTCTGATGCTGTCAAGAATCGCGCGCGGCGGAATCGTGCGTGATTTACGCGCGCGTCACAACCGCCACGGACTCTGACCGATGCCGACGATACTGCAGGCATAAATCATATTGAGCTTCCGGCGGCGCGCTTCCGCCATGAGCTCGTCACTCTCCGCGCCGGGGTTGACCCAGATCTCGGCAATCCCCTTCCGCTCGAGATCGTCGAGCAGCGACATCACCACATCGGGCTGCACGTAGACGGTCGCCATATCGATCGTCTGCGGCACGTCGACGACGGAGCGATAGGTGCGCAGCCCTTCGACCTCTGGTTCGTTCGGGTTGATGGGGATGACGTCGTAGCCCTCGGCGCGAAACGCGCGCAGGGCTTTATTGCCAAACTTGTTCCGATCGCTGGAGGCGCCAATGACGGCAACGGTCTTCATGCGCTGATCCGTCAGCTCTCTTTCAATGATGATGCCGGCGCGGAATCCTCGGCTGTATAGAATGGCGAGACGTGCGCCGTTCCGTCTTCACGCTTATCCTGCTCGCCTGCCTCACCTTCGTGGCCGGCCTCGGACGTCAGGCGATCACCGATTCCGATGAAGCATTCTACGCGGAAGCGGCGCGCGAGATGGTCGAGAGCGGCGACTGGCTCACGCCGCATTTCAATTATGAGGACCGGTGGCAGAAGCCAGTGCTGTATTACTGGCTCACCGCAGCCACGTACACGATCGCGGGCGCGTTGGAAGGCGCGGCGCGATTCTGGTCAGCCCTGTCCGGCGTCGGCCTGGTGCTGCTCACATGGGCCGCCCCGCGCCGGACGAACGGGCCTGCGTGGCTTGCCGGCGCGATGGTCGCCACCTGTATCGGATATTTCGCCGAGGCACGTCTCGCGCTCCCCGATCTACCGCTTGCCTTCTGCATCACACTGACCATCTGGGCTGCGTTTCGCGCCACCGATGACGGTCGACTGTCGTCGTGGACGATCGCGGGAGTGGGAGCCGGGCTCGGGTTGCTGATGAAAGGTCCGGTCGCCATCGTCGTCCCCGCGCTCGTACTGCTTCCGGCGTGGAGGCTCCAGCGCGCCTCGGTCAAGCCGCGGCTGTCGGGTCTCGCGGTCGCGACGATCGTCGCTGCCGTGATCGGGCTGCCCTGGTATCTCGCCATGTGGAGCACCCACGGCACCGAATACCTGCGCTACTTCTTCATCGAGAACAACGTCGAGCGGTTTGCGACCGACACATTCAATGAGCCACGTCCGTTCTGGTTCTACGGGCCAATCCTGCTTGGGGGGATGTTGCCGTGGTCGGCGTATCTGGTCGCGTTCGGTCTGGACTGGGTTGTGAGACGCATGCCAGGCCGTGGCTCTTTCGATGCGGCGCGGACCGAACGGCGGGTGCCTGTGGTCCGCGAGGCAGGCCAGAATGGCCCGCGCGGCATGAAGGCCGCACGACTATCAAGAGACGACCAGCGGCTTGTGCTCTGGGCGCTTATGCCACTTCTCTTCTTCACCATCTCGATCGGCAAGCAGCCGCGTTACATCCTGCCCGTCCTTCCACCAGTGGCCATCCTCGTCGCCGCGGCGATCACGAGCCGGATCGAACGCGCCGACCTGGGTGCGACGAATCGGGTTCTCGCAATCGCCACGTGGGCGACCGCGGCGCTCTTCGCCGTCTTCGGCGTTCTGCTCGCTCGCGCGCAGCCATTGTTCATCTCCGCTTATCCAGCGCTGACCTGGATGGGCGCCGCTCTGATCGCGGCCGGAGCGTTCGCGATCGCCGCTGTGGCATTCGCGCGTCGCTGGAATCGCGCGCCAGCCGTGGTGGCGCTGGCGGCCGCGACGCTGCTGGTCGCCGTGCAGTTCGGCGCCCTCTCCGGCAAACGGCCTGAAGCTGTGGAGCAGATGGCCGCGCTCGTTCACGCGAATCGCTACGCGAGCGAACCTGTCGGCGAATACGAGGTCTTCGTCCGCAATCTCGTGTTCTATCTCGGATTCAAGCAGCGGGTGCTGTTCGATCAGGCGAACGTCGTCGACTTCGTCCGCTCGCCCGCGAGAGTGCTGCTCGTCTTGCGATCCGACGCGCTCGCCGCCGTGCAGGAAGCGAGCGGCGTGAATCTGATTGTCCTCGGACGCGTGCCCTACCTGAACGCCGCCAACCTCAAAGTGCGAACGTTGATTGCCCCGGACCCGGCGCGCGACATCGAAACGGTCCTGCTCGTCGCGAACCGGTAGGCCCCAAGCTACTGCGTAGCAGTCGATTTCTTCCAGCGCGCCTGCCACTTCGCGCGCAGGGCCGCGCGATCGACCTCCTGGCCTCGCAGATAGACCTTGTCGATCCGTCGCGAGTTGGCGATGTCCTCGAGCGGGTTGGCATCGAGGACGATGAAGTCGGCGTTCTTGCCGGCTGCGACGAGACCGGTGTTGAAGCCGCCCGCCGCGGCCGAATCCCTCGTGGCGGCGACGATCGCTTCCATCGGCGTCAGACCCATGCGGACCCAGTTCTCGAACTCGAGCTGCTGGCTCCAGCCGATGAAGAACCGCGTCTGACCGGTGTCGCCGCCCAGCGTGATCTTCATCCCCGCCGCGCGAAGCTTCAGGGCATTGTTGGCTCCCATCTCGCGCAGGTTCCGGCGCGCGCGTTCGGTCGTTTCGGGCGTGATGTTCGCCAGCTGCTGCCCCACCTGCTGCTGGATCTGGTCGGGCGAGATCGTCTCGCGCAGGAGCGGGTCGTCCCAGTCCGCGCGGCTCGCGGCAGCTGTGCCCGCACCCGGGTTGAACCACATGTTCGGCCGATCGCGCTTGGCAATCCGCTCGCGAACGATCGCGAGGAACTCGTCGTCCGGGACTTCGCCGTTGCGTACCGGCAGGTGCAGCCAGCCCTCGACGCCGGCTTTCAGCAGCTGCTTCCCGTCCGCCAGCGTGATGTTGTGCGCCGCAACCGGCACGTTCGCCTTGTGCGCCTCATCGATGATCGCGAGATAGAGCGGAGGCGTCAGCTTCGGCACGCGCCCGCCGCGATCGTCGACCCAGATCTTGATGAACTCCGGCTTCATCTTGAGGTTGTCACGTGTCGCCTCGCGCGCTTCTTCGACCGTGGTCACCGGGTACGGAACATCGGTTCGTGACGGATGTCCGTTGGCGCCGCCACCCGGCCAGGCGATGCCGGGCCCCGCGGTCTTGAACAGCGCCGCACCCGGAACGACCTCATTGCGCATCTTCAGAGGCACGTCACCCCAGTTCGTCCGACCACCGTGAAGATCCGAGCGATCGACGAGATCGCCGATGCCGATGGTGGCGCTGATGCCGTAGTACGCGAGCTTCTCGAGATGCTCGATCAGATTCTCGCGCGTGAAGTATTCCTTGGCCATCGTGCCGTCCCACTCGTGCTGATAGCCGATGTGGCCGTGTGTGTCGACCTTCGTCGGCATCACGGTCCTGCCATGCAAGTCCACGTGCGTCGCGCCCGAAGGCACGGTCACCTGGCCGCGCCGTCCCACGCGCGTGAATCGCGCGTTCTCCACGACGAATGCCGAATCCTCGATCGGCGCACTGCCATCGCCGGTGATGAGCCGCGCTCCTTCGAACACCATCACACGCGGGGCCTGGGCCTGACCCGCCACTCGGGCCGAATACGTGGTCGCCATCAGACACGCGCATGCCGGCAGTGCCAGCACGAAAAGCAGTCGGCGCATGAAAGCCTCCTTGGGTAGCTGGGTAGCTCGGTTGCTGGGTGAAAACACTTGTCTTTACGGGCGGTTGGGAGCGCGCTGAAAAGACAAGAGTTTTCCCCTGCGCCTATCCGGCCAGCTACCCAGCTACCTATTCAAAAATCAAGGCGAACGCTTCCCTGCAGCTGGCGGGCGCTCTGCACCGCAGTCGGCGTCAGCCATGCAGGTCCGTACGTGTTGTTCGAATTGAGAATGAAGCTGGAGTTCAGGACGTTGAACATGTCCAGGCCAACGTTCATCCGCTTGCCGCCCAGCGTCAGCAGCTTCGCGAAGCGCAGATCGAGCAGCGTGATTCGATCGCGATACATCTGACCCGGATCGAGCAGATTGATCGTGACGTTCGCCGTGCCTCCCGCCAGCGGCCGCCCTAGTATTGGCGCGATCGTGCCGCTCGGCACGACCAGGTTCGCCGCAATCTGGCTTCCCGGCGTGCTGTGCAGCGAGGCGCTCGTCTGCACCCGGACCTTCGGAACCGTGTACGCGCCCAGCGCCGACAGGCTGGTCAGAAACGGCAGCGCCACGTGACAGTTGCGCTTACTCGGATTGTCGATCGTGAGATCGCAGGTATCGGTCACCTGCCGTCCGGTGCTCGACCCCACGCGCATCGTGATGCCGTGTGCCTCACCGCGCACGTTCAGGTCGACCGCGTGGAAGTAGCGCACGTTCTTGCCGAAGTCGGTCGAGGGCACTTCGTAGTTCGACGTGAGGCCGAATTTCGCCGGCGCGATGTCCCACAAATCGCCGATCACATAGCCGCCGCCATGGGGAAGCCGAGAATCGGTCGGTGCCGTGACGCTGTATTGATCGAAGTCCCGGTTCCCGATGAGCAGGTTGTCAACCGTCGTCGTGTTGCCCCACCAGCGCCGGTTGTAGCTGATGTCGACGGAGAGTCGCGGCAGCAGCGCATGCTGAAGCGAGGTCCCGAAGCCCCAGTCGTACGGACGGCGATACCACATGCCGTCGTTGCCCGTGAGCCGCGGATCGGTGGTGCTCCTCAACAGCTCGCCGAAGTTCTGCGTCGCCCACGCACCACACTCACCGTTGGACGCTTTGTTGAACAGATCGCAGTCGGGAACGAAGTTGCCGTTGCGGTCGGTCCACGTGCGTGTGGTCGTCGGCGACGTCCTCGCGCCACCGCCACCGATCATGGCGACCGGCGCGGTGGACGCGTAGATTCCGTCGGCGTTGACCGCCGCCAGATAGCGGCCGAGACTCACGCGCACCGACGTCTTGCCGTCGCCGCGCAGGTTGTAGGCGCCGCCGAGCCGCGGACTCGCATCGAGGAATCCCTTCACGACCGTGGTGCGCGGGAACATGATCGCGTTGGGGACGAATCGCTGCGCATACAACGGCTGCTCGGGCGCGTAGCTGTTGGCGTAATCGAGCCGCACTGCTCCATGTACCGTCAATCGTCCGAACGTCGAGCTGTCCTGCGCGTACACCGCCTGCTGCCGCACGACCAGCGCATATCGCCAGTTGCTGAATCCCATCGTCAACCGGTTGGGCACACCGTTGTTGAATCGGAACTGCACGAGGCTGTCGTTCTGACTCGTGAGCTCGCGCACTTGATAGAACCGCTCGCCGTCGAAGCCGAACTTCATGTTGTGCGCGCCGGTGATGTAGGAGAGCGAACCAATCCATCGCACGAGGCCCCCACGATTGCGGCTGAAGTTCGCGGCGCGGTAGGTCAGCCCCGGAATCAGCCCGCCCTGCTCGTTCACCTGCGTCAGTTGATGCTCCGCAGCGGTTCCCGGTTTGCCGTACAGACTGTTCGGCCAGCTCCCACCCACCTCAATGAGCATCTTGTTGGTCATTGGCGCGGTCCAATTGACCTGCTGCACGCGCCAGTACTGACGCATGCCGGTGATGTAGCCGGGTGTGGACGCTTCCGGCGATGTCGTCGAACTGTTCGTGTCGCTTGAACCGCAGCGCTCACACTTGCGCTGCTCGTCCCAGAACAGATTCAGCTTGTGCTTTGCGGTGACTTGCCACGTCAGGCGCAACGCCCCGTTCCCATACCAGTTGTTGTTCGTTGCGCGCTGGTTGTAATCCGGGTCGTACGTCCATGCCGCCGGATTGCCCGCGTTCTTGTTGACCCACATGTTCGTCACATACGAATCGTCGGTCTGGTGCCGCGCGTTGGCGAAGAACCACATGCGATCGCGCTTGATCGGTCCGCCGATTCCGAGGTTGAGTTGCGACGTGTGGATCAATTCGTTCGGCTGACGCAGCTGACCCGATGCCACGAGCGCCTTCGTGTTGTCGCCGGCCATCCATCCCGCCGCGCCGTCCGCGTAGAACGTGCCGGCGAATACGTTGCCGCCGGTCCGCGGAATGACATTGACGATCGGAGAGCCGACTTCTGCCTCGCCAAGGTTGCCGAAGCTCGAGATCACGAGTTCCTGCGCCTGAATCACGTCGGCGCGATATTGCGAGGTGCCGGACGTGCCCGAGCCAACGCCAACGCCGTCGACCTGCAGGCGTCCGGTTTCCGGACCGCTCGCTGCCGCGCCGTACGCGCCAAGGCCCGTATTCATGGCCGGCACGAGCAGTGCGGCGAGATCGGTCGGCGTCCGCACGAGCGGCATGTCGGTGATGATGTCCTTGTCGATCACCTGCGACTGTCGCGAGCTTTGCACGTCAACGGTGGGATTCTCACCGGTGACGGTGATCGTTTCGTCCAGCGAGCCCACCTGCAGCTCCGCGTTCACCGTGTACGTATTCGACCCCGCCAGCGCAAGCCCTTCTCGCTTGACCGTGTTGAATCCGGAAACCGTGAACGTGACGGTGTACGTCCCTGGAGCGAGCTCTGTGATGCGGAAGGTGCCGCGGCCATCGGTCACGGCGCTGCGCACGCGTTCGATGAGTGCCGGGCTGGTCACTTCCACAGTGACGCCGGGCAGGACGGCGCCGGAGGTGTCGGTCACGACCCCGGTCACCGAGGGACGAATCGACTGCGCGCTCACCGGCCAGATCCCGGCGAGAGCGACACACCATGCGAGCGTTGCGATCCTCGCGACCTCTCGCCCCCTGGCGACGTGGCTCCTCATGTCACCTCCTGACCTCGCGGACGATAACGGTCCGCGCCGCAGACATGTGGACGACTCGCTATGACCGGTCTAGATGGACATCGAGTGGCTGCAGGGTAAAACGCGCCGGATGGTAGCACAGGCGCCGCCGTGGAGAGTTCTGCGGCGGTAGCTGGGTAGCTAGGAGCTTGCTGAAAAACGGGTAAACATGCGTCGTTGCCTGCGCAAAGCGATTCGGCGATTCATGGGGCCGCGTCCCCTCTGACTGCGTCTTCAGCCCGTCGAGTGCATCCAGATGCGGTT
>Ga0081539_10001023_pt1 | contig 51478 bp, 47 predicted proteins | sample TabmetS4T2R2_FD_71023 | JGI IMG/M metagenome (GOLD analysis project Ga0081539, IMG submission 71023) | Tabebuia heterophylla rhizosphere microbial communities from the University of Puerto Rico - S4T2R2 | ecosystem: Host-associated > Plants > Roots > Rhizosphere ... | reverse complement strand
TGCCCGGAGACGTGCACCTTGGCGGTGTCCTTGTGCACGACGGTGGCACCGGCACGGGCCAACTGGTTGATCACCCGGTAGACCGACGTCTCGTTGCCCGGCACCAGCGAGCTGGCCAGCACGACGGTGTCGCCCGGTTCGATGGTGATGTGCCGGTGGTCACCGGTCGACATCCGGCCCAGCGCGCTCATCGGCTCGCCCTGCGACCCGGTGGACATGAAGACGATCTCATCGGGCGCCATGGTGGTGGCCTCGTCCACGGTGACCATCAGGCCGTCCGGGATGCGTAACAGGCCCAGATCACGGGCGATGCCCATGTTGCGCACCATGGACCGGCCGATCAACGCGACCTTGCGGTCGAACTCGAAGGCCGTGTCCATCACCTGCTGCACCCGGTGTACGTGCGACGCGAAGCTGGCCACGATGATCCGCCCCCGGGCCTTGCCGAAGATCGCGCCGAGCACCGGGCCGATGTCTCGCTCCGGGGTGACGAAGCCCGGGATCTCCGCGTTCGTCGAGTCGCTGAGGAGCAGGTCGATGCCCTCGGCGCCGAGTCGCGCGAAGCCGGCCAGGTCGGTGATCCGGCCGTCCAGCGGAACCTGGTCCATCTTGAAGTCGCCGGTGTGCAGGACCAGACCAGCCGCGGTACGCACGGCGACCGCCAGCGCGTCCGGTATCGAGTGGTTGACCGCGAAGAACTCGCACTCGAACGGGCCCAGCCTCTCCCGCCGGCCCTCGCGGACGGTCAGCGTGTACGGATCCAGCCGGCGCTCGGCCAGCTTGGCCTCGACCAGCGCCAGGGTGAACTCGGACCCGACCAGCGGGATGTCGGGCTTGTGGGCCAGCAGGTACGGCACCGCGCCGATGTGGTCCTCATGACCGTGGGTCAGCACGATCGCCTGCACGTCATCGAGCCGGTCCAAGATCGGCGCGAAGTCGGGCAGGATCAGGTCGACGCCGGGCTGCTCGACGTCGGGGAACAGCACCCCGCAGTCGACGATCAGCAGCTTGCCGTCGTACTCGAAGACCGTCATGTTGCGGCCGATCGCGCCGAGTCCGCCCAGCGGGATGACGCGCAGGGCGCCATCGGGCAGCGGCGGTGGTGGCTCCAGCTCTACGTGAGCTTGACTCATCTAGCTCTTTCCGATTTGTCAGAGGACGATGCCCGCCGCGGCGGCGTCCTTACGCAATTGGTCCAGTTCTTCGGCCGTCGCGTCGACGAGCGGAAGCCGTACGGGACCGGACGGCAGTCCGAGCGCACGCAGCCCGGCCTTCACCAGCACGGTGCCCGGAGCGCGGAAGATTCCGGTGAACAGTGGCAGGGCCTTACGGTGCAGCTCGAGCGCCCTGGCCACGTCGCCGGCCTCGTACGCAAGGATCATGTCCTTGGTGATCGGGCCGGTGAAGTGCGTCGAGGTGCCGACCACCCCGACCGCACCGATCGACAGCCAGGGCAGCGTCGACGCGTCGTCACCCGAGTAGTACGCCAGGCTCGTGCGGCGCAGCACGTGAGAGGTCGCGGCGAGGTCACCCTTGGCGTCCTTGACGGCCACGATGTTCGGATGCTCGGCCACCCGCACCAGCGTCTCGGTGGCGATCGGGATGCCGGAGCGGTGCGGGATGTCGTACATCATCACCGGCAGCCCGGTGGCGTCGGCCACCGTGGTGAAGTGCTTCGCGACGCCGGCTTGAGGCGGCTTGTTGTAGTACGGGGTCACCACGAGCAGGCCGTGCGCGCCGGACTTCTCGGCGGCCCGGGCCAGCTCGATCGAGTGCGCGGTGTTGTTGGTGCCCACCCCGGCGACGATCCTCGCGCGGTCGCCCACCGCCTCGACCACCGCGCGAAGCAGCGTCTCCTTCTCCGCGTCCGTGGTGGTGGGCGACTCGCCGCCGGTGCCGCTGATCACCAGGCCGTCGTTGCGCTGCTCGTCGATCAGGTACGCCGCCAGCTTCTGTGCCCCGTCGACATCCAGAGAGCCGTCCTGGGCGAACGGGGTCATCATGGCGGTCAGCAGCCGTCCGAAGGGCCGCGGGTCCTGCGTCATACCGACAACCTATCGGACGGCCGTTACGGATTTCTCCGCGTGGGGCGGGCTCGGTGGAGCTGGACCACGCGGAACTTGACGCCGTTGGATGCGATCTGCCACTCCTCCGGGGTCGCCTCCCATTCGTCGCCCAGCGCCGGCGCGAAGGTGTCGCCGGCGACCTCGAGGTCGATCTCGGTACGGACCACCAGGTCGGCGAAGGGGACGAAGGCCGCATAGACCGCGGCGCCTCCGATGACCCAGAAGTCGTCGTAGCGCGCCAATACCTCGTCCACCGATCTGACGGTCTCGGCGCCGTCCGCTGCCCAGCCGGGGTCGCGGGACAAGACCACGTTTCGCCGACCGGGCAGCGGGCGCACCCGCGCCGGCAGGGAATCCCATGTCGCCCGGCCCATCACCACTGTGGAGCCCGCCGTGCGCTGCTTGAACATGGCCTGCTCGCCGGGCAGATGCCAGGGAATGCCGCCGCCCGCGCCGATCACCCGATCACGGGCCTCGGCCCAGATCATCCGAACCGCCATCGCCTCAAACCGCCACCGGGGCACGAAGCGCCGGGTGGTGCCGATAGTCGACCAGCTTGAAGTGCTCGTAGGTGTAGTCGAACAGCGACTCCGCTGGGGCCAGCTCCAGGCGAGGGAACGGGTACGCCGACCGGGTGAGCTGCTCGCGTACCTGGTCGACATGGTTGCGGTAGATGTGGCAGTCGCCGCCCACCCAGATGAACTCGCCGGGCCGCATGCCGACCTGATCGGCGATCATCCGGGTCAGCAAGGCGTAGCCGGCGATATTGAACGGAACGCCCAGGAAGAGATCGGCGCTGCGCTGGTACAGCTGGCAGGACAGCCGACCGTCGGCGACGTAGAACTGGAACAGCGCGTGGCACGGTTCCAGCGCCATCGCGGGCAGGTCCGCGACGTTCCAGGCGGAGACGACCATCCGCCGGGAGTCCGGATCCGCGCGCAGCGTACGCAGCAGGTTCGCGATCTGGTCGATGCTGCCGCCGCTCGGGGTCGGCCAGTGCCGCCACTGATGGCCATAGACCGGGCCCAGATCACCGTTGGCGTCCGCCCATTCGTCCCAGATCGTCACGCCGTTCTCGCGCAACCACGCGGTGTTGCTGTCGCCGCGGAGGAACCACAGGAGCTCGATCGCGACCGACTTGAAATGCACCCGCTTGGTGGTGACCAGCGGGAAGTCGTCGGCCAGGTGGTAGCGCAGCCGCTCACCGAACAGGCTGACCGTGCCGGTACCGGTGCGGTCCCGCTTCGGTACGCCGGTCTGCAGCACCTTGGCCAGCAGCTGCTCGTACTGGGTGTCGACGGCCATGCACTCTCCTTCGATGGGCTCACACGTAGAACGAGGTGAACGGCGCCCAGGGAAGGTTCCGCAACACCGACCACACGCCCCAGGCCGCGATGACGATGCCGATCGCCTTGGGACTCAGGTCCAGCCGCCGGATCCGCCAGCCGAAGATCCGGTTGCCGGCCCAGGCGACGTACAGGTAGAGCAGGAACGGGACGGCGAAGACGAACACGGCGTGATGGCGGGCCGCCGCCGGGAGGTCGCCGTGCAGCAGATACCACGCCGCACGGGTGCCGCCACAGCCCGGGCAGACGAACCCGGTCGTGTATTTCAGCAGGCAGGTCGGCGCGTCGCCGGCGGACGACGCGGTGGGATTCGTGACCTCGGTGTAGGCCACCGCGCCGGCCATGCAGACCAGCAGGGCGGTCGGCGCCGCCCAGACCGGTGACCCGTACCAGATCCGGTGGAAGAACCGGGTGACCCGGTCCGGCGCAGGCGGAACGGGTTGCGGATGGCCAGGCCACTGATGACCGGACCCCGGTGGCTCGGGTGACTCGGTCACGCTCGTCATGGCGGTCACGGTACACCGGCCACACCCGTCGCCAACGCCGCCGCCAGTGCCTTCGCCAGGTCACCGCGCTCCGGCGGCGCGATGTCGGAAAGTCCCAGCCAGCCCGCCAGCCGGCGCAGCTCGACCGCCAGAGCGGCGGCGGTCTCGTCCTCCTCCGCGGCCGGCTCGATCCACGCCGCCGGGATGTGCAGGACGCCGGCCTTTCGATCGGCCTTCAGATCGACCCGGGCGGCGAACCGGTCGCCGAGCAAGAACGGAAGGACGTAGTAGCCGTACAGGCGCTGTGCCGCCGGCACGTAGATCTCGATCCGGTACGACATGTCGAAGAGCCGCTCGGTGCGCGCGCGGTCCCAGATCAGCGGGTCGAACGGGCTGACCAGGGTGGCCGCGCGCACCCAGCGCGGCAATCCGGCCTCGCGGTGCAGATAGGCCGGCTGCTTCCAGCCGCGGACCACGACCGGCTGCAGCACCGTGTCCTCGACGAGCTCGGCCACCGCCTGCTTGAACCCGGCAACCGGCAGCCGGAAATAGTCGCGCAACTCTCCCTCGGCGGCGACGCCAAGCGATCGCGCGGAGAGCTCGACCAGAGCCCGGATGGCGTCCTCGTACGCCGGCGTCGGTGTGTCCAGCACCGCCTTCGGCAGGACGCGTTCGGTGAGGTCGTACCGCCGGGCGAACGAGGACGTGCGCTCCGCGGCGGTGACCTGACCGCTGTAGAACAGCCACTCCAGCGCCTGTTTGACGACCGACCAGTTCCAGCCCCAGTGGTCGGTGCGACGCGGCGCATCGTGCTCGATCTGCGCGGCCGTGATCGGCCCGCGCTCGCGCACTTCATCGAGCACCCAGGCGACCAGTTCCGGCTGCTGCGTCGCGGTCCGGATCATGCTGCCCCAGGCGAAATCCTTGGCCCGGGCCATCCGCCAGCGAAACAGCGGCTGCAGGTCGACGGTGATCAGCGATGCCTCATGGCCCCAGAACTCGAACAACTCGCGCGGCCTGCGATAGGCGGCGCGCTCGAGCAACTCCACAGGGTACGGCCCGAGCCGGCTGTAAAGCGGCATGAAATGGGCGCGCTGCAGCACGTTCACCGAATCCATCTGGATCAGGTGCAGGCGGCGCAGCACCCGGCGCAGGTGGCGCATGTCGGTGGCGCCACCGGGCTTGGCGTCGACGAAGCCCTGCGCGGCCAACGTGACACGCCTGGCCTGCGCGACGGAGAGTGTTTCGGGAAGTGCCATCGACCAGCACGCTAGCCGAGGGGTATGACAACAACCCGCCGCCCGCCGCGACGGTAGGCTCCGGGTCATGGCACTCGGCTACGTCCGCCCCGCGCGCCCGGCGGAAGCCGGGGAGATCGCACGGATCCAGCTCGTCACCTGGCGCACCGCCTACCGGCGGATGTTTCCTCCGCATGTGCTCGCCAACCTGGACGAGGCGTACCTGGAACGGGGCTGGACCGAGGCGATCACGGCGGCGCCGTCGCCGCGGCACCGGGTGCTGATCGCGGTGGAGCAGGGCGAGACGCGCACGACCACGGTCGGCTTCGTGGCCGCCGGCCCGGCAGACGAGCAGGCGTTGGCGCCCGAAGAGCCGCCACTGGGCGACGACCTCGCGGCGATCACCGATCTGCTGGTCGAGCCGCGGTGGAACCGTCGCGGGCACGGCAGCCGGCTACTGGCGGCCACCGTGGACCTCTGGCGCGAGGACGGTTTCAAGGGCGCGGTCGCCTGGGTGTACGACGCCGACACCGCCATGAAGAAGTTCCTCAGTTCGACCGGCTGGGAGTTCGACGGCGCCGCACGCGCGCTCGATGTCGACGACATGCTCGTACCCCAGATCCGCTTTCACGTCGCGCTGACCTGACCGGACGGGTCGTCGAGCACCTGATGGGTGACCGGCTCTTCTCCGGCTAGGGCGTGCGAACCATGGCCGACGGGCAGTTGGCCTACAACCCGGTCGGGTACCACAACGGCACGGTCTGGCCGCATGACACCGCGATCATCGCGACGGGCATGGCCCGGTACGGCTACCGGGAGGAGGCCAGCCGGCTCGGGGTGGCGACGCTGGAGGCGGCAAGCCACTTCGACCATCGGCTGCCGGAGGTCTTCGTCGGATACTCACGGGAGGCCACCCAGGTGCCGGTGGCGTATCCCACGGCCTGCTCGCCTCAGGCAGGGGCCAGCGGCACCCCGCTGTTGCTGTTGCGTGTCCTGCCGGGCCTTGAGCCGACTGCGGAGGGGCCGGTCAGCGAGCCGCATCTCTTCGCGCCGATCAACACCCTCACCCTGCACGGACTGCCCGGACGGGTGGACCGGCAGCCGCCGTGACCGGCACGGCCGATCGCCGGCCCCGGTGCCCGTTGAGGGCGCGGAACCATCGCCGATAGGTCAGTCGAGGAGCGAATCGATGCCGACGGTGAGGCCGGGCCGGTGCAGGATGGAACGTACGCCGAGCAAGACGCCCGGCATGAAGGATGCGCGGTCCAGCGAGTCGTGCCGGATGGTCAGCGTCTCGCCGGTGGTACCGAAGAGCACTTCCTGATGGGCGACCAGACCGGCGGCACGCACCGAATGCACCCGTACCCCGTCGATTTCGGTGCCGCGCGCCCCGGCCATCTCCTCCTTTGTGGCGTCCGGCATCGGCCCACGCCCGGCCTCGGTCCGTGCCGCGGCGATCAGCTCCGCGGTACGCGCGGCCGTGCCGCTGGGCGCGTCCAGCTTGCGCGGGTGGTGCTGCTCGATGATCTCGACCGACTCGAAGTACCGGGCCGCGCGGGCGGCGAACTGCATCATCAGTACCGCGCCGATGCCGAAGTTCGGCGCGATCAGCACCCCGATGTCCGGTCTGTGGGAGAGCCAGCTGCGCACCCGTTCCAGCCGCTGCTCGGTGAACCCGGTGGTGCCGACCACCATGTTGATGCCCTGGTCGACCGCCCAGTGCACGTTGTCCATGACCACGTCCGGCGTGGTGAAGTCGACGAGCACCTGTGCACCCGCATCGGAGGCGTTGAACAGCCAGTCACCCTGGTCGATCATGGCGACCAGCTCGAGGTCGTCGGCGGCATCGACCGCTTTGCAGACCTCGAGGCCCATGCGGCCCCGGGCACCGAGAACGCCGACGCGGATCGGTTCCTGCTCGTCACTCACGTCGTCAACCTAACGTATCGGCACCCGGCCGTTGACGGCACGCCGGTTGTGCCACCAGGACTCGCCCGCGCCGACGAGCACGAACACCACGCCGACGTACGCCCAGCCGACCAGCACGTCGATCACCCAGTGCTCGGCGGTGTAGACCAGGGTGAACGTCATGGCTACCGGGTACGCCAACAGCAGCGGCCACCAGCGGCGACGCACCATCGGCAGGAAGAAGACGACGGCCATGAACGCGAACGCGGTGTGCAGCGACGGCATCGCGGCCACCGGGTTGGACGCCTCCACCTGCAAGGCGTTCAACGTGTTGCCGGCGCCGTGCAGACCGATCGCGGCCCACCCGTTCGTGGAGATCCGGGTCGCCTCGATCAGCGAGCCGTGTTCGGGTTCGGCCGCCCACCACGGCGGCGCGGCCGGGTAGAAGAAGTATGTGATCAGGCCGAGCACGCAGAGGGTGAACCAGCGGCGCATGAACCGTGCCCACTGCGGGCGGGACCGCATCCACAGCAGTACGGCGATGGTCGGCACGGTCAGGAAGTGCGAGAAGTAGACGATCGAGACGACCACCTCCCACCACTGCACCAGGCCGGGTTCGTGCAGGTGCCGTTGCAGCCAGGTGGTCGGCACCTCGTCGCCGGTGAACCAGCCGAACATCCACCGGTCGATCGCGATCAGCTCGGTGACGTGCGGCGCGAACAGGTTGTCGGCGTAGCCGCGAGAGATGTTGTAGACCACCAGCAGCAGGCAGATCGGAAGCCAGTCCCGCAGGAACAGCAGGTGCTGCCGCCACGGCAGCTCGCTGCGCCAGGCGATGGTGGCCAGCCAGAGCCAGCCGAAGGCGATCAGTGGATCACTGGTCGGCACGCCGATGACGTACGTGCCGGCCGCGAACAGGACGGTCCAGATCGCCATCCCGATGATCCGGCGCCGGCGGAGATCGCCAGGTGCGGCCGGCGGTGTGCGTTCGGGGATGAGCGTGGAGGTCATCGCCTGTTTCCGGCAGCCGGCGAAGCGGCCTTGGCAAAGTCGGCGAACGCCGAATCGTCGAACGGGCCGACGATGGCAAGCGACATCGGTGCCGACAGGAGGTCGCGGGCCAGGGTGTTGACGCCGTCCAGTGTCACCCGGTCGACCTCGGCGAGCAGCTCGTCCACGCTCATCAAGTCGTCGTAGAGCAGCTCGGACTTGGCCAGCCTGCTCATCCGGGAGCCGGTGTCCTCCAGGCCGAGCACGTACGAGCCCTTGACCATGCCCTTGCCCCGGGCGACCTCCTCGGCCGTGACCCCCTCGACGGCGACCTTGGCCAGCTCGGCACGGGTGAGCTCGAGCACCTCGTCCAGCTTGCCGGGCGCGCAACCGGCGTAGACGCCGTACAACCCGGCGTCGGCGTACTGGGTGCCGTACGAGTACACCGAGTACGCCAGCCCCCGCTTCTCCCGGATCTCCTGGAACAGGCGGCTCGACATGCCGCCGCCGAGCACGTTGTTCAGCACGCCGAGCGCGAACCGCCGCTCGTCGAGCCGGCCGATGCCGACCCCGCCCAGCACGACGTGTGCCTGCTCGGTGTCCCGGTGATGCACGACGGTCTGCGGCGGCAGAGTCCTGACCCGCCTGCCGAGATCACGCCTGGCCTCCGGCGACGCGGGCGCCCCGTCCAACGCGGTGCCGTCCAGCGCCTTGCGGACCAGCCGGACCACCCGGCCGTGATCAAGATTGCCGGCCGCGGCGATCACGATCCGGGGCGCGGTGTAGCGCCGGCGGTAGAAGGCGTTGATCTGGCTGCGGCTCATCGGGGAGATCGACTCCTCGGTGCCGGAGATCAACCGGCCGAGCGGCGTGTCCGCGCCGAAAACGGCCTGGGTGAAGATGTCGTGCACCTCGTCGCCGGGCTCGTCCTCGTGCATGGCGATCTCTTCGAGGATGACGCCGCGTTCGGTCTCCACGTCCGCCGGGTCGAGGATCGAGTCCGCCACCGCGTCACAGAGGACGTCCACCGCGAGTGGGAGGTCGGCGTCCAGCACCCGCGCGTAGAAGCAGGTGTACTCCTTCGTGGTGAACGCGTTGGTTTCGCCGCCGACCGCTTCGATCTCCGCCGAGATGTCCAGCGCGGTCCGCTTGTGCGTGCCCTTGAAGAGCAGGTGCTCGAGGAAGTGCGACGCGCCGGACATGGCCGGAGTCTCGTCCCGGGAACCGACGTTCACCCACACGCCGACCGAGGCGCTGCGGGTGGTCGGGATGTTCTCGGTGAGGATACGCAGACCGCTGGGCAGGACGGTGCGTCGTACGCCGTCCTGGAGGGTCCTGGTAACGACGCGGGCCGGCCTCCAGGCCGGCCCGCGATCAACAGTCGACATCTCAGCTGTCGCGGCCGCGGTCCCCGCCGCCGGAACGCTGACGGCGCCGGCGCGGCTCGCCACCCTCACGCGGGCCACGGTCCTCACGCGGGCCACGGTCCTCACGGGGGCCGCGGTCCTCACGGGGGCCGCGGTCCTCACGGGGCGGCCGGGACTCACCGGATGCCTCCGGCGCCGGTGCACCCTCGGGACGTACCTTGTCCAGGTAGATCTTGCCGCGCTGGTCGATGTCCGCGATCGACACCTCGACCTTGTCGCCGACGTTGAGGTAGTCCTCGACCTTCTCGACCCGCTTGCCGTCGCCCACCTTGGAGATGTGCAGCAGACCGTCGCGACCGGGAAGCAGCGAGACGAATGCGCCGAATGCGGCCGTCTTCACCACAGTGCCGAGGAACTTGTCGCCGACCTTGGGCAGCGTCGGGTTGGCGATCGCGTTGATCCGCTCGACCGCCGCCTCGGCGGCCGGGCCGTTTGTCGCACCGACGTAAATGGTGCCGTCGTCCTCGATGGAGATGTCGGCGCCGGTCTCGTCCTGAATGGCGTTGATGGTCTGCCCCTTGGGGCCGATCACCATGCCGATCTTGTCAACCGGGATCTTCACCGACGTCACCCGCGGGGCGTACTCCGACATCTCGGCCGGAACGCTGATGGCTTGCTCCATCACCCCGAGGATCGTGGCGCGCGCGTCGTGCGCCTGCTGCAGCGCGGACGCGAGTACGTCGGACGGGATGCCGTCGAGCTTGGTGTCCAGTTGCAGCGCGGTGACGAACTCGGACGTGCCGGCGACCTTGAAGTCCATGTCACCGAACGCGTCTTCGGCGCCCAGGATGTCGGTCAGCGCGACGTACTGCGTCTTGCCGTCGACCTCGTCGGAGATCAGTCCCATGGCGATGCCGGCGACCGGCGCCTTCAGCGGCACACCGGCGCTGAGCAGGGAGAGCGTCGAGGCGCAGACCGAGCCCATCGACGTCGAGCCGTTGGAGCCGAGAGCCTCGGACACCTGGCGGATCGCGTACGGGAACTCCTCCCGCGACGGCAGCACCGGAACCAGGGCCCGTTCGGCCAGCGCGCCGTGGCCGATCTCGCGGCGCTTGGGCGAGCCCACCCGGCCGGTCTCACCGGTCGAGAACGGCGGGAAGTTGTAGTTGTGCATATAGCGCTTGGACTTGTCCGGGGAGAGCGTGTCCAGCGCCTGCTCGAGTCGCAGCATGTTCAGCGTGGTCACGCCCAGGATCTGGGTCTCGCCGCGTTCGAACAGCGCCGAGCCGTGCACCCGGGGCAGCACGCCGACCTGGGCGGTCAGCGGGCGGATGTCGCGCGGGCCGCGGCCGTCGATGCGGACCTGGTCGCGCAGTACCCGGACACGCACCTCGGTCTTGGTCAGCGACCGGAACGCGGCGCTGACCTCCTTCTCGCGGCCCTCGAACTGCGGGTCGAGCAGGTCGTGCGCCCTGGTCTTGATGCGCTCCAGGGCCTCCTCGCGCTCGGCCTTGCCGGCGATCTTCAGAGCCTCGGCAAGCTCCTCGCGGACGGCATCGGCCACCGCACCGTAGACGTCGTCCTGGTAGTCGAGGAAGACCGGGAATTCCACGACCGGCTTGGCGGCGACGTCGGCCAGCTCGCTCTGCGCGTGGCACAGCTCGCGGATGGCCGGCTTGGCGGCCTCCAGGCCACTGGCCACGACCTCCTCGGTCGGCGCCGCGGCGCCGGCTTGGATCAGCTTTATCGCATTCGGGGTGGCCTCGGCCTCCACCATCATGATCGCGACGTCGCCGTCCGGCAGGACCCGGCCGGCCACGACCATGTCGAAGGTGGCCCGCTCGAGCTCCTCGATGGTCGGGAAGGCCACCCACTGGCCCTCGACGTGAGCGACGCGCGTCGAACCGACCGGGCCGCTGAACGGCAACCCGGAAAGCTTTGTTGACATCGAGGCGCCGTTCATGGCGATCACGTCGTACGGGTGCTGCGGGTCGAGCGCCAGGATGGTCTCCACGACCTGGACCTCGTTGCGCAGGCCCTTGGTGAACGACGGGCGCAGCGGCCGGTCGATCAGGCGGCAGGTGAGGATGGCGTCCTCGCTGGGCCGGCCCTCGCGGCGGAAGAACGAGCCGGGGATGCGGCCGACGGCGTACATCCGCTCCTCGACGTCCACGGTGAGCGGGAAGAAGTCGAAGTGCTCCTTCGGCGCCTTGGTGGCCGTGGTCGCGGACAGGACGGTGGTCTCGCCCAGCTGGACCACCACCGAGCCGGCGGCCTGCCGGGCCAGCCGCCCGGTGCGGAAGGTGATCTCACGGGTGCCGAACGACCCGTTGTCGATGACGGCGGTACGAGATTCAGTGCCTAGAGCGGTGTTCTGCTCTGTCATGTGGTGCGGTGCTCCTTCGTCGAGGACCCGGCGGTCTGCACAGCGCGGTTGTGGTCAGGCTGGCCGGTCTTCGATCGAAGTGCCCAGGAATCGAGCCTGGGAACCACTACCGAGGACCGGTTGCCGATCGCCCTGCTGCCGAGGGGTCCGTGGGTATAGCTCGGGGGAGCGGCCCGGTGGCCACTCCCCCGTCAGATCACCTGCGCAGGCCGAGCCGCTCGATGAGCGACCGGTAGCGCTGGATGTCGTTCTTCTGCACGTAGTTGAGCAGGCGGCGACGGCGGCCGACCAGCAGCAGCAGGCCACGCCGGCTGTGGTGATCGTGCTTGTGCGTCTTGAGGTGCTCGGTGAGGTCGGCGATCCGCTTGGTCAGCATGGCGACCTGCACCTCGGGCGACCCGGTGTCGCCGTCCTTCGCCTTGTACTCGTTGATGATCCTGGTCTTGGTGTCCTGGTCGAGCGCCATGATCTCCATGATTCTGGGTTGCCGTTGGATACTTCGGAATCTCGCACCCGCGGCGTCGGGCAGGCAGGCGAGACCTATGGTCGGCTGATCCGGCCGCGTCAACCTTACCAGCCGCGGTCCGACCACCCCGCCCACCACCCTTGACCGGACTGAAGCAACGTCATTGAAGCAGCGCGCGGGTCTGCTCGACGTCGTCGCGGATCTGCGCCACGAGCGGTTCGATGCCCTCGTACCGGCGCTGTTCCCGCAGGTGGCTGATGAAGTCCAGGCTGACCCGCTCACCGTACAGATCGCCGGCGAAGTCGAGGACATAGGCCTCGACGCGACGCTCACGGCCGGAGAACGTGGGGTTCGTGCCCACCGAGACGGAGGCCATCAGCCGGCCCGCGCGCGACCCGCCGCGGACCAGCCAGGCCGCGTAGACGCCGTCCGCGGGTATCGCCGCATAGCGGTGGCACATCAGGTTGGCGGTCGGAAAACCGAGCTCGCGACCCCGCTGATCGCCTCGGATCACCACGCCGGCCAAGCGGTGCGGCCGGCCAAGTGCCGCCGCCGCGGCGCGCACGTCGCCGGCGTCGACACAGCTGCGGATGTACGTGGAGGAGAAGACCAGCCCGTTCTCGGAGACCAGCGGCGCGTCCTCGACGGTGAAACCGAACGCCCGCCCGAGCCTCTCCAGCAAGGTCACGTCGCCGGCCGCTCGGTGGCCGAACCGGAAATTGTCGCCAACCACCACGACCGCCGCGTGCAGCGCCTCCACCAACACATCGTGCACGAACGCCTCGGGACTGAGCTGGGAGAAGGCAGGGGTGAACGGCACCACACATAGCGCGTCCACGCCCAGCTGCTCGATCAGCTCGGCCTTGCGGACCGGCTCGGTGAGCACCGCCGGATGCGATCCGGGACGGACCACCTCGGCCGGGTGCGGATCGAAGGTGATCACGACCGACTGCAGGCCGAGGTCCCGGGCGCGCTTCACGGCGTGCCCGAGGATCGCCTGGTGGCCGCGATGGACGCCGTCGAAGACGCCGATGGTCACCACGGAGCGGCCCCAACCCCCGGGCACCGCCTCATAACCCCGCCACCGCTGCATCTCTACCTCCCGCGATGCGTCGGGCCATAGCGTATCGGTCTCATTTGCTGTCGCAAAGGCTACGATTGATCCCGATATGGGTACCGACTGGAGCATTGCCGTCCTGCTCACCGCGGAGCTGACCTTCGCCGTGCTCTTCCTTCGGTCGCTGGTCGGCTACCTGCGCCGGCGCGACCCGCTGCAGCGCGACATCACCTGGGTCTTCGCGCCGCCGACGGTGCTGTTCGCCAGCAACGCGGCCGACCTGATGCCCAGTCAGATACCCACCTGGTTCCGGTTGGCCGCTTCCACCCTGCTGCTCGCTCAGCCCTATCTGACGGTGCGGCTGGCGGCCCGGCTCCGGTACGTTCCCCGGTGGCTCGAGGCGACCGTTCTGTTCGCGTACGTGTTCGTCGCCGCCGCGCTGCTGATCGCCGGCATGCCCCTGCCGACGCCGATCCTGGTGCTCACCGTCACGGTGTTCCTGCTCGGCGAAGCGGTCGCGGCCGGCCTGCTGATCGGCAAGGCGCGGACCCGGACCGGCGCCAATCGGGCCCGGCTCGCCATCGCGGCCTGCGCCACCCTCGCGTTCGGCGGCATGATCGTGCTTCTCGGCCTCGGCGCGCAGGCCGGAGCGGGCTCCGGGCTCGCCGTCGGCGGCCGGCTGCTCGCGGTGATCAGCGGCATCGGATACCTGGTCGCGTTCGTGCCGCCGCGCTGGTTGCAGCGCGCCTTCTCGGCCTCCGCCGCCCAATCGGTCACCGAGCGCCTGCTTCGCGCGCCCGTCGAATCGCCGGAACAGGTCTGGCAGACCTACGCCGAGATCATGCGGGTGCAGACCGGCGCCGACGCGGTCGCGGTGCTGATGCCCCGGCCGGACGGGCTCCTCGCGGCGGCCGCGTACGCGGGCCCGCCGACCAGGAGACCCGAGAAACTCGGCTTCGAGGACATCGCCGCGTTGCTCCGGACAGGCACCCCGGCTCGGCTACGCGAGGGCGACCCGGCGCTGGTGGCGCGCTTCGGCGACGACCTCGGCGACGACTTCGTGACCGTGTTGAGCATGCCGGTCCCGCCGGAGACCGAGGGCGCGGTGCTGCTCTTCAACCGGCACCGCACGTTGTTCAGCGACGACGACCTGCGGCTGCTCGCCGCGCTCGGCGGTCAAGCCGGCATCCTGGCCGAACGGCAGGCGGTCACCGCGGCGCAGCGCCGGATGGCCACCGAGCTGAGCGCGTCGGTGGAGGCGCTGACCCGGGCCAGCCAGGCCAAGAGCACGTTCCTGGCGAACATGAGCCACGAGCTGCGTACGCCGCTGAACGCGATCATCGGATTCAGCGACCTGATGCGCATGGAGGAGCCGGACGGTGACCGCCGCCGGGTGCCCGCCGAATGGGTCGAGCACATCCACACCAGCGGCCGGCATCTGCTCGGCTTGATCAACGACATCTTGGACCTGGCCAAGGTGGAGGCCGGCCGCCTCGACCTGCGGCTGGGCCCGCTCCGGGTGGACACCGCGGTGTCCGAGCTGCTCACCGGCCTGTCTCCGCTGCTGGCCACGAAACGCCTGACCGTGTCGACCGATCTGGCGGAGGCGACCGCGCTGGCCGACCGTGTCAGATTCCGCCAGATCGTCGAGAACCTGCTCTCCAACGCGATCAAGTTCACTCCCGAGGGCGGCCGGATCGTGGTCACCGTGGCGGTTGTTCCGGAGTTCGTCACGGTGACCGTCGAGGACACCGGCGTGGGTATCGCGGCTGCCGACCAGACCCGGGTGTTCGAGGAGTTCCAGCAGGTCGGCGACGACGAAGGCCGCCGGGCCGGAACCGGGCTGGGCCTGGCGCTGACCAAGCGGCTGGTCGAGGCCCACGAGGGCGAGATCAGCCTGATCTCGACGCCGGGTGAGGGCAGTGCGTTCACCGTACGGCTACCCGCCGCGCCGGTGATCCGTTCCGTGGACGAGCCCGGCTCGGGCCCGCGTGTCCTGCTCATCGAGGACGACCCGCAATCCGCCGAGCTGCTGGAGACGCAGTTGGCGCACGCCGGCTACTCGGTCGACGTGGCGTCCTCCGGAGAGGCCGGGCTGAGCAGCGCGGGTGCCAAGCCACCGGATGCCATCGTGCTCGACGTCTCGCTGCCCGGCATCGACGGCTGGGAGGTGATCCGGCGGTTGAAGGCCGACGAGCGGCTGGCCGGCATCCCGGTGTTCTTCGCCACCATCGTCGACGAACGCAATGCCGGACTGGCGCTGGGCGCCAGCGACTACTTCGTCAAGCCGGTCGACCAGGCCGCGCTCCTCGGTGCGCTGGCGCGCACCGTGGCTGCCCGACCGAGTCCGCGGGTCCTGGTGGTAGATCATGACGACGAGGTACGCCGGGCGATCGAGGAGGGCTTGCGGGCGGGCGGCGCGGACGTGGTGGCGTGTGCGGACGGCCGCGACGGGCTCGCGCGCAGCCGCGCCGGCGACTTCGACCTGATCGTCTGCGACATGCAGACCACCGACGTGGACGGCTTCAGCCTGATGGCCGCCATGGAGGACGACCCGGCCACCCGGCACACACCGGTGCTGGGACTCACCGCGACCGCGGGTTCGGACAGCTCGGCCGCCGCGCCGCTGGTCGCCACCGCGATTGCCGGCGGCGTGCTGGCCGAGGCGATGGCCGGCGGGGCGGGCTGGGAGATGTTGGCGCCGCTGCTGGGCGTGCGCCGCAGCCGCGGTCCTTCGGACGATCACAATCCAGCCACGCGGCACTGAGAAAGGACGGCCCGTGAGCACCATCCTGCTGGTCGAGGACGAAGAACTGAACCGCACGCTGGTCAAGGCGGTGCTCGCCCGCGCCCACGTCGCCGCGGTGCGGCACGCCGAGGTGCTGGACGCGTCCAGCCTGGCGACGGCCCGCGAGCGGTTGGTCAGCGAGGACATCGACCTGATCCTGCTGGACATGAACCTGCCCGACGGCAACGGCCTGACTCTGGCCAGGGAGCTGGCCACCAGCGGGGTACCGACCGGCCGTCCGAAGCCGGTCGTGGTGGCGGTGACCGCCAGCGTTCTGCCGCAGGATCGAGCCGCGGCGCTGGAGGCCGGATGCGACGCCTTCCTCGACAAGCCGTACGCCGCCGCGGACCTGGTCGCCATCGTCGCCGAGCACCTGGCCCGCTGACCGAACCGACCACTCGACCCGACAACTCCAAGATCGCGGAAGGGCAGGTTCAGGCGGGGGCGAGGACGACGTCCGGACGGGCCCGGCCGGACCGTTCGCTCACGATGGCGAGCAAGCCCCCGGTGGCGTCGAAGACCGCGTACGGTCCGTCGATGCCCACCGGTTCCAGCGGCCCGCCGTGGCTGAGGATGCGCGTCTCGTCCGCGGTGGCCGTGCGCTGCGGGAAGGCCCGCCGCGCCGCCTCCGCCATCGGCAACCCGACCACGTCCGGCGCGCGCGCCGCCAGTTCGTCGAGCGTCGCCGACTCCGCCAGGGTCAGCCCGCCCACCGCGGTACGCCGCAACGCGGTCAGGTGGCCGCCGACCTCGAGCGTCCGGCCCAGGTCGCGGGCGATCGCCCGGATGTACGTTCCGGAGGAACAGCTGACGTCGATGTCGACGTCGAGGACCTCCCGGTCCGCCGGGCGACGGATGTCCAGGACCTCCAGGCGGGATACGGTCACACGGCGTGCGGGGATCTGGACCTCCGCGCCTTCGCGTACGCGCTTGTATGCCCTCTGCCCATTGATCTTTATCGCACTGACCGCGCTCGGGACCTGATCGATCTCCCCGGTCTGCGCGGCCAGTCCTGCCCGCACCGCATCGTCGGTGACGCCCGTGACCGGCGCCCGCGCGGTCAGCTCGCCCTCCGCGTCGTCGGTGATCGTGCTCTCGCCCAGCCGGATCGTTGCGGTGTAGCGCTTGTTCGACCCGATGACGTACGTCAGCAGCCGGGTCGCCTTGTTGACGCCGATGACCAGCACCCCGGTCGCCATCGGGTCGAGCGTGCCGCCGTGGCCGACCCGCCGGGTCTTGGCCAGCCGCCGGATCCGGGCGACGACGTCGTGCGACGTCATGCCGGCGGGCTTGTCCACCACGATCAGTCCGTCCGCAGTCACCCGGCCACCCTATGTGGATGGCGGCGAGGACCGAGCGTGCGGGCCCGGCCGGAGCCCGGTGCCGCAGGGCGTCAGCGGGTGGCGCCCAGCACCGCCCAGCGGGCCGAGCGCAACCGCTGCAGCAGCATCACGAACCGGACCATGGTGAACAATCCCAGCCCGGCCCAGATCCCGCCGAGCCCGAGTTTCAGCGCGTGGGCGAGCCAGATGGCCGGCAGGAACCCGGCCAACGCGGCCACGATCGTGACGTTGCGCAGGAAGGCCACGTCCCCGGCGCCGATCAGGACCCCGTCCAGCGCGTACACCACGCCGGCGAACGGCAGCAGGCCGACGAACCACGGCCAGACGATCGCCGCCTGATCGCGTACCGCCTCGTCGGCGGTGAACAGGGCCGGGATGGCCCCGGCACCGGCGGCGGCCAGCACGGCGAAGCCGACGCCCGCGACTCCGCCGGCGATGGTGACCCGCCGCGCCACGTCGCGAGCCACCGCGTCGTCGGAGGCGCCCAGCGCCGCGCCGACCAGAGACTGCGCGGCGATGGCGACGGCGTCGAGCGCCAGCGCGGCGAAGAACCACAGCTGCAGCGCGATCTGGTGGGCACCGATCGCGGCGACACCGAACCGTGCCGCCACCGCGGTCGCGGACAGCCAGCAGGCCTGGAAGGCGCCGCCGCGGATGAACAGATCCCGGCCGAGCACCAGCTGATCGACGATGACTTGCAGCTCGGGCCGCAGGCACACCTGTTCGCGGATCACGGCCCGCAGGAAGAGCATCCCGGCCGTGGTCTGAGCGACCACGTTGGCGATCGCCGAGCCGGTCAGGCCGAGCCCGGCCGGATAGACCAGCAACGGGCAGAGGACGGCGGACAGGAGATTCGCCCCCAGGACGAAGTACAGCGGGCGGCGGGTGTCCTGCACGCCGCGCATCCAGCCGTTGCCCGCTGCGGCCAGCAGAAGTCCGGGAGCGCCGAACACGGCGATGCGGAGCCAGTCCGCGGCGGCGGCCGCGGCGGCGGGGTCACTGGCCAGCCCGTGCGCAAGCGGGTCGGCGAAGATTTGCACGAGAAGAGCCAGTAGTACGCCCATGCCGAGCGCCAGCCAGGACGCCTGGACGCCCTCGGCGACGGCGGCGGCGCGGTCGCCGGCGCCGAAGCGGCGGGCGGATCGGCCGGTCGTGCCGTAGGCCATGAGCGTGCCGAGCCAGACGGCCACGGACATGACGGTGCCCCCGACCGCGACGGCGGCCAGCGGCACCGGTCCCAGGTGGCCGACGACAGCGGTGTCGACCAGGACGTACAGTGGCTCGGCCGCCAGCACCACCAGCGCCGGTAGCGCCAACTGGGCGATGCGGCGAGGGCTAGCTGAGTGCTCGGCGGGCCGGCTCATGAATGCTCATGATGCCCGCCGAGCCGTAAGGGTTGCAATCGCCTACCGTTCCTTACAGGTACGGCTGCGCTTATTGACGCGTGTCCATCGAGGTCTGCAGCGCGCGGCGGGCCTGCTCGCGAGCCTCGTCGGACGGCTGGGGCTTCGGCTTGGCAGCCATGATGATCGTGGTCCTTCCACGGTGGGTCGGGGGTATGCGCATCGAGCGCACGCACCCTGAGATGCGGTCGAGCGGGGCATCACAGCGCCGGTCCGGGATCGCCGGACGGTGGCGGGCGACGCAGCCCCGGGTCGGTGGTCCCGGGTGGCTCGAGGTTCCGCGGCGGACAGTGGTCACGGCCGCTGCAAAAACCAAATCACCGTTAACTCAAACTAACGTTCAGGTCCGCCGCCCGCCGCGCTCTTCCCGCAGAGCGGGACAGTCGGGTTAACGACGGCGAACGCGTGAAGGACCGGCGCACCGGCCGGTCCTTCACCACACGAAATCGGAAACTAGATCAAGAAGCGGTCGAGCAGTTCCCGCACGGCCACCACAACGGCGCCGGGCGTACCCTGGCCGGTGAATCCGGCGGCCAGGCGGTGCCCGCCGCCGCCCATCGCCATCGCCACCCGGCTCACGTCAACCGCGCCCTTGCTGCGCAGCGAAACCGCCCACTCGTTCTCGCCCAGCTCTTTGACCAAGACCGCCACGTCTGCTTCGGCGACCGTGCGCACGGGGTCGATCAGGGCGTCCATCACGTACGGGCGCTGCCCGTGCCGGCGCAGGTCGTCGAGCGTGGCGTACGTCCAGACCATGCCGTTTCCGCCGGCCGCGGTGGGGTCGAGTGCCGCCCTGGCCAGCACCTCGGCGAACAGCTTCATCGCACCGAACGGCCGGGAGTCGAAGATCCGCCGGGAGATCTCGCCCGGCCGGATCCCGGTCGCGATCAGCCGCGCGGCCATCTCATGCACCCGGGGGGTGGTCATCTCGAACCGGAACGAGCCGGTGTCCGTGGCCAGCGCCACGTACAGGCATTCGGCGATCTCCGCGTCGAGCGGGATGTCGAGCCGGGCCAGCAGTTCCTCGGCCACCACAGACGTCGCCGCCGCCTGCGAGTCGACCAGCCGGATACCGCCGAAGCCGGTGTTGGACGCGTGGTGGTCGAGCACGATCGTCGCGCGGGCCAGGGACAGACGGTTGACCAGGCCGCCGAGCCGGGACTCGGCGGCCACGTCGAAGACGATCACCAGGTCGGGATCCTCGTAGGCCTGCTCCTCGGGCACCAGCAGGTCGAGGCCGGGCAGCTCGGCGAACGGCTCGGGCACCTCGAACTCGCCCGAGAACGTCGCCTGAACGTACGGCACCTCGAGCCGGCGCAGTCCCAGCGCGAAGCCCAACATGCTGCCCAGCGCGTCACCGTCCGGGTTCACGTGGCAGATCAGCAGGACCCGGCCGGTCGGTGCCAGCTCGCGGACCGCCGCGACGGCCGCCGACCAGTCGGATTCGCGTGGGCCGGACATCGCCGGACGCGTGGCGACGTCGGTCACCCTCGATCCTCGCGAGCACCGACCCGCTCGTCGGCTTCCAGGTACTCCTCGTCCTCGGTCTTGTATGGGTCCGGGTCACCGGCGTATTGCTTGCCGGCCGCCAGCCGCTGCACCTCGGCGTCCCGGTGCCGCGCCGCGGCCAGCAGATCGTCGATCTCCTTGGCGTGGTCCTGCACGTTGTCGAGGAGGAAGGTCAGGCTGGGCGAGTGCCGCAGGCCGAGCGCGTGGCCGACCCTGGTGCGCAACATGCCCTTGGCGCTCTCCAGCGCCGCGGCGGTCGAGGCCTGCGACTCCTGGTCGCCGAGGACCGTGTAGAACACCTGTGCGTCTCGTAGATCGCCGGTGATTCGCGCGTCCGTGATCGTCACCATGCCGAGCCGGGGATCCTTGATCTCACGCACCAGCGAAGCCACCAACTCGCGCACGCGCTCCGCGTGCCGACGGGTCTTGGCCGGATCCGACATATCGCCCACCTCCGACAGCTGTTGTCCGCGGGAATGGAGCCCGCCCAACGGATGGAGCGTACCCACGAGAGGTCGGGCCGAACGTCCCGGCAGTCCGTCTGTGGACAGCCGGTTCAGTCGTCGTCGCCGTGTAGCCGCCGTTTCACCGACAGCAGTTCGATCTCCGGGCGCCCGGCCATCTGATGCTCGCAGGTGTCGATCACCCGCCGCGCCTGGCTCGGCTCGGCGGACACCACCGCGACCCCGATCGCGGCGCGCCCGTACAGGTCGTGATGTCCCACCTCGGCCACGCTGACCTCGAACTTGCGCAGCATCGCGATGATCGGGCGCAGGTAGGCCCGCTTCTGCTTGAGCGAGCGCGAGTCTGCGGGCAGCAGCAGATCGAAGAGCGCCGTTTCGGTATACACGGTCGGTGACGATACGCGCCGGGCGGGTGAAGATCAGCCGGGTTTCCGGGCCACCACGACGTCGCGCTCGATGCCCTGGTCCACTCGATGTGACAGGTCGGCGTGCGGCACGATCGTCAGGCCGTTCGCGATCAGGATGTCCTCCGCCAGCTCACGCTTGGCCACCTTGAGGTTCCAGGACATGCCGAGGGCGCCGCCGGGCCGCAGAAGGGTGAGCCACTGCGGCACCGCGCGCTCCAGCAGGTCGAGCGGCCGGCGGGACAGGCCACCGTCGTCGTGGCTGCCGTGCGCCACCCCGTACGGCAGATCCGCGACAAGCAGGTCCGCGCACCGCGCTCGCAGCAGCCCGTCGAGCTGCGTGGTGTCCGCCTGCACCACGGTCACCTTCTGCACCGCCCCGGCCTTGTGGTCGTCCTTCGAGGCGGCCAGGGTGACCTCCAGGCGCCGCGCCGCCCGCCGACCCTGCCGGCGCACCGGGACCAGCTCTGCGGTGTGCTTGAGCCGTTTGCGCTTCAGCCAGGTCTTGAGGAACAACTGGTACGCCTCGACGTCCTTGCCGTCGATCTCCACTCCGATCGCGTCGTACCCGTACATCAGCGCCTGGTTGAGGGTGGTGCCGCGGCCGCACAGCGGGTCACAGACGGTGAGGTGGCCGTCGAGCATCCTCGGCGCCGACGCGGAGGCGAGCAGCGCCAGGTTGAGAACCAGCTTGGTGAACTGCTCATTGGTCTTGCCGGCGTACTTCGGAATGGTGATCAGGTCGCTGTCAAACCGGGCCAGCGGCGCGAACGCGACCGGGCGGAGAAGATCGCCCACGAGTTCGAAGAGCGCATGCGCCGACGACAGGTTCGACAGGTACGCGACGTCGCGCGGCGTCAGCGACGCGGTGAAGCCGAGGTAATGGACGCCGCCGAGCTGGAGAGACGCGATGTCCGATATGCCGGAGGAGACGACCGTACCGAAGGCGGCCAGCTCCACCTGCGCGAGGCGTCCGGCCTGGTCCGCGTAAACACGGTTGGCCGACGGTGCGAGCAGCAGGGCGTACCGGGAAGGCATGACTTCATCCTCCCAGAGTGACCATCACGGTCCTCCGGGCGGGGACGGTACGCGGGCATGAGTCAAGCGGTCGTCCCGGACCTGTCCTGCCCCGCCCCGGAAAACCAACGGCCCCGCACCTGACGAACAGGGTGCGGGGCCGGAGGAGGGAACCGTCAGGCGCGGGGCTTCTCGCGCATCTCGAATGTCTCGATCACGTCGCCGACCTGCGGGGTGCCGAACCCGCTCAGCGTCAGACCACACTCGAAGCCCTCGCGGACCTCGGTAGCGTCGTCCTTGAACCGCCGGAGCGAGCTGATCGTGACGTTGTCGGCCACGACGACACCCTCGCGCAGGACACGCGCCTTGGCGTTGCGGCGGATGAGACCGGACCGGACCATACAGCCGGCGATGAGACCGATCTTGGACGAGCGGAAGACCTCGCGAATCTCCGCGGTGCCCTGCTCGACCTCCTCGAACTCGGGCTTGAGCAGGCCCTTGAGCGCCGCTTCGATCTCCTCGATGGCCTGGTAGATGACGCTGTAGTAGCGGATCTCCACGCCGGCGCGGTCGGCCAGCTCCTTGACCTTGTTCGAGGCCCGGACGTTGAAACCGATGATCGTGGCAGTCGCCTCGGACGAGGCACTCGCCAGGTTCACGTCGCTCTCGGTGATCGCGCCGACGCCGCGGTGGATGACCTTGAGCTGGATCTCGTCCGGAATCTCGATCTTGAACAACGCGTCCTCGAGAGCCTCGACCGAACCCGAGCCGTCACCCTTGAGCACCAGCGTGAGCGACGTCTTCTCGCCCTCCTTGAGCTGCTCCATGAGCGTTTCGAGCGTGGCCCGACCGCGGGAGTTCGCGAAGCTCGCCGCACGGCGGCGTGCCTGCCGCTGCTCGGCGATCTGCCGGACCGTCCGGTCGTCCTCGGCGGCGAGGAACGTGTCGCCGGCGCTGGGCACCGACGTCAGACCCAGAACCAGCACCGGACGGGCCGGGCCGGCCTCGGCCACGTTCTGGCCGTTCTCGTCGAGCATGGCCCGGACACGGCCGTGCGCACCACCCGCCACGATCGAGTCGCCGGCGCGCAGCGTGCCCTTCTGCACCAGCACGGTCGAGACCGCACCGCGACCCTTGTCGAGGTGGGCCTCGACCGCGACACCCTGAGCCGGCCCGTCCACCGGAGCGGTCAGCTCCAGCGAGGCGTCGGCGGTCAGCAGGACGGCCTCGAGCAGGTCGTCAATGCCGATTCCGGGCTTCGCGGCCACGTTCACGAACATGGTGTCGCCGCCGTACTCCTCGGCCAGCAGCCCGTAGTCGGCAAGCTGCTGCCGCACCTTCTCCGGGTTGGCGTCCGGCTTGTCGACCTTGTTGACCGCCACCACGATCGGCACCTCGGCGGCCTTGGCGTGGTTCAACGCCTCCACCGTCTGCGGCATGACGCCGTCGTCGGCCGCGACCACGAGGATCACGATGTCCGTCACCTGGGCGCCGCGGGCACGCATGGCGGTGAATGCCTCGTGACCCGGGGTGTCCAGGAAGGTGATGGCCCGGTGTTCCTCGTTGTGGTCGACGGTGACCTGGTAGGCGCCGATGTGCTGGGTGATGCCGCCGGCCTCGCCGGCCACCACGTTGGTCTTGCGGATGGCGTCCAGCAGCTTGGTCTTACCGTGGTCGACGTGACCCATAACGGTCACCACCGGCGGCCGGGTGACCAGCCGGTCCTCGGAGATCTCGGCGTCGAGGTCGATGTTGAACTGCGCGAGCAGCTCGCGGTCCTCGTCCTCCGGGCTGACGATCTGCACGTTGAAGCCGAGGTGCTCGCCCAGCAGCAGCAACGTGTCGTCGGAACACGACTGCGTCGCGGTCACCATCTCGCCCAGGTTGAACATCTCCTGGACCAGCGACCCCGGGTTGGCGTTGATCTTGTCGGCGAAGTCGGAGAGGGACGCGCCTCGCGACAGCCGGACCTCCTGGCCCTGCCCACGCGGTGCGCCCGAGCTCATCTGCGGAGCCGACAGGTTGTCGAACTCCTGACGCCTCTGCTTCTTCGACTTGCGGCCACGGGTGGGCCGGCCGCCGGGACGCCCGAAGGCACCCGCCGCACCGCCACCGCGCCCGCGACCGCCGGCGCCGGGACGACCGGGGGCACCGGCACCGACCGGACCGCCACCACCGCCGGGACCGCCCGGACCGCCCGGACCGCCGCGGAAGCCTCCGCCGCCACCACCGCCGGGACCGCCGCGGTAGGTGCCGCCGCCACCACCGCCGCCACCGCCACCGCCGGGACCGCCGCGGAAGCCGCCACTCGTGGCGCTGCCACCGCCGCCACCGGGACGGAACCCGCCGCCGGCGCCGCCGCGGCCGCCGGCGGGACCGACGGGACGACCGGCGTTACCGCCGGGACCGCCACCGGGGCGGCCGGGACGCTGCGAGGGCATGGACGCGGGACTGGGCCGTGGCGGCATCGAGGCGGGACTCGGCCGCGGTGGCATGCCGGCCTGGTTCGGCCGGGGCATCGCGGCGGGCGAAGGACGACCACCGCCACCGGACACACCGAACGGGTTGTTGCCGGGTCCACGTGCCGGCGGACGGGCGCCGCCCGCCGGACCGGGACGGCCGACGCTGGGCGCACCCGGACCACCGGAACGGCCGGCGGCCGGCGAACCGGGCCGCGGCGGAACCGTGCCCGGGCCGGGAGGCCGCGGACGCGAGGCTCCTTCGGACGGCGGCTGCTGGTGCCGGCGCTCGGCGTCACGCGTGCGGGCGGCCTGCGCGGCCCGGACCGCGGCCTCCTGCTCGGCCTTCAACGCCGAGGCGCGCGCCTCGGCGGCCGCCACCTCGATGTCATGGGCACTGGCCGGCTTGGCGACCGGGCCGGGCGTGGGGCCGGGACGGGACGGCGGCTTCGGCCGTGCCGTCGGGCCGGGAGTGGGAGCCGCCGGGGTCGCCGGTGCGCTGGGCGCACTTGCGGCCGGGGCGGCGGGACGACGCGGCGGCGTGGGCCGGGCGGTCGTCGGAGTCTTGGGCGCGCTCGGGACCGCAACCGGAGCCGGTGCGGCGCCGTTCGGCGTTTCGAGAGCACCGCGGAGCCGCCGGGCCACCGGGGCCTCGACGGTGCTGGATGCGGATTTGACGAACTCGCCCATCTCCTTGAGCTTGGCGAGAACAGTCTTACTGTCGACCCCGAGCTCCTTCGCGAGCTCGTGTACGCGGGCCTTGCCTGGCACTGCACTCCTCACTTCGAGGTCGTGCGAGCGCACCCGCAGCGACCTCACTCGTGCACTAGAAGCCTGGTCATTTCAGGGACTTCATCGTGTGCTCATGTCGGTCGTCCTACCTTGCTGGTCCGGGTGGGACGCCGACGCCCCACCCTCGGTGGTTCCGGGCGGCTGAGAGACCGCTCGGATGTGCTCGGCCAGCAGACCGGTGTCAGCAACACCGGTGATTCGCAACGCCCGCCCGAAGGCCCGGCGCCGCTCCGCCAGCGCGAAGCAGGCCGGATCAGGATGCAGATGCGCTCCCCGACCCGGCAGGCAGCGGCTCGGATCGGGCTGAAGCCGGAGGTCGCCCCCCGATCCTGCCGCGACGAACCGCAACAACTTGAAGGCCGGTGCGCGCGAGCGACAACCGACACAGGTACGTGTCGGACCGACCATGAGAAAGTCTACCCCTCGTGACCCGCCTGCGCGTATTCGGTCAGCTGCCAGCTTCGGCCGTCTCGTCGGTCGCGCCCGCCGAGACCTCGGTGTCCGATTTGATGTCGATGCGCCAGCCGGTCAGCCGGGCCGCCAGCCGGGCGTTCTGCCCCTCCCTGCCGATGGCCAGCGACAGCTGGAAGTCCGGCACGATCACCCGGGCCGCGCGGCCGACCGGGTCGACCACCTCGACACGCAGCGCCTTCGCAGGTGAGAGGGCATTGCCGACGAAGTGCGCCGGGTCCTCCGACCAGTCGATGATGTCGATCTTCTCGCCGTGCAGCTCGCTCATCACCGCCCGGACCCGCTGGCCCATCGGCCCGATGCAGGCGCCCTTGGCGTTCACGCCGGACACCGTGGACCGGACCGCGATCTTCGTACGGTGACCCGCCTCACGCGCGATCGCGGCGATCTCCACGGTCCCGTCCGAGATCTCCGGCACCTCGATGGCGAACAGCTTCTTCACCAGCGCCGGATGAGATCGGGACAGGGTGATCTGCGGGCCGCGGAAGCCCTTTGCCACATGCACCACGATGCAGCGGATCCGGGCGCCGTGGTCGTACCTCTCCCCCGGCACCTGCTCGGACTGTGGCAGAACGGCCTCGATCTTGCCCAGATCGACGATGATGATGCCCTTTTCGGCGCGTGCGGCGTCCGCCTGCACCACGCCGGTGACCAGGTCGCCGTCGCGCCCGGCGTACTCGCCGAAATGCACCTCGTCGGTGGCCTCGCGCAGCCGCTGGAGAATGACCTGTTTTGCGGTCATGGCGGCGATTCGGCCGAAGTCATGCGGAGTGTCGTCCCACTCCCGGACGACCGTGCCGTCGGCGTCCAGTTCCTGGGCGTACACCAGTGCCACGCCGGTCTTACGGTCGATCTCCACCCGGGCGTGACCCTGGGCGCCCTCGGTGTGCCGGTAGGCCGTGAGCAGAGCGGTCTCGATCGCCGCGAGGATCGTGTCGAACGGAATCTCCCGCTCGCGTTCCAGGGCGCGCAGCGCCGCCAGGTCGATGTTCATACCCCGCCCTCCCCTTCATCCTCGTCATCTTCGTCGTCGGCGTCGCCGTCGTCGTCCTCCAGCTCGTCCCCGTCGAATTCGGCCTCGTCGAGGCGCTTGAACTCGATCTGGACCTTGCCCGCCCCTAGCTCGGCGTACGCCATCTCCCGCCCGTCCAGCACGATGCCCTCGTCGTCGGCCGCGGTGACACGCCCGGTCAAGCCGTTCACGGCGACCAACCGGCCCACATTACGCCGCCAGTGCCGGGGCAAGGTCAACGGCCGGTCCACGCCCGGTGAGCTGACCTCGAGCTGATACTCACCGGCCAGCAGCTCGCCGTCCGACTCCTCGGCGGCATCCAGGGCGGTCGAGATGTCCCGGGACACCACGGCGATGTCGTCCAGGCTGATTCCACCGTCGGCGTCCACCAGCACACGCACCACATGCCGGCGCCCCGCCCGGGACAGGCTCAGGTCTTCCAGGTCGTAACCGGCAGCGGCCACGACGGTCTCGATCACCGCGGTGATGCGGGCCTTGGTGGCTGCGAGATCAATCCGAGGAGCGGCCGGGGTACGGGTCTCCGCGGCGGCCCGGCCACTGCGCGCACCGGGGCGCCGACCGCCCGGCCGGGCACCTGCGCGGCCACGCTGCGTCATCTCTGCCGCCTCCCCACGTTGCCGTCCACCGGTCGGAAACACCGGCATGCCGCCGGGACCAGATCACCCGGCGGCTGCGCAGAGCGTAACGCGCCGATCGCTAGGACTTATCGCCGCCGCTCCGAATCCACACCATGCGCTGGTCAATGGCCCCTGGGCCGGTGCTGGACCGGATGGTGTTGACTGTCCGCCGTGGGCTTCACTCGGCGCCGCGCTCTGGCGGTCACCGTCGGTGCCGCGCTGGCCGCGGCGCCGGCGGGTTGCGGCCTCTTCGACGGCGAGCCCCAGCCCGCGCCGGAGCCCGACCCGCTGCAGCCGATCCTCGACGATGCTCTGGCGCTGGCCCTCGCCCACGAACGTGCGGCGGTCGCGCAACCGTCGCTGGCCGACCGCTTGGTGCCACTCGCCGAGGATCATCGGGCGCATGCGTCGGAGCTGGCCCGGGTGATCGGCACGGCGGCGCCCGCCACGGCGGTGATCGGCACGGCGGCGCCCGCCACGGCGGCGATCGGCACGGCGGCGCCCGCCACGGCGCCAAGCGCCAGCGCGCCGCCGCCGGCCGCCACCCTGGCCGATCTGCGGGCCGCCGAGCGGGCGGCACAGCGCACCGCGACCGCGGCGGCTCGTACGGCTCAGGCCGACCGTGCCGGACTGGTGGGGTCGATCGCCGCGTGTCGGGCCACGCACGTGGAGGCACTCAAGTGAGTGCCGTCGCCACGCCGCCGTCCGAGCCCGGGCACCGCGCTCGCGCCCTCGTGCCTCACCTCGCCCGTGCCACCCACCACTCCCGCACCGGGAGCTCGCGGTGAACGAGCAGATGGCGAGCGCATTGGCCGCCGAGGAGGCGGCCATCTACGCCTACGGCCTGATCGGGGTCAATCTGACCGGCGACATGGACCTGGACCAGGCCCGCACCGCCGAAGCCACCCACCGCGCCCGGCGCGACGTCCTGGTCAGTCGCCTGGATCAGCTCAAGGCGAGCACCGCGCCCGCGCCGGCCGGCTACCAGCTGCCGTTCGCGGTGACGGACCGCGCCAGCGCCCTGAGACTCGCCATCCACATCGAGGACGGCGTCGCTCAGGCCTGGCGCGCCGCCCTACCCACGACCACCGGCACCGACCGGTCCACCTCGCTGAACGCGCTCACCGACGCCGCCGTCCGGGCCACCCGATGGCGCCGCCTGGCCGGCGTCACCCCGCTGACGATGCCCTTCCCCGGCCGCCCGTCCTGACCCTCTGCACCACGCCGATCATGGAGTTGTGGTGGGTCACAAAAGCAGCGGATAACGCAAATCTCCCACCACAACTCCAAGATCGGCGAGTGTGCCTAGATCCGGAGGGGGCGGTGGGGGGTACGGGGAGCCGGGCGGGTCGAGAATGTCTGCGTGACGCAGGAGGAGATGGATGTCGCCAATCCGCGTGGTCACCTGGCTGTCCGGCTGCGCGACGCCATCCAGCGGCGCTGGTCGGCGGAGGTCCGGGCGATCGGCTTGTACGGGTCTTTGGCCCATAGCGACGACTCCGATGGAAGCGATGTCAACCTCGTCGTCGTCACGTACCGCCCGCATGCCGGACCGCGGCCGGTGCTGCGCCGCGTCGACGGCGTCCTGGTCGACCTGACCGTGGTCAGCGGCGACGACGGCCTGCGTCGCGCCCGGGAGCTGACGCCGCGCTGGCCGCTGATCGCCGACCGTTACCTGACCACCCGCGCGCTGTTCGACCCGCACGGCTGGTTCGCCAGTCAACGCGACGCCCATCTGGGCAAGCTCGCCGAGACCCGGCCGGCCGAGTTCACCGGGCTGGCCCGCACCAACTGGTGCATCGCCTCCGCGGCACACACCCGGGCGGTCCGGCTGGCCGAGTGGTACGACACCGACGCGGCCCTGGTCCTGATCGCCGAGGCCCGCCTGCACGCCGCCATGGTGGCCGGACTGCTGAGCCGCACCTACTTCCGCAACCGCGCCGACGCCGTCAAGCGCACCGGCCTGGCCGGGGCCGACATGCAGGAGCTGGCGACCGTCCTGCATGCCCAGGGTGAGGATCTGACGGCCCGCGGCCGCCCGGTGGACGGCCCGCTGGCCACCCTCTTCGACGGTTAGCCGGCGTGGTCAGGAAACTCCAACGCCGATCAGCATCCCGATCACGTACGTCGCGCCGGCGGCCAAGGCGCCCAGCAGGAGCTGGCGCAGGCCGCTGGTCAGCCACGAGCGACTCGTGAATCGGGCCACCAGCGCACCGGCCACGAACAACCCGATCCCCCCGACCGAGAGCGCCAACCGCAAGCTGTCGAAGCCCAGCAAATAGGTGAGCAACGGGACCGCAGCGCCGATTGCGAAGCACACCAGCGACGACAGCGCCGCCGTCCACGGGCTGGGCAGCTCATCGGGAACGACGCCGAGCTCCTCCTGCGCGTGCACGCGCAACGCCTGCTCCGGATGTCGCTTCAGAACATCCGCCACCTGCCGCGCCAACTCGACCGGCAACCCGCGGGCGGTCCACATCGCGGCCAGCTCGGAGGCCTCACCGTCCGGGTTGGCCCGCAGCTCCCGCAGTTCCTTCTCCAGTTCCGCCGAGACCTGCTCGTTCTGCGTCTTGACGCTGGTGTACTCGCCGATCCCCATGGAGATCGCCCCGGCCACCAGGCCGGCCACCCCGGTCAGGATCAGCGTGCCATGCCCGGCCCCGCCGCCACCGACTCCCGCGATCAGCGCGATGTTGGTGACCAGCCCGTCCATCGCGCCGAACGTCGCGGCACGCAGCCAGCCGCCGGAGACGTCCGCATGGTGACGTTCCCGCGGGGCGGTCACGGCAGGGTGAGGATCTCGTACCCGTCCTCGGTCACCACCAGCGTGTGCTCGAACTGCGCCGTCCAGCTCCCGTCCCTGGTGACGATCGTCCAGCCGTCCGGCCACATCCGGTACTCGTGCGTGCCGAGCGTGATCATCGGCTCGATGGTGAACGTCATCCCGGGTTCCATGACGGTGTCCAGCCGCGGGTTGTCGTAGTGCGGGATGTAGAGCCCGGAATGGAAGGTCTCGGCGATCCCGTGCCCGGTGAAGTCGCGGACCACGCCGTAGCCGAAGCGGCGGGCGTACGCCTCGATGACCCGGCCGATGGCGTTGATCGGGCGACCCGGCGCAACCGCGCGGATGCCACGCATCATCGCCTCGTGGGTACGCTCGACCAGCAGCCGCGCCTCTTCCGACACCTCGCCCACGCAGAACGTCGCGTCGGTGTCGCCATGCACCCCGTTCAGGTACGCGGTCACATCGACGTTGATGATGTCGCCGTCGGAGAGCACCGTGGTGTCCGGGATGCCGTGGCAGATGACCTCGTTGAGCGAGGTGCAGCAGGACTTCGGAAAACCCTTGTAACCGAGGGTCGACGGGTACGCGCCGTGGTCACAGAGGAACTCGTGCACCACCCGGTCGATCTCATCGGTGGTCACGCCCGGCTTGCAATGCTCCCCGGCCAGCTGCGTGGCCTGCGCGGCGAGTCGGCCGGCCACGCGCATCTTCTCGATCGTCTCGGCGGTCTGCACGTGCGAGCCGGCGTACTCTTTCGGGCGCTTCTTGCCGACGTACTCCGGGCGCGCGATCTCCGGTGGCACCGCCCGCCACGGCGTCTGTTTCCCGGGTACCAGGGGGGCACGAACCGTCATGGCCACAGCCTATCGCCGGACCCCCCTCGTACCGGGATTCGGCGGCGGTCGGGTAACGGTCCGGTTGACCGCAATGAACGGGTTCTTGCCGCCCCAGATGCCCTGTGTAATCGTGTCAGCGTGGATCAAGACGGCCCCGGCAACTTCTCGGCGACCGCCGAGGTCACCGACGATCACGTCACGGTGCGTGTGACCGGCGAGGTCGACATGTCGACGGCGGATGCCATGTTCGACGAGGCGACGCCGGACGATGCCAAGGCCGCCATCCTGGACCTGCGCGACGTCACCTTCTTCGACTCCGCAGCGATCCATGCGCTGATCCGGCTGGCCGAGCGGTATCCGGATGCGCTCGAGGTCATCCCGTCGCCACAGGTCCTCCGGGTGCTCGACATCTCCGGCCTGTCCGGGCAACCCTGGCTCAGGAAGCCCCGGCCGGAGTGATCGGCCGGCGCAGGGTCACCGACGTCCCCGAACTGGACCGCGCCACCGACAGTTCCGACAATGCACCGATCATGGCCAGGCCGCGGCCGCGGAACCCGGTCCCGCTGGACGGGCGCCAGCTGCCGGTGTCGCGTACCGTGACCGACACGGCGTCGTCGTCCAGCGACGCCTCGACGGTGATCACCGGCTCGGCGGGGTCGACCGGGTGCTCGATCGCATTCGCGGCCGCCTCCGACACCGCGACGATCAGATCGAAGATGTCGTGCTCCGGTACGCCGTGCGCGGTGAGGAAGTCCTCCAGCCGCCGGCGCAGCGCGCTCAGCCGGGTCGGATCGGCGCGCAGTTGCAGTACGAACTCTCGCGGCTCGGTGACCTGTAGTGCCAGCAGGGCGATGTCGTCTCGCCGGGCGTGCCGGGCGGCCTTGGCCAGCAGCGTGTCCAGCAGGTCCTCGACGTGCTCGACCGGCTTCGCCACGTCGGTGAGCAGCTCGGCCAGGCCGCTGTCGATGCCGGCCCTGCGGTCCTCGACCAGTCCGTCGGTGTAGAGCAGCACGCGGCTGTCCGCGTCCAGCGACAACTCCCGGGTCGGATAGGTGATGTCGCGGAGCGCGCCGATCGGTGGTCCGAGCGCCGACGTGTAGAGAAACGTTCCCTCCTCACCCGGCCCGGCCAGCACCGGCGACGGGTGCCCAGCGGACGAGTAGGTCATCCGGCGGGTACGGGGGTCGAAGCTCACGCATACGACGGTGGCGAACTGGCGCCGGCCGAGGTCGTCCACCAGGCGGTTCAGGCGGGTCAGGGCCGCGCCGCAGTCGAAACCCTCGAGGATGTACGCACGCAGCGCGTTCCGTAGCTGCCCCATCCCGGCCGCCGCCTGTACGCCCTTACCCACCACATCACCGATGACCAGGAACAGTTCCGCGCCGGGCGCCCGGATCGCGTCGTACCAGTCACCACCGACCTCCGCCTCGGAGCTGCCGGCCAGGTAACGGCCGGCCACGATCGCGCCCGGTATCCGTGGCAGGGTCGTCGGCAACAGGCTGTGTTGCAGGGTGCTGGCGATCCGGTGCTCGGCCTCGTACAGGCGAGCGTTCTCCAGGCGCAGGCCGATCAGCCGGGCGAGCTGGGTGAGCAACACCGGCTCGGGGTCGCCGTCTTCGCCGGCCCACACGCTGAGCTCGCCGAGGGCGGCACCGGAGGTGTCCGGCAACGGCAGCACCGAGGCGGGCGCCGCGCCGGACGCGGCGCCGCCGTCCACCTCGGCCCGGGCGCCCGGCACGGTCACCACCACCCGGCCGGCCGACGTCATGGAGAGCACGTGCCGGGCGGCGACGTTGAGCACCTCGGCGGTGGTCCGCACCGTGCTGACCGCGGCTGCCGCGTCGACCAGGCCGCGTAACCGGCTGATGATCTGCCGGCGTACCTGGCCGAGCTCCAGGTTGGCGCGGACCCGGGCGGACAGGTCCCGCGCCGAGAACGGCTTCACAAGATAGTCGTCCGCGCCCGCGGTCAGGCCCTCGACCGAGGCTTCCTCGCCGGCCCGGGCGGAGAGCAAGACGATCGGCACGTCACGCGTACGCTCGTCCGCCCGCAGCGCCTTGATCAGCCCGAACCCGTCCAGCCGGGGCATCATCACGTCGGTCAACACCAAGTCGAACTGCTCCTCGGAGGCCCGGTCCAGCGCCTCCTGGCCGTCCATCACGGCGGTGACGTCCCAGTACGGGCGCAGCAGCCGTGCCACGTGATCACGCAGGTCGGCGTTGTCGTCGGCGACCAGCACCCGGCCGCGCCGCCCGGCCCGGACGCCGCCTTGCACCACCGGCAACGCGGGCTCCAGGTCGCCCGTCCACCAGTGCGCCTCCTCGACGTAGAGGCGCGGTTCGGCGACCTCGGCCACGGCATTGTCCCCGTCGACAATGCGGTCGGCCGGCAGATGGCTCGTACCGAGCGGGATCGTGACGGTGAACGTGCTGCCGCGACCGACCTCGCTCTTCGCGGTGGCGGAGCCGCCGTGCAGTTCGGTCAGCTCGCGCACCAGCGCCAGGCCGATGCCGGTGCCCTCGTGGCTGCGCGACCACGTGCTGGGCACGCGGTGGAAGCGGTCGAACAGCTTGCCCTGCTCATCCGCCGGGATTCCGACGCCGGTGTCGCTGACCTGGAGCACCGCCGAGTCGCCGGCGCCACGCATCCGCACGGTGATGGTGCCCGCGGGGGTGAACTTGAGGGCGTTGGAGAGCAGGTTGAGGACGATCTTCTCCCACAGCTCACGGTCCACGTACACCGGCGCGGCCAGCGGCGTCACGTCCACCTCGAGCCGCAGCCCGGCGCGTTCGGTGGCGGAGCGGAACGTGCTGGCCAGCCGGGCGGTGTAGTCGGCCAGATCGGTCGGTTGGTAGGCGGCGCGCATCCGGCCGGACTCGAGCCGGGAGAAGTCCAGCACGGTGTTCACCAGCTTGAGCAGCCGCAGCCCGTTGCGCCGCATGGACAACAGGCGCTCGCGCTGCTCCTCCCGCAGATCCGCGGACGCCAGCAGATCCTCCAGCGGCCCCAGGATCAACGTCAGCGGGGTACGAAATTCGTGGCTGACGTTCGAGAAGAAGTTCGTCTTGGCGGCGTCCAGGGCGGCCAGCTCCGCCGCGCGCCGGCGCTGGTGTTCATAGGTCCGGAGGTTGGCCACCGCCCGGGAGATCTGCGCGGTGGCCAGGTCCAGAAAGTCGGCGTAGTCGCGGTCCATCGCCAGATACCGGCTGAGCCCGACCACCAGCACGCCGACGTTGCCGGTGCCGATGCCGACCGGCAGCACCAGCGCCTCGTCGGCGGCCGACGACGGCGGCGGATCACACGCCGCGCGTACCGGCAGCCTGCTCGCCTTTCCGGAGCTCAGCACGTCGGTCACCGTTGCCCGGCCGGCGCCGTTCGGGCCGGCGAAGGCGTCCGGCGGCGCGCCGGAGCAACCGGCCATGGTCAGCTCGCCGCCACCCTCCGGCTCGTCCAGGTACAGTGCCGCGAACGGCACGTCGGCGTCGTTCGCGCCGAGCACCTCGGCCACCCGGGCACCGAGTCCGGCCTGGTCGGCCTGATCGGCGAGCCCGCGTCCGAGCGTGCCGAGCGTGCGAACCCGGCGTTCGTTGAGCACCCGGCCGGTGGTCTCGGTGACGATGCAGAAGACGCCGCCGACCGAGCCGTCCGGCGCGCGGATCGGATCGTACGAGATGTCGAAGTACGTCTCCTCCAGGAAGCCGTACCGCTGGAGCATGAAGAGGTAGTCGGAGGCCCAGTACGACTGGTCGACCGCGACCACGCCGTCGAACAGGTCTTGGAGCACCGACCACGCCTCGGCCCACATCTCGCGGCCCGGCCGGCCCAGGTGATCGGGATGCTTGCTGCCCATGGTGGCGATGTACGCGTCGTTGTACAGGGCGCAGTAATCCGGCCCGTAGAAGAGCACGATCTGGGCACGGGACGCCAGCATCGTGGCCACCGCATTCTGCAGTTCCGCGGGCCAGTCCTGCGGTGGGCCGAGCGGCGTGCCGGACCAGTCCAGCGTGAGCATCCGCCGGCCCATCTCACCGCCGCGCTCGAACGCCGTACGCAACTGACTCGGCAGGGCGCCGTCGCTCGGACTCACCCGATGAACCGTACGTCAGGCGGCCAGAGCGCGCCTGCCCGGTCCCACCCGAGCGGCCGCCGCCTCCGCCAGCGCGGCGAAGACCCGCAGATCACCGGTGCGTTCCGGATGCCACTGGACGCCGATGGCGAAGGCACGCTCCGGGTCCTCGATGATCTCGATCACCCGGTCGTCCGGGCACCAGCCGGTCGGGGTGAACGTGCCCGGGTCATCGACCGCCTGGTGGTGGAACGAGTTGACGGTCAGGCGCGAGCCGAGCAGCGCGTGCGCCTGCGAGCCGGATTTGACCACCACATCGTGCCGGCCGTACGCGGACGCGTCGGCGGCCAGCGGATCGGTGCCCGGGGCGGCGCGGTGCTCGTCGTGGCCGAGCAGGTCGGGTAGATGTTGGTGGAGCGAACCGCCGGTGGCCACCGCCATCACCTGCATGCCGCGGCACACACCGAGCGTCGGCAGATCCATGTCCAGGGCAGCTCGCATCAGCATCAGCTCGGATCGGTCACGAGCCGGGTCGGTGTCGGTCGTCGGGTGCCGTTCCGCGCCCCAGTTCGCGGGATCGACATCGCCGCCGCCGGAGAACATGATCCCGTCGAGCGATTCCAGAATCTCCGGATCCGGGTCGTCCGGGGTGATCAGAACCGCGCGCCCACCGGTGGCGTGCACCGCTTTGACATAGGTCATCGGCAGCATGCCGGCCAGCAGATCGTTGTTGCCGTACTTGACCTGCTGGGCGTACGCGGTGAGTCCGATCAAGGGTCTGCGCATGTGGCGCGTTCCTCCTCATCTCCTCGATCTGCTTATCGTCGGTTCAGTGCAACGTCTTAACCGGCCGCCGTATTCACCAACGCGCGGAACAATCGCATGTCGCGGCTCACCTCCGGATGCCACTGGACGCCGAGGACGAAACGTCTTGCTGGATCTTCGACCGCTTCCGGCGAGCCGTCCTCGGTGCGCCCGGTCACGATCAACGTTCCGGGATCGGCGACACCCTGGTGGTGATAGCAGTTGATCTCGACGTCGTCGCCCATCAGCCCGGCGATCCGGCTACCAGGGTCGAACCGGGCATCGTGCGTGCCGTAGATCCCGGGTGCCGGCCGGTGCTTCTCGTGGCCGAGCACGTCCGGCAGGTGCTGGTGCAAGGTGCCGCCGGATGCCACGGTGAGGACCTGCATGCCGCGGCAGACGCCGAGAATCGGCAGGTCGGCCGCGAGCGCGGCGCGCGCGAGCAGCATCTCGGCGGCGTCTCGACGCGGCCGGCTGTCGGTGAGCGGCTCCGGCTCCGCGCCGTAGTGCGACGGGGTGAGGTCGGCACCCCCGGCCAGCACCAGCCCGTCCAGGACCCGCACCACGTCGGCGTCGAGATCATCGGGCGGCAACAGCACCACGCGTCCGCCTGCCGCCGTCACCGCTTCGGTGTATGCGTGCGGTACGAGCGTCGTCTCGAGGTCGTGCCAGACCCCCCAGGACGCCGGCTCCACATAAGTGGTGATGCCGATGATCGGACGCATGATCCCACGGTAGCCACGATGTGTTCCAGATCAAGTTAGTACGCGGCGCCAGCCCGAAATTCGGGCGGCGCCGCGTCCGGGTCCATCTGTCCCACCCACACAGCGATCGCGGCATGCACAGGCGGGGATACGACCCCTTCACCCTGCGGAGCAGGGCGTTCATCGATCCGGTTCCCTGCGTTACGGGGAACTAAACACTCTATAGAGGCGTGACATACGCCCCCGTGATACCACCGTCGACGACAAATTGAGATGCGGTCATGAACGAGGCGTCGTCACTGGCCAGGAATGCCACTGCGGCGGCGATCTCGGCCGGTTCCGCGAAGCGCCCCATCGGCACGTGGACCAGGCGCCGCGCAGCCCGTTCCGGATCCTTGGCGAAAAGATCCATCAGCATCGGGGTGGCCACCGGCCCGGGGCAGAGCGCGTTGATCCGGATGCCCTCGCGGGCGAACTGCACGCCCAGCTCCCGGGTCATCGCCAGCACGCCGCCCTTGCTCGCGGTGTACGCGATTTGCGAGGTCGCCGCACCGAGCAAGGCCACGAACGACGCGGTGTTGATGATCGAGCCCTTGCCCTGCCGCTGCATGTGCGGGATGACGTACTTGCAGCAGAAGAACACCGAGGTGGTGTTGATCTTCAGCACCCGCTCCCACGCGTCGAGGCCGGTGATCAGGATGGAGTCGTCGTCCGGCGGCGAGATGCCCGCGTTGTTGAACGCGACGTCCACCCGCCCGTGCCGTTCGATCACCCCGTCGAACAGGGCACGCACCGCGCCCTCGTCGCTGACGTCGCAGACCACGTATTCGCCGCCGACCTCCTTCGCGGCCGCCTCACCCGCCTCGGCGGAGATGTCCACGCACACGACCTTCGCGCCTTCCGCAGCGAATCGCCGCGCGGTGGCGAGGCCGATGCCGCTACCGGCACCGGTGATCACCGCGACCCGGTCTTGCAGTCTTTCCATACGGCCCTCAGCAATCCGTCGAGATGAAGACGTTCTTGACGTCGGTGAACGACAGCAGCGCGTCCGGACCCAGCTCGCGGCCGAGGCCGGACTGTTTCACGCCGCCGAACGGCGTCCAGTAGCGGACCGAGGAGTGCGAGTTCACGCTGAGCGTGCCGGTCTCGACCGCCTGCGACACCCGCAGGGCCTGCCCGAGGTCCCGGGTCCAGATGCTTCCGGACAGGCCGTACTCCGTGTCGTTGGCGAGCCGGATCGCCTCGGCCTCGTCACGGAACGGCAGGACCGACAGCACGGGCCCGAACACCTCCTCGCGCCAGTGCCGGTCCTCGGTCGAGTGCGCGAGCAGCACGGTCGGTGGAAACCACCATCCATCCCCGGCCGGCGCGTGCCCGGCGAACGCCACGTCCGCGTCGCACACGTAGGAAGCGACAGTGGCGCGCTGATCGGCGGAGATGAGCGGTCCCATCTCGGCCGACGGCAGGGACGGATCCTCGACCCGGAACTCTTGGACCGCCGGCTGCAGCAGCGTCAGGAACCGGTCGTACACCGACTCCTGGATCAGCAGTCGGGAACGCGCGCAGCAGTCCTGGCCGGCGTTGTCGAAGACGCTGGCCGGCGCGGCCGCGGCGGCACGCTCGAGGTCGGCGTCGGCGAACACGATGTTGGCACTCTTGCCGCCCAGCTCGAGCGTCACCCGCTTCACCTGCTCGGCGCAGCCAGACATGATCGACTTGCCGACGGCCGTGGAACCGGTGAAGCAGACCTTGCGCACCGCCGGATTCGTCACGAACCGCTGCCCGACGACGCTGCCCTTGCCCGGCAGCACGGTGAACACGTCCGGTGGCAGTCCGGCCTCCCGCGCCAATTCGGCCAGGCGGATCGCGGTCAGCGGGGTGAGCTCGGCCGGCTTGAGCACGACGGTGTTGCCGGCCGCCAGGGCCGGCGCGAATCCCCAGGCCGCGATGGGCATCGGGAAGTTCCACGGCACGATGACACCGACCACGCCGAGCGGTTCATGGAAGGTCACATCGATGCCGCCGCCCACCGGGATCTGCCGTCCGCTCAGCCTCTCCGGCGCACCCGCATAATAGTCGAGCACGTTCCGCACGTTGCCCGCCTCCCAGCGGGCGTTGCTGATCGTGTGTCCGGAGTTGCGTACCTCGAGATCCGCGAGCTCGTCGACGTGCGTGTCCACCATCGCCGCGAAGCGGCGCAGCAGCTCCGCGCGCTCGCCGGGGGCGACCCGGCGCCACATTCCAAACGCGCGGTGGGCCCGCTCGATCGCCGCGTCGGTCTCTTCCAAACCCAGCGACGGTACGGAGGTGAACACCGTCCCGGTCGCCGGGTTGATCAAGTCAGTCACGCCACGATCCTGTCACGACACCCACGCAGTGCGCCCAAGTCATCGGCTTCCCGGGGCGCACTGCCGCCCGAGCGGAGGCGGCATCAGAGCCGTTCGAATCCGCGCCGGAGCTCCCAATCCGTCACCGCGGCGTCGAATGCGGCAAGCTCCACCTTGGCCATGTTCGCGTAATGCTCCTTGGTCTCCGCCCCGAAGGCCGACTCCGCCAGGGCGCTGGCGTCCCAGAGGTCATGCGCTTCGCGCAGCGTCGCCGGCACTCGTGGCGCGGACGTGTCCTCGTAGGCGTTGCCCACGAATTCCTCTTCGAGCGGCAGGTCGTTCTCGAGGCCGTGCAGCGCCCCCGCCACGAGAGCCGCGATCGCCAGGTACGGGTTCACGTCGCCGCCCGGGACGCGGTTCTCCACCCGCATGCCCTGTCCATGGCCGGCCATCCGCAGCGCGCAGGTCCGGTTGTCCACCCCCCAGCGCAATGCGGTCGGCGCGAACGACCCCGGTTGGTACCGCTTGTACGAGTTGATGTTCGGCGCGAACAGCAGGCTGAACTCCCGCATCGTGGCGAGCAGTCCGGCCAGCACCCGCTGCCCGATCACGCTCAGATGCGCCGGACCGTCGCCGAGCATCGCCGACCGGCCGTCCGCGCCGCGCAACGAGAAGTGGATGTGGCAGGAATTGCCCTCGCGAGCGTTCGGCTTGGCCATGAAAGTCAACGCCATGCCCTCCTGGGCGGCGATCTCCTTGGCGCCGTTCTTGTAGATCACGTGGTGGTCGGCACAGGTGAGGGCGTCCGAGTACCGGAACGCGATCTCGTGCTGGCCGAAGTTGCACTCGCCCTTCGCGCTCTCCGGAACCAGCCCGGCGCCGTACATGTCGTTGCGGATGCGGCGCAGGAGCGGCTCGACACGGGCGGTGCCGAGCAGCGAGTAGTCGACGTTGTACTGGTTCGCCGGCACGAGATCGCGATAGTTCTTGTGGAACGCCTGCTCATAGGAGTCCCGGAAGAGCACGAACTCCAGCTCGGTGCCCGCGTACGCGGTCAGGCCATGCCCGGCCAGCCGGTCCAGTTGCCGCCGCAGGATCTGGCGGGGCGACGCATAGACCGGCCGGCCGTCCGTGGTCTCCAGATCGGCGAGGACCATCGCGGTGCCGGGCTGCCAGGGTACCCGGCGCAAGGTGGTGAAGTCGGGCTTCATCACGAAGTCGCCGTACCCGCTGCTCCATGAGGACATCGCGTACCCCTCGACGGTGTTCATGTCGACGTCCACCGCCAGGAGGTAGTTGCAACCCTCGCTGCCGCCGCTGACCACCTCGTCCATGAAATAGCGGCTGTGCAGGCGCTTGCCCTGCAGCCGGCCTTGCATGTCGGTCAGGGCGAGCAGCACCGTGTCGACGCTGCCGTTGTTCACGGCGACGTCCAGGTCCTCCAGATCCATTTGTGCTTCCTATCGTCCGATCACTCCGCCGTCGGCATCGTCTGCTCGCCGTGCGCAGCCTTGTCCAGGAGATTCTGCTTGGGCCCGGTGAACCACCTCCGGGCACTGGCGAACCACCAGATCGTCGCCGCGCCGACCACGATCACTACCGCCACGATCGTGTAGTTGAACGTGGTCGCGGTGATCGGGCTGGCGGTGGGCAGGATGAACAGGATGCAGATGAGCCCCACCCAGATGATCGCGATCCAGCCGACCAGAGGGCTCCACCTCCCCAGGTTCCACGGGCCGGGCTGGAACTCGGCGCCGAGCCGCCGCCGCAGCAGCACCGGGCCGACGTAGGCGATGTACAGGCCGATCACCGCGATCGAGGTGGCCGCCAGGTACGCGGTGGTGTTCCACAACGAGGGCAGTACCAGCAGCGTGGACAGGACCACGCAGAGCCAGATCGAGTTGGTCGGCGTACCGGTGCGGGGATTGACCTGTCTCCACAGCCGCGATCCGGGCAGTGCGCCGTCGCGGGCGAAGGCGAACGCCATCCGGGAGTTCGCCGTCACCGACGCCATGCCGCAGAACCACTGCGCCACCATGCAGATGAACAGCAGGAAGGTGCCGAGGTTCTGGCCGGCCGCGTCGATGAAGATCTGGGCCGGGGGCAGGGCCAGGTCGGTGGTCCGCTCGGCCTCATAGTCCTGGATCGACCAGGTGATCGCGATCAGCAGGAAGAGGCCGGCGATCACCGAGACGACCACGGACATGACGATGCCGCGAGGCGCGGCCCGGGACGCGTCGTGGGTCTCCTCGGCGACGTGCGCGGAGGCGTCGTAGCCGGTGTAGGTGTACTGGGCCATCAGCAGGCCGATCAGCACCGCGTACAAAGACGCCCCGGCGAAGGTGAACCCGGTGGCGTTCTGCACCTCGAAGAACACCTCGGACAGCGGCTTGTGCCGGTCCGGCACCACGGCCAGGACCACCACGATGACCAGCACGCCGACCAGGTGCCACCAGGCGCTGACGTCGGAGAGCACCCGGACCAGACTGACGCCGAACGTGTTCAGCAGGCCGTGCACCAGGATGATCACCAGGAACACCAGGAACGTGCGCCCAGCGGTGACCTCCATGTCGAAGACCAGGCTGAGGAACGCCGAAGTGGTGATCGCGGCGCCGAAGTCGATGGCCGCGGTGACCGCCACCTCACCGAGGAAATTGAACCAGCCGATGAACCACGCCCACGCGGCCTTGTTGCGTTTGGCCAGCGCCGCCGCCCACCAGTACAGCGCTCCCGCGGTCGGGTAGGCCGAGCAGACCTCGGCCATGGCCAGGGCGACGAAGGTGACCATGATGCCGACGAAGAGCCACCCCAGGGTGATGGCGATCGGGCCGCCGGCCGTCATGGCGATGCCGTACGACGTGATGGCGCCGGCGAGAATCGAGATGATCGAGAAAGACACCGCGAAGTTGGAGAAGCCGGACAGCCGGCGGTGCAGTTCCTGCTGGTAACCGAGCTGGGCAAGTCGTTCTTCGTCGGTGCTGGGGACTGGTCGAGTGCTCATGCGTCTCCTCAGCAGTGTGGTGGCTGTGGCCGGGCCACAATCTGCCGGTGATGATCTCCCCGCGGTGTTACGTGCGTCAATGAGCGACGTTAATTGCGTTGCCTGGTCGGGGACTCAACGGCACACTCAGGGGCAGGTCCGGGCCGGTGTTCTTACGCTGAGCTCCAACCGGCGAGCCCTCGGCAGGCATCGCGAACACCTGGGAGCCTCATCGCGGCTCCCATCCCGCGGCGGCGCGGGGGCGCGGTCACCTCTCTCTCACGGCATCGCCGTCGGTCACGCCCGCCCCCAGCGCCGCCCCGGGCGCTGACCTGCGCATCGCGCTTGATCCAAAAAATCTACAGCGGCGAGTCTAGAAATTGGCATGTGAGCGGCCTAGCATTTGACTGGTCGGCCACGCACAGCCGACATGCTAGTGGCACAGACGCCGAGTTGGCGTAAGGAGGACGAGATACCGCAGCGAAGCGAAATCACAACGTCCCCGACCCGACAAGAGGTGATCGCAGCCGATGCTCATCACGCAGGCCGGCCGCTAGCGGCACGCAGGCGGACGACCTAGAAGCGCCGGCTTGAGGCCGGCATCAGAATTGAACAGCCAGGGCCCCGGTTACCCGCCGGGGCCTTGGATTGTGTTTCGGTCCCCAGTTTCCTCGACGAAAGGCGCCATGAGCACGACCTTCGATGACGCCGACTTCCCGGCGTACACCATGGGCCGCGCGGCGGAGATGATCGGCGTGACGCCGGCCTTCCTGCGCAGCCTCGGCGCGGCCGGCCTGGTCGAGCCGGAACGCTCGCTGGGTGGCCATCGCCGTTACTCGCGGCACCAGTTGCAGCTGGCGGAACGGGCGCGCCAGCTGCTCGACGAGGGTTTGCCGATGGCCGCGGCGTGCCGCATCGTCAAGCTCGAGGACCGCCTCGACGCGGCCCATCGGCGCATCGTCGAGCTAGGTGGCACCTTGACCGCCGACGACGACGTGGACGCTCCGACCCAGACCCATCCCGACATCGTCACGAAGCGTTATTACCGCACATCCTGACCAGGCGGCTCGCCGGAGACGGGCCGGGTCTTCCTCCCGGGAGGACCAGCGCCTGCACAGCTCCGGGCAGGGCAACCGCTAGAACAGGACGGTGGCGAAACTGCCCGCCGGGACGAAGCCACAACGCGCGTAGACCCGCCGCGCGGGCGTGTTGTAGTCGTTGACGTAGAGGCTGACCGTCGGCGCGACCCGGCGTAAGGCGTCCCTGGTCACGGCCGCCATCGCGGCCGCCGCGAGCCCGCGCCCGCGGAACTCCGGGTCCACCCACACGCCCTGAATCTGCGTGGTCCGTGCGGTGACGATCGCCAGCTCCGCCTTGAAGACCACCCGGTCACCCAGAAAGCGCGCGTACGCCCGCCTTCCACGGACCAGCTCCGCGATCCGCCGCCGATACCCGCGCCCGCCGTCGTCGAGCAGCGGCGACACGCCGACCTCCTCGGTGTACATCGCCACCGCGGCCGGGAAGAGCTGGTCGATCTCGCGCGGCTCGACCAGCCGCACTCCGGTGTCGGGCCGGATCGGCGGCTCGGCGTCGGCCACCAGAAGCGGCTGGTTCGGCCGGACGTCGCGGGCCGGGCCCCAGTGCCCGCCGAGCTGATCCCACAGGTCCAGCACGGCGTCCGCCCGGCCAATGATCGACGAGCAGATCCGTGGCTCCGGACCGAGCAGGTCGGCGAACGCGGCGACCGCGGTCGGCGTCGCGCAGACCGGCACGAGATGAGCACCGGACCAGCACAGAGACTCGATGCGCCGGCCCCCGTACCCCCAGATCCGTCCGTCGGATCGCCACCAGCTCAGGCCGTGCGCAGCCACCCGCTCGGCGATCTGGGCGCCGGCGTAGGGGTCTCGGTCGAGGATCCTCTCGACCGTCGCCCGCTCGGACTCCCCGAGCTGGCGCATCGGCACCGTCAGCACGGTTATCAGATTGCCAGACGGCACGCCGCGTACACCCACCGTCCCCCATGCAGAAAAAAACCATTGCGGGCGATGCATTGCCGATATATCGTCTAACTATCGACGACAGAACGGAGATAATCATGAGGCAGGATGACTTCCGGCACTTGAAGGAGCACTTCCACGGCGGCGCCCGGATGCGTGGATTCGGTTTCCCGCACGGCTTCCCGTTCGGCGGGCCGGGCGGTGGCTTCGGCGGACCCGGCTGGGGCGGCCCCGAGGGACGGGGACACCGCCGCGGCGGGCGCGGCGGCCGGCCGAACGTCCGCCCCGCCGTCCTCGCGCTGCTCCTCGAGCGGCCGATGCACGGCTACGAAATGATCCAGGAGCTGGAGAGCCGTACCGGCGGGATCTGGCGACCGAGTCCGGGCTCGATCTACCCGACGCTGCAGCTGCTCGAGGACGAGGGCCTCATCGAGGCCACGGCCGACGGTGGGCGCAAGAACTACCGGCTCACCGACGCCGGACGGGCCGAGGCGGAGGCTGCGGCGCAGGACCCGCCGTGGGCGCGGTTCACCGACGACACCATGTCGCAGGTGCAGGATTTCCGCGACGCGGCGGTCGGCATCATGAGCGCGCTCAAGCAGGTCGGCTTCAGCGGCACGCCCGAGCAGCGTGAGAAGGCGCTGGCCGTGCTCAACGAAACGAAGCGCAAGCTTTACGCCATCCTCGCCGACAGCGAGTGATGGCAGCCCCACCTCTGCCGGGCCGCGCCGATCCTCGATGCGGCCCGGCGGCATTTCGAAGATCAGTTCTCCTACGACAGCGGCCCGCAGCCCCCGGACGGCGGGGGCGGCGCGGCCGCGTTGCATACCGGTGCCGACGTCAGTGAACGGTGACCTGAGGGCCCGGCAGGAGGTCGCGGAGTTCGTCCGGAAGGTCGGCACCCATGTCGTCGGCCAGGCGCAGCGCCTCCTCGACCAGGGTTTCGACGATGATCGACTCGGGGACGGTCTTGATGACCTGGCCCTTCACGAAGATCTGGCCCTTGCCGTTCCCGGACGCGACGCCGAGGTCGGCCTCGCGGGCCTCGCCCGGACCATTCACCACGCAGCCCATGACCGCCACGCGCAGCGGCACCGGGAAGCCTTCGAGTGCGGCGGTGACCTGCTCGGCCAACGTGTAGACGTCGACCTGAGCGCGGCCGCAGGACGGGCAACTGACGATCTCGAGGCCGCGTTCGCGCAACCCCAGTGACTCGAGGATCGCCTGGCCGACCTTGATCTCCTCGACCGGCGGTGCGGACAGCGACACCCGGATGGTGTCGCCGATGCCCTCGGCAAGCAGAGCGCCGAACGCGACGGAGCTCTTGATCGTGCCCTGGAAAGCGGGGCCCGCCTCCGTCACGCCGAGGTGCAGCGGATAGTCGCACTGCTCGGCCAGCTGGCGGTACGCGCGGATCATGACCACCGGATCGTTGTGCTTGACCGAGATCTTGATGTCCCGGAAGCCGTGCTCCTCGAACAGTGAACATTCCCACAGTGCCGACTCGACCAGCGCCTCGGCCGTCGGCTTGCCGTACTTGTCGAGGACGCGCTTGTCCAGACTTCCGGCGTTCACGCCGATCCGGATCGGGATGCCCGCATCGGTCGCGGCCTTGGCGATCTCGCGCACCTTGTCGTCGAACTTGCGGATGTTGCCGGGATTGACCCGGACCGCCGCACAGCCGGCGTCGATCGCGGCGAACACGTACTTCGGCTGGAAGTGGATGTCCGCGATGACCGGGATCTGAGACTTCTTGGCGATCGCCGGCAGCGCTTCGACGTCATCCTGGGACGGCACCGCGACCCGGACTATCTGGCACCCGGACGCGGTCAACTCGGCAATCTGCTGCAGCGTCGCGTTCACATCGGCGGTCAGCGTTGTGGTCATCGACTGCACGCTCACCGGCGCGCCGCCACCCACCGCGACCGGACCGACCATGATCTGCCGGCTCGGGCGGCGGGGCGCGAGCGGTGGCGGAGGTACGGCCGGCATACCGAGACTGACTGCGGTCACTTCACATCACCTGGAGAAGATCGAGATCGGATTGATCACGTCGGCCGTGATGGTCAGCAGCGTGAACGCGCCACCGATCAATATCACCGCGTACGTGAACGGCATCAGCTTGTAGTAGTCCACCCGGCCGGGGTCGGGCTTCCTGAGACCAGCGTAGATCCACGAGCGGACCTTCTCGTACCAGGCGATCGCGATGTGACCGCCGTCGACCGGCAGCAGCGGCAGCAGGTTGAAGATGCCGATGAAGATGTTCAGCGAGATGAAGATCATCAGGAACACCTCGGGCACGCCGGCCGCGATCGCCTCACCACCCAACCGGCTCGCGCCGACCACACTGATCGGGGTGTCCGGGTCGCGCTCCTCGCCGGTGATCGAACGCCAGAGCGCCGGCACCTTCTCCGGGATCCGCTGCAGGGCCTCGAACGTGCTCTTGACCAGGGCCCAGCTGTAGTCAGCGGTGGCGCCGAACGCATCGACCGGCCCGTACGTGACCAAGCGCGTCTCGTTGGTCATCCAGCTGATCCCGGCCACGGCCACCTCGGTCACCGGCCCGTCCGGGTCGTCCAGCGGCGCGCGCTGCGCGGCGACCAGGTCGACCGTCGCGGTGCCGGACCGGCCGTCGCGGTTGTAGGCGAACGGGGTCGGGCCGGGTCGCGACGCCCGGATGGCGTCGGTGAGCTCGCCGTAGTCGGCCACCGGCCGGCCGCCCACCGCGGTGATCACGTCACCGTTGCGGAGCCCGGCGGCGGCCGCCGGCCCGGGCAGGTTGCCGTTCTGGCCGACCGTGCACGGCTGGGTGTCGGAAATCACAATCTGGACGCAGGTGCCGACCCCGATCATCGCCGGGGCGGCGCGCTGCTCGGCCGCGTTCTGCGGTAGCGCCGGGTTGGGCAGGCCGACGAAAATCGCCGCGAACCAGATGGCCACCACGGCGAGCACGAAATGGGTGATCGAACCGGCCGACATGACGACGGTCCGTTTCCACACCGGGAACCGCCACATGGCGCGGTGCTGATCCTCCGGGGCGACGTCGTCGTCCTGCGGAGTCATGCCGACGATCTTGCAGAAGCCGCCCAGCGGGATCCACTTCAGGCCGTACTCCGTCTCGCCCCGCTTGAACGAGAACACCGTCGGCCCGAACCCGACGAAGTACTTGGTGACCTTCATGCCGAACCGCTTGGCGGTGATCATGTGGCCCAGTTCGTGCAGGCTCACCGAGATCAGGATGGCCAGCGCGAAGGCCGCCACTCCCAGCCAGTACAGCATCAAGCTCCTTCAGCCGCAGTCGCGATGATCCGCTGTGCCCGGGCCCGCGCCCACGCCTCCGCGGCAAGCACCTCTTCGACGGTACCCGGCTCGGCAAAGTCGGGGGCCGAGGCGAGCACCCGCTCGAGTGTGTCGACGATGCCCAGAAACGGTAGCCGACCGGCGATGAAAGCGGCTACGCACTCCTCGTTCGCCGCGTTGTAGATCGCCGGCCGGCAGCGACCGGATCGACCGGCTTCCTTCGCCAGACGAACCGCCGGGAACGCCTCGCCGTCGAGCGGCCGCAGCTCCCAGTTGTGTGCGAGCGTCCAATCCACCGGTGCGGCGGCGTCCGGAACACGGTCGGGCCAGGCCAGCGCGAGCGCGATGGGCAGGCGCATGTCGGGCGGGCTGGCCTGCGCCAGCGTCGACCCGTCCCGGAACTCGACCAGCGAATGCAGCACCGATTGCGGGTGAATCATGACCTCGATGTCGGCGTACGGGACGTCGAACAACTCGTGCGCCTCGATCACCTCCAGACCCTTGTTGACCATGGTCGCCGAGTTGATCGTGACCACCGGACCCATGTCCCACGTCGGGTGCTTGAGCGCCTCGTCGACAGTGACATGCGCCAACTCGTCGCGGCGCCGGTCCCGGAAGGCGCCGCCGCTCGCGGTCAGCACGAGCCGGCGTACCTCAGGTCTGGATCCTCCGCGCAAGCACTGCGCCAAGGCCGAGTGTTCGGAGTCGACCGGGACGATTTGTCCTTCCCGGACCATGGCGGCCCTGACCAGAGAGCCGCCGGCCACGAGCGACTCCTTATTGGCGAGCGCGAGGGTACGGCCGATCTTCAGGGCGGCGAGCGTCGGCGCCAGCCCGAGGCTACCGACGACGCCGTTGAGCACCACGTCACCGGGCCATTGCGCGAGCTCGGTCATCGCCTCCGGCCCGGCCACGATCTTCGGGATCCGGAAGCCGCCGGTCGCGTACCCGCGCCGCTGTGCCTCGGAATAAAAAGCCAACTGCAGGTCCTGTACGACGCTCGCCTGCGCCACCCCGACGACGTCGACGCCCAGTTCCAGCGCCTGGGCGGCGAGCAACTCCACATGTCCGCCGCCGGCACCGATCGCAACCACCCGGAACCTGTCCGGATTGCGGCGGACGATGTCAATGGCCTGAGTACCGATGGACCCGGTCGAGCCGAGCAGGACGAGCTCACGCATAACCGCCATCTTCCCGGATGCGGCCGCGTGACAGACATCTCATGTGCCACGATTGCTCTCCCCGCGATCGAGTCCGCTCCCCACGACCGGGTCCGCTCCCCACGACCGGGTCCGCTCCCCACCACCGGGTCCACTCCCCACCACCGGGTCCACTCCCCACGACCGAGCGGATCGCAGGGCCTCGGTGAGTATCGGATCTGGCGGGTATGAGACAGCCATGCGTGACGTGCCCCGGTTGCTGACCGCCCCCTTCCGGCCGTTGCGGGGACGGGATCTGGCGCTGCATGCCGCCGCCATCACGTTCTACGCGGGCATAGCCGTGGTGCCGGTCGCGCTGCTCGCCGTCTGGATCACCGGGCTGATCGCCGGCGCCGACCGGGTACGCCGGCTCACCGGACACACGATCGCCGCGCTTCCGGCGGACATCGACGCTCCACGGGCCCTGTCCGCGCTGATCGAGGCGGGCCTGAACCTGACACCGCTGCTGGCGTTGGCGAGCCTGCTGCCGGCGACGCTCTACGGCGAAGGGCTGCGCCGTGCCTTTGTCTCGGTACGCGCGCCGGGGGAACCGCTGGTCGGCTGGCGCGGCCGCATCCTGTGGTTGCCACTGCTGGCCGCCGCGCCCGCCCTGGTGCTGGCGACCTTCCTCGCCCTGCCGGTGACCAGCGGCTTGTGGGTCCGCGGCGGCTGGTACGCGGTCGGCGGCGTGGTGCTGTCGTTCGTCGCCTGCTGGCTGGTCCTGACCCCGGTGGTGATCTGGGTCTTCCGCTACGTGGCGCCCGGCCGGCCGAGCCGGATCGCGGCGACGCTGGTGGGTTCGTTCACCGCCGCGAACCTCTCCGGATTCCTGCACGGCTTCGTGTTGTTCTGCTCGCTACCGCTGGACCTGGGTTATCCGTTCGGCGGATTCACCGAGATCGGCGGCATGGTCGCGGTGGGTCTCTGGCTCTACTTGTTCCACGTCATCGTGCTCGCCGGGTACGCGGCCACCCTGTCGTACAGCGAATACCTCAACGGCCGGCGCGCGGGCGTCGCCTCGGGAACCACGACGTCCGGGACGGTGGAGACGCGCGGCTAGCCCGTCGCTGTCGGGCCGGCCCGCGCGCTAGGGTGGCTCGCCATGACGTCACTTCCTACCCGCGCCGACGTGGTCATCATCGGTGCCGGGCACAACGGTCTGGTCTCCGCGATCCTGCTCGCCCGGGCCGGCCTCGACGTCGTGGTGCTTGAGGCCGCCGGCGTGCTGGGCGGCGCCACCCGGACCGAGCGGCCGTTCGCCAAGGTACCCGGGCTGGGTCAGTCCACCGGGTCGTACCTGCTGGGTCTGATGCCGCCGGAGCTGCTGCGAACCCTCGACCTGGACATCCCGGTACTGCGCCGTGACCCGCATTACTTCCTGCCCACGCCGGGCGGGGTGGGCTCGCCGTACCTTCTCTTCGGCAGCGACCGCGACGCCACCCGCGTACAGATGGAGAAGTTCTTCTCGCCGCGCGATGTCGCCGCGGACGATGCGATGGCGATCGAGATCGCCGCCCTGCGCGCCGATCTCGCGCCCGCCTGGCTGCGGGAGCCGGCGTCCGTCGAGGAGATCGCCGATCGGCACATCCGGCCGTCGTTGCAGAGCACATTCATCGACCTGGTACGCGGTTCGGTGGCCGATTACCTCGCCCGGTTCGGGTTCAAGAGCGAACTGCTGATGAGCATGTACGCGGTGACCGACGGCCTTTCCGGGCTGAACGCCGGCCCCGACGACCCGGGCACCGGCCACAACTTCCTGGTCCACAACATGTGCCGGCTGCCGGGTGCGGACGGGACGTGGATGATCGCGGCCGGCGGCATGGGCACGGTCTCCCGGACGTTCGCCGACGCCGCTCGGGCGGCGGGTGCCTCGCTCCTCACGGGCGCGTCGGTGAGTGCCGTGACCGTTGACCGCGGCGCTGCCGGTGGCGTAGTCCTGACCGACGGCCGGTCGATCGAAGCCCGCGTCGTGCTGGGCGCCTGCGATCCGTACCGTCTGATGAGTCTCGTCCCGGACGGTGCCCTGCCCGCAGCGCTGGTCGACCGCATGAACGCGGTCAAGCGGCCTGGCACAACCCTCAAGGTCAATCTCGCGCTGACGGATCTGCCGCGCTTCAGTTGCCTGCCGGACGACTCGCCGTCGCCGTTCGGATCGACCATCCACCTGCTGCCCGGATCGGCCGGCCTGGCCGGGCTCGGCGAAACCGACTCTCCGATGGCGGCGTTGCGGGCGATGTGGGCGGACGTGCAGGCCGGGCGGCTGCCGGCCGAGCCGACCATCGAGTGGTATCTGCACACCACGGTCGACCCGTCGCTGAAGGACGATGCCGGCCACCACTCGTCGGCGCTGTTCGTGCAGTCCGTGCCGTACCAGCCGGCCTCCTCGACGTGGGAGACGGAGCTACCCGGTTACATCCGGCGCCTGCTGGACATCTGCGATGAATACGCGCCGGGCACCTCCGATCTGGTCGCCGATGTGATGCCGCTGACGCCGACCGGGATCGAGGAGCATTTCGGGATGACCGGCGGGCACATCCACCATGTCGACAACACCGTGGCTTTCGACGAGCGCATGCCGTATTTCACGGGGCTGGACGGTCTGTACGCCGGCTCCGCGGGCGCGCACCCGGCCGGCAGCGTGATCGGCGCAGCGGGCCACAACGCCGCCCGTCGCATCCTCGCCGACCTCGCCCGCTGACCCCCCTGCTGGCCCGCGATCTTGGACTTATGGTGGGCTTTAAGTTCCGGATACGGCCTTTGCCCCCCACATAACTCCAAGATCGGCGGGTGGGCCGCGGCGGGTGGGCCGCGGCGGGGGCGAGTCGGGCGGGTGGGGCGGGTCGGGTGGGCCGCGGCGGGTCGCGCGGTGGG